>OBCQ01000002.1_pt1 | contig 189723 bp, 166 predicted proteins | sample 1517991 | NCBI WGS metagenome assembly OBCQ01 (sample SAMN03418263, study PRJEB22391) | human gut metagenome | biome: human-gut; feature: organic feature; material: feces | host: Homo sapiens | place: Tanzania | collected 2013-01
CAAAGTCCTGTCTCTGAATGTTGTTTGACGGTCCGAATGTGCCGTTTGAATAGCCTGTGATATAACCTCTTTCGAAGTTATATTTAACTGCATCATAGTACCAATCGCCCATTCTGACGTCGGGGAAATTCATTGTGGGAGCAGGTGCTGCCTGAGCGAAGTTAAATCCGTTTTCGTTTGCATATCTTTCAGCTTCCGAGCCTTTATTTCCGTAAATCGTGAAGCCGTCAACAGTTTTGTATGTGTCCTGTTCATAATAGCATCCAAATGCACTGTCGCCGATTTCCGTTATTGTATCAGAAAGCTTAACGCTCTTGAGTGAAAGGCAATTAAAGAAAGCATATGCATCGATGCTCTTTACGTTTTCTCCGATTGTTACGCTTGTAAGAGCCGAGCAGCCGCTAAAAGCACCGTTACCGATAGATTTAACGCTGTCGGGCAGGATTACATTTTTAAGATTTTGATTGCCCAAAAAAGCATAATCACATATGTTGTCTGTGCCTGCAGGAATATTAAATTTTTCATCGGCTTTTCCCTGCGGATAAACAGCCAATGAATTGCCCTTATATAATACGCCGTATTCCGACGAATACACGCCGCCGTTGCCGTTTACAACGATATTTTCAATCAAAGGACACTCATAAAACAGAGTTTCGCCAATAGCGGTTATTGTTTCGGGAAGCATTACGCTTACAAGCTTTTCACAGGATGAAAATGCGCAGTCCGCAATAATTTCCGTTCCGCCCTTAACCCAGAAAACTTCTCCGACATTTTCGCTGACATTGAGCAAATACTTGCCTATGTACAGTCCGTCGTTTTCCCAATTGCTTTCATTGTTATAAAAAGCGCTATAAGTAAATGCAGTATTGCCCATATACGCAATTCCGCTGCCGAGTGTAACGCTTTCAAGCTTAATGCAGAATAAAAACGCCGCATCGCCCAAATACCTTACGCTGTCGGGAACAATAATGCTTTCAAGTCCGTAGCAGAACGCAAAAGCAAAATCGTCTATAATCTCAACGCCGTCGGGAAGCTTAACATTCGTAAGCTTTGAACAGCCTTGGAATGCTGCCATTCCGATTTCCAGCACCCCGTCGGGAACTACGTATGAAGTGTCCTCTTTTCCCATAGGATAAGCTACAATAGCATCCTTTTTCTTATTAAACAAAACTCCGTTTTCCGAGGAATAATCGCTATTGTTTGCATCTACCTCGATACTCTTGAGTGCAGAACAGCCACAAAACACGTTGGAGTTTATGTACTCAACGGTGTCGGGAATTTTTACGCTTACAAGAGAGGTGCAATCTTCAAAAGCACCGCTGCCGAGTCCCGCAACCGTGTATCCGTCAATTTTTGACGGAATAGTCAAATCTGTCGCAGAGCCTTTGTAGCCTGTAATCTCAATAAGATTTTCAGTAAAAATATTGTACTCAAAATCACTTGCCGCTTCATCTGCCGCAAAGGAGCTTACCGCCATCATAGGCAGCGAAGTAATTATCATCAAAATTGACAATAATAATGAAATACTCTTTTTTGTATTTTTCATTTTACTTTCTCCTAACATAATGGTTTAACCACATTATATCTTTACAAAAATGCAATGTCAATAAAAAAACTATAATGTGCAAAACCCGTCCTTACTGAAAAATAGTTCGGAGGGATTGTAAAATCAACGAATTTGATTTCGCACGGTAGAACGGGGTAGACAAGCCCTGACGGGCAGAGAAAAGTGAAAAGTGAAAAGTGAATAGTGAAAAGAAGCAGGTGCTTCGCACGGAGTGGAAAATTATATCATACCGTAGGGACAACCCTTGCGGTTGTCCGCAATTTTTGTTTCACAATCCCTCCGCCTCACGTTCGTTCGGCACCTCCCTTTACACAAGGGAGGCTGAAATGTGGTTTGCGAACAGTGGCTCCCCTGTCCTTACGGTCACATAAAATTTCACGCCCCGAACAGCTTTGTTCGGGGCGTGGTTTGTTATTATTGTGTTTTACGCTCTTTTTGCCATTTCGTTATCGTGGGCAAGAGCCTTTTGGCGAGCCTCTTCAAGCATCATTGACTTTACCTTCATAAGTCTTGTCGTTGAGCTTCTCTCGTTCTCGTCAAGCTTCATTGTAATATACTTGATTGTGTCCTCGTATCTCGGAATCATAACGTGCTCAAGGGCATTTACCCTACGGCGTGTTTTCTCAATCTCCGCCGACATAAGCTGACACGATTTTTCAACCTCCGCAAGTCTCAACATAAGCGGCATAATATCGGAAAGTGATTTTACCGCTTCGTCAAGGTCTGTCGAGGTAAACGCAAAGCCATAAGAGTATATATCGGACTCGTCCGCCGTTTTGAATTTCGCATCAAACACGGGAAGCCTTACACTCATTACATTTTTCTCGTCAACCTCAAGAGACATCTCCTGCATGGGAAGCATAAGCGCAACATTCAATGCCGAGTCGCTCATTACCGAGCGTGCAACCGACATATGAGCGTTTGCCTGCCTGATACCGTCCTCAACCTGCTTTCTCAATTCCTTGTTTTCCCTTACAAGCTCGAGAAATCGGCGCATAAGCTCGTCTCTTTTATCTTTGAGAAGCTTGTGTCCCCTTCTTGCCGTAACAAGCTTACGCTTTAAGTTCGTAAGCTCCATACGGGTAGGGTTTACATTCATTACTGCCATAATATCAAATCCTCAAGATTTATACGCTTACTTCTTATCGTAATACTCGTCAAGAAGCTCGTCGCTGACACGCTTTAACTCGCTTCTCGGGAATATTCTCAAAAGACGCCAGCCTATATCAAGTGTTTCCTCGATAGTTCTGTCTGTTTCAAAGCTCTGATTTACATATTCCTTTTCGAACTCATCCGCAAACTTAGCGTAAAGCTTATCCATATCGGTCAAAGCCGCTTCGCCCAAAACTACCATAAGCTCCTTTGCATCCTTACCTCTTGCATAAGCCGAGAAAAGCTGGTTCATTGTGTTTGAATGGTCTTTTCTCGTTTTGCCCTCGCCGATACCCTTGTCTTTAAGTCTTGAAAGCGACGGAAGAACGTCAATCGGCGGCATAATTCCACGGCGGTAAAGGTCACGGGAAAGGATAATCTGTCCCTCTGTGATATAGCCCGTAAGGTCGGGAATGGGGTGGGTTTTATCATCCTCGGGCATTGAAAGAATCGGTATCATTGTGATACTGCCGTCCTTGCCCTTTTGTCTGCCTGCACGCTCATATATAGATGCAAGGTCTGTGTACATATAACCGGGATAGCCACGTCTGCCGGGAACTTCCTTTCTTGCGGCGGAAACCTCACGCAACGCATCTGCATAGTTTGTAATGTCCGTCATAATAACAAGAACATGCATACCCTTGTCAAATGCAAGGTATTCTGCGGCTGTAAGCGCCATTCTCGGTGTAGCAATTCTTTCGATTGCAGGGTCGTTTGCAAGGTTTGAGAACATAACCGTTCTGTCGATTGCGCCCGTTTCCTTAAATGAACGGATAAAGAAGTTTGACTCCTCGAAGGTAATACCCATTGCGGCAAATACAACGGCGAATTTTTCGTCCTTGCCTCTGACCTTTGCCTGTCTTGCTATCTGTGCGGCAAGCTGTGCGTGAGGAAGTCCCGAAGCCGAGAAAATGGGAAGCTTCTGACCTCTTACAAGCGTGTTAAGTCCGTCGATTGCGGAAACGCCCGTCTGTATGAACTCCTGCGGATAAGCTCTCGCAGCAGGATTCATCGGAAGTCCGTTAACGTTCATTCTCTTTTCGGGGATGATTTCGGGGCCGCCGTCAATAGGTCTGCCCAAGCCGTCAAAAACTCTGCCGAGCATATCCTCGGATACGCCGAGCTCCATCATTCTGCCCAAAAATCTAACCTTACTGTTTGAAAGATTGATACCCGTCGAGGGCTCAAACAGCTGAACAAGTGCGTCCGTGCCGTTTATTTCAAGCACCTTACAACGTCTTGTTTCGCCGTTTGCAAGCTCGATTTCGCCGAGCTCGTCATACTTGACATTTTCAACCTCACGAACAAGCATAAGAGGACCTGTTACTTCTTCGACTGTTCTGTATTCCTTCGGCATCAGAATTCCTCCTTTGCATTGATAACGTCAGCGATTTCCTTTGACAAGCGTTCAAGAATTTGCTTGTATTCGCTGTCGATATTTTCTTCTTTTACATACTTAAATCTGCCTATTGCCTCTCTTACGGGGATTGCGACAAGTCTTTCAATGTCTGCACCCTTTGTAAGAGCCTCATTTGAAGCATCAAAATATGAAAGCACAAGGCTCATCATATAATACTGCTTTTTAAGTGAGGAATATGTGTCAACCTCGTGGAAAGCAAGCTGATGGAGGAAGTCCTCACGAATACTTCTTGCCGCTTCCATTTTAAGTCTGTCGGAGGGAGAAAGTGCGTCCATACCGACAAGCTTAACGATTTCATCAAGCGAAGCCTCATCCGAAAGTATTCCCATCATTCTTGTTCTGAGCTTCATCCACTCGGGATTAACATTCTTGTTAAACCATGCGCCGAGGTCATCTGCATAAAGCGAATATGACGTAAGCCAGTTTATTGCAGGGAAATGTCTCTTATAAGCAAGTGCCGAATCAAGTCCCCAGAACACCTTGACAATTCTCAATGTTGCCTGCGAAACGGGCTCTGAAATATCACCGCCGGGAGGCGATACAGCACCGATTACCGAAAGCGCGCCCTCCTGCTCCTTTGAGCCGAGTACCTCTACCCTGCCTGCACGCTCATAGAACTGTGCAAGTCTTGAGCCGAGGTATGCGGGATAGCCCTCCTCGCCGGGCATTTCCTCAAGTCGTCCCGACATTTCACGAAGAGCCTCAGCCCAACGTGATGTTGAGTCAGCCATAAGCGCTACCGAATATCCCATATCTCTGAAATATTCTGCGATTGTAATACCTGTATAAATAGACGCCTCACGGGCAGCAACGGGCATATCCGAGGTGTTTGCGATAAGCACCGTTCTCTCCATAAGAGATTTTCCCGTGTGCGGATCGATAAGCTCGGGGAACTCGTTAAGAACGTCCGTCATTTCGTTTCCACGCTCGCCGCAGCCGATATATACAACTATATCAGCCTCCGCCCATTTTGCAAGCTGATGCTGTGTAACGGTTTTACCGCTTCCGAACGGGCCTGGGATAGCCGCAACGCCGCCCTTTGCTATCGGGAAAAGCGTATCGATAACTCTTTGTCCCGTGATAAGCGGCATATCGGGGGGAAGCTTTTTCTTATACGGTCTGCCACGTCTTACGGGCCATTTCTGCATAAGCTTAAGCGGAACGGTCGTGCCGTTTTCGGTTTCGATTGCACCGATTTTCTCCACAACCGTATAGTCGCCCTCTTTTATGGACTTTATTTTGCCCTCAACGCCGAACGGAACCATTATTTTATGTCTTACAATATCGGTTTCCTGAACATATCCGACCTCGTCGCCCGAACGAACCTCGTCGCCTGCCGAAACAGTCGGGAAGAAATGCCATTTAACATCTCTTGAAAGCGACGGAACCTCGATACCTCTTGTAAGGCTGTTGCCTGCAATTTCCATTATCTTTTCAAGCGGTCTTTGAATACCGTCGAATATACCTTTAATAAGTCCCGGTCCCAATTCAACGCTCAAGGGCTCGTTGGTTGACTCGACAGGCTCGCCCGTTCCGAGTCCTGCGGTGTCCTCATATACCTGAATTGAAGCCTTATCGCCGTGCATTTCGATAATCTCGCCGATAAGTCTGTGCTCGCTTACACGAACAACGTCGAACATATTGGCGTCTCTCATATTTTCAGCCACGACAAGCGGACCCGATACTTTTAAGATTGTACCTTTACTCATTTTATTTTTTACCACCCTTCAAGGTTTGGTTTACTTTACAATATCAGAGCCTACTGCTCTTTCGACAAAGCTGCTGACCTGCTTCATTCCTATACCCGTGTTTCCGTAAACTCCGGGTATGGGAATAATTGCCGGTAACGGTTTGTCCTTATATCTTTCGATTTCCGCATCAATCTGCGAATAAACTGCCTCGGTTATAAAGATAACCGCATATCCGCCGTCTGCAAGGCGACGAAGCGTTTTAACCGTTGCGTTCAAATCATCGTCGGTCGGGAAAATATCAACTCCGATGCTTGCAAAGCCGTAAATACTGTCCCTGTCGCCCATTGCGCCGATTTTATACATACAGCTCACGCATCCTTTCCCTTATAACCTCATCCGAAGCCTCGCTCAATTTTGCCGAAAGAATAATCCTCAAGCACTTTATCTCGGTTTCGTTTGCAACATAATAGCCTGCAAGCGGACTTATGCCGAACACGGTCATTTTCGCCTGCTTCATCGTCTTAATAAGCTCGTCGTCGCAGAGCTTTTCGAACGCAGATGTGCCTTTTTCAAAAGCTGCAGCGTATTTTGAAAGTCCGTTTGAATTGAGGTATTCGGAAAATTCATTTTCTCCCGACATAACCGCAGAAACAAGACCGTCCTTTGAAAGCATAGGACTTCCGCAAAGTGCATTTTTTACAAAGCTTTCGTTTTTCTTCGTCTTAATGCAGCGGTAAGCGGTTTTCAAATCACACGCCGTGCACATTTCGTAGGCGTATTTTTTGAGGGTTTCGTCCTCCTCATTTTCCGCATACGAAAGTATAGCTTCAAGCGTTCCGACGTCCGTAATTATATCGCAATACTGACCGTTGCCCGTTTTTGTTATGGCGTCGAACGCTTTTTTTGCGGTTTCTCTCATAATTTCGGGCAAATCTGCAAAACGTCTTTCCTTTATAGCTTCAAGCATTTTTTCGGGGTCATAAATGCAGGGGGAAACAAAATATTTCCTCGCATCATCATTTATGACCTCGGATTTAATAATCGCTTTAAGGTTTTGGAAATCGTTTTTAATTATCAGCATATTAAGGCTTTTTGCCTCGGGCGCACTTTTCGCAACTCTGTCCCAGACCTCTGAAAGTCTGTCGTCGAGCATCTTCGAAAAATCGTTTCCGTCGGGCTTTTCATAGCCTTTTTCAGTCAAAAGTGCAATCGCCTTTTTATAATCGGGAGCGTTTATTAACTGTTCCAAATCAGACTCTTTAAGCAAGCTTTCCTCACTTACACGAAGTGCCGACACCGCATAAAGATAATCCTGTGTTTTCATAACGCTTCCCTCCTTTATCAGTTGAATAACATTTCATTGAGAGTATCTCTCAATTCCTCCCTCTTAGCCGAAGCAACGGCGTCAAAGGAGCAGTTTATATCTATATCGCCATAGACAAGAATAAATCCGCTGTCAATATCCGCACTCTGTCCGAGTGATATTTTATAGCCTCTTTTAAGCGCATTGTTTATGCTGTCGATAAAGTTCGACGGCAGCTTTTCCGTGTCCTCTTTGGAAAGACGGAGAACGCCCTCGCCCTTTCTGACATTTTTAAGAATAAGTCCTTTAAGGATTTCAAAATATTCCTTTTTCGGAAGAGCCTTGATAACCTCAAGCGCTCTCTCAAGGGTTGACGAGATAATATCGAGCTTACCCTCAAGAATTATTCTGTTTTTTGTCATTGAAACAGAGGCTTCGATTGCGCCGTCATGCTCTGCAACCCTTTTGTCAACAGAAGCCTTTGCGTTAGCTATATCCTCCTGCGCTTTGGCACTTGCGGCGTCGATAATCTCCTGCGCCTGCTTTTGTGCCTGCTCGGTTATTTCACGGCAGCGGTCATTTGAATCCTGTTCTATTGTAGAAAGTATCTTTTCAAGACCTGTCATAGAAATAACTCCTTAGAAGTTCAATCTCAAAATCATGAGAAGTGATGTAAGAAGAGCAAGTACGGCATAAGTCTCAACCATTGCAGAAAGGACCATTGCTTTACTCTGCTCTGCGGGCTTCTTGGCAACTACCGAAACACCGGAAGCGGCAACTCTTGCCTGACCGATTGCCGAGAAATAGCCGACGAAAGCCATGGGGAGACAAGCAGCCAAAATCTGAAGTCCCTGTGCTGCGGTAAGCTCAACGGGAGTACCGCTTAAAAGCTTAATCTTAATCATTACCATAATTGCTGTGATAAAACCGTAAAGTCCCTGTGTACCGGGAAGAATCTGAAGAATAAGTACCTTCGTGAATTTTGACGGATCCTCCGAAACAAGACCTGCTGCAGCCTCACCGACCATACCTACACCCTTTGCAGAACCCATACCGCTTAAAAATGCTGCGAGAGCTGCGCCTGCGATAGCAAATACCAAACCTAAATTAGCCATTATTATTTTCCTCCTTGAGTTTGAATGTTGAAGAATTTACTTTAAGAGGGTTAAAGGCTCTTCCGCCGCCCTCATAAAATCTTGAGAAGAATTCGACATACTGCAAACGATTTGTGTGAACATAAGCGCCGATTACGTTTATGCCGAAGTTGATTACGTGTCCCAAAATGAACACTATTATAAATAGTATTGTTTTAACAACCATATTTTCGGGTAGCGTACCCATAAGGTTTACAACGCTTCCGATAATGCCCGTTACAAGTCCGAGTGCCAACAATCTCGAATATGAAAGCACGTCGCTTAAATATCCTGAAATTGTATTGTAAAGTGCATAAAGACCCGAGCCTAACTTTCCGAATATGCCCTTTGACGAGCGTCCTGCCGTGAGAATTATAAGCACAACGCCCACAAGCGCACAATACTTGCCGACCGTCTTATAAATATCGGGTACGTCGATTATCATTCCTGCACAAATCGGAGCTGCGCCGCCGACTGCGAGATAAACCGAAAGCACGTCGAATATCGCACCGAAGCGGTCGCCCTGCTTCCATTCAAGGTAGCCCTTGATAGCAAGTCCGACAAACAGATGGACGATACCGAACAGGAAGCACCAGAGCATTGTCGTCATAAGGTCGTCGCCCTGCGGATTGAGCCATAAATACAGTCGCATTTCGGGAAGTCCGAGATAATTTGTTCTTATAACATTTATCAAGTCTCCGAAGAAGCTACCGAACATTATGCCCCAGAACATTGTTGATATTCCGCAGAAAAAGTACATCATAACCGTCTTTTTCTTGTTGCCCTCGGGCTTGCATTTAAGCAGTATAAACGCCGTTGCGATAACCATTAGCAATCCGTAGCCTGCGTCCGAGAACATCATTCCGAAGAACAGATAATAGAAAAACGACATTATTGCGTTCGGGTCAATATCATTCTTACCGGGGAGAGAATACATTTCCGTTATTCCCTCAACGCCCGCTGCAAACGCATTGTTTTCGAGCAGGACGGGAACCTCCTCGTCCTCCTCGGGCTCTGAAAGCGTGATTGCGACGGTGAATTTATTTTCAAGCTGTTCAACCGTTTTTTCGGCGTACTTTACGGGGATATATCCCGAAAGATAAAGCACATTGTCCGAAAGCGAAACCTTTTTGAACTGCTCGTACTTATCCGCCCTCATTGTGAAATAGTCAATTAAGAAATCTATATCTTCGTGTGCGGATGCCATAGCGACTATTTCGCTTTGCGCTTCCAAAATTTGTTTATCCAATTCATTGATGGTTATACGGTTTTCCTTGAGCATTTCCTTAGGAGTTTTGTCGGAAATCTCCGTCGGTCGCACAAATCCCATTGACCTCAACGCTTCAGTAACGGTATTCGCATCCTTTTTAAGACACATAACCACCGCACAAGACTGCATTTCGGATGTATATACGACCTCAGTTTCGATAGCCTCGATTTCGGGAATACGCTCTGCCAACGCCTCCTTGATTGATGCGTCGGTCTGACTGTCGGGGAACGTTCCTATAAGCACCGTAACATACCTTGTCGATTTGAATTTCGTCGGTATGTCAAGCTCCTTCCAAACCTCAAGAGCCTCATTGGTGGTTTTGAGCCTTATCTGCTGTGCGTGAGCGTTGTCGATAGACTTTTGTGCGCCCAATATATCGTAGCACATATTCATTGTCTTATCCGCCGACTCGGACATATCAAGGAATTTTGACATTTCCATTTCCCGTGGCGGCTTAAAGGAGTCCACAAGCGACTTCTTTTCGGGCACATATTGGGAAAGCGTTTCCTTTGCCTTTTTCGCAGTTTGAGTAAACTTTTCAAGCTGTGAAATATTATAATCGGTATCGGGATTTAACATTCCGTCGGGAAGCTCGTGGCTTGTCAACTCAACCATTCCCTTACGCTGCAAAAAGTCAATTACCCTTTTGCTTTCACGCATGGTTGCAACAAGCTCGATTTTTTCCATTTTGAGCTTTGCCGTATGTCATCACCTCGTTTCTTATTTATTGATAACAGTAAAATCGTCGGCTCAGTCAACAATTATGCTTCTGACCGTTCCGACCGTTTCGGAAAATTTTGCGTCAGCCTTTCCCTTGAGCACCTCTACAAAAGCACGTGCGTCCTTTTCCGCTTCGGCAACCGCCTTTTGACGGCGTTCCTCGGAAAGCTTCAGCTGCTCGCTCTCATACGCCTGTATTTGCTCGAGAGCGTCAAGCTCGATTTGCTTCGCCTTCTGCTTTGCCTCGTCGATAATTCTGTCCGCCTGCTCGCTTGCCGCCTGCTCATTAGCCATTGTCTCGTGTTCCTTTGACAATACCTCGTCAAGCATTTTTGCTGCCATAGGCTTCACCTCTTTTTCGTTTTATGCCATATATTTTATAGTATAACACAACTTTGCATATATTGTAATACCTTTTCGCCTAAACTGTATTAAACTTTTGTTAATTCCAATGATTATTTTATAGAAATATGTTGAATAATGTACACTTTTATAGTATAATTGCTGATATAATAATAAAAAGGGAGTGCTATCAATGGATAATCAGAAAATTGACGGCAGAGTCAGGCGCACAAAAAAGCTCTTACGTGAGGGGCTTACAAAGCTGATGAAAGAAAAGAGCATTAAAAAAATCTCTGTTCGTGAGCTGTCAGACCTTGTTGAGATAAACAGGGGCACTTTTTATCTTCATTACAAGGATATTTTTGACCTTGTTGAGCAAATCGAAAACGAGCTCTTCGAAGAATTCGAGAGTATTATCAACCAGTATTCCGCAAATTCACACAACTCAAGCCCATACCCCGTTTTTGTTGACTGCTGCAGATTTCTTGAAAAGAACAAGGACATCTGCTCTGCACTTTTGGGCAGCAACGGCGATATTGACTTTTCAATGAAGCTTAAAAAGTTTATGGCGGAGCGTTGCTTTGAGGAGTTCACTCGCTACAACCAAACACCGGCGTTTAAGGAAGAATACAATTATATATACTCATATTTTGAGGCAGGCGCAGTCGGCATAGTCAGATATTGGCTTACCGATACCTCGGACACAAGAAAAACACCCGAGGACGTCGCTCTTATGCTCGACCTTTTGTTCACAAAGGGCTTTTCGGGCTTTGAGAAATAATTTCTTTGAAGGGATATAGTGTGAAAAATCACACTATATAAAATATTGCCCTCAAAATTATGCCAAAGGCAAATTTTGAGATGGCAGAAATCACCATACACGCTTGTTCAGGCAACGCAGATTGAATTGGTGATTTTTAATAAGCTATTTGTTGCCTGAAAGGCTATGGTAATTATGACAGAGCTTCTTATCAAACTTTTTGTTAAGGATAATAAAAACACCAAAGACCCGAAGGTCAGAGGTGCATACGGCAAATTAAGCGGTGCGGTCGGAATTGCGATAAACCTTATTTTGTGTATATCGAAATTTTTGGCAGGCGTTATGACGGGCAGCATTACCGTTACCGCCGACGCCGTAAACAACCTCTCCGACGCAGGATCGTCTATTATAACTCTTTTCGGATTTAAGCTTTCGGAAAAGCCTGCCGACAAGGAGCACCCTTACGGTCACGGCAGAATTGAATACATATCTGCGCTCACGGTTTCGATTTTTGTAATAATCATGGGCGTAGAGCTGCTCAAAAGCTCCGTTACGAAAATCAGAACACCCGAAGCTGTTGAATTCAGCACCGTTGCAATCGTCGTGCTTGTGCTTTCGATACTCGGCAAGCTGTGGCTCGCCTTTTTCAATTGGAAGCTTGGCAAGAGAATTAACTCCACCGCCACAAAGGCCGTTGTAACGGACAGTCTTTCCGACACCGCTTCGACCTTTGTTGCACTTGTTTCGCTGATTATCTCCCACAAAACAGGCTTCAACTGCGACGGTTATTTCGGTGCTACCGTATCAGTCTTAATTCTTTGGTCGGGCATTTCGCTTGTCAAGGAAACGCTCGCTCCGCTTCTCGGTCAGCCTCCCGAAAAGGAGTTTTACGAGGAGATTAAGAATGAGATTATGTCCTATGACGGCATTGTCGGCGTCCACGACCTCATAATCCACGACTACGGTCCGTCAAGGCTTTTTGCCTCTGCTCACGCCGAGGTTCCGTCCGACGTCGATATAATGCAGAGCCATGACACCGTTGATTTGATTGAGCGCGAAATTCAGAAAAAGTACGGTATGCTCATTTCAATCCATCTTGACCCGATTGTGGTGGATGACGAGAGAATAAACGAGCTTCGTGAGATCACTCAAAACGCAGTCAAGGAGATAAATCCGAATTTCTCGATACACGATTTCAGGGTCGTTGACGGCACTACACATACGAATTTGATTTTTGATGTAGTTTTAACCTATGACGAAAAGCGTTCATCGGCAGAAATAACACGCTTAATAAGCGAAAAGTTAAGCAAAATAGACGAAAGACTTTTCTGTGTTATCACTGTTGATTATGCATTTGACTGAATTAAAAAAGAATAGCTAAAAAGACTTTAATATTTTGTCGAAATATAGTAAAATATAATTGATAAAAAACGCCGCATTTCAGGAGGATATAAAAATGCCCGATTACACAGAAGAATTTACCAACATACCTTACGGACCTTTAGGCATAATCGCATTGCCCGGCTGTGAGGAGCTCGCAGACAAAATTGACCGCTACATTGTTAAATGGCGTGCTCAGAAGCAGTCGGAGCACAAGAACAGCATTGCTTTCGCAGGCTATGAAAAGGACTCCTACATTATCAACGCTTCGTTCCCCCGTTTCGGAACAGGCGAAGGTAAGGGTACACTTTTTGAGTCGGTAAGAGGCTATGACATTTTCATTGTTGCCGATATGTTCAACTACGGCTTGACCTACAAAATCTACGGTCACGAGGTTCCCATGAGCCCCGACGAGCACTACGCAAACCTTAAAAGAGCAATTTCCGCTATCGGCGGTAAGGCTCACAGAATTACTGTAATTATGCCCATGCTTTACGAGGGCAGACAGCATAAGCGTTCAACAAGAGAGTCTCTTGACTGCGCACTTGCTCTTCAGGAGCTTTGCAACACAATGGGCGTTGACAACATCATTACTTTTGACGCTCACGACCCCAGAGTTCAGAACGCTATTCCGCTTAAAGGCTTTGAGAACGTTCAGCCTGTTTATCAGATGATTAAATCTCTTGCAAACAGCGTTGAGGACCTTAACCTTGACAACGACCATATGATGGTTATCTCTCCCGACGAGGGCGGTATGGGCAGATGTATTTATTATTCAACCGTACTCGGTCTTGACCTCGGTATGTTCTACAAGCGCAGAGATTACTCAAAGGTAGTCAACGGCAGAAACCCGATCGTAGCTCATGAATTCCTCGGCACTAACGTTGAGGGCAAGGACGTTATGATTGTTGACGATATGATTTCCTCGGGCGAGTCAATGCTTGAGGTTGCCACAAAGCTTAAAGAGCTCGGTGCAAAGAGAATTTTCATTTTCTCGGCATTCGGTCTTTTCTGCGAGGGTCTTGACAGATTTGATGAGTTCTATGAAAAGGGACTTATCGACAAGGTGTTCACGACAAACCTTGTTTACAGAACTCCCGAATTGTTAAAGCGTGATTGGTACTGTGAGGTTGATATGTCAAAGTACGTTGCTTACATTATCGACACTCTTAACCACGATATGTCAATCAGCAGTCTCCTTGATCCGGCTGACAGAATTTATGCTTTCCTTGAAAAAAGAGGTATAAAAAAATAATCCGCAAATAAAATTACCACCGATATACTCACAAAGAGCGTATCGGTGGTTTTCTTTTTTATAAAGCTTATTAAAAAATTCCGTATGTTACAAGCGACATAATCAAGCCTGCTATGAACACGCCGAGTGAAATTATCGGCAAAGCACGCTTAAAGTCAATATCGAGAAGCGCCGCCATAAGCGCACCCGTCCAACCTCCCGTTCCCGGAAGCGGAATTGCAACGAAGATGAGCAAGCCCCACGACTTATACCTTAAAACCTTATCCTTGTTTTTCTCGGTTTTTGCCTCAAGCCTTGTTATTATCTTTTCAAAGAAAGGATATTTCCTCAAAAGCTCGAAAATCTTTTTAATGAAAAGAAGAATAAACGGTATCGGAAGCATATTTCCGACATAGCAAATGGCAAATGCCTTCAGGAAGCTGACTCCGAGAAGTCTTGCGGCAATCATACCGCCACGAAGCTCAAGAATAGGCAATAATGAGATTACAAAAATCGTAAGCTCGGGCGGAATTTTGTCCTGAAATAGATCGACAAAAAAATGAGCGAGTGTTTCAGCCATAATTCTCTCCTTAAATATTATTCTTGGTTATATACGCTTTTGCGAGCGACAAAATATCCTTATCATTCGGATAATTAAGCGTCGAAATGGCATTATCGTACCCGAGCCAAATATAGTCCTCAATCTCCTCGGGCTGAATGATTGTTTGAGTGTCGTCGGTCGTCGCAAGGAAGATAAGCACGGATTTTTCAATCCTGCCTCTTATCGTGTACTCGGATTTATGCTTAAAGCCGGGGAATATTTTGATGTGAATTCCCGTTTCCTCCAGCACCTCACGCTTGGCTGTCTCCTCGTCGGTCTCATCTTTTTCGACGTGACCTTTCGGGAAGCCCCAATGGCAGCTCCGCTTGTTCTTAATAAGCAGAAATCTGCGCTCTCCGTTTATAAATCTGAAAACAACTGCTCCGCAGGAACGCTCATATAAGCAGTCTATGGTGTACTCGCCGTCCTTATACATAAACGAGACAGCACGCTTAATATCGTTGACGATATATTTTTTACTCTTTGGCGACACGACAATATAAATACCCTGTCTGTCAGGCAATTTAATTACGGCAACAACTCTGCCTTCAAAATTACGAACGGGATGCGTTACTCCCATAATGTATGCGCCCTTGACAGGCGACCTCGGGTCAAGCCCGCTTTCCACGCTTCCGTAATTGAGCCTGTAAACAGTGCCGGTTTCAATATCGTGCCAGCCCATAGGTCTTTCGACCCTTACTCTGACATATTTACCCAGCATACAATGCTCCTTAGAAAAATCTAACCATAATTATACATTGTTTTCAGTGCCGATTCAAGATATTTTTCTTTATATAATATGTTTTATAAAAATTTGCAACTTTTTTACAAAAATATATTGTGAAAAACGGTCAAATAAGTTAGAATAGTAAATTGAAGAATTATTAAATTTATTGACAGGAGATATAAAAATGGATCCTAAGAACTTTAAGTTTAACGACGACGCTTTCGATGATGTTATGAGCTCCTCGGAGGAGGATAAAAACGATATAAAGAGCAATTCCTTTGAAGATGAATTCGAAGATATATTCAGCGGCGACGATAACGCAGAAAACGGGCATCACAGGGATTTCACAGACGAGTATTTCGTCGATGAGCAATCCGCACCGAAAATACCCACCGCACCTGTGGAGAAAAAGCCATACAGCTATAACTATTCAAAGGCTTCGCAGGAAAAGGCAAGGCGTGTTTCTCAGCAGAGAATATCCGACGACGTAATTGACGGGGATATTTCTTCGGGCAAGCAGCCCCGTGAGAAGAAAACCCGTGACGGCAAAAAGAAAAAAATGGCAGGCTGGAAGGTCGCTCTTATAATCCTTCTTGTTTTGCTTATTGCTGTCGGCGGTGCGGCAGGCGCAGGTCTCGGCTACGCAAAATCGCTCACCAAAAAGGTTGATTATTCTCCGCTTGAGGAAAACAAGTACATTTCAGCCTCCGAATTAAAGCATGACGACGCAGTACGCAACATTCTTCTTATCGGAGTTGACGCAAGAGAGGGCGAGGACGCAGAAAAAACTCGCTCGGATACAATGATGCTTGTTTCGATTGACACAAGAAACAATCAGATAAAGCTTACCTCCTTCCTTCGTGACACCTACATTGACATTCCCGGCTACAAGTGGAAAAAGCTCAATGCCGCACAGCGAAAGGGCGGTACACAGCTGCTTGTTGATACTCTCGAATACAACTATAAAATCAAAATCGACAACTATATGTTTGTAAACTTCGATATGTTTACGACGATTATCGACTCACTCGGCGGAATTGACGTGGCAATCACGGAAAAGGAAGCCAAGTATATCAACAGCAAGGACCATATGACAAGCGTTGAGGCAAGTGCGTTCCCCGAGGAAATTAAAAGCGGAGACGCCGTTCATCTTACAGGTGCGCAGGCTCTTTGGTATTCAAGAATTCGTTATCTTGACAGCGACCTTATGAGAACTCAAAGGCAGAGAAAGGTTATAACCGCAATTTTCGATAAGGCGGTGGCAAATCCTGCCGAGGTTGTCGGTATGCTCGGCGATATTATGCCGATGATTAAAACAAATCTTACCTCGGACGAGCTTATGCAGCTCGGTATGAATGCTCCGAAATATATGTCCTACACAATCGCTCAGCAGCAAATCCCCGCAAACAAAACATACAAGAGCGAAAGGAAAAACGGCGAGGACGTTTTGGTAATAAATCTTGAGAAAAACCGTGACATTCTTCACGATTTCATTTACAATAAAGCAGAAACCACAACCGAGGCTCAGACGGCAAAGAGCAAGTAAAAAATATTGAAAACAGCATTTTAATATGCTACAATAATAAAGGTGGCTCACTATGAAGAAAGCTAAATTATCCGTAGTAAACGAATTCAAGGTTGGAAAAATCGACCCGAGAATTTACGGCTCGTTTATTGAGCATCTCGGCAGAGCAGTTTACGGCGGAATTTATGAACCCACGCATGCAACCGCTGACGAGGACGGCTTCCGTAAGGACGTTATCGACGAGGTTCGCAAGCTTAATGTTCCGATTGTACGCTATCCCGGCGGCAACTTTGTTTCGGGATATAATTGGGAGGACGGCGTAGGTCCTGTCGAGGAAAGACCTAAACGTCTTGAGCTCGCATGGGGCGTTACAGAGCCGAACAGCTTCGGCACCAACGAATTTATGAAATGGTGCAAAAAAGCCGACACAACCTGTATGATGGCTGTAAATCTCGGCTTGAGAGGTCCCGAGGAAGCAAGAAATCTTGTCGAATACTGCAACCATAAAAGCGGTTCGTATTACAGCGATTTGAGAATTAAGCACGGCGTTAAAGAGCCGCACAACATAAAGCTTTGGTGTCTCGGAAACGAGATGGACGGCGACTGGCAGATAGGTCACAAGACCGCATACGAATACGGCAGAATTGCCTCGGAGTCCGCAAAGGTTATGAAATGGGTTGACCCCGATATCGAGCTTGTTTTAAGCGGCAGTTCAAACCTCGGTATGAAAACCTTCGGCGATTGGGAGCTTCAAACCCTTGACCTTGCATATGACAAGGTTGATTACGTTTCGCTCCATCAATACTATGACAATAAAACGGGCGACACCGACAGCTTCCTTGCCAAAAGTATGGCAATGGATGAATTTATAAAAACAGTCATTTGCATTTGCGACACCGTAAAGGGCAAAAAGCACTCTAAAAAGCAGGTCAACCTCTCGTTCGACGAATGGAACGTTTGGTATCATTCCAACGACGATTATGTTGAAAGATGGTCAGTTGCACCGCATCAGCTTGAGGATTATTACAATTTTGAGGATGCACTTCTTGTCGCTCTTATGCTTATGACCCTCTTAAAGCACGCAGACAGAGTTAAAATCGCCTGCCTCGCACAGCTTGTAAACGTTATCGCTCCGATTATGACGGAAAATAACGGCGGCATTTTCGAGCAGACAATCTTCTACCCCTTTATGCACCTTTCAAATTACGCAAGAGGCTCAGTGCTTCTTTCAAATGTAACCTGCGATAAGCACGACTCCAAAGAGTTTACGGACGTGCCCGATATGGATTGTATCGCCACTGTAAACGACGACGAAACGGAGCTTACCGTCTTTGCGGTTAACAGATGCAAGAACGAGGATTACACCTTGTCTGTAAATATGCTTGACCTTGACGGCTTTGAGGCTGTTGAGCATATTGAAATGGCAGGCTTCGGCGCTCTTGACGGAAATAATTTTGTTTCGGCACCGGTTAAGCCCTCACTCGCTCCCGTGCCCACAACCGACGGCAGAGCTTGTGATATTCACATAAAGCCGTTTTCATGGAATGTAATAAGATTTAAGAAAAAATAAATTTTTCAAAGGTGGATTTTATATGGCAAAATGTCCTAACTGCGGCAAAAAGCTCAAATGGTATGAATTCCGTGCCGAGTGTAAGAGCTGCGGCACAAACATCCCTAACTATAATTGGGAGACAAGACTTGAGGAGGACGCTGACAAGGCTGAAACCTCCTTCGCAAAGCTCCATTACAGGCTCAACAATTTCAAAAGCGCAACAGTCGGAAGTCCGTTCAGGATAATCAGACTTGTAGCAACGCTTCTTCCGTTGGTCGGTCTTGTAGTGCCGCTTATGAAGGTATCGCTTTCGCTCCCGTTCTACGAGGACACCTCGACGGTTTCGTTCCTGACTCTCATTTTGAATTACATAACAAAGCTCGATTTTATGGGCGGCTTTCAGCTTATGAGCGCAACGGCTCTCGGCTCGACCTTTAAGTTCTTAATGCTCGCAATCGTTTTCGCATTCCTTGCGGTTGTTGCAGGCGTTCTCAACTTCTTCGTTGTGCTTATCGCCGCAGTATCGCTCAAGGCAGGCTTTAACATATTCCTCAACGTTGTCGCAACGGCAGGCTGGATTGTTTCGGCTGTGCTCCTTTCAATATCGGTCACAAACGCTATGTCAAACAACATTGATGTTTTCTCGGGCAATGTCATTTGGTGGGGCTATGCGATAGGAGCTGCACTTTTCCTTGCAAATGTCGTAATAAGCGTGGTCGCAAGCAAGAGCTTCAAAAAACAGTTGAGCTCACAGCCCACAATGGATGAATATATCGCAAACGAATTGGAAGAAATACGCACTCAAGCTTAACGCTTAACATATTAAAATAAATCTGGGGGATTTAAGATGAAAAAAGCTATCAAAATATTTAAGGCTGCCACACTCTCGGCAGCACTCGCATTTGCAAGCGCACTTCCGTCATTTGCGGCAGACGTTGCAAGACGTAATCCGCTTCCGCTTCCTGCAATCATTGTTCTCGCAGTTTGTATCGCAGGCTGGATCGGCGCAGGTCTTTATCAGACTAAAAAGGCTGACGACGAAGCAGACGAATCCTTGTTCGAGATGTTGAAAACCAATCCCGAGCACGCAAAAGAGCTTCTCAAAAAAGACGAGTCCGAAGAAAAATCATTCTTTGAAAAATTCTTTGAATAATCACAAACACAGAAAAACGGCAGACACAAGTCTGCCGTTTTTTTTTGCCTTAAAATTTAATCAATCGTAGAAATCAACCGCACCTCTGTTGACGGTTACCTCTTTTATAAACTTCGCAACCTTTTGATGCTCGGGATGCACCTTGTACGCCTCTAAATCCGCTTCGTTTTCGGTTTCAACGATAAGCAACGCATCAAAATTTCTGTCGCACTCAACCGCATTTTTAATAAATGTGATTTTCTTGAGTGTAGGCACACTCTCGGGCAATGCCTCAAGACCGCTTCTTGCAATTTCAACGTTTTCGTCTTTTGTGTTACCGCAGCCGTCGGTAAATTTCCACATTACAATATGCTTTAACATAAAATTTCTCCTTTTTTATAACTATTCCCCACTTGAAGTGAGGTATTCTTGCCTTTAGAGATTTTCCCAATCTATTTTTTCGTCCCTGTAAAAATATTCTCTGTCGTGCTCGCCGATTTCACGTGCAACCCTGCATGGAGAGCCGTAAGCCACGCAATTTGACGGAATATCCCTTGTAACGACGCTGCCTGCGCCGATTACCGTGTTGTCGCCGATTGTTACACAGGGCACAACAACCGAGTTTGCACCGATCCAAACATTTTTGCCGATATGTACCTCTTTGTTGTACTGAAAGCCTCTTTCACGAAGCTCGGGACAAATCGGATGATTAGCGGTTGCTATCGTAACATTCGGACCGAACATAACATTGTCGCCGACATAGATATTCGCATCGTCAACCACGGTAAGATTAAAATTCGCATACACGAAATTCCCGAAATGCACGTTCTTTCCGCCCCAATTTGCGTGGAACGGCGGCTCGATATAGCAGCCCTCGCCGACGCTTCCGAGCATTTCCTTCAAAAGAGCCTCTCTTTTTTCAAGCTCCGTCGGTGCGGTAAGATTAAATCTGTACATCGCATCAAGATATGTAACCTGCTCCGACATTATATCATTTACGGTGGCGTCGTAAACCAAACCCTTTTCCATTCTCTCTTTTTGCGTCATATATTCTCCTTATTTTACCTAAAGAGTTACTTGGTTAATTCAACTATTTTATCACTTTTGGCACGATTGCACTTCCAACATAAAGTTTGTAAGTTTTCTTCAATCGTACAACCGCCTTTAGCCACCGGAATAATATGGTCTATTTCCAGTAGCAAATTAGGTTCGTCATATGTCGAATTACCGCATGTACAACAAGTAAAATTGTCACGTTTTTTAATCTGCTCACGTAATTTTTTGGTCATTAAATTTCTCTGCTCTTTTGCAAAAGCACTCGCTGTCAATTTACTTTCAAATAACTTGATAAGATCAACTATTGTCTCCTCTGTCATTGGCACTGTAAATGATCTTTGTGCCATTCCTCCATTAGATGTATAGGAAAACTTATATTCAACTGTCAAGACATTTTCATCAATATTAGCAAATCCTAATCTTGTATAAAAGCCGGACTCGTCATTATTCATAACATAATCTGGCACATCCGTGAGATACTTTTGATACTCTTTTTTGTAGTTTTCAATAATTTGCTTTGCGTCTTTTAATGTTTCAAGTTCTTCTACAAGTTGATATAATTTCTGTATTTGCTCAGGATATTCACTTTTATTTGGATAAAAATACTTTAAAACATATTCCAATGGGCTGTTTTCTGCACTTGCAAATACAGTTGACGATACTTCTGCCGTAAATGGAGTGATACTTTTTTTGTATGGGCGAATATAATTATTAACATCTTCGTTCTCGGTTTCATTGCGTGTTACTCTTGTTCCAAAAAGCGTTGAAATCGACTGAACTTTTTCGTTAATGTACTCGTTGAACTCTCTTTGTGTACTCATTAAAGCTTCGCAAGTACTTTTAATTTTTTCAAAATCTGATGACTCATAATATTCTAATATTTTCTGATTTTCATCAACTATTTTTTCTATATCTTTTTCAATTCTTGCAATAAAATCCCCTATAACATTCCATTCTTCACTATCTATTGTTTTGACTTTCTTTATACTATTAACTGTTATGTCAAACAATTGATTGATTAGTCTATCCATCTCATTACGACTTCCACTTATTATTAAGGAATCTCTATTTTCGTTGGCAAAATCTACTATTTTATTTACTTTATCATAATAACTATGATGTTTCTTATCTAACGCTTCTTTTTGTTGTTCTTTGAGATATTTGTTATATTCACCTTTACCCATAAGTGAATACGGATTATTTTTAAATCTATCAATATCCGCCTTGCTTATAGATATTTTTTTTGAATCCAAATTGTTTCCTGCAGATGTTATATACTTTACTAAAACTCTATATGCGTCCGCTTTGTTTATCACAGTATTAATTTTCTTTTCCAAGCGTTTGTATTGAAATTGAGATTTCAATGTGTTATTTACAAGAAATTCCCTTAGCTGTTTCGAAACCTCATCCTTTTTTGAAATGGTTTTTTCAGCTTCTTCAAGCCTGTATTTATCTTCTTTAAAATATTTAACTTTATCGTATTTTTGTAAAGATTGACGGCTTTTTACAATCACTATTTCATCATATTCGCAAACAACATCCCAATATGAAAAGCCTAATTTATTTAGTGCCGCAGTTTCCAATTTTTTATATTGGATTTCAATAGCAAATGGAATCGCTATTATTACAATTGAAAATATAATTATCCACATTTTTTTATCCTCCTTATTTCACCCTAACCAACTGCACAACCGTCTCAACATGCCTTGGCACAATAGAGTGAATAAAAATGCCGTTATCTACGCTGCCCACACGACCCTCGGCGTCAGGCATATGCCGTTGATCGGTTGAGTCGGGACACACGGATCGATTTCATTGCCTCGGTAAACCGGGGATTTGCTATTCAGCCGTTAAAACATTTTCTATGTCATCATCAACCTTAGCGCCGATAGAGTTGAAGCAACGGGTTTGATGTCAAAAGTTTGCCTTAATATAGTTTTTCAGAATAGTGATCCTATCCTCGGTATCAATTCCGTATTCGTTTTGCGGAATAATGATTGTCTCTACCACGGAATCATCTTCGTTCCTGCGTCTTTGATAAGAAGAGTTGTTACAAATGATATGCTCGTCTCCAAAAATCAGCCTCTGTCCCATATCATCCTTTGAGAGATGAGAATCATCAGCAGCCTTCAAATACGGATAATATGAGTTTTGTGAAAGCTGTGTTTTTGTTTGCATTACCAGGAACATATACGGATTCTCTGCAGCAGAGTTGTTGTGCATTTTTCCAAAAGACTCCGGGCGATACTCGCGGTACTTGATGTAATAGTATCTAAAGGGAAAAACATTGTTATTCTCGCATTCCTGCAGAAAATCATCAGATATTTTTTTGAGGGCTTCATTCGAGAATTCTTCATTTGCAGCCAGTAATGAAATCAAAATCTTCTTTGTATTTTCAAAACCGGAATTGGCACTCCTGTGGAATAATGCGGTCCAAGCGACTTGATATGTGGAGCCATACTGATAGCGCCACTTGTTTCTCTCTACTTGACCATAATCCCCAATAGCCATAAGTGCGCAGTTAATTCTGTCTAAGCTGCACTTAAATAGAGATTCAAATCTGCTTGTGTACGTAAGGTTCTCTAAGCCTATAATGCCAATTTGTCCGTTGAGTAGGAAATGATCCTCCAACTCAAATAGGATATCTTCCATATTGGGATTGGCTTCAAGGAATGCAATTTTTTCTTTTTCTTCCATGAGCTGACTAACGTTGAAGTTGTTTTCGATAGATTCATCAATGCCACCGGTTAGAATGATTGCATGTGCTTCAGCTAAAATAGCGGGCATTCTGGTCCTATCAGTTCTGTCTGAAACCTCATCTTCGGAATTCCGGATAAGGTTATTAACAATACGTATTCTTCTTCTAAAGTCATCTTCAGTTACTTTATCAACATTCTGCAGATAAGTAGTAATCGCATATAGAAGCACGATTCTGCTTAATGGAAACTGCCTGATACGACCAGTTTTATCAGAATATGCACGTAAACAATCCTCAAAAATGTTCAGGCTGAATCTGGACTCTACCAGTATTTTCCCTCGCTCATGCTTGTTCGCCATGAAGGATTTCAGAAAATCTGTCGGTGAAGCATACCCGGGAATTTTACACCAACAGTCCATGAAACGCTCTAAGGTTTCAATGTTCTTTATTGCATTCGGACACTTTGGCGAGAAATACCGCTGAAGAAGGTCAAATTCATCATTGCTTCTTCCAAGCGGTGACTCGTTCTGCCGATAGCAGATCACGTCACAGATAAATTTGAAATATCGCAAGAACTCGTCATCTATAATATTATCTTCAGAAGAGTTGTTGCCGCTGTCACGATAATCCCAAAGAAGATCAGTCCAATCCTGGTCAATTTTTCTTATGATGCGGTTTGCGAGACCGTCATCCAAGCTGCGAATCTGGCGTTCGAGCTCCGCTTTGAAATGCTCGAACAGAGTTAATGGCTTGCCTCGTGAATTCATCTTGATATACAATTCATCGGTCAGCCCCATATCCTTAACCGGAAGAAAATAGAATGTTATACACTTTTCTTTGAGTCTTTCCCAAAGGTTTGGAACATCCTTGAACTTGTTATCAATCGCGTCAAGCATTACAAGCATGGAGCTGATTGTAGGATCGTTCTCCCAATCAAGCGGAAACCATGCTTGATTAATGATTTCCTTAGAAATCGTTGTTTTCAATTTCGGCTTGTAATCTACAAGATCAATGCAGAAATATCTGGCACTGTATCTTGTTTCATAACTGAACCTTTTCAAAAAACTGTACTCTGCTTCCGCAATATTTCCTTTTCGGGCAGCATACCAGTGAAGCAAAAACAGGGTTGTAAGTCTCTGCTGTCCATCTAAAGGAGTCATGTTACCCTCGTTATCAATATCGCCGTATACGAAATCGAGGGTAATCGGCTTTTCGATTACAGCATTGTATAAAGAGTCAAGGAATCTTTCTCTGATACGGGTTACATCCGCTCCTTTTCTACCCTGCGCATAATCCCTCTGAATAATCGGAATGATTATTTTCTTGAGTTGTACCGCCTCTGGACCCTCACCGAAAGTTGTATCAAAAATATCCATAAAGGAGTGAAGTGTCGTGGCCATATTATTCTTCCTCCTTTTCCAGAATTATTGGCTCTTCAAGATAATTGACTAAAACCGTATTCATCGCATCCACATACGCTACTCTGTCCGAATGCCCCCAAAAGTGAAGTTGATTATCTGCCGAGGGCGTGTAGTATTTCAGAAATACCATTCTTGTACAGAACGGAATATACTGGCCGGCCTTGTCCATTTTTATAATCTCGTTCCGCTTAACATCAAAAGTTGAATTGTTCAACGCCGCATTGTCCGTTGAACTTAGCAATGCCATATTCGCAATAGAGTGTAGATATTCTGTATTTCCTTTTACTGAAAGCAGATCCGCTACTCTCTGCTGAATAGCAAAAAACTCCGAGCCTTCAAGCTTTTCTTTGGCAATGGCATCGTTCATGAGAGAAATAAGTTCTTCTGATTCGTTGCTAACGGATTTTACAGAAGGAATATGAAGAGAAAGCCATTCTTTCCATATTTCCTGGGTTCTTAACCCTTCTGACTGTTGGGCATGAATGTGTTCAAGGCTCCAAGTAACTTTACCGACCTTGCCAAACTTGTATTTGTCAAAAGGAAACCACTGAGAATTCTCGCCATTTCTACGAACTGACTCAACATTAAATAATAAAAGCAATGTAGCAATTCTCTTTTGATCCAAGGGCTTCTCATAGCTTAAATCTGCATAGTTTACTTTTATTTTGATGCTTTCTCTAATACATCCGTCAAGGGATTCCCTAAACTCATCTTTTGTTTTATTCTTTGAAAGATCGAATATTTTTTGCAATGTTAGAGTTCCGGAAGCAATAAGATATCCGATTTTATGATAAAGTTCATGGTTACCGTGCCAGTCCTTCAGAATCAAGAATGTCTGTTGAATTCTGCGCCAGATGCTGTCAAGCGTTTTTGCCTGTCGCATTTCATCAAATTTAAAGAATGTGAAGTACTTCTCCCTATTATCCGCGGGCTTAGCTGAAATCAGATCCAACACAAGGTCGATTCGTGTTTGATAGGCGGTATTCGTTGTGTTTGTCAAAAAATACCACAGAGAATTATTATGCAGTTCCTTTTCTATGTTGTCCCATTGAAGGGAGATCTCCTCTTGCTTTTCTTTATCAACGTTTTTATCTGCGCCTTTACTGAGAAACATAGCCTTTACCAGTTCCGCATTTGTCAATGGGATTTTTCCAATGTTCAGTCTGGTAAACAAACCTATAGCGTCCTCGGTTTCGCCTACTTCGTACCATATTATTTTTACAATTTCATCAAAATACTTGTTTACATTTGTAAGCGTTGATTTTCTGTCTCTTGCAGCAAACCACTTCTTGATGCTTTCATAAGCAGAACAAAGAAACCAGAAATCGATATTCTCATTCTTGCGGGATTCGTCAATCGATTTTAAGAAATTCTCAGATTTATCTCTGGTTTCATACGAAAGGGTAAACCTCGGCTCATCAATAAAGCCAAAGCTCTCTTCATTCATAAAACGATAAATAAGATAGATGGTCGTTAAACGTTGCTGACCATCAATCAGCTCATATCTATTGCCATTCTTTTTCACCACAACAGGCTGAAGGCAATAGTTTCTCTTGCCCTCTGTAGCATAAATATCGTCAAGTAATCTAACAACTTCGGTTTCTCCCCATCTATACCCACGCTGATAAGATGGAACAAAGAAGGCTCCGGTTATATCACCAACCAATTTTGTATCGAGTTTTATTTCTCTATTCATAGGACTCCGAGCCTCCATTACTGTTCCTTCTTCACATATGTAATCTGGATATCGTAACCCAGCTTATCGAGCATCTCTACGAACACCTTATTCACGATGCCGTCCTTCTTGTTTATCAGCCTGCTGATGTACGGGGCCGAAGTCCCCACCATCTCTGCAAACTGCGCCTGGGTGACGCGTTCTTCCAGGCATTTGACTTTTATGTCTATATCGAAATCATTCTTTACCATAACGTACCTCGCCTCCGATGAAATATGATTGCACTCATAAGACAATTTGTTATACCACAAATTTATGTTTTTTTCAAGTCAACGCAAAGAAAAAGACACCCGAAAATTTCCGAGTGCTCTTATGCATCGTTATTGCAGCCTTGCCGTAGCGTTAGGTATCCACATCTATCGCCAGCCCGGATTTGAACTCGACCGTAATCCTGTCATCGTGGATTGTGACCATCTCGGCCATTCTCCTCAGCCTTCAAATCATTATAAAATTCTGTTGATGATTTAATAATCAAATCCACAGTATCCATACTACTCACCGCCTATTCATTACTCGTTCTTATCTGTTCTCCATTCGAAAAGACAAATGACTGTTCAAAAGTAACCTCCATCACATCAGCTATCTGTTTCAACTCCTCAAGAGTAACTGTATCTCGTTTCAACTTCTTACCATAGTTCTGTGGAGTCTGACCTATCCGTCTGGCAAGTTCCGAAACGCTTATATTCTTTTTATCACATAATTCTTTAATCATATCGGATGTTTTCATCTTAATCCTCCATGTCTAAAACGCACCTCACTTACTACATTATAAACCATTTGGTTGATAAATTCAATCCCGGCACGGTTTTGCTCTGCAAATTTTCTATGGACGCAAAAACGCCTTGCATTTCTGCAAGGCGTCCGTATCGTAGTTCCTATTCAATTATCTTTTGAGTTCAATAGTAATGTCGGATTTAAATTCAAAAATCAGTTTATCATCATAAACTGTGATTTTTTCAATAAGCCTTCTGACCAGTTGCTCATCATATTCCGTAATTCTGCTTGTTTGCGTTTGAAGAAAATGTCGCATTTCATTAATTCGTTTTCTGAGCATTTCCTGCTCAGCATCCTTTGTTACAACTGCCGTCTTCTTTCCCCTCAAGGCATCTATTTTCTTTGCTATAACATCATACTCGGCATTTTTGTTTACGCACATTACAAGCTTTTCCTGCAATTCCGCCATTCTTTGGTCTATATACTCAAGCGTTGCCGTAGAATCACCGTTTGTTATAAGATGCACCCCTGGCTTTCCACGCAACTCTTCTGAAAAGATCCCCACATTTACCACAGTATATGATGCTCGATAATACATATTTGCTGCTGTAGCCTCTTTTCGTCTTCCCGTTTTCTGTTCTTAAATGAGCCCTTCTTTGAAGTTCTTCCTGGACCTGCATGAACAACTGCCTTGGAATGATTGCTTCATGGTTATTTTCAACATAGTACTGAGGAACAATTCCATTATTAGCAACTCTCTTCTTTGTAAAAACATCAACCGTATAGGTCTTTCGGAAGAATAACCAGTCTGTCCGATGCTCCGTAAACTCCGAGAAATGTAAACTTGATGCAGAAACCATCTGTGAGCTTTAAAGCTTTTACAAGTTTCTGCTTTATTTCTTTTTCGTGCATTTATGCCACACCATTAACATCAATTTTGATGGTGTGACGTAAGAAGGCTGTCATTTTCTAAACTTTATATATAGACTTGATTTTTACTTTATAGAAAAGCATTGTAAACATCCACCATTAATTTTGAAGATTTACATCAGTTTTACGAGTTTTTTTTCACAATCACATATCAAAACTTGAGAAGTGTAGATTTTTCCATGTTTTTCTGATATAATATTAGAAAAAGTTTTGATGTTGAAATCAATGCTCGTAAGGAGCAGAATTTCAATGGTCAATGATACACATCTTTCCTGAATAATATTATTGCAATGTCATTCAGACAGTACTCCTCAGAGAACGCTGTATATGACCCTGGATTTCTCGTGATTGATACACACTTCTTGGACTAGATTAAGGTATTTCAGATGTTTCCCCAGAAAGCATGAGGGCATCTTTGTACACATACTTTGCTAATCATCAGAACTGAGGTCAGATTATTCTTCTCGATAATATGAAGATGTACCTGATATAGATTTCAAATCTACAGGTGCAAATATTATCACATTTACTCAAAGACCAGAGCCATGACGCTACGGTTTTCTTATGGACGTAACGGATTAAATGGAGGTCAGACAATGCGAATCAGTTATAACAAATTATGGAAAATGTTAATAGACAAAGAAATGAATAAAAATGATCTTAGGATGCTTCTGGAATCAGCGCAGCATCCATTGCCAAGTTAGGCAATGGTGCAAACATCACAACTGATGTTCTTCTTAAAATCTGTGAGGCTATGGATTGCAAGTTGGAAGACATCGTGGAAACAATAAAGGATTGAGGTGGAGCGAACGAATCGTAAAACCTCGGTCGAACTCACGAATATGTGTATGATCTATGATAATCCAGGAAATGTACTAGTCGAAGAAAAACTTGTACACAACTCAAAAGGGTTGATTTTTCCTGGTGGTCATGTAGAAAGCAATGAATCAGTAGCTGATTCATTGATACGAGAACTCCAAGAAGAAACAGGACTCACGATAAGCGACCTTCAGTTCTATGGCGTTAAGGATTGGATAGAATTTGACGGTTCTCGCTATATGATTTTCCTGTATAAGACCAACACATATTTCGGAAATATACATTCCTCATCAGAGGGGAAAATATTCTGGATGCCACTTAAAGAATTAAAAAAGCCCTATGGCATTCGGACATGATACTTTGTATTTTTGAAAACAAAGGAGCAACAGAACTATATTTCAATAGAAATGAAAATATAAAAACCAACATTAAAATAATTCACAGAGGAGGCTTCTTATGAAAACAGCGTTACTAAATTCACTCTATGCAAAATATAATATTTCAAATTTAACTTTTGGTGCAATCCATGACAAACTTGGAGATGTTTACGAAGAATTTTGCGTAACCATCTTACAATCTAAACAGTATTTAGATGAAATAAAAATGGGAATACCTTCATCATTAGAAGAGCAAGTGTTATATCATATTCTCTCATGTAATAATCTGAACAATTTCAATGCAATCGACCACATTGCTGCAACAACTCAAATCCCACATAGAAGTACTGGTGGAAACTCAAAAACAGACATCATCGCAAAAGTATACTTAGTTAATGGAAACGTAGTTACTTTACCCATCAGTTGTAAGCAATCCACTGTTGCTAAAGTAGCTCTTGCAGAATTTGATGTTGATACAATTTGTGCCGAAATGGGAATAACAAATCCACGATTTAAACAATTATTATTAAAACATCAGATTGATTGTTCGGCAAAGAACTTTACCGCTTCTGAAAAGGCCGAGCTAACTGCGCTTATGGATCCTATAAGACGTAATTTCATTAGGTGGGTGTTAACAGGATCTCCTAACACCAATGTAAATGATGTATGCATTCCAACTTCAATAATAAGATTCAAGTTAAAAAAGCCAGCTAATAGATACAATATAAATATCAGTAACGGCGATTTTGATTACATGTCATTTGATATGCTAACTATTGAAAAATGTATTGATGAAATAATGTATAAAAGTAACGGAACCTTAAAAACAGGTGGATTCAGCACCGGCTTATCTTGGACATATGCAACAGGTTCAAAAGGGCAAAAAATGCAATTCAAAGGATAATGCGAGGAAGAGTCATGTCTTATAGAACATATTTCTCTGAAGAGAATGCAAAAATTTTATATACAGATACTTTAAAGACTGCCATGATCGAAGATAATTCAATTGACCTGATTGTTACTTCTCCTCCATATAATTTGAATATGAATTATAAATCATGCGATGACAATCAGCCATATGATGAATATTTAAATTTCACAAAAAAATGGTTGCGAAGAGCTTACAAATGGCTTAAGTCAGATGGAAGAATGTGTTTAAACATCCCTCTTGACAAAAACAAAGGCGGTCATCAAAGTGTGGGTGCAGATATAACAACTATTGCAAAATCAGTAGGATTTAAGTACCATTCAACAATTATATGGAACGAAGGCAACATCTCAAAATCATCAGCTTGGGGTTCTTGGATGAGCGCCTCCTCTCCGTATGTTATCGCTCCCGTAGAATTAATTATTCTTCTCTATAAGGACTCCTGGAAAAAAACAAGTGGTAGCCGAGTAAACGATATTGAAAAAGAAGAATTTAAATCATGGACTAATGGTGTATGGACCTTCAAAGGAGAAAGCAAGCGAAAAATAGGACACCCTGCTCCGTTTCCTATAGAATTGCCAAGAAGATGTATAAAACTTTTTAGTTTTGTTGGAGACACTGTTCTCGATCCGTTTATGGGAAGTGGCTCTACTGTTATTGCTGCAAAACAAAATAATAGAAATGGTATCGGAATTGATTTTGAGGAGGATTATTGTGAATTAGCAATGAATAGAATCCTTAAAGAGACATAAAACCAGACCAGATTATTCGAATGCGATAGTCTGGTCTTGATATTTATTTGAGAACTTTAACAAACTCTCGTGCTAATGCAAAAGCTAACAGTGGTGGAATCGCATCTCCAATCTGCTCATATTTATCTTGTTCTTTTGCTCCATGAAAAGCAACATATGGGCCTGCAAACTGGTACCAATCGGGGAAGCTCTGCAATCTAGCCGCCTCTCTCGGTGTTATAGCACGATTAATATACGGATGAAGTATTTCATCTAAACAATGAGATGTAACCGTGAAACTTGGTTCATCATCTAATAACCTTCTGTTTCGACTCCCATAAATTGTATTGGGAAATAAATGTCTATACTTTTCTATTTCTCCACTTTCAGTTAAAGCATTAAAAGTAGATCTCATGCTTTCTCTTTCTTTAATTAGTGCTAATAATTCCTGTTTCTTCTTTGTATGCCCCGGACCTTTATGAGCACTTACACTGAATTCAGAATACAGTCCTTTATCAACTAAATGTTGTGGCACAGAAGATTTCAGTCCTTCTCCAGTATATTTTCCTCTCATGATAGAAACAAACCATTTTTGATTTTCATTTCTAAATTCCTTTAATGGAGTATAGGTTTTAGATTCTACCCCCATACCAACTTGATCCAAATCTAAAATTGCATCACCTACAGTCACATAAGGATGGGGACATCCTGGGCCATGAGTTTTTTTAGGGTAAGTAAAATTCACATTCTCCAAATCTCGTCTAATACCCACCAAGAAAAGTCGTTCTCTAGCTTGCGGAACACCATAATCACAAGCTTTTAACAAAATCTCATTTTGATCTCTTGAAACAAGTCTATAACTAGGAGACACGTTTTCTTCCTCAAATGTATCGCATATATACTGAAAAATTGCACCCTTAGCACCGTTCTTTGCTTTTGAAAACATTCCTTTAACATTCTCAAAAAGAATGGCTTTAGTATTTACCGTTCTAGCTATTCGAACAATATTACTAAACAAATCATCTCTTTCATCACCTGCAGTTCTGGTTCCTGCAATACTAAAACTTTCACATGGCGCTCCACCAGAAACAATATCAACAGTTTCATTTTCCGAATCTATGCCATATCTAGTCGCAAGGAATTCTTTAATCATTTGACTGCTAACAAGGTTAATATCGCCATGTATGACAATGGACTTACTGCTCTCAACCATAAAAGAATTTAAGTAATCATCATTGAATCCATTTTTGGTAGCATATTTAGAGAGTTCAAAAACTTCAGCATTATGGCTAACAGAATATGTCTCGACAGTAGTATCTGTCCATTCAACCGCTATCAATGGTAAGACGCCTGCCCATTTAAATCCTGTACATAATCCACCAGGACCTGAAAACAAATCGATGCTTACTAGTTTGTATCCTTCATCTTCCATTCTCTTCTTTAAATTATTATTCATCTTTACCTCCATCTTCAGAAGTAGATTCTGTCAACTCTACAATATCACTAATATCACATTCCAAAGCCGTGCAAATCTTGACGAGAATGTTGGTATTCACATTTTCATTCCTTCCAAGTTTCGCAATGCAAGTAGAACTAACATTTGCCATCTTGCTTAAATCTTTCTTTTTCAAATCTTTATCTATTAACAATTTCCATAATTTCTTATATGAAAGTCGCATAGCAATCTCATCCCCCTAGTTATTCACACATTTTATTATACTCATTTTGGTTTAAAAGTCAACATATCAAGATATGCGAACGCATAATTTATTGTTAGTTAATAAATTATATTTCTATTATTGCTTATTTAATTTCGCTACATATCTTTCATTCATCAACAGTCAATTCGGCATTCAATTTATGTTCCAAAATACGAACAGGCATAATCAACAATTTTGTCTATCCACACCCAACTCAATCCTTCTATCTGTCCGACTATGAAAATCAATAGCTTTTCGCCCTTAAAATGCAGAAAATCCGAGGTCTTGAATTTGCATCCAAGCCCTCGGAAAAGCACTTATTTCAAGCCTTTTTCACACTTTTACTTGGTGTGTTTTAGTCAACAGAACCACCGTCTCCACGTGCAGCGTATGCGGGAACATGTCGACGGGCTGGATTTTACGCACCTTATAGCCGTTTTTGACGAGGAACATTAAATCTCTTTTCTGCGTTTCGGGGTTGCAAGAGATATACACCACTTTTTTCGGCGCAAGTGTTACTACGCTTGACAAAAACGCCCTGTCCGAGCCGCTTCTCGGTGGGTCCATAATTACCACGTCTGCCGTTTCGCCCTCTTTTGCCGCTTCGACCATAAACCTGCCTGCGTCGGCATTGAAAAACCTGATATTTTCGACCTTGTTGAGCCTTGCGTTTTCACGGGCGTCCTTGACCGCCTCGGAATTCAATTCCACGCCGATTACCTGCTTTGCCCTGTCGGATGCGAAAATTCCTATCGTACCCGTACCGCAATATGCGTCGATAACCGTTTCCTTGCCCGTAAGCTCGGCAAATTCAATCGCCTTGTTGTACAAAATTTCCGTCTGCACGGGGTTTATCTGATAAAACGCCTTGGGCGATATTCTAAAGGTGTATTTTCCGAGCTGCTCCTCGATTTTTCCGTCGCCGAACAATATTTCTTCTCGCTCGCCGAGAACAAGGCTTGTCTTTTTCGGATTGTAATTCCAAACGACTGTTGTGATTTCGGGATGCCTTGACAAAAGTGCGTTTACGAACGAACGCTTTTTCGGAAATTCGGGCATTCCCGTTACAAGCACGACCATTATTTGACCGCTTTTGAAGCCTCGTTTTACAAGCACATGGCGTAAAAATCCCTGCCGTGTGTCCTCGTTGTATGCTTTCAACTTAAAACTTTTAAGCAATTTACGGACAGTTCCGATTATCTCGTCGGCTTTCTCGTCCTCAAGCATACACTTTTCGACCGCAACGACCTTGTGGCTCGACGACTGATACACACCGGAAATTATATTTCCCCTGCGGTCCGTCGAAAACGCCGCCTGCACCTTGTTTCTGTAATTATACGGCTTATCCATACCGATAATCTCGTCCACATGACAAAATGAGCCGAGCAATTTTATGACCCTCGCCTGCTTAAAGCTCAACTGCTCACTGTACGGCATATTTTGCAGCTGACAGCCTCCGCACTTTTTGTAAAGCGGACAGGCATTTGTATTTTTCGGCATAGCCTCACCTCAATTCACAGATAATTTTAACATATAACGCCCGATAAGGCAAACAAAAAGGACTGTAAATTTTACAGCCCTTAAAATTTAACTCCACAAGCCCGTGTACCAATTTATCATTTGATTTCCGAACATCAGCGCAACGAAAATACCGATTGCGAGGTGCGGACCGAACGGGACTTCCTTTTTCATATTCTCTTTTTTGAGAGTGTTTGAAAAAATCAGATACAGCGTGCCCGTAAAGCCTGAAACCAACAGCGCAAGCAAGGCATTTTTCCAACCGAGAGCAAAGCCTGCCGCCGCCATAAGTTTTATATCGCCGCCGCCCATTGAATCGGGTTTAATGTACGAAACGAGCAAAAACAGACCGCTGACAAGGAAAAATCCCACGATCCTGCCGATAAGCTCATTTTTATCAAAGCCGTTTTCGATAATCGAGTCAATATAAATGACAATACCGCCTAAAAGAATGGTAATCCACATTGAGTCGGGAATAAACATATGCTTCCAGTCAATGCAAAATACAACGACGAGTGCGGCACAAATCATAAAATAGCCTAAAAGCCGAAGCTTGAAATCGCAGCCGCAGCCGAACACGAACGACATCACGAACAAAATGCCCGTAACGCTTTCGACAATCGGATAAATCGGGGAAATTTTCGCCTTGCAGTAGCGGCATTTTCCGCCGAGAAAAATCCAACTGAAAAGCGGAAACAAATCGTACCATTTAAGCGGATGCTTACACGTGGTGCAAATCGACGAGCCTTTTTTGAAGTCCATACCGAGCGGAATACGGTAAATTAGCACGTTCAAAAAGCTGCCGATACATATTCCGACAATAAACACGCACACCGAAAAGTATATTTTCATCACAAGTAAAAAAGTATCGTAATCCATAATCAATCATCCTTTTCGGGAGCATTTGCGGTTTTTTCCGCTTCCTCCTGAGCCAAAACCTCGGCTTTCATTTTGCGAACCTTTGAAAGCAGCATCACAAGCGCAAGTGCCAAAATCGAAGCGGCGGAAACGAAAATACCCTCTTTAAGTCCCTGTGGGAAATATTTCATTTCAACGGTGTGCACGCCCTGTGAAATGTTGAACATCATCATATGGCTTTCGTTTTTGACAAGCTCGACCGCCTCGCCGTCAACCGTAACCGTCCAACCCTCGTCATAGGGCATTGAAGCGACCATAACGCCGTCCTTTGAAGCGTTGACCGTGCCCTTGATATATGAGTCCTTGAACTCGTCGATTTTGAGCGTACCGTTTTCAAGAATATGCTTGTAGCCGTTCATAAACGCTTCGTTGTCAACGGTCATTGCGGACATCTGAACGGAGTCCGTAAGCGGCTTATCCGCATCAAATTCCGAAATATCTCTGTCGGCATCGTGTACCGTTACCTCAACGACGTCGCCTGCGTGATAATATCCGACGTCGTAAAGCTTTCTGTCTATTATGTCATATTCGCTTGCTTCGCCTGCAAAGCTTATTGTCATTTTCTGCAAGCAGCCGCTTGTGGCAAGCATAAACAATTCGCCGTCCTTTTGAACGGTATAGTTAAACTTGATTGAAAAATCGTTTGCGGTCGCCTTAAAAGGATAAACGCCGCCGACGGTTTCAATAATAGTCGTGAGAGCGTTGTAGCCCTCCTCGTGCACCTCGCCGTCCTCGTGAACGTGAGCGTGCTCGTCCTCGTTTTCCTCATTACGCTTACTGTAATATTTGTTTACCGTTCCGCTGTCAACCGCCTCGCAGCTGCTGTATTCAATCGAGTCAAGCTGCGCATAGTCGAACACATTTCCTACGCCCGTTGCGTTATACCAAAAGCCCGACTGCGAATATGACGGCTGATATATGTACGGATCCCACTGTGTAACAGTCGAATCTGCACAATAGCCGAGCGGAAGCGCATATTTTACCTTGTATATACCCTTGCCGTCAACCTCGCCGATTTTTTCATAATACGGGTCGTCCTCGCCTATAAGTCCCACGTTGTCAAACACATAGTCAAGCGAATGCATTGCGTTATATACAGGCGTTTGCGGCGAATACTTATATTCGTTTTTTCTGTCTCCGTCAACACCGAGGCAATACTGCGTAAGCGCAAGATTTGTATCGGTCATTGAGGAAAATGTTGAAATTCCGTTGTAGTTATAAAGTGCAGGGAAATTGTAAATACTTCCGTTGCTTATTTCCATACGGTAAAAGCCGTCTGTATTTGCTTCTATTATTTCCTTTGCTTGCTCAACAGTATTCAAGTCTGTGTAATATTCATCATAGACACTTCCTACACCCTTTATTGTTTTCGTGTTTGAAAGGCAAAGCTCTGCGACAATCAAAACGCACAATAAAATCGGAAGTGAACGCTTAAAGCCGTCTTTATTTTTTGCGATAAGCAAAATTACAAGATACAAGGCAGCCGCCACCGCACTCAAAACAAGTCCGTAGGTTGTAAAGTGGTCGGAGAACTGCGAAAACTTAGCGTAGCCTACCGAAACGCCGACAAGGGCAACGGGAAGTACAAAAGCCCATTTCGGAACGCTGTCGATATTCAAAAGGGTCTTGAACGCAACCGTGATTATCAGGAAAAGATAAAGGAATGAAAATCTGTACGGGAGAAAGGACGGTGCGTTGAGTCCGTGCCAAAAATAATTGAGCTTCGGAATTTGCATTGAGAGGAAGAAAAGCACGGTAACAACAGCCGTAGCGACCTTTTCGTTCGCCTTGATTTTCTTCGAGGTAAAGAACAGCGGGAAAAGTATCATTGTGAGCATACTGCTCATAAGATACGGTGCTGTGCCCGAAGTCATTTCCAAGATTTTCATATCCATTCCGTCTGTGTGATAGGAAAGGAAGTCAAGAATGTTGAAGAAAAAGTCCGTTGTGTCAAAATCACTCTTTGCGGCGGTATTTTCAAGGGCATAGAGCACGGGGATAATTACAACCGCCGAAACAAGACCTGCAAAAAGCGAGGCTGTGCCGAATTTCAGCATAACGGGGAAAATCGGCTCGTCCTGTTTTTCTTCCTTGTTTTTGCTGACGTCCTGCGAAAAGACGAGCAGGAAGAAGTAAAGTACGCAGAAAATGCAAATCATATACGCTATGTAGAAGTTCACGAATATCGCATAAGCAAGTGCAAAGAAATAGAGCGTAGCCTTTTTGCCCTTGACAATATTTTCAATACCGAGGGCGATAAGCGGCAAGGCGATAAGAGCGTCAAGCCACATTGTATTGTAATAGTAGGCAAGGTAAAAGCCGCTGAAGGTGTAAATGAGCGAAAATACGCTTACGGTTATACTCTGAATTTCAAACTTGTTTTGGAGAAATACCGAGAACGAAGCCGCAATCAAGGCAGTCTTAACCGTGATTATCAAGAGCATTGCGCTGTCGATATTTGAGCTGTTAAACGGCAGTGCAAGCAGGTTGAACGGGCTTAAAAGATAGTAGCATATGCTTGCGAATTCATTTGAGCCAAGCCCCGTGTTCCACGAATAGAACAGAGAGCCGCCGCTTTTAAGCCTCTCGATATATTCCGCAAGAAACGGCGCATACTGCCCCAAGCCGTCGTTACGAAGAATGGTATAATCGCCGAACGGCGCAATCTTTGAAAAGGCGCAGAACACCAGGAAAAGCACCACGGCGGCGAATGCAGAAATTAAAGGAAATATAAATTTATTCTTTTTGTTATGAGAAATCCCCAACTAAATCTTCCTTTCCGGAATATGATGTCAAATACAGTTATAATTATACACTAACCGACAGCCGTTTACAAGGAAAGCCGTGAAATTTGAGTGTGTCTTAGGTAAAAAAATAAGCAAAGGCTTTCGCCTTTGCTTATTTAATGTTAATCCGCTAAATTGATTTTATTCAATTAGTCAGCTACGTGCTTGGGGTTAGTACCAACAACCGGGCATGTAACTGTTGTAGAAATCTGACCGTTAGCATCCTTAGACATTACAGCTGAGTAATCCTTGTTAGAAACTGAAGCGTCATCTTTAGCAACGGGGCACTGCGGAAGCTTACCGCCGTCAAACTGATTCTTAAAGCTTGAGTTTTCAGCGAGGTTAATTGAAGATCCAGCAGCAAGAGCTATCTGACCGCCGTCTTCGCCGCCTGTCATCTGCCATGTTGAAGCAGTTGACTTAATGCTACTCATATTTGACTTACATGTCTTTGTCTCTGCGTTCTTAGTAACAGCACCGTAAACCGGGATAGCTACTGCAACAAGGATACCCATGATAACAATAACGATCATCAATTCAACGAGTGTGAAACCTTTTTTACTCATAAGTTTTCTCATGATAAATTTCTCCCTTTTTCATATTAGAATAATTATATAATGGGTGGGTTGCCCAGAATACCAAACCAAAAAAGTCAACGGGAAATTTCCGTAACCTTTATCTGTATTATAAACTAAAAAAAACAGTTTGTAAAGTCTTTTTTATAAAATATTTACAATAAATTGTAAATTTGTATTATTTTGCACCGTGAGCCACACCTGAGCCGCTGTTTTTACACTCCACATTTACATATTTTCCGTTTTCGGAGAGCGTTACGGTGTAATATCCGCCCTCGGTGGGACAAAGCGGAAATTTTCCGTCCTCAAAGCAAGCAAGATATGCGTCCGTAAACGCCTGCCTTGCGTCCTCCTGCGTTCTGATGTCAACCGTGGTTGTGCCGTCGTTCCTGAAAATGACCTTTGCGCCCGAATCGGTATCGGTCAAGGCACATTGCTGCGCTCCCTTTGCGATAATATCCATATTTGCGCCGCAGGTCTTTTTCTCCGCATTCTTTGTAACAAGTCCGAAAACAGGGACTGCCACAGCGACCAAAATGCCCATAATTACAATGACAATCATCAGCTCAACAAGCGTAAAACCCTTTTTGCTCTTCATAAGACATACCCCCATACAGTCTCGTGATTTTTTAGGGAATTGTGCGTGAATGTTCCGTAACTGTTTTAAGTATATCCTATATTTTATTTTTTGTCAATCACTTTGTCATTGCAATAAATATAGCCATATCGGTAACAACCGTCCTGCCGATATTCTTCAACGTCTCATTTTTTGAGCCGATTTTGATTATTGCAGGCGACCACTCGTTATAATACTTGTCAATGATTATGTCGCCGAGATATGTGCCTTTAAGCGTGTTGTCCCTGAAATCACGAAGCGTTTTGACAACTCCGCTTTCCATATCCGTACCTGCCATAAGCCATCTTGTGCCGCAGGTGAACGCTGTCTCGGTTGTTCCCGTATCGGCATCAAGCGCACCGCCTATCGAGTCATTATAGGAAATAAATCTTATAACGTTGCCCGAGCGTTTGGAATTCGGATATGTTTTATCCGCTTCCTGCCTATCCGACGGGTAGCCCTCGGTGTCCGTTCCCGAGTCCCAGCCTGCCGTGTATTCGCTTGTGAAATAGTAGCCGCTTTCATTGTTGCAGTTGACAAGCTGACCGTTGGTTTTCATATTGTCGAACGAAAATGACGAATTCAAGTCATATTTCGCAGGCAAATATTCACGGTTGCTCTTAACCGCTACCGAAATGCCGCTGTCAAGATATTTATGCTTGAGCGCATTGCCCGAAGCGTCCGTCGGGTTTTCCATTTCCTTGTTTTCGGTCGTGTCCCATTGGAACGCATCAACGCCCACGCTGAACTTAACGTCAAGCTTCAGCGGATTGTCAAACTGATAATAGAATTTGTATGCGATATTGTTCGACTTAATCGTTACCTTGTTATCCTCATCAATCAAATGAATAGGTGCAAGCCCATAGAAATATCCCTTGTATGTGAAATAGTAGGTATATTGATTTGTCGGCTTTTGGAAGGTAATCGTGCCGTCGTCATTTTCCGTGAATGTGCCAAGCTCGGGGCAGGAGGCTAATATCTGATTTGCCTCAACCGTTGCAGGGTCCTCATAGAAAATGTCAACCTTTGTCGCAGTCGAAAGCGAGGTCTTTGTCGCATCCTCTTGGAACTGTGCGACAATATATTCAACCTGTGCTTGAAGCTTAAACTGCTTTTCGACCATATCATAACGCTTGTATATCGTGCCGAAGAGCTGAGCGACCAAGCCCATAACAAGTGCCATAACTGCGATAGCCACTATAAGCTCTGCGAGGGTAAAGCCTCGCTTGTCATGTTTTGTTTTGTTTATCAACTTAAACATAGCCTTGCCGCCCTTTCTCCGTTTTATCCCTGAGATGCCATTGCGTTTACGCCCGTAAGGTCAAGATCCCTCTTGTTACCGCTTGCGTCGAAGAATACCGCCGTGGTGTCGTCCGTATATTTGCCGTCAGCACCCTGCGTTTTTACACGCTTCCATGCGCCTGCATCCGACGGGTCTTTCGTGTAGTAAATATATGCCTTTTCTTCGGCATCGTTTTTGCCGTTACCGTTTTCATCCTTGTAGCCGGTAAGATACCATAAGCCCTCGGAATAGGTAATCGAAATGAAGTTTATGTTGGTGTCATCCGCTATCTTAATCGCTTTCCAAGCGTAGAGATGATTTTGCTCACTGTAGCAGTATTTGACGTTGATGTACGAGCCTGCCTTGCCGTTGCCCGAATAGCAATACTGCGAAGCGCAATAGGTTTCGGGAGCTTTTCCGCTTTGCGTGCCTACCGCTACCCAATAATCGTCCGCATACTCAACGTCGGTTATTCCGCTTAATACGGATACGAAGCCGTATGCATCCGACGTATTGTTCTTTTTACTTGTGTAATCATAGAACTGTACACGGTCGCTGTCGTTTTTGAGCTTTCTGTTTGTCGGTCCGCCTGTTGCGCCGATTCTGTCAGCCCACATATAGCTTTCAAATTCCTTTGTAACCGCAGTTATCTTTGAATTTGTCGGGGTTTCGTAGTCGTAGCCCCAGCTGAACAGCGAGCCGTTGTCCGTGCCCCACATAAACTGCGGCTTTGCATCCCATGTAAGTCCCCAACGTACCGTTGTACATTGAGTCTGGTTCATCGGGTGCGTATTTGTACCGTACAGCTTTGTGCCCGGAATGATATTCGGAGCAGTAAAGCCTGACGGCGGTGTAGAGTCACTGTTTGAAATTCCGAAGAATGACCTGTGATACGAGGTATCCCAGCCCAATGCCGTCATATTGCCCGAGCCGTCCTGATATTGGTCTGTTCCGTAGAACTGATGGAATACGTTGGTTTCCTTTTTAAGCGACCAGCCCTTACCCGACTCCATAGAGCCTGCTGTATCGCTGTCGCTGCCGTCGCCCGAGCCTCTGATATATACAACACCCATATTCGAAATGTCGTTTACACGTGTTGCCCAGCTGTAGTCGGAGAAAAGGTAGCCCAACGTGTAGCCGACCGCAACAGAAATATTGTTGCCCGTAATATCGTCGTGATAGCTGTCAATATCGAGCATTGTTACGTTATCTCGAAGTCCTGCCGACTGGAACGAGTGGTCGTATTTGCCGCCTGTTCCGTTAAACTTGTAGAAATAGTAGTCAGAGCCGGTCAAGCCCGTAATTACCCATGTTGACGGATTTTCAAGTCCGATTGCAAACGGATGCGAAAGATAACCGATTGTAATGTCGATTTCCTCGCCTGATGTAAGGTAATACTTATTACCCTGCTCGCCCAATGCCTGACCGCCGCTTCCGTTAACAGCCGTGTAGTATGCAGGCGTGTTCTTTTTCGTTGACCTCGGATAAACTATGTCCTTATACGGATTTTCCGAGGTAAAGAAGTTCAAAAGGTCCTCATACTTCAAGGATTTGAATATTTCAGCATCAAGCTTTGTGCTCGATGCCTTTGAGTCTCCGAAAAGTCCTGTCGGATACCAAGCTCCCGTTCCGCCCGGGTTTAAGATGCCCGACGGAGTATATATGTTGTTCGAGCTGTACGCAACGCCCAACGTCGCAAGCGGAATATATCCCTTCCAACCAATCGTAGCAGTTTTCCAGCCCCAAACGTCGATAACGGCAGGAATTCGACCGCAATAAAGTGTATAGGACTTGCTCGGATAAACCTTGCTGTTCCACTGAGTCTGATCCTGAATTTCAATATAATTGCTGTTGGTTTTATCGATTTTAATAGCACCTACGGAGGTAATGGTTATGAGCGAATCATCATTTTCATACTCATAATCTACAGCCTCCTTGTAGCCGAGGCTCGAAAGCTTTTTGGATCTTGCGTTGCTTGTGTCGTATGTAAGCCACGCTCGCATATTATCGTTTTCGTCCCAACCTCTGCCCGAGTTGCCGCCGTAAGCCTCCGTGCCGTCACGCCATTTAACAACACCGCCGAGGGTCAGGAACGCCTTGCCCGAATCGGAGGTTGCAACGTTCGCTGTGAAGTAGTTTGATGTGATGGACTTATAGTCCCAAAGACTTGTCTTTTGTGATTTGAAAAGATAGTTTATCTGTCTGCCGTTCCAATCAATTTCAGTCTGCGGAGAACGGAATATCGACTTGAACTCCGCCTGAGTTGAATTCTCGGCGGTTATGTTCTCGTAGCTGTCGCCCTCGGGCATTCCCTTTGACGTGATATGTGCATAACGGTTGTACTGCCAGAGCGTGTCGCCGCCCCAATAGTAGTTGCCCGTTTTTTCGTTCCTCCAGAAACGGCGTACCTGTCCTGCGTCGCCGCCCATGACATAGTAGCCGTACTTATTGTCTCCGCCGTTGCCGTCGTCGCCGCTGCCGACACCGACCCACTCAACGTCGTTCATTGCCGAGTTAAGCGGAGCGCCCGTCATTTCCTTTGCGATGAGATCCATACATCCGTACTCGTCAACGCCGCTTGTCGCATAATAATAGTATTTGCCGTCGGAAGCCTTTTCGCCGACAAGTATAATTTCGGGTGCGCCGACCTCGATTTTAGTGCTGTACTGAAGGTCGCCTACGCCCTGTCCGTATTCAATTATCAACGGAGAATGTTCGAAACAAATGACGTTGTTACCGCCCTTGAGCGTGAACACCGCAACATTTGTATTTCCGTCTTTTTTGAAAACTATATCGTAATACTGCTTCTCAACAGTCTGCTTGTTGCCGTTCTTGTCGGTATAACTGACCTTAAAGTGCCAGCCTGCCTGATCCGCATTCTTGTTTTCAGCTGTCGGATTAAACGCAAAGCCCTTGGGGACAAGCGTAATTTTCGTCGTCAAAAAGTCGTCGGTAAGATTGCTCGGGAAGCAAAGCATACGGCTTGTGTTATCGCTGACATAGAAGGTCGAATATGAATTCGGCGTGTTGGGGTTGCTTGCGATAAGCGTACCGTGAACCTGACCGGCAGAACTGTCCGAGCCAAAGCTTACTGACTTATCGGTATCCCCTTCCTTTGTCATTGTAAGCGGAACATCGCTTACGGAGATTTCATAGCCGGGTGCGTTTTCGCCCTTATTTGCAATAAGCCTCTCCAGCAAGCTCGCCTTTTCATATGAGGACTTTGTAACCTCGCCCGCCGTGCGAATGTTCTTGAAATTTTGGAGGAAAAGCGGTGTAAAGGTAAAAATTATCAGCATAATCAAAGCTATGGCAACAAGTGTTTCCACAAGCGTCATACCTTGCTTTTGTTTTACCGTACTTTTAATGCTCTTAAAAATACTTTTCATAATGCTCCTCCTAACTTATTTTCAAAAAGTCTTATTCCCACATAAGAGATGATGAATCCGTGGGGTCGGGCGGAATAATCGAGCTGTATGTGTCCTTTGCGTTATTGTCAACGTCGATTTTTCTCATCAGATTTTTGGTCATATTGCCGTTGCCGTCGCCGGTAACATACTGCGTAGGTGTATCTCCGTCAGCAGTCTGATAATAAATCTCAATCAAATCCGCAAATCTGTTAAGGACGTTCTTTGAATATTTGTTGGTTGCAATCGAATAGTCAAGGAAATACTTGAGCAAATCGACGCCGTATTCGTTTTCACTGCCTGTATTCTGCGTGGCGTTGTCGTCAAAGTAGTAAACGTCGCCGGCAGAAAAAGCTTTATATCTGTATGTGCCGACATTCGGCATTTCTATATTGACATATACGTCGCCGCCGAAATAGACCTTACCGCAGCGGCCTAAGCTGTAAATACTATTGCTTATCGGGTCGGTAATTGTCGCAGTTTCAGGGTTTGGAGTTCCCAATACAACCGTACTGAATCTGTACTTTCCCCTTATGGCGTCGGCTAACATTCCGATATTACTTGAAATCTGCAAGGCGGTATTTCTGTAAAATCCGTATGCAAAAATCTCTATATCGCCGTTTATTACAATGTTGTTGCCCTTCAAGAACATAATATTGTAGTTCTTTTTAGTAGGTGTAACATCAATATTCGTGTTTACAAACAGGTCGTTCATTCCGACAAACGAAACAATGTTATCCTGATTTCCCTTCATCTTGATTGTTCCCGTCGTGGGAGCGTTCAAAATAAGGTTGCCCGAGGAATAACCGAGCTTTGCAGGTGTGCTTCGTTCGCCTATGTTGATTGTAAAGGTGCCGAAATGCTTTGTTTTAAGCGAAAGGTTTGACGGAAGCTTTACCGTGCCGAGCTTGGTAAATTCGTCATTTGAAATCGGGTCGATAATTCCCGCATTGGCACCGTCGTTATCGTAAAATGTGCCGAGTCCCTGAACAGGCTCTGAAATTCTCGCCGTCACGGTCGCAGGAACAACGTCGTTTATATCGTTTCCTTTAACCGCATAGCCCTTGCTGACAAAACGCCTCTGCTTGTCGATCATTTCGACCTCTTCCTCGGCTATAATGCCCGAGCCGTCCGCCTTTTCCTCGGTTTTCAGGAATTTACCCTTTTTGGTTTCGACGATATTCGTTATTTCAACCTGATAATATCCGATTATTTCCTTATCCGTACAAGCAGCCATGCCTGCCTCGGTAACATATTGGTATGCCGCCGGGGATGCCGCCCTGTTCCAAATAAGGTATATTTTATTTGTTAGAATTTTATCTCCGTCCTCGCTTGTTTCAACGATAAACTCATTGACATCAGAGTCGGAGCCTCTGTTGTTGACGGCAAGCTGATATGCGTATGCCGAGGCCTCTGCTCCCGCTTGAGCAAGATACTCCGCTTTCTTTCTGTCGGACAAAAAGCGCACAGTTCTAAGGCTGGTCATTGTATAAGCATACATTGCCGTGCCCATAAGCGAAAGTATAAACAGCAACGCAATGACCGCTGTCAATGCAAAACCGCCGTTTTGTTTAAGCCTTTTTTTCATACGAATCACCTTTCCGTATAAATTAAACTATAACTCTCAAAATTTCCTCTATCGATGTTTTTCCGTGCATTACCTTGTAAATACCCTCATCCTTCAGCGTGTGCATTCCCTGCTTAATGGCAAGCTCTTTAATAGCCGCAGCGTTTGCACGGTCAAGGATAAGCTCCTTCATTTCCTCGGTAACGGTAAGGAATTCAAATACAGCCTCTCGTCCCTTATAGCCTGTATTGTTACAGGTAATACAGCCCTTGGGCTTGTAGAGTGTAAACTCCTCATCGGGATACTCGTCAAGCGGAAGATCGGGGAATATCTTGAGAAGGTCATCCCTCTTTATCTGATATGCCTCCTTGCACTTGGGGCAAAGACGTCTGACAAGACGCTGTGCCAATACGCCGACAAGTGAGGATGTAACAAGGAACGGTTCAACGCCCATCTCATTAAGACGGGTTACCGCACCCGGTGCGTCGTTTGTATGCAGGGTCGAAAGAACCATATGTCCCGTAAGAGCCGCTTCGACGGCAATCTTTGCAGTCTCGCCGTCACGAATCTCACCGACCATGACAATATCGGGGTCGGAACGCAATACCGAACGCAAAGCCGCCGCAAAGGTCATACCTGCTCTGTTATTCATCTGAACCTGATTGATACCTGCCATACGGCGCTCAACCGGGTCCTCAAGTGTAATCGTGTTTTTATCGTCCGAGCTTATCTCGGCAAGGGTAGCGTAAAGAGTTGTGGATTTACCGCTACCTGTGGGGCCCGTAACAAGCAGGAAGCCGTAGGGCATATGAATTGCTTTTTCAAATCTCGGGAACTGCCTCTCGGAGAAGTGCAGGTCGTGAAGCTTTACAACACCCTGCGATCTTTCAAGAAGTCGCATAACAATCTTCTCGCCGTAAACGGTGGGCATTGTTGCAATACGAATATCGAGTGTTCTGTCCTCAAATCTAACGGTAGCACGACCGTCCTGCGGAATACGCTTTTCGGCAATGTCCATACCGCCGAGTACCTTAACACGTGAAACGACCGAGGGGAAAAGCTTGATTTGGTTCTGCATTACCTCCTGCAAAACGCCGTCAATTCTGAAACGGACTCTCATATGCTTTTCAAGTGCTTCGACGTGAATATCTGATGCGCCTGCCTTAATGGCGTTGTTTATAATCTGGTTTACAAGCAAAACCGCCGGCTTATCATCAATGGAAAATTCCTCTGATACATTCTGGTCGTCGCTTGCTTCGTCCTCGTCGTAATTGTCAAGCGACGAGTTCATATTTGCAAAGTTTTCGATTGCGGCGGTAAGCTCCATATCGGGAGCGACAAGGGGGCAAATCTCAAGCCCTGTCATAAGGTGGAGGTTGTCTATCGTAATGATATCGTTCGGATTTTTCATTGCGACATACAAGGTCTTTTCATCCTGATAAAGCGGAAGAATGTGATTCCTCAACGCCATTTCGGGTGTAATAAGGTTAGCCGCTGAAACATTGACGCCTATCTCATTGATTGAAACATATTTATAGCCTGTCTTTTTGGCAAGAGTTTTTGCTATATCGTCCTCTGTGCAGTAGCCTAACTGCGTAAGGATTGTGCCGATAAGCTCCTTGCTCGTTTTTTGTATTTCCAATGCCTCGGCAAGCTGTTCCTCTGTGATAATTCCGGCTGCAACAAGCCTTGAGCCCATGCTTCCGGGTATTATCAGATTGTTATTCGCCATTATTTAATCTCTCTCCATTCGAAAATCTGCCCGTTAAATTATCTTGCTTATCTTGAAAATTCTACAAGTACGATCTGCGCTGTTCTCTGCTCTTCTGTACCCGTAATATTGATAGTATCTATACGCTTTATCTGCTTATCGGTTACCGTGTCATGGCAGAAGGTTATAATATCCCTGTATGAGCCGGTAATTGTAAGATTGACAGCTATTTGATTGACGTTCTGCTCGTTTTTCTCAGGCTCGCCGAAGGTAAGCTCTGTAAGGCTGCAATTATGTGCCTCAACGTCCTTTTCAAGATCAATCATAATCTGCATTTGATCAAGCGGATCCTTTGAAATCATTATATCGTATTGAGCTATCTGATCCTTATATTCGCCGCTGCGTGCCTGCAAAGCCTTGAGGTTTGCGATAGCAAGCTGATTTTGCTTATATTGAGCCTTTGCTTTTTCAATATTCGCTTCCGTCTCGTCGATACCCTTCGCACCGAAAACGGTAAGAACGATAAGTCCTATGCAAGCGACAATCAATACGGCAATTACCACTCTGACGTCGTCGAGGAGATTTTTCTTAGCGGCTTTTTCCTTTTCCGAGCCGTCGCCCGTAGCCTGCTTCTTTTTAATAACATCGCTTAAAGCCATAATTATTTAGCCTCCCCCGTAGTAGTTTCGGTCGTTGTTGCCGCTGCGGTAGTTGTAACCTGTGTCGTCTGAACCTCTCCGCTCTCATTTGTTACAGCCTCGCCCTTTTTGTCGGTAACTGTCTCATAAACGGGAGCACCGGCAGTAACGTTAACGCCGTTTGACATACTCAAGACAAGAGTAAAGGTAACGCTTTTTCCGTCCTCGCCCGAGGTTCTTGTGTAGCTTGTTGTCTCAACCGTCTTAACGATTTTTTGCATTTCCTCGGTTTTGAACAAATCGACATAATCCTTGTAGTCCTGGTTGTCCTGAACTGTGCAGGTAAGGGTGCAAATGCCCTCCTTAAACCAGTTTTCAAGGTTTATCTGTGTAATCTGAACATAGTCGGGTGTTTGATTTGAAATCGTTGTGAAAAATTCAACTGCATCGGGGTCCTGCGGAGTGATGCTTTCAATCATTTTTCTGACCTCGCCCAACTCGTTGTATATGTTTTGGTATTCTTGAAGTGCAGGGAATTCGCTCTCAATAGCACTGTTTTTACGCTGAATTGTTTTGAGCTTCGATTTAAGGATTTGACCCTTAACCGCAACGCCTCCGTAGACAATAAAGAGGCAAACAAGAATTACAAGCGCAATTTTTGAAATCAAGTCAATTTTCTTTCTGCTTTCAAGCCTGCGTCTGTAACTGTCCGGTAACAAACTAACTTTGAACACTGCTTAAACCTCCAATGCCTGAATTCCAAGACCGATACAGCCTGCGAATTCGTTTAATACGTTTCGGTCAAGTCCGAAATTATAATTTGAATAAAAATCAGGAATAATTACGGGCATTTCCATAACCGTATCCTTGATTATATCGCACAAGCGAGCACTTTGATCAGCCGTCGTTGTGAAGAAAATCTTTTCAATCGGGCTGTCGCCGTTCTGCATTGCATAATAGCTTACGGATGAAGCTGTTTCGGATGCCAGCATTGCGCCGATTTCCTCAACGTCAAATGCGAGGGTTTCCTCGTTCGGCTCAAGCTTGTAAATATTGTTCACGCTGTCGACAACTCTGTCCGGAGTTGTTATAGAACGTACCATTGAAATTTCGTCGCCCTTGATAACTATAAAGTTAAGAAGGTCGTCGGTCATATTCAAAAGTGCAAACTTTTCGTCGCCGACAAGACCTGCTTTAAGACCTCTTATCTGCGAAAGCACCGAAGAGTCAACGTCCGTAACCTGAAGCTTTGAAGCCGAAAGAATATTTATGTACTGCTCAATCATATTTCTTCTTGCCGCAACAAGCATTACATGCGTTATGGGCTGATCCTCATCATTTACGCCGTCGCCTGCAACAACATAGTCAATTTCCATTTCCTGTATCGGAATGGGAATGAACTCTTGAGCCTGCAAGAGAACCATATTGCGAAGCTTATCGTCATCAACCTTGGGGAAGGTCGCATATCTCATAATAACGTTTTCATTGTTGATTCCGACAACAACGTCGAGGCTTTTGAAGCCGCCGCTTTGGAGCAGCTCTGTCAATGCAACGTTAAAGCGATCGGGATCTCTGATAAATCCCTCTTCAATCGTTCCCTCGGGCAGCGGTGCCTTTCCGCACGCTAAAATTGAATATGTACCGCTTGAACGGGTAATTTCAACCGCCCTTATTTCTCTCGAATCGACCTCAAGGCCGATTACACTTTTAACTTTAGCCATAAATTTCTCCCCCTGTTTATGAGCCGATAGAAGTAGACGCCGTGAATATAGGCAAGTACAACGAAATAAGCATTGCGCCGACAAGTCCGCCTATACCGATAAGAGCGATAGGCTCGATAATCGAACCGAGGTTTCTTGATGTCGTTTCAACATCCTCCTCGTAGAATTCGGCAACCTTATCAAGAAGCTCAGGCAACGTACCTGCTTCCTCGCCGATTGCAATCATACCTGTAACCATAGGAGGGAACAAGCCACTCTTATCAAGAGAGTCCGAAATGGATTTACCCTCTTCAATGTCGGAAATAGCGTTGTCAACCGCATCCTTTATTAAATCGCTGCCCGATGTGGGACCTGCACTCTGTAATGCTTCAACAGCGGTAACACCGCCTGCAAGAAGCGTTGCAAGAGTTCGGCAAAAACGAGCTACAACCATCTTTGTAATGAAGTCGCCTATCAACGGCATATGCAGCTTGTTCTTTTCCCAAAAGTTGTGCGCAAACTTACTCTTTATAATAAATCTTAATGCGACAATTAAAACAACCGCAACCAAAATCCACAAATACCACTGTGTTCTCAAGCTGGTTGACGCATTGAATATGAACTGTGTAAGTCCGTTCAGCTCTGTTTTCGCAGGAATCATCTTCTGGAAAATCGGAACCATGAACGCAAGCATCATAATAAGAAGTATGATAGCGAAAATACCGATATTCTTAGGATACGATACCGCCGATTTGATGTTGTCCTTCAACGCCTTGTTTTTCTGCAGCTGGTTTGCAAGGCTGATAAGCGATTGCTCGAGAATACCGCCGACCTCGCCCGTAGCAATCATTGCAACGAAAAGGTCGTCAAAAATTTTCGGGTACAAAGCAAATGCGTCCGAAAGAGGCATACCGCTTTCAACATTTTCCGAAATATCTACAATAGCAGCCGCAAGAGTCGGGTTGGTTGTCTGCTTTGCAAGCGTCGCCAACGCTCTTGTAACAGGAACACCTGCAGAAATCATAGCTGCCATCTGTCTTGAGAAAACAGCGACGTCCTGTATAGAAACCTTTTTACCGCCCGTCTTCTTTTTCTCACTGATAACTTTTTCTTTGATGTCGGTAACGATAATTCCGGCTTCACGGAGCTTATCCATAGCTGCGGAGGAATTATCCGCAACAACCTCGCCGTGAACGTTCTGTCCCTGGCGGTTCATACCGTCATAAGTAAAGGATGCCAAAGCATTTGCCCCCTTTTATATTAGTAACCCGATGTCATAAGAAGTCGTCTGACCTCTTTTTCATCAACGCAAAAGTCAATTACTGATTCTTTTGAAATCTTCTGCTCCTTATAAAGTCTTAAAAGAGCCTGGTCCATAGTCTGCATTCCCTGCATCTGTCCTGTCTGCATAGCCGCATAGAGCTGATGTTCCTTTTCCTCACGGATAAGGTTTTTAACAGAGGGTGTATCAATCATATACTCAACCGCAACGCATCTTCCCTTGCCGTTGATGGTGGGAATAAGCTGCTGCGAAATAACAGCCTTCAGGGAGTTCGCAAGCTGCTGTCTTATCTGTCCCTTTTGTCCCTCGGGGAAGGAGTCGATAATACGGGAAATTGTCATAGGTGCAGTCTGCGTATGGAGAGTCGAGAAAACAAGGTGTCCCGTTTCAGCCGCAGTAACCGCAATCGAAATACTCTCGGGGTCACGCATCTCACCGATCATAATTGTATCGGGGTCGTGTCTCAAAACAGTTTTAAGCGCATTTGCAAAGCTGTGAGTATCGTTTCCTATCTCTCTCTGACGTACAGTTGATTTAATATGAGTATGCAAAAACTCGATAGGATCCTCAACCGTAACTATGTTTGTTTCGTATCTTTCGTTTATGTACTTAATCATAGCGGCAAGCGTTGTCGATTTACCGCTGCCCGTAGGTCCTGTAACAAGCACAAGTCCTCTCGGGAGATTGCAAAGTCTTTTAATATCCGAGGGAAGTCCAAGCCTTTCAAGCTCAGGAACCTCAAACGGAATAGCTCTGAATACCGCTGCGAGCGTACCCCTTTGGATGATGACGTTTCCTCTGAAACGAGCAATGCCGGGTACTGCTACCGCAAGGTCCAATTCCCAATCCTCTTCAAGCTTCGTTTTCTGTATCGGCGACATTATATCGAGAAGCATTTTCTCAATATCCTCAGGTGCGAGCTTCGGAAAATCGGATTGACGCTTAAGATCTCCGTTTATTCTGACGCACGGCTCAATTCCCGCTACCAAGTGCAAGTCGGAGCCTCCAACCTCCGCCGTATGTCTTAAAAGGTCCTCTATCACGAACGGATAAGAGCTTTCTTTGCCTGTAAAAACCACTGAATACAACTCCTAAATTTTGAACATTTAACTAAAAATATGCGTATAGGGTGCAAGAAAAAGTATTATTCCTGCACCCGATTTTAACAATTAAGCTGCCGAATCCAGCTCTGTAAGCAAGCCCTTAATGTAATCTGCCATTTCGGGTGTAGCCATAACGTAAGTGGTACATGCAGAACCGCTTCCCGTCTTGGAATCAGCTGTTATAAATGTAAATTGATCCATTGTCGGAATTTCGGGATGAACGCTCATCAATCCGGCAATTCTGTTTCTTGCAACCGCTTCGTTGGCAGTAACCTCAACCGCTCTGTTCAGAACCTCCTCGGTGCTTGCCGTATCCATTGCGTCAAGCAAGCTCTTAACCTGCTCCTGCTTTGCAAAATCGCAGTAAACGATAAGTGCCTTTGAAATTGTCGGATACGCATTAGTCTTGAAGGTAACGTTTTCAAGCTTTATGTTTGCAAGTCTGTCAAGCATTTCCTGAGCCGTGCAGTTCTGAAGATCATATACAAAGAATGTGTTTTCAAGCTTCATGCTGTCAGCATAGCTTTCGGTATCAAATTCCTTGATCTTGCTCTCTGCCTTGTTGACCTCAGACTCAGTTCCCATAAGCCAAAGCTTCTTGGTCATCTTCTCGGGTCCGTAAACCGTAACCTCATAGGGGAAGCTGTCTATAATGCCGACAGCCATAGTTCTGTCAATATATTCGAGCTCGATTTCACGAAGTATTTTCGTTTCCTCAGAGCCTGTTGAAGTGCCCGGAGTTCCTGTTGACGGCGCATCTGTTCCGCCCGAGGGGGTAGTGGACGGCTCTACAACCTGATCGCTCTTTGAAGCACCGAGATTAGCACCTGTAAACGGCTTATCGATAACAGCCTTAATTGTGTTAATGTCTGCAAGAGCGCTGCCTGTAACAAATGTATAGAGGGTATAAGGTCTTGATGCTACAACAATTCCGGGGTCAAGTCCGAGGCTTGAAAGAAGTCCGCTAAATTCTTCTGCTGTAATGTAATTAAGATTGATTTCCTTGAAATTAGCTGCAACAAGAGCCGCACCTGCGTTGATGTTGCTGCTTACGTCAATAAGCTTTATAAGCTCTTGAATTTTAGCAAGCTCCTTAGGACTTGCGCTGACAAATACTGTGCTGTCGTCAGCCTCTGTCGAAACATACTGAACGTTTGACAAGCCGAGTGCGCTTGCCTGTGTCTGAAGAACGCCGACTGTTATGTATTTAAGGGTGAACTTGGTCATTACAACCTTGTCAATAAATTTCTCGTTAAGCTCTGCGGTAGTGCCGACCATTAAGGTATTGCCGTCTTTAAGGTATGAAAGACCTGCAAGTCTTGTAACATAGTCAATAGCCTTGAGTGCCGACATCTGTTCAAGATTAACGGTAAGCGTTGTTGTTGCATCACCGACAAAAATGATAGTATAGCCCGCATTTCTCGCAATTGCCGAAAGTGCATCCTTAACATTTGCGTCAACAAGATTAAGAGAAAGTCTTGAGGACGACCATGTGGAAGCAGAGGACTCCTCGGTAAGCGGTATTTTAATTACCTTTCCCGAAATAATCCTGTCGGCATCCGAAAGATTGTTAGCGGTCATAATGTCGCTGACTGTAACGCCGTGAGTTTTAGCTATTCTTGTCAAGGTGTCCCCCGACTTGATTACATAATATTGGTAATCGCCTGAATTTTTCTTGCTTGAGCCCATTACCGTCATAGGTAACACGGCATTTACAAGCAATACGATTGCCAAAACCGCAACCAAAACAGCTTTCAATTTTTTTGTTGAACTGTTGTACATTGTGTGTTCCCCCTAAGAAACTCTATTATTTATATATAAAAGATATTATTTTTCCGAATTATTTCATCTCGACAGTTCTCTTCTTTTCGCCGAGCGAGAAAGTAACCGAGCTGTCTGTTATAGATTCAACGAGCCACTCTGAGCCGGGTACATAATCTCCGACCTGAAGCACATACGAGCGAAGCTTCGTTTCCACGATTACCGTTCTGTAACCATCGGAGTTATACACCATACCCTTTATCTTTGCGTTTGCGATAACGTCCTCGGAGAACGGGTCTACACCCTCCGCAACGGTTTCGCCCTCGCTTCTCTCAATCATCGGAAGAACGTCAACCGACTGTGCCGGATTGGTTACGTCCTCGTCAAGCCCTGAGTCCGTTTTGATGCCCGATATAATTATCAATGCCGCAACTACAATTGCAATTATGAAAAGTATAAGCGGCAAAATGATTTTCATTTTAGGATTTTTCTCAAAGAACGCATTAAAGGAATTCCTTTTCCTCGCATCCTTTTTACCGCCCTTGCCTGATTTGAATTTGGCTATGACATCCTTGATGTCCATATTCATATCCATAAAGCACCCTCCGATACGCTGCACTTTTTAAGTTAAATTTTAGTAAAACTTATGCTTGCCCCCACCGTTTTTTATAAAATGGGCGCAATAATACACATATTTATAGTTTATTGTACAACTAAATATGCATTTCGTCAATAAATATATAAAATTTTTTACAAATTTCATATATTTTTTTATATATCTTTATGCAAATTATCCTAAATGTAAAAAACGCAGGCAAAAATGCTTCTGCCTGCGTTTGATTTTGATTAAAAATGTTTACTTTTGCTTTACTTTTTTGAGTTGTCGTGCTTTGAGTTGTAGCCGTAGCCATAGCCGTATCCGTAACCGTAGCCATAGCCGCTTTTCTTTCCGTAGAAAGCGGGCTTTCCGAAGCCGACCTCCGCATTGTTGTAAATGCAGCCGAGAATTTCAATTCCCGAGTTCTCAATGTTATCCATTGCTCTTCTGATTTTTCTTGCCGGAGCGTAGTCCTGCTTGATAACAAGAACGCTTGTGTCCGCATAGCCTGCAAGGATAGATGCGTCGGCAAGTATTCCGCACGGTGCGGTGTCAACAATGACAAAGTCGAATTCCTTCTTTGCCGTTTCAATGATTTCCTCCATCTTAGGCGAGGAGAGGATTTCCGAAGAGTTATCGACAGCCTTGCCCGAGACAAGAACGAACAGCTGATATTTTTCGGAATACTTAATCGACTCTTTGAGTGTTTTATCGCCGGAGATTATTCCGCAAATTCCCTCGTCGTCAGTAGCCGAGAAGCCCAAAGCCTTTGCAACCGAGGGTTTACGCAAATCGGCGTCGATAAGAAGAACGGATTTTCCGTTTTGAGCAAGGGAAAGAGCAAGGTTGGTTGCCGTTGTGGTCTTTCCTTCGCCCTCAAGCGTACTCGAAACAACAATTGTCTTGTAGCCGTGCTTTGTTGCAGCGTATTCAATCTTTGTTCTGATAAGCTTATAGGCCTCGATAAAGGAAAAGCCTGTTTTCTTGTCCGTAATGAGAATACCTTGCTTCGAGTCGGCTTTTGATTTGGAATTAACTCTGTTGATAGTGCCAAGCGTCTTGGCGTCAAGCTTATTGCTGATTTCATCACTGTTCTTAATGGTATCCTTAAAGATAACCGATGCTATAATAAACAGGCAGGCAAGAATTGCGCCGACAATGAATCCGAGTACCGTGTAAACTGCCTTGTCGTTGTTTTCATCCGGCTTTTCCATAAGCAGCGGAGGGTCGATAACGGCAAGCCTTGTGTTCGGGAATGCCTTTTCGATAGCACCCGGGTAATTCTCGACATAAGCCTTTGCAATTCCGTAAGAAACCTTCGGGTCAGTGGTTGTAACCGTAAGATAAATTATCGAGGTGTCCTCAATCGAATTTACGGATATAAATCTCTTAACCTGCTCAGGAGTAACCTGATATCCGCAAGCGTTTGCAACATTTGTGGCAAGCTCGGTTGTTGTAAAAACATACTTAAAGCTTTCCGCAAGCGAAACCGAAGCGTTGATATCGGAGGCAGACTGACCTGCAACCGAAATAGCCGAGTCTCTGTTGCTTGCAATAAACATAATCTGCGAAGAATATTTATCAACGTAAGTAACCTTTGCAATTATAAATCCCAAAAGAGCAACAACGACAGCCGAAATAACAATCAGCCACCATTTATTCAAAATCTTTCTGAGATATATAAGCACGGTGTCGAGGCTCATACCGTCCTCATAATCTTTTTTCTCGTCCGAACTATACCTCATAGCTTTCTCCCTCTGTGAAAAATTATCAATAAAATCATTCTAAATGATTATAACAGATATATTTTAATTATACAACAATAAAAAACAAATTTACCTTAATTTCTGCATACTGATTTTTTTATCCGCAATTCTAAGCTCTGTGTCGCAAATCTCAAATGCCGCCGCCTTATGCGAAATAACGATACAGGTCTTATTTTTAAGCTCACGAATATTTGAGAGCACCTGCTTTTCCGTTTTCTCGTCAAGTGCGGACGTCGCCTCGTCAAGCAAAAGTATCGGAGCGTCGGTCAGCACCGCACGGGCAATCGCAAGCCTTTGTATCTGTCCCTCGGAAAGACCGTGTCCGTTTTCCAAAAGCACCGTGTCAAGACCGTCGGGAAGCTCGTTTATAAATTTATCCGCACAGCTTATCTCCGCCGCACGCATAATCTCCGCATCACTTGCCGAGCTGTTCACAAAGCGGATATTATCCCTGATTGTGCCGCTGAAAAGCATATTTCCCTGCGGAACGTAAGCGAAAAGGCCTCGCATATACTTATCTATGCCGTATTCCCTATCGCCGCATTTTATGTAAATCCTGCCGCTGTCGGGCGGAACAACGCCGACTAACAGCTTGAACAGCGTGCTTTTTCCTATGCCCGATATTCCCGAAATGACCGAGAACTCATTTTTCTTTATTGCGAAGTCGGCATTTTCTATTACCGTAGCTCTGCCGTAGCCGAAGCTCACATTTTCAAAGCGGATTTCTTGCATTTCCGAATAAACCTTTTCAGTGTCAATGCTTTTATCGTTTACACTCTTGCTTGCGCTCAGCTCTTCGATTTCAATAATTCTCTCCGCCGAGGCGAGCATTGAATAATACTGCGGAACAATGCCCGAAAGCGAGGTAAACGGAGCTTGAACCTGACTTATCAGCTGCATAATCGCCGTAAGCGTGCCAAACGACATACTGCCTGCGCAAAGCTTTACGCCACTCCATACAAGTCCGAACAAATATCCCAACGAGAAAGCCGCCGAAAAGCCTAAATTCGCAAAAATCGACCATCTGTTTTTCTTAATTTTGGCATCGAGGTTGTTTTTTTGCAGCCCCTCTGCCCTGTTCATAATTTTTTTGCCGACGTTGAAAATTTTAATAACAAGCACGCTCTCAATCGACTCTTGCATAAAGGAGCGAACGGAGCCGTCGGTTTCCTGCACCGCCTTGTGGAGCTTTTTCATTGAGCCTCTGAATATTCTTGTAAACACAAACAGCGCAAGTCCTGCGACCAAAAACAAAAGTGCAAACCATTTGTCGAGCGCAAACAGCACCGCAAACGCACAAACAAGCCTTGTAAGCATCGAGGCAATCGCAGGCATTATCGTTGTAACCGCCTGACTTACAACAGCAGTGTCGCTTGTGAGCCTTGTCATAAGCTCTCCGGAATGATACTGACTGATTTTGAGATAATCCTTTTTTAATATGCTTTCAAAGAGCTTTGATTTGTATTTCATTTCAAGTCTGCCCGAAATACGCACCTCAAGAGCCTTTGACAGTAGCTTCAGCGATATTTGAGCGGCTATTACAAGCAATAAAATTATTGCATTGTGAATAAGTCTGTCCTTGTCGCCCTTTTGCGCCGAGTCAATAATAAGCTTTGCAAATACCGCCATTGAAACTCCGCACACGGAATAAAGAGCGTCGCAAATTATAAGCGACACCATTTTCGGCAGTTCCGAGACGGAATTGCGTTTTATCCAATTCAATGCGGCGGTGTTTTTCATTTTTTCAATTTTCCTCTTGCTTTAACAATGTATTTTCTTATCGGGAAAAGCATACTCCAAAAACGGCAATACGCTCTGTATTTTTTACTGCTTACGGGAATTTCTTTTCCGTTCCTCTTTATTGTGCGGACAAGCCCGATAATCATACCGTCGGTTACACCGTTTTCCTTAACCCACTGATTATCTCCGCACATTGTGTACGAATCATCCGAAACATTTACGACCCTGTGAAGCACAAATGCGCCGTCGGGACGTCTGTAAAGCGGCAGATCGTATTTTTTGAGCTTCCTGTCGCACTTTTCCAAAATTACCGTATCTCTGCCCTGAACGAGCAACGGCAGCATACTTGTACCCGTTATCGGCATTTCAACCGTTCCGCCCTGCGAAAGCTTATCTTCGATTATCGGCATAAGCTGTGCAAGGTGTATTTTCTTCTTTTCCACGGCTCAATCCTCAATTATGCTCTTTTCACGGAGCTTTGCGATATACTTGTCAATATCGCTTGAAGCTGTGGCACGGTCAATTTCATATTCTTTAAGAACAGCGTCAACCAATTCTTCCTTTGTTGCGCCCTTTTCAAGCAGCTTCCAAATGAACGCACCCACGGGGTTGAGCGTCATAATTCCGCCGAACGACATCTGCTCGTCGCCTATCGGAACAACAATATTACTTCCTGCAACTTCTCTGATTATATATCCGTCTTTGATTTTCATTGCTTTTCTCCATTTGATAAATCATTTTTTATTCCGAGATATGAGGTCATGACCGCATCCTCGGAAATATTGCATTTTAGCTTGTAAATCGGTACATTTTTAAGTACGCCGTCGAGCACCATCAAAAGCTTATCCATAACGCTTGCGGCTGACGGACGAATTGTCTGCGCCAAAAACAGCGGTATCGCACTTTGCGGCGATATTCTTGAAATACTGTTATCAGTGCCTCGTTCAAGAAAAACGATTGCCTTTATCGGAACAGCAATATTTGTGCTCTCATCATTTTTTCCGCTGAACGGCGTTCCGCAAGCACAATATTTGCCGTCAATTAAGCGAATTGCAGGCTTGTCGTCGTTTATCATATGTGCGTCGGGGAACTTGTCCAACCATAAATGCGTGTGAGTGGATTTTCCGACGCCGCTTTTTGCGGAAAACAGGTACGCAACGCCGTCTTTTTCAATGCAAGAGGCGTGAAGCAAAATTCCGTTATGGTTTAAGAGGTTATAATAGAACGCCTCGCCCATATAGACGTAGTAACATTCGTCAGCTGTGAGCTGCGGCAATGCTTCGGCTTTTTGTTTTAATATTTCGTCGGGCATTGCGACGGTAAAATCCTCTTTACCGTCTTGGTTTTTGCTCAAATATGCCCTTGAGCGTTCATATAGCATCCCGTCCTTGCAATCCATACGGATTTTAAGTCCGGCAATATCAAACAATTCCGTAACCTCACCGCCTTTTAAGCATTATTATATATTTTAACATTATTTTGCGGTTTTGTATAGTTAATTTTTTGTGTGGGAAAATTGAGGGTTGTCCGTTAAAGGCTCCCTTGTAAAGGGAGCTGGCGTTTTTTTGGAACAAAAAAATGACTGAGGGATTTTATAAATTCATATAAAATCAACCTCAAAATCCCTCCGAGTTGCCTACGGCAACCCACCTCCCTTTACAAGGGAGGCTGCGTCGGACAGGGGCAAGCCCTGTCCCTACGGTCGCATATATTTTCAAATTTGCTGGAATTCCGGCTCCCTCTGACGAGGGAGCTGTTGAGCGTAGCGAAACTGAGGGAGAGAAAGCAATAAAAATCAAGTTTTCGTTATCTCTCCCTCAGTCATTTTTCTGCGAAAAACGACAGCTCCCTCGTCAGAGGGAGTCTGTGTTTCAACAAATTTTCAAATCAGATAAAAGCCGTGTATTAACCTTATAATTTAATTTTACGCAAGAAAAAAGCAGGGTAATTGCTTACCCTGCTTTTTATATTAGTCATTTTGCACGATTTGACGTCAGATTATATCTCAATCCAGCCGTCTCCGCCGCCTTCAACAGGACCTGTGCCTACTGAAAGGGTGATTACGTCTTCTACTTCATAAACTGAAACGTCGAAATCAGGTGCGCTATAAATTTGTTTCATCAAATTTTCTCCTCTCAAGTTATTGTAATAATTATCTTTCAAACCGTTTCAGTTAAGCTGCATACGGATATGCTGTAAGATAAGCATTTACAATAGTGTCATAGTTCGTTGAGAGAGCAGCTGTTCCAGCAGTCTCGTAGAAGATTGTCTGTGCGTTGCCCGAAGCGTCAACATACTGAACGAAGCCCATGTATGTTACGTCGTTTGCAAGTGTTGAGTGGTTAGCCTTAATGATAGCACCAAACTCAGCATCAGCAGTGTCGCTTACCTTACTGATGTAATCAGTTGTAGCAGCTGAGTAATCAGCAGCGGGTGTACCTGCAACAACTTTCTTAGCTGTGTCAGCGTCGAAAGCAGCAGCGCCCTTGTAAGCTACCATACCTACAGCTGTGATGTAATCAGTTGTAGCACCTGCAACACCTGTGTTCTTGAAGTAAGTATCCCAATCAGAATCGCTGATCTTGGATATTACTCTGAAGCTGAACTCGTCAGCAACTGTTGTTGCGCTTGTAGCGGTCATCTTAACCTGGCTCTTAGCCTTTGTTACTGCAGGACCTGCAGGAGCAGGAGTGCCTACTGTAAGTGTTACAGAAGCATCAGAGCTGTCATAATAAGCAGCACCATACTTGTTGGTTGCCTTATTACTGTTTGATGTATCAACTGATGCAAGATATGTGTGGTTCTTACCAAAAAGACCCGAAATCATATCAAACTGTATTGTATCACCGTCTGATACCGTATCAGCAATTTTCAATGTAAGAGTAAACATTGTCATGCCGTCTACTGATTCCCAATATCCCTGTGCACCATAGGTAGTTGAAGCATCTTTTACGCACTGAATTTTGCAGATAGCATCATAGCCGTTGGCAGTATATCTTGCCTGTTCTTCGGCTGTTGATGTGTTTTTAACCTGCGTCAATGCATTTGCAGCAACTATTTTACCAATAGGTCTAATCTGAGAGAAATTATTATAAATATCTCCATACGCTACGGCTGTGGGAGTAATAACAGACGTATTGTACATCCATGAAACGCAATAACCAGCAAAAGTGTTAGCCCAAGTTCCGCTTTCATTCTTGTAAAGCTTAACTGTAACGTTTACTGTATCGCCAGGTTGAACAACCGTCTTATCAGCTGTAGCCTCTATTCTCATCTCTTGAGTGCCCGTGCCAGTCCATGCAAACGCAGAAATTGCACAAGTGCTGAATATCAAAACAAGAGCGAGGACAACGCTGATAATTTTGTTTGTCTTAGCCATTGATATATTCTCCTCCATTTATAATTTGCAACAATTATTATGCATAATTAGCCGCAATAGCTGCCTGAGTATTATAGAAACAACCCTCGGGGTCGTATGTCAACTCATAGTCAGCAAGAATAGAACCATCCGTACCTGTTACTGATGTATCAGCATCGATATCAGCTGCAAGAAGCATAAACTCTTGATCGAGTCCTTCATAGGTCAACTCATAGTCGTTACAATAAGATGCATCTGTACCGGTAATCGAACCATCTCTATCAAGGTCGCCAAAGTATATAAATACATACTTAGCTACCAAATCGCCACTGTTATTGTAAACTTCGATTACTGCGCCTGTTGTTTCATTACCGTTGCTAGCATCGGTATTAACTACCATTGTACCGTTGTTAACGGTAACATTGTCAGCAATAGTTTCAGTAGCATAGATACCTAAAGTATCAATACCCATTACGCAGCCATCAAAGCCATCGCCTGTGCAATGATTTGTGCTGATTACTGTACCAGCTGTTTTGCCTGCTTCTGTAAGTACAAGTTCGGGTGTGCCTACTGCACCTTTGTAAGAAATTGTTGCAGAAACTCTGTTAAGAGTCTGACCCATTTCTGTAAGCTCGGCAGTCTTAGGATCAGCGCTGTCGAACGAACCGCAGTAGAATTTACCGCCAATGTTAGCAGCAGTTTTCTGGTCATCAGCGATTGCTACTGTGCTTGAGCCTGTTGAGCCGATAGCTTTAAGCTTGAATGTAAGCACAGTAAGGTTTGCTCCGTTAAGGTCGGGAGCTGTTACCGCACCGCTTGTCGAAGGAGTGAGTGCAACTGTAAGCTTACCAGCCTCTGCCTTAACAGCAGATTTGGTTGTGCTTGCACCGTAAATGTTTGCAACTGTAGCTGAATCTGCTACATACTCAAACAATGATGCGTCATACTCAATCGGGAGCGACATAGGTCCGGCATAGAAAGTTTCTGTAGCGTTTGCTTTAACAGTGATTGTAACTTCATCACCTGTTGCAACCTCGGAAGCCGAAGCTGAAACGGTAAATGTAGCTGTGGGGGTTGTCTTTGCGGCAAATACGCCCATAGTCAACACACCTAAAGCCATTACAAGAGCTAAAGCAAGGCTAAGGATTTTCTTTGACTTAACCATTATTAGCCTCCTTATTCTGTTTTCCCAATAAATATACACTTAATCAGCATAAATGTCAATACATTTACGTTATTCAATATTTGAATCAGCGGAAATTTCAAAAACAGCTATCACTCTGCTTTGGAAAACCTGTCGGCTGTGGTGCTGCCTAAAGGCACCGCCGAAGCCATATGAACAAGCCGATTAAATGTAAGCGATTTTTTAATTTCCGTGAGGATGCCGAGCCGGTTGACCCGACACCCCCATTTTTTAATCAATAACTGACTGTGTCAATTATCTTGTCTGAGAAATTACATCAGCGTTACCAACAGAAGCACTCATGATCGGAGTCAAGTCTGCAACTGTGATTGCGCCGCTTGCGTCAGCGTCTGCTGCCTTTGCATATACACCGTCAAGAGCTGCAAGGCTGTTAACGTTCTTATCAACTGCGAATGCGTCGAATGCATCAACTACGCCGTCACCGTTTACGTCGCCGTAAACAACAACATAGTAAGATGTGAGAACGCCGATGCCGTCGATTGAAACATCAACCTTAGCGCCTGTGCCAAAGCCGTTTGACTTAGAAGGTGTAACAGCAAGCTTAGCTGCTGCGTTGGAAGCCTTAACGTTTTTAAGGATAGCGTCAGCTGTTGTAACAGTACCGGGAACGATACCCTGAATGTATTTAACATCCTGTGTTACCTGATTTACAACGCCATTATCGTTCTTATCAAGTGTTACGCTCGATACGAAGTTGTTGAGAGCTGCCTGGAGTCTGTCGCAAGCTGCGTCAACCTTTGCCTTTTCCTTATTGGTGTTAAGTCTGTCGTTTGTCTTGAAGTCAAGAGCTGACTTGTTGTAAAGAATACCTGAGTAATCTGTACCGTCAACCTTTACGTTATACTCAACACCGAGAGCCTTAACAAGCTGCTTCCAAGCTTCGGTAGCGTCAACGCCATCCTTAACCTTGAAGTACTCGTTGAAGTGACCTACAACTGTGTTAGCCTGTTCAATGAGTGTTGCAAGCTCGCCGTCGAGATAACCGTTATCCTTCATCGAAGCGTACTTCGGAAGGAGTCCGTTCTGAGCCTTCATAAGCTCATACTTAGCATCAAATACTGTTGACTGAAGAGCCTTTGCATCAGCCTGAACAGCCTTTGCATCAGCAAGAGCCTTAGTATAAGCTGCCCATGAATCTGCGCTGTAATCGCTCTCAACATAGTTCTGAGCCTCTGCGATTGCGATTTCCTGATCAAGGAAGGTCTTAACTGTCGCAGGCTTCTTAGTAGCATTCATAAATGCATAGTAGTAAGAAAGTCTTGCAATCTGATCCTCGAGCTGAAGCTCTGAATACTTAGGAGCAACGAAGTTAGCAACTGCATCATTGTACTTGTTCATAGCATCCTGTGAAGGAGCAGAAACAGTAGCGCTGATACCTGTCTTAACGTTGCCGCTGTTTGCATTTACAATAGCTTCGATAACTGCCTGTGAAAGGTTCTCGCCCTCAATGTAATTTTCGGGAGCTGTGGGAGCCTTTGTGGAGTTAATCATATTGCGAGCAGCTTTTCTTGCTTCATCGTACTGGAAGTACTCATAAAGCTCGTTGTCCTGATAGTTAAGGTCTGCTGCCTTGTCAACCTCGATTGCATTGTATGCATTTTCAAGAGTTGCGATTGTTGCAGAGCCTGTTGTTACCTTTTCAAATGCCGAAAGTGCTTCATAAGCATTGTTAAGTGCTGTGATAGCATCCGGAATCTGAGGCATTATTGTTGTGGTGTAGTTTTCAAGCTTAGGAGCGTTTGCAAGTGAAACAGCTGTTCTGAGAGCTGCGTCATAAGCTGCATATGCTTCCTGAGCGTCTGCACCGTAGTCAGAAGCCAAAAGGTTCTTGTCTGTGTAAGACTTAATGATCTTTGGAAGGTCGTAATCCGTGTAGTAAATGAATTTAACGTCCCAAGTATCACTGCCCTTATTCATTTGAAGCTTAACAGAACCTGCATCGTATACGCCGTATTCAAATTTAGTATCCTGTGTAACGCCTGACTTAGCCTTCCAGAAGTTACCTGCCGAAGACTTGTTACCGCTGTTGGAAAGGTCAACCCATCCAGCCTCAGTCTTATTTGTGATAAGGTCAAACTTGCTCTTGAACTTAGTCTCGGGCTGTCTTGCGTAAGAAACGCTCTTGAAGGTTCTGTCGGGGTGGATAGCACCGTTACCGGGGATGTAGATAATCTGACCCTTATATTCAGTTACTGCATTATAAAGGTTCTGAGTGAACTCGTACTTGTTGTACGGGTTTTTGCCCCAATAGTTGATGTCTGTCTTTGCCCACTGCTCGCCTTCGATATCCCATGTTGTAGCAACACGAGCGTACATTGCGATCTTCTGCTCACCGCCGAGAGCCTTGCCGTCCTTACCTGTGTAAGAATAAGTAACGATTGCCTTGACTACTGTATCTGTACTCGGAACAGTAATCGAAATGTCTGCTGTAGCACCGGGTGCAACGTCTATCGGGAAGCCCGATGCAGAAGCACCGTTGTCAAGCTCAACATTTGTAATTCTGATTGTGTAAGGCTGATCGACCTTATCAGAATTTCTGTGCTTTTCAAGCATACCTGAAGAGTTGTTAACGAACTTCAATACGCTTGTAGCTGACGGATGAAGATATGTGTCGCCTGAGCTTGTTGAGAAGTAAATTGACGGGTTAGAGTAAGCCTGCGGGCTTGTCTTCCAACCAAGTACCATACCAACGATCGGAAGGATAGGATCAAAGAGACCGTTCTGTCCGATTGTATAGAGCTTTTCAACAAGTGAAACAACAAGGTTCTTGAGGTTATCCTGGTTAAGGACTGTATCAAGAGTTGTGTATGTGTTGTCAGCAAGGAATGTGTAATTGCCTGCCAACTTGTAGAATACAGAGTTGAGGAGACCTCTTACAACAGTAACAACCTGTGTAAGAACATTTCCGTTTCTGAGAATTCCGTCCGGAATCTTGAATGCGCTTGCAACCAACGGAAGATCAAAGCTGTTGATACCGTTTACAAGCTTGCCTCTGAGGATGTTCTCAAGCCATGTGTTGCTTGCAGTTGTAACGCCGCTTGCATTGAATACCTGATCAAGGGGAAGAAGCTTAAGAAGAACTGTGTTGAGCTTAGCCCACGGATCCTGATATGTAGCAAGGTTAACTTCGCCACAATCAACGAACTTCTCGAACTTCCATGTCCAATCCTCCTGAGAGCTGAGACCCCAGTCGATAACCCAGTCAAGCTTATACTGCCATGTCGGAATGCCGTCCTTGTATGTTGAATCTGCTGCGTAAACAAGAGCAGATGCATCAGCTGACGGAATTACGCCGAGGCTGTTCATTACATTGTAGTAACCATTTGCTTTGTCTTCGCCGATATCGGTGAGATTGCGCAAGTAGAACATACCGAGGTCCATACCCATTGTAAGAACTGTATCAAGCCAGTAGTTAGCGTCGTACTTAGAGCCTGAAAGTATGGTCTTTGTGTTGTAATCTGAATAGATAAGTGCATCGAAGTTGTATGAGGGCATAAGCTGTGTGCAAAGCTCACGAACTACGACAGCGCCGAATGCGAGAACTGAAACGTCCTCAGCACTGTCTGTGCCGACTTTCTTGCAAAGCTTAGCTGCTGTCGGAAGCTGTGCCTGAGGCATAAGAAGCTTAATGCCTGCTGCAGCAAGACCTGTAAGAGCCTGCTTAACTGTACCGCTCATCATCATGTTGTAGTACGGTGAAAGCTTAGCGTCATTATAATACTCGTCGAAGATTTCTTCGGGAGCGATGCTGAATGCATATCTTGCAGCACGGAGAACATTGTTAACAACCTTATCAAGGCCGCCGTCTTCCCAGCCAAGACCTGCTCTAAGGTCATATTTCTTACCGTTAACCTCAAAGCTCGGTACAAGAACAGTATCGATTACCTTGTAAACGAAAGCGTTGAGACCATCAAGGATGTTATCATAGCCTGCTGCAGACTTACCGATTGTTGTTCCGTTTACTGTCGGGATGAAGTCATTAACGAAGTCGTCAGTGATCTTCCAATCCCAGTTGAACATATAGTAATATGTTGAAAGGTTTGCGGGAAGTGTACCCTTGAAGTATGTATCCTCAAAACGATAATAAGGAACACCGTCGATTACTTTGTAATCAGAATATTCCCAAAGATAGAACTCCTGAGGCTTTGTGAAGAAATCGTCTGCTTCTGCCAAGCCTTTAACAGCGTCAACTTCAGCTGAGGTCATTTCTGCAAAGTCTACACCGAGAGCACCTGCAAGGAGCTTCTTAACAGAACCGTTAAGAACTACGGGTGCCATCTCTGCAAATACATAAGGAATGAACTTGTAGAGAAGTGTAAGAGCACTGTCTGCGCCGTTTACAGAGAATGAAAGAGCACCGCTGTTGATATCGTCTCTTACTGACGGAAGAAGATAGCCTGCATCGCCGTTCTTATACCATTTAAGAGTCTGATCTCCTGTGTAGCCTTCGGGAGCAGTGTATACATAAGTATCTCCGCCCGTAGTTTCAAGAGTCTTAGTATAAGTAACTGTTTCAGTCCACTTGCCTGTGTTCTCATTCGAGCCCATAAGCGGTGCAAAGTTGTAGTCGTACTGAGTGATTGTATCACCGTTAACTACAAAGTATCTTGAAGTCTGCTCAGCAGCTGTCGGAAGAGCTGTTGTGTATCCAAGATCTGCGCCGTCAGCGGATACTCTGTATGATGTCCAAAGCATCGGCTTTGTAAAGAGAGTCTGTACAAAGCTGTCAAGAACTGTAAGAACGCCGCCGTTACCGGAAACGTTTGTGTATGTACCTAATGCCGAAGCTGCTGTATCCGGTCTTGCAAGAAGCGGGAATACAGCCTTCTTAACAGCACTCGGGATGTCCTTGATCATAGCGTTGATAGGTCTAAGGTCGAGGCCTGCGATGAAGTTCGCAACCATACCAAGCTGGAGACCCTTGTTGAAGATTGTCTGGATAGCAGCCTTGTTTGTAGAAAGAAGCTCAAGAAGCTCCAATACAATTGTAACCTGAGCTGTCTTACCTCTGCTCATACCAGCCTGCCATGAAGCAAAGTTCAATTCCTCAACAACACCAAGATCTACGAACGCAGCGGCAAACTTAAATGTACCTGAAGAAATGGTAGATTTAAGAGTGTCGATAGACGAGCAGATCTGGTCAATCGATCTAAAGTCAAGAGTGATTTTAAGACCCATTGTGTCAAGAACTGTGCCCATGTTGAGATTAGCCTGGCCAAGGATAATATCAAGCTGGTCAAAAAGAATTGACATTCTCTCCTCGGTTGTAAGTCTTGTTACAGAACCGTACTGGTTGTAAGCCTGTAAAGCTTCAAGCTCGTCTACTGTCTTGTAATTTGCCTTAGCAGCAAAAGACGCAACCGAAAGAGATGAGAAAATCATAAGAATTGCCAAGATTACACTCAACAATTTTGTTGACTTTTTCATTTGTTTACCTCCTAATTTTTTTACATTAGATATTCACAATTAAATATTTAATGTCCGCACCCCGTTAATCGAATGCCGACGGGGGTGCCTCATCGGCTGTTTGCGACTGCAGTTTGTTTCTTGCCTCTGACCGCCCCTTTAAGGGAGGAGTCCGCAAACGCTGTCTTGTTTAACTCGGTAGCCTCCCACCATTCCCACTTGTTAAAGTCGGTGGGAGACGATGATACACACCCGAGTAATATTACCAAAGGATGTGTATCAAAACAGGCTTTTGCCCGCCAAATATAGCGAGGGCATAACGACCGTATCTAAAAAATTCGATACTTCGCCCATTACACCATTCCTATGGTTATTAAAATTATAGAATTTTATTATAAAAAAGTCAATAAATTATTCACGATTTAGTACCGTTTTTCCGATTTGAACAAATAAAATTGTTATTTTTGGGCAAATTCATCAAAGAATTTTGGCAATATTTCCACAAAATTATGAACAAAATGTGAACATTTTAGTTTTCGTCGTTTTTTGAACAGAGTTTTAGTCAATACGGGCATTTACTGCACATTTTATCGCATTTTGTCGATTATTTTTAGAGCCACAACATATAGTATTTGCCTAAAATTACCTGTCGAAATGTAGTTTTGGCATAAAAAACGCTAAAATGCCGTCCATCGACACTCGTTCCCTTAAAAATATCGTCGTAGTATAAAAAAGCACCTCGAACAAGCTTTCACTCATTCGAGGTGTGATTTATTTTATCGGGGATATTTTATTTGCCGATGCCGCCGATAATATCGCCGCCGATATCACCGATGTCGCCGCCGTTTTCGATTTTGTCTGCAATGTCATAGAAGAAATCCTTAGCGGTATTTCCAAGACCTTCAATGGTATCACCTGCGCCGGAGAAGTCAACATCGCCGATTCCGCCGATAAGACCTGAAAGCGTATCCATAATTCCGCCCAATGCAGAATCGCTGCCTGAAGATGACGCTTGCGTTGTGGGAGCCTGTGTTGCAGGAGCCTGTGTTGTGGGAGCCTGCGTTGTGGGCTCGGTTGTGGGAGTTGTCGGAGCTGCAACAGTAACAATCTGAGTTACAACCGGAACATTTTCCTCAACCTGCTTTATTTTGTGACCGCCCTTTGAGCCTGCCGCATAAACCGCAACAGTGATTGCAAGTGCACAAACAATAGCACCTACTCTTGCCCAGCCTTTTCTGGTATTGAGCTTCTTTTCAGCAAGCTCTTCAGGAGTTAACTGAACTTTCTCTTTCTTTGCCATATTAGTTGCCTCCTAAGAATTAGTATACAAAGTTAGAATATTTTGCGTTTGCTTCAAGGTTACCTGTACCTGTGATGCTAAGTCCCGCCTTGAGCTGAAGCTCTGCATTGGCAGCGAATGAATATTCAAGGCTCTGAAGCTTGCCGTCTGTGATAACAGCCTTAACCTTGATGTTCTTGTAGTTAGCATTAAGTCCTGTAACTGTAACTACCGATACGAAGTTCTTGATTTCGGTGTTAACCTCATCGAGAACAACGATATCATTTGTAAATCTTGAAAGAGCCGTATTGCCGCTTCTGTCGGGATTTGATGAATCAGCAAGTGTGAATTCATATGTATCGCCGTTTACCGAAAGGTTCTGAATGTCGTTCGGCTGAAGAGTTGTAGCTTTAAGAGTGTAGTTTGAACCGTGATAAAGCTTCTCTGTTGTGCCGTCGTCCTTCTTAACGTCGATTGTGTCAAGAGTCATACCCTTCGGGCAGGTCTCCTTCTTATCGCCTCTGCCGAGGAAGCCGCCGACAACAGAGTTCAAGTCCGAATTGGAGTCAACGCCCTGAATAATCTTGTTAAGAACGCTTGTTGCCGAGCCAACGTCAATATTGTCAACTGTGCAATGTCTTTCCCAATCGTAGCCTGCTTTTGCGTCAACAGCAGCCTTTGTAGCGTTGTTGATAAGTGTAGCAACTGACGCAGCGTCGCTTGAACCTGCGTTTGCCGAGCCTGCGTTGTCTGAGCTTGCAGGTGTTGATGCGTTGTTTGATGAACCGCCGTTTGATGAGCCGTCATCCCATGAACTTGAATTTGATGCGTTAGCAGCACCGCCGTTTACAGTGGTTGTTTGCTCGTCGCTTGAAGCGGGGCCGAGGCCCTGTGAGCGAGCAAAAGCGAATACGCCTGCAACGATTGCGAACGAAAGGAAAATAGCCCAGAAGCGAGTCCAACCGTTCGATCTGCGAATTTTTCTGTCAGCAATCTCCTCAGGAGTTAACTGAACTTTCTCTTTCTTTGCCATTTGAGTTTCCTCCTAAGAATTAATATACAAAGTTCTTGTAGCTTGCAGTAGTATGGATAGCACCTGAGCCGTTGATACCGATACCGAGTGCTTTAAGTGCAAGCTTAGCGCTTGTCGAAGTCTCATACTCGAGAGAAACAAGCTTACCGTCTGTGATTGTGCCCTTAACCTTGATGTTTGTGTATTCGCCGTCAAGTGAGTTAACTGTTACAACGGAAACCTGAGCCTTAATCTCAGCCTCAACCTCATCCTTTGTGATGATGTCATTTGTAAATCTTGAAAGTGAGTTTGAGCCGTCCTTTGCGGGAGTGGTTACGTTGTCAAGTGTGAACTCGAAGCTGTCGCCGTCAACCTTGAGACCCTTGAGGTCCTCGGGCTTGAGTGATGTAGCCTTGAGAGCATAGTTTGTGCCGTGGTAGTCGATAGCAGCTGCTGCGTCTTCGCCCTTCTTGATTGTGAGGTTCTTATCGCCTACTCCGAGGAAGCCGCCGACAACAGAGTTGAGGTCTGCGTTTTCGTCAACCATGTGAATAACCTTATTAAGTGTGCCTGTTGCATTACCAACGTCGATGGGAGTTGTGTACTCGCACTTTCTTACCCAATCGTAGCCAGCCTTTGAGTCAACAACAGTCTTTGTTGCGCTGTTGAGAGCGTCGGCTACCGTCTTAGCCTCTGAAGCGTCGGAAGCGGGAGCGTCACTTGATGTGCCTGCACTTGAAGAAGCACCGCCTGCCGCACTGCTGCCGCCTGCACTTGAGCCGCCCTGAGCCGCACCGCTGGTACCGGCGTTTGAAGCGCCCTGAGTGACAACCTTCTGCTCGATTGTCGTACCCTGTCCGAATGCTATGTAAACTATTGAATAAACAAGTACAATAGACATAAGAACTGCGAGTGATTTGAAGAAGGTCTCTCCGAAGATTTTTCTCTTCTCTTCCTTCCTTGCATTTTTAGCTTCCAACTCCTCGGGAGTCAGAACAGGTTTGTTTTTTGCCATCTGAAAAATATCCCCTTTCAAATTCTTCTTGGCGTATAATTGCACATTATCAATCGATACATATAAAATTTACAATAAATTTCGCCGATTGTCAATCAAATCTTTGGTTTTTATGTAAAATTTCAGTTTTTTTCTTTACTTTTTATTTATTTAGCACTAATTTGAGTGCTATTACCGTAACATCATCCTTCGGTTTTTTGCTTCTCTCGTGCTTTGAAGCCTCGGCTATTTTCTCCGCAAGGTTGTCAACGGAAGTATCTTTTTCGGATGAAAGCAGCTTTTTTGCCGTATCAAGCGAGTATTCGAATGCGCCGTCGCTTGCCATTACGACCGTATCGTCCTTGCGAAGCTTAAATTGTGTCGATACAAAATCCGCTTCGTCGAGAATTCCCAACGGCATTGACGCACGGTTTACAGCCGTTACGCTTTCGTTTTTACGCACAAGCGTTGCCACGGCTCCTGCCTTACACAGCGTTGCCTTGCCCGAATACAAATCTATGGAAAGCACGTCAAGCGTTGCAAGCGACTCCTCGGTAGATTTCAAGAGCAATGCGGAGTTTACAAGCCTGAATGCCGCAGAGTGTGAGAAGCCCGAGCGCAAAAGCTTTGCCGTCATTGAGCTTGCAAGCGAGGAATCGACGGCAGCTCTCATTCCCGTGCCCATTCCGTCGCTCAAAACAACATTGAAATTGCCCTTGCCGTCATAAAAGCTCTCAAAGCTGTCTCCGCAATATTTATCTTTGTTCGCAGTGCTCCTCGAAGCCGCCGCCTCCACTCTAAAAAACGTCTTTTCGCAAAAGCAAACGCACGCCTCATCGCCCGAGGTTATAATCGACGGTCTGTCAAGCTGCACCCGACAGGTCTTTTCAAGTGCCTTTCGAAGCTCATATTCGTTTATTTTTTCATTGGTCTTTATAAATGAAAATTCTATTTTCAGCCTGCCGTTCTCCGAATTTCTGCACACAAGCGCAGACGGTGTAATGTTAAACGAAGAAATAAGAAGCTCCTCAATTTCAGCCGAAAGCTCATCCGCAAAGTCAATTTCCTTTGTGAATTCTTCGGATATTTCGGTAAGCATATCACATATGCCGCCGAATTGACGTGAGGATACGCTCCTCATTCTTTCGACTTTTTCCTTTGCCGCCCTCGACGAAACAAAGCCTATGTAGAGCTTATTAAAGCTGTCCGTCAGCTCGTCCGATTTCACGCAGCAGCCCTTGAGAAACGGCGGAAGCTTATTCGGATTTACGACCCCGTTATTTTTGAGTGCTTCACTCATAGCGTCAAACGCCTTTTTACAGTCGGCAAAATTCTTGCTCCAGCAAAACGAATTTAACCGACAGCCTGTGCAAACGCTTGCCCTCACTCTTGAATAAACATCAAGCTCCGTTTCGGGGATATTGCTTTTCAGCAGCGAGGAGGCGGCATTCACGGTCTCCGATACCTCCTCGACAGCCATCGACGCATTTTTAAGTCTTTCAAGCAATGCAAGGCGTTGAGAGTTTATATTTACAGACTCTCTTTTCTCATAAAAGCCGCCTGTAATGGCGCGTAAATACTTTTCGGGAATACACAAAAACACAACGCAGGCAATAGCAAATTCAACGATTAGATAAATTTTATCTAAAGTGCCGTTTTCAAATAAAAACACCGCCAAAAAGGCAAGAAGTCCTGCCGCCGTACCGGCAAATCTGTTAAAGCGTGAGAACAGACCCGAGGCAAGTCCGACAACGGCATAGGAAACACCCGTTGCGCCCACGCTTTGACTTAAAGAAAACGCAAGTCCGAGCTCTACGCCGAGGCTTGTCCCTGCCGACTCCTTGTAAATGAAAGAGGTCAACAGCAGTAAAAAAATTCCGATTATCCTTGCCGGCGAAGCAGAAAACACGGTTATTCCCGAAAGCGACAGCAGAACAACGGACAGGAATGCGCCTACACTCACAATATCCCTTGCCGTAAAGCCGCCCTGCGAGGAATAGACCGTCGCCGCATCAAAAGCCGACGAAAACACGAACGACAAGGCAAAGCCGAGAGTTGCCTCGCTTAAAAAGATAAAAAACGATCTTACGGAAGTCCCGTCTGCGAAAAGCACCGCCATACTTGTCAGGAACAACGACATAAAGCTGATACACGACGGCAGCAGTCTGAATTTTTTAAGCCTTTCAAGCTCGTTTGTGAGCCTTATTAAAATAACCGAGCAGATTATCGCCGCTATGTACCTAAGTGCCGACAGGCTGTCCTGAGTTAAAATATAGCCTGCCGCTGCTCCCAAGCCTGCCGAAATTGTATATTTTCCCGATACAGCCGTTACAAACGCAACCGCAAACGGCGAAAATGCATTGAGCTCATTTATCGAGCCGCATAAAAGTCCGAGCAGGAAGCACAGCATCTGAGCTATGATCCGCTTTGATATTCTCTCTATTTTTTCGGCGTTTGCATCGAGATATACCCGTCTTGCCGTCTGTGAAGCCTTCAAAAAAATCACCGTACCTTATAACATAATTTTACAAAAAAATTATATCCTCGGTACGGTGAAAACCGTGTCGCCTTATGCTGTTGTTTTTACGAAATCGCAGACGTTTTCGGACGAAATATGAAATTACTGCTCAACATTAAACGGCTCATCGGGAATTACAAGAGCACATATAATATAGAAAAGAATTCCGGGGAAGCCTGCCGAAAACATTGAAATAAGAACATAAACAAGTCTTACAAGGGTTGAATCCACTCCGATATACTCCGCAAATCCACCGAGTACACCTGCGAGCATTTTGTCATTGCTGCTTTTATAAAGCTTTTTCTTCATATTTATTACTCCTTTTAATTTTATTTTATGATTATTATTTATTTTAACTAAAAATCAATATCTGTCAAGAACTCCCATTCGACAAAGCGTGCCTGCATCCAATTGTCAGGTGCTCTTTCGTCGAGATACTCTTCAAATTTGGTTTTCGCCTCAAGTCCGTAATGCCTCTCGCTCCATCTGTATATGGAAGCGGCGGTCATTATAAAGTTTACCGCCATAAACACACTCATCGCAACACAGGCAATATGCCATTTCTTGCCCTTGAGTCTTTCAAGAAGCACGTCGATTTTAGGACAAAGCTTGCAAAAAGCCGTGCCTGCAAGTCCCCACATTATCGAAAAGCCTAAGCATATTATGCCCTGATAATTCATAAAACTGCCGTCATAGCTCCACGCACGCATACCGAGAACATCTTTTAACAGTAATCCGCAAAGAAGCTCCAATATTGTCGCCACAACGGAAAATACCAAAAATTTCTCAACCTTAGGCTTGCAGTCTAATTTATCCGCCGCAACATAAAACAGGACTGCCGCCGCCCCGTAAAGTATGTTGAAAGAGCCGTAAACCGAAACCACGTGGCTTTCCCAATGTCCCTTTGCAATTTGGCAGAAAACGCCTTCGATAATCACGCCCAATATACTGCCTGCAATAAACAGCCAAAACAGCTTATCGTATGTGAACTGCTTGCTTTCCGTCCCCTCTGTCAAAACAACCTCTGTATCGAGCTTGTTTTTTCTCTCCATAATTATTCCATCCGTTAAATACACCTTGTATTTTTCTATATCTATACCGTAAAAGCCTTAATCGTAATCATACAAATCGTAATCATCATCAAAATCAGGCTCGTCAAGGTCGTCGTCATCCGGCTCCTCAAACCTGTCCTCAAAATCATCCTCAAGCCTGTCAAATGCTTCCTCTATGCTCATATTGTTCCTCGAAGCAAACGCTATAAAGTCGTTTCCGAGCGCCGCCGTAAAGCAAAGAGTTGATATAATCGAAGCTAAAAGGACAACCGTTGTTATAATTATCAGCTTTTTCATATCCGTTCCTCCTTATATTCCGGCTTTGCGAAAGCTCAGTCTTAAAAGATAGGTCATAACCGCAAAGGCAAGCAAGCCTGCCGAAAAAAGCATCACGCTAAATGAAACAAGAAAGCCTATCATCGCTCCCGTAAACGGTGCCGCAACGGAAAAAATCGAGCCTATCGCAACCGCTATCGGAGAAAGCATAAGAGCCACCGAAGCAGGATAAACGCCGAACGCACACAAAACAAGGAAGATAAACATTACCGTCCACAAGGTTTTGTTACGTCTGTCAAAATTCGGCTTTTGAGATGTCTGCGAGCCGACATTGGCAGTTGCCTGACCTTGCTTCGGCTGTTCCCTTGTGTCGGCAGACGGCGAAGCCTGCTGCGAATTAACATACTGCATAGCACAGCTGTACGGAGTTCCGAGTTCCTCGCAAATCTGTTCTTCGCTTTTCCCAAGCTCAAGACCGGCGGAAAAATGCTCCTCAAAGTCCTGTATTATCTCATCACGGTCCGCAGGCGAAAAGCCCGAGAGATAATTATATAATTCCTGTAAAAATTCAACCTTGGTCATTACCGTCGCCTCCTAACAAATTTGAAACACAAAGGGTAAATTCGTTCCATTCCTTTTCAAGTGCCGCCTGTGTATCGCAACCCTTTTTGGTAAGTCTGTAATATTTCCTCGCAGGTCCCGTGGGCGACTCCTTGAGGTACACTTCAAAATATCCCTCGTTTCTTAATCGCTTCAGCAACGGATAAATCGTTCCCTCGGAAACATCTATCTGCTTTCCCACGGCGTCCGCGAGCTCATAGCCGTATTTGTCTCCCTGCCGCAGCTGGGACAAAACGCATAGCTCAAGCACGCCCTTTTTGAACTGCGTATTCATTGCGCCTCTCCTTTCCGCACTATCCGCATTACTGTCTTTATTACAATTACAATATATCACATACTATCTTGTAATGCAATATACTATGTAATGTTTAACACTTTGTTAACAAATCGGAAAGAATTTATAAACAAAAGAGCAGACCGTATAGATCTGCTCTGAAATGAATTTATTTCTCCTCGAAGAACGTCTTGAACGCTCTGTATGCCATATAAACGTCAAGCTTTGAGACGACCTCAAACGGAGCGTGCATTGAAAGCACCGGAACACCGAGGTCAACAACGTCAATATTAAGTGCCGCAAGGTACATTGCAACCGTTCCGCCGCCGCCTGCGTCAACCTTACCGAGCTCGCCCGACTGCCATACGACCTCCGCACCGTCAAGCATACTTCTTATCTTGCCCATATACTCTGCCGAAGCGTCGCTTGTGCCTGCCTTACCTCTTGAGCCTGTGTATTTCGTGATAACAACGCCCTTGTTAATATAGGAAGCGTTTCTTCTCTCCGAAACGTCGGGGAAGGTCGGGTCAAACGCAGCGTTTACGTCAGCCGAAAGGCAATGAGTGTTTGAAAGCACGGTATGATAATTCACGCCCTGTGTATTTGCAAGGTCTGCAACAAAATATTTGAAATATGAGGAATTAAGTCCCGTGTTGCCGTCAGAGCCGATTTCCTCCTTGTCGGTAAGAACGGTAATTGCGGTATATTCGGGATTTTCAATGTTGAAAATAGCCTCTGCGGCAGGATAAGCGCAAACTCTGTCGTCGTGTCCGTAAGAGCCTATCATACTGCGGTCAAAGCCTATATCGCAGGATTTGAAGGCAGGGACAGCCTCAAGCTCTGCCGAAAGAAAATCGCTCTCGATAATTCCGTATTTCTCAAAGAGAATGTTCATAATATTAAGCTTGACCTTTTCGCTTGCCTCGTCATCCTTGAACGGACGTGAGCCGATTAAAATATTCAGCTCCTCGCCCCTTATTCCGTCTGCAAGAGTACGCTTCATCTGCTCTGCGGCAAGATGCGGAAGAAGATCCGTTACAACAAATTTCGGGTCGTTATCATCCTCGCCGACATTCACATAAGCCTTTGTTCCGTCTCTTTTTACAACTACGCCGTGAAGCGAAAGCGGAATTGCCGTCCACTGATATTTCTTAACTCCGCCGTAATAATGTGTCTTGAAATATGCGATTTCCGTATCCTCGTAAAGCGGATTTTGTTTCATATCAAGTCTCGGAGAGTCAATGTGCGCCGCCGAAAGACGGGTGCCGCTTTCAAGACCCTTTTTACCGATAACCGCAAGGATTATTGACTTGCCTCTGTTGTTGTAGTAAACCTTGTCGCCTGCGTTGTATTTTTTTGCTCTGTCAAACTCAACAAAGCCGTTTTTCTTCGCCTTTTCAAGAACGTAAACAACAGCTTCTCGCTCCGTCTTTGCCTTGTTCAGAAAATTCTTGTACTCCTCGCAAAATGTGTCTGCCTTGTCGGTTTCTTCCTGTGAAATAACCTCCGAAGCGTGCTTCGGATTGTAAAAGAGCTTCTCTTTAAGCTCTTCTGCTCTTGATTTTTCCTTACTCATTTTCATAGCTCCTCTTTATATAGATTACCGTAAATATTTACGGCCTTTGTTACCTTGTTTACATAGTGTGCCGTCGCCCTCGACGGAATTTTATCAAGTGTCTTTCCGTCCTTTGAATATTCGGGGTTTTTAAGCCAGCCGTCAACCCTGTTTATGCCTGCGTGATACGCCGCCACGGCAGCTTCGGTGTTCTCGAACTTTTCAAGAAGTATCGAATAAAAGAACGCACAGTATTTTATTGAAATTTCGGGATCTGTCAAATCCGCTTCGGTGTATTTTTCGCCCGTTTTAGTCTGAAGCCACATAAGCGTATCGGGCATAATCTGCGTGAGTCCTATTGCGCCTACGGACGACTTTGCCTTTTCGTCAAATCCGCTTTCAACCTGCGCCGTAGCATATAATAATTCCTTCGGAACGGAATACTCCTTCGAATATTTCTCTATATATTCTGTGTATTTTTGCGGATATCTATGCTTGTAGCCTGCTCTTACAAAAAGCACGGTTACAGCCGATATGACCGCAACAAAGGTCAAAATCAACGCAATTATTTTCGATAATGCGATTTTCTTTTTATCAGTCATCATTGACAAGTTCCTTTATCTGCTCGGAAAGTCCGTAGGGCGGATAATTTTTTATAACCTTATCGGCATTTGCAAGGAAAAAGTCCTCGCCCTTTTGAGCCGATATTCTCTGTCTTGCGCTTTCAAGCGATATTTTATCTCGGTTGATTATCCTCTCAAGGCGTATTTTCTCGGGTGCGACAACACAAACATTTATATCGCAAAGGCTTGACAGTCCGCTTTCAAAAAGTCCTATCGCATCAACCGTTACGCCCAAAGCGTTCTCCTGCTCTTTTTGTGAAATTATGCTTTTTATTCGCCTTACAACAGCAGGATGGGTTATCTCGCTTAGCCTTTCCGTTTTTTCTTTTGACGAAAAAGCCCTTTTCGCAAGCAGCTTTCTGTCAACGCTGCCGTCGGGCAAAGCAATATCCTCTCCATATTCCCGTGCGAGTGCGGAGATAACAGCCTTGTCGCCGTTTATCACGTCCTTTGCGACAAGGTCGGCGTCAATATGATAATATCCGATTTTTTCAAGCGCCCTTGCGACGGTGGATTTGCCTGCTCCCGTCTGCCCTGTAAGTCCGATAATTTTCACACTACAACTCCTTTATCTTAAAGCCTGCGGAACGGATAAGCCTGTTGTAAACCGCAAGTCCCACGCCGCTTATTTCGGGGCATCTTGCATAAACGGTTTTTGCGCCCTTTTCGTCAAGCTCACGAAGTGCGTCAAAAAGCCTGTTAGCCTCAGAAAGTCCGTCATCTGCTCTGCCGTATGTAACGGCATTTTCAAAATTCTGCTCCTCGCCCTCAAAGCAAAGTACAAAGCAGTCCTTATCCTTTACAAAATCGACAAATTTTTCAAAGCTGCCCTTAACTATTGTTATGTCGGCGCTCGGTGCGTAATGCTTATACTTCATTCCCGGAGAAGCCGCCGTTTCGCCGTCCTTTAGCTTATTGAGAACAGCCGAAGCAATATCGATTTCGCCGATAAGAGCCTCGATTTGCTCAACCGTAACACCGCCTGGTCTTAAAAGCGTGGGCTTTTCGGTTGCAAAGGTTATAACCGTTGACTCAACGCCGATTTCACAGCCTCCGCCGTCGATTATAAGCGGTACTCTGCCGTTCATATCGTCAAAAACATACCTTGCGTTTGTCGGGCTCGGACTTCCCGAAAGATTTGCGCTCGGTGCTGCAAGCGGTAAGCCGCAAGCCTTGATTATCTTTCTTGCGTATTCGGATTTCGGCATACGCACCGCCACGGTGTCAAGTCCGCCCGAGGTAACGTCGGGAATTAAATCGCTTTTTTTCATTATCATTGTAAGAGGTCCCGGCCAAAATTTTTCAGCCATAAGCCTTACCTTTTCAGGTATCTCCCTTACAAGCGGCGAGAGCTCCGACATATCGCTTATATGAACTATCAGCGGATTGTCCGACGGCCTGCCCTTTGCGATATATATTTTCTTAACCGCTTCGCCGTCGAGTGCGTTTGCCGCAAGTCCGTAAACGGTTTCGGTGGGTATTCCCACAACCTCGCCGTCCTTTATAAGCCTTGCCGCCTCGCTCAAAGCCCCTTTTTCGTCTGTTCTGATGTCAATTACCCGAGTAATCATCAATTTTCCTCTGCCTTTAATTTTTCTGCCGTATCGGCTGTGATAAGAGCGTCGATTATCTCATCAAGGTCGCCGTTCATTATCTGCTCGATTTTATAAAGCGTAAGCCCTATTCTGTGGTCTGACACCCTGCCCTGCGGAAAGTTGTAGGTTCTTATTCTCTCGCTTCTGTCGCCCGTGCCGACCTGCGCCTTTCTTGCACCTGCTATTTCGGCGTCATGCTTTGCCTGTTCAATTTCAAGAAGCCTCGAACGAAGCACCTTTAACGCCTTATCCTTGTTTTTATATTGGCTACGCTCGTCCTGACACTCAACCACCATTCCCGTAGGAAGATGCGTTACACGAATAGCCGACGAAGTCTTGTTTACCTTCTGACCGCCTGCACCCGACGAACGGAAAACGTCAATCTGCAAATCCGCAGGGTCAAGCTCAACGTCCACATCCTCAGCCTCGGGCAAAACAGCAACCGTTGCGGTCGAGGTCTGAATTCTGCCCTGACTTTCGGTTTCGGGGACACGCTGAACACGGTGAACTCCGCTTTCAAACTTAAAGCGTGAATATGCGCCCTCTCCCTCAACGCTGAAAACAATTTCCTTGTATCCGCCGAGTTCCGTGGGATTTTCCGACAAAATCTCCACCTTAAAGCCCTTTGACTGTGCGTACATTGAGTACATTCTGAAAAGCTCGCCTGCAAAAAGCGCCGCCTCTTCTCCGCCTGCACCGCCTCTTATCTCGACAATAACATTTCGCTCGTCGTTGGGGTCTTTCGGCAAGAGCAAAACTTTAAGTTCCTCCGAGCAACGCTCAACGTCAATTTTAGCCTGCTCGAATTCCTCTTGCACAAGCTCTCTGAAGTCCTTGTCAAGTCCGCCTGCATCAAGCAATTCCTTTGACTCCGTGAGCGCACTTTCGTATTTCTTATATTCTCTGAATTTTTCGACAACGGGCGTTAAATTCTTCTGCTCCTTCATAAGCTTTGCATATTCCTGCTGATTGCTTATTATATCGGGAGAGCATAACAGCTCGTTGATTTTTTCGTATCTTTCTTCTATTCCGTTAAGCTTATCGGTCATTTGGACTTTCCTCACGAATTATTTTCTTAATATTTTTTTCAATCTTTATACGGGGCACCATTACTTCCCGTCCGCACTTCTTACAACGCAGTCTGAAATCAATTCCCGAACGCAAAACCTCAAACCTGTTCTCGCCGCAGGGATGCGCCTTTTTCATTACAAGCTCGTCGCCTACACGCACGTCCATAATATACCTCCCGAACGATATTTTATATATTGTACCACAATATACGAAAAAATTAAATACCGCAATTCTCATTTCACTTCCTCGGGCATATAAATTTATGAGTAAATTGCAAAAATATCAGAAATCTGAAAGGCACGGTAATCATTATGGAAAAATATTTACCCGAGGGAGCCGTTTTCAATTCAAGGGAAACGGAAAAAATATTTGCAAGCGAAGGCTTGCTCAAAGAGGCGTGTGAAAAGCGGCTTTATCTTGAAGCGAGGGCTCTTATGTGCGACAACGCCCACAATCTGCATTTCAAATTGGGCAATATAAAAGGCTTTATGCCGCACGACGAATGTGCAGAGGGCGTAAAGGATGCGAGTGTAAAGGATATTGCGATAATTTCAAGGGTCAACAAGCCTACGGGCTTTTATATAACCGAGGTCGATTTATCAAGTGAAAATCCCGTCGCCGTTTTGAGCAGAACAGAAGCGCAGGCGGACTGCCGAAAGAATTACATTTCAGCTCTTCGCACAGGCGATATTATAGACGCAAAAATCACGCACATTGAGCCGTTCGGTGCATTTTGCGACATAGGACGGGGCATAACCGCACTTTTGCCGATTAACTCAGTTTCGGTTTCAAGAATACCGAATCCGCACTCAAGATTTTTCATCGGTCAAAACATAAAGGCGGTTGTAAGAAGCATTGACGAAAACGGCAGAATAACCCTTTCGCACAGGGAATTGCTCGGCACATGGGAGGAAAACGCAAAAGCTTTCCATTCGGGAGAAACCGTCACGGGAATTGTCCGTTCCGTAGAGCCCTACGGCGTTTTTGTTGAGCTTTCGCCAAACCTTGCAGGACTTGCGGAATACGCAGAGGGCGTCGAGGTCGGACAGAGCGCAAGCGTGTTTATTAAAAGCATAAATCCCGAAAAAATGAAAATAAAGCTGATAATCGTCGGCACGGACAGCTTTGCCTGTGAAAACCGAAATTACAAATATTTTATTGATTCGGGGCACATTGACTTTTGGCGTTATTCGCCGTGCAAATGTACAAAATTAGTTGAAACTGTTTTTTAATTTTGTGTAAAACATAAAAATATTGCACTCGGCGTGCCTATGTGCTACAATAATTTTGTATTTCAATATACGAGGAGGAAGTATAATGTCAAAGAAAATCTTCAAAAAATCTTTTAGCGTTATTTTATCCTTAGTTCTGATGTTCAGCTGCGTTGCGCCGTCTTTTGCGGCAAACAAGGTGTGTGGCTGCGGCAAAAATCCCATGCTTGTAATCTCGGGCTTTTCGCAGTATCTGCTTGTTGACACCACAACGGGAAAGAGCGTTTGGGCACCCGAGGCGGAAACAATTACAAAGGCTGTCGAAAAGGCTCTCCCCTCCCTTACGACTCTTCTCGCTTCAAAGAGAACGAGGGCGGATTTCGACAAATTCTGCGACGAGTTTATCCCGATTGTAAACGAAGTGCTCGATCCCATTGCCTGCTCTCCCGACGGAACGCCTAAGCACAGGAACGTCGAGATTATCGAGCAATTTACAGAGCCTGTTTCAAGCTACGATTATGCCTACGTCAAGGAAATTTTCAACAACGATATAGTTGACGTTGCCTGCGAGGCAGTCGGCAAGGATCACGTTTGGGTTTACGGACTTGACTGGCGTGTCGATCCGCTTATTCTTGCGGATGAAATTCACGAATATGTCGAAAATATCAAAAAGACTTCGGGTCATGATAAAATTTCAATTTCAGGTATCAGTATGGGCGGCGTTATTATGTCCGCTTACCTTGCGAAATACGGGTATGACGATTTAAGCAATATAACAATGCTTTCGTCAGCTTACACGGGACTTGAAATGGTCGGCAAGCTCTTTATGGGCGACGTGTCAATCGACGCTCCGGGGCTTTACAATATACTCAGCGACGTTTTGGGAACAGACAAGGTAAGCACCGTTCTCTCTTCAACGGGCATTGTCGAAAAAATCATTCCCATACTCGGCGATTTGTTCAAATACAATAAGGATAGAATTTACGAGGAGTGTTTAATCCCTGCCTTCGGATACACCACGGGCTTTTGGGCGTTCGTCCCCGAGTCCTGCTACAATTCCGCAAAGACATATATGTTTATGCGAATGAGCGACGGTACGGTACAGCAAAAAAAGACTCTCAAAAACAGAATTGACGATTATCACTACAACGTTCAGTCAAAAATCGCTTCAATTCTCAAGTCGGCACAGTCTGACGGTGTCTGCGTTTCGGTGGTTTCGCACTACAATTTGCAAAACTCTCCCGTTACCTCGGCGGCAACACTTATGAGCGATCAGGTAATCGAAACTATCCATACAAGCGGCTTTGCAACCGTTGCCGAATACGGAAAAACGCTTGATATTGCTAAGAAAGCACCGCACGTTTCGTTCGATAGGGTTATCGATGCACGCACGGCTTATCTGCCTGATAACACGTGGTTTATCAAAAATATGAAGCACGTTGAATACAGCAACAAGGGCGCTAACGACAACGGCGAATTTTTCAAGTGGATACTCACCGCCACTCCTGACACGAACATTTATTCCAATGCAAAGTATCCGCAGTTTATGAACTACGACAGGAACGCTCACAAGCTTTCTCCGCTTTCGGGTGCTGACGGCGACGTCAATGCAGACGGCAGAATTTCACTCTTTGATGCAAAGCTTGTTCTCAGATCCGTTGCAGAAATGACAACGCTTGATGAGCAGCAGGCGTGGGCAGCCGATATGAACTGCGACGGCGCTGTTTCGGTAGCGGATGCCAAGGGCATTTTAGTATACATTGCGGCGCATTAAATTAAGATATTTCACGCATAAATTTATCCCACTATGTTTTGCATAGTGGGATTTTTGTATTTGTATTAAGAAAATTATAGGCGGCAGCGAGCCTTACGGCAGAGAAGAGAGAAAAGTGAAGAGTGAAAAGCGAAAAGAAGCAGGTGCTTCGCACGGAGTGAAATATACCTACAACCCGTAGGGACAGGGCTCGCCCCTGTCCGTCAAAGGCTCCCTTGTAAAGGGAGCTGTCGTTTTTTTGGAACAAAAAAATGACTGAGGGATTTTACAAATTCATATAAAATCAACCTTACAATCCCTCCGCCTCACGTTCGTTCGGCACCTCCCTTTACACAAGGGAGGCTGAAATGCGGTTGTCCGAACAAACCAACAAAAACAAAACAATTATCGGCTACCATTGAATTAAAATTTATATTAAACATTCCGCTCCCTCATCAGAGGGAGCTGTTGAGCGTAGCGAAACTGAGGGAGTGATAAAGGTTATTTCAAATTATAAAAACTCCCTCAGTCATTTTTCTGCGGAAAAATGACTGCCCCCTCAAAGATGGGGCGGAAGTACAAATTGAATTTGATATAAAAATCGGACAGGGGCGAGCCCTGTCCCTACGGTCGCACATAAATTCAAATCCGATAACAACCGTATATTAACCCACAAAATTCCAAACGCTTATCTCTTAAACAAATAATTTATATATCTGTAATAATCGCCGTCAACCATACCGATTGTTTCCTCGGTTGTTCTGAACTGCCAATTTCCGAACGCTCTGCCCGGCACATTCATTCTCGCATCAGAGCCGAAGCCGCACAGGTCTTGGAACGAAATAATCGCAATCAGCGAAGAGCTTCTCCACACCGTTTCGATTATCGCACGGCAGGACGGGCTGTAATATCCGCCGTCGCCCCAATTATCGCCCTTGAAATTGCAATAATCGAGGGCAAATTTTCTCTGCTCGGGCGTTGCCTCCCAAAGCCACGCAAGCAAGGTCGTGTTATCGTGCGTTCCGACATAAGCAATCGAGTTTTTCGGGTAATTATGCGGCAAATGCGTGCTGTCGCAATTCGGGTCAAAGCCAAACTGAATTACCCTCATTCCCGGAAAATTCGTATCGTCAAGCAGCTTTATTACGTCCTCGCCGAACGTTCCGAGATCCTCCGCTATAATCGGAGGCTCGCCTATCTCTTGCTTGATTTTGTCAAAAAGCTTCATACCCGGGCCGTCAACCCACTCGCCCGTTTTGGCAGTTTCTGCAGACGCCGGCACCGCCCAATAGGACGCAAATGCTCTGAAATGGTCAATTCTTACCGTATCAAAGAGCTTGAACGAGGCTTTAAGCCTGTCAATCCACCACTTGAAGCCATCCTTTTCCATTTCGCTCCAATTATAAAGCGGATTGCCCCAAAGCTGACCGTTTTCCGAGAAATAATCGGGCGGAACTCCCGCCACTCTTTTCTTTGAAAAGTCATTTTCATCAATTTCAAAAAGCTGCCTGTTGCTCCAAACATCCGCACTGTCCATTGAAACGTATATCGGCATATCTCCCAAAATTTTTACGCCTCTGTCATTTGCGTAAAGCTTAATTTCTTTCCATTGCGAAAAAGCAATATACTGAACAAACGCATAAAAATCCGCTTCGGCTTTGAGCTTGTCGGCATTTTTCAAGCAATTTTCATATCGTGCGAAATCCTCGCCCCACTCATACCACGGCTTATTGTCAAATTTTTCTTTTGCCGCCATAAAAAGCGAATAGCTTTTGCACCATTCATTTTCATTTGCGAATTTTTCCGCCTTTGCTTTTACCGCTTCGCCTGCATTTGAATATGCCTTTCTCAAAAGCTCAAGCCTTGCGGAATATGCAAACTCATAATCGGCTGTATACGGAGAGCCGTAATAAACCGAGCGTTCAATATCCTCCGAGGACACCAAGCCGTCCTTTACAAGCTCGTCGGGCGAAACAAACATATGAGAAATCGCAAAAGCCGCATCCGAGGTGTACGGAGAGCCGTGAAAATCGGGCGGATTTAACGGCAAAACCTGCCAATACGAAAAGCCCATTCCCTTTATTTTATCTATAAATCGCTTCGTTTCATCGCCCATAACTCCCACTCCGTACCTTGACGGTATGGACGTCAGGTGCATAAGCACGCCCGAAGCTCTTGTATTAAGCATATACTCACCTCAAAACAAATATCCTAACTATGATACATTATATCACGCCAAAGTGCAAGAAAAAATACGGCTCCCGAACGAAACGAACAGAAGCCGTATATTTAGCACGGTTATTTATTTGCCTTATTTCTGACATAAGCTATGCAGCCTGTCAAAACGCCCATAATCAACGCCGCTACAAGCATTGCAACAAACGAATAGTTTATAAAGCTTGAAGCAAAGCTGAAAAGAGAGGCGTTTGCAACGTTTATTTTACTGCCAATTCGCATAATAAGCGCCGCAATCGGTGCAACTGCAAGCATCAATGCACTGCCCGAGCAGGCATAGATATAAAATCTTGTGTAATTTCTGACCTTTGCAAACGAAAGCCTGATAACCACCGTTGCAAAAATTGCCAATACGGCAAGCGCTATCATTGCGCCGTTCAGAACGGGCATATATCTTTTGAGGATATTGGAAGCGGACATAAAATACGAGGTGTTGAACATTCCGACGTATTTTACATAAAGGTCGCCCATTTCCTCACACATAACCTTGAGATTTTCACGAAGCGAGTCGTTTATCTCAAAGCCCTTTGTGTCGGCATAAGCAATCAGCTTTTCTTGAATTTTGCCCTCAATCTCGGAGGTGTCAATTTCGCCCTCGGCATCGTGCTTATAAAAGAATTCAAGGCTTGTCTGTGTATCCTTTACAATTCTTTTCGGTGTTATAATCTCTTCAAACACGTCGTCAAAGAAGCTTTCGTCAACATTGCAGGCACTTCCGTATGATACGAACTGCTCCTTGAGCTCTTGCTGCATATGTGCCGAATAGCCCGACGTCTGCGCTATCATTTTTGCATAGCCTGCGTTCAAAACCGTAAAGCGAAGCGTTACAAGCATAAACAAAAGAGTCAGTGAAACGCTGAGAATAAACGAGACAAGTCCGCAAATAAAAGAACGGATTTTTTTGGTTTTAGTTGTCATATTCCGCCCTCCTATTCGTACAAATTAACCTGCGGACCCGATACAAATTCGCAAAACACGAAATATCTGTACGGAGTTGAGGCAAGCGTATCAATCGGATAGCAGGTGTAAAGAATTAAAGTTTCCTTATCCCCGTTAAGCTCGGCTTCATACTTCGCACGCTCACTTTCCTTTATAACCTCAGAGCGATAAACCTTGTACACATAAGAGCCATAGTTGGTCTCAAGATGCACCAAAGCTCCCTCCTTGGCATTGGGCAGGGTGTGGAAATACGTGTTGTTGTGCGCCGCTATCATAACGCCTCTTCCGCAGCCGGGAATATGACTGTACAGAGATAAACAAGCACCTTTTTTCAAAAGAGCCGTGTCGTCCCCGTAAATCAAGTCGCAATTTATTTCAGTCCCCTCGACGGAAATTTTGCCGAAAACGCTTCCGTAATTAGGGAATTCAAAGTCGTCGTAATTCAAAAGACCGCTGTGAACACCGGTTGAACCATTGAAAATGCTGCTCGTCCCTGATTCGTCAATGGTATTGAAATTAGTGTTTGAAAACGCTAATTTATAGGCCGAAAGCAGGGGGTCAATAATCGGGGTAAGACAAGCGAAGAACAGCATATATCCGCATATTAAAAAAACTATCGGAAGAATTATAAAATACTTCCGATAGCCTTTCTTACTCCGATTTTTATCGGAATTAGTCTTCATTTTCCTTACGGAATTTCTTAGCTGCTACGCCGGCTGCTGCAAGAACTGCAAGAGCTGCTACGCCGCAAACTGCTGCTGAAGAATAGTCAGCACCGGTCTTAACGATTGCCGGATGAAGCTTAGCAACTACGTTGCCTTCAGCATCAGCAATGATAAGAAGACCGTGGTCAGCATCAGCAAGGCTACCCTGTGTTGAAACGTGGTAACCAACTACACCCAAAGCACGGTTAGCGTAACCGATAAGGGTAGCTGCTGCATTCTTTTCTGTGATGTCTTCAATCTTTGTAAGGTTGTTTGCTTTACAGTAAGCAAGAGCTTCATCAAGGATAGCCGTGATTTCAGTGTGCTGGCTCTCTGTAACGTCAACCTTTGTGAATACATTCTCAAGTGCTGTGATGTATTCAGCGGGAACCGTAATTGTTTTGCCGTCAACTACATATGCTGTTTTAACATATGTGATAATCTTCTGCTCGCAATCATTGATTCCTGAAGCAGCGAAGCAAGGAATCATGCTTACAGCGAGAAGGACAGCTACAACCATGAGGCATGCCAATTTTTTCATGTTAGGAACTCTCCTTAGAAAAATATTATTCAACGTTGAGCAGTGATAGCTATGATACTCAACATAGAATTAGCTATATTGTAGCACACACTTTAACATTTGTAAAGTCATAACAAAAAAATTCATAAATAAAAACAAAGCCGTCTGTCTTTCGACTGACGGCTTTTACTGAATTTTAAGAATTAAAGCTCAGCGAAGTATTTGATTGTTCTAACCATCTGTGATGTGTAGGAGTTCTCGTTATCATACCAAGAAACAACCTGTACTTCATAGAGGTCGTCAGCAATGTGAGAAACCATTGTCTGAGTAGCATCAAAGAGTGAGCCGTATCTCATACCGATAACGTCCGAAGAAACGATGGGCTCTTCGTTGTAGCCGAAGGACTGAGAAGCAGCAGCTTTCATTGCAGCGTTGATGCCGTCAACTGTAACGTCAGCACCCTTAACAACAGCTGTAAGGATTGTTGTTGAGCCTGTCGGAACCGGAACTCTCTGAGCAGAGCCGATAAGCTTGCCGTTAAGCTCGGGGATAACAAGACCGATTGCCTTAGCAGCACCTGTTGAGTTGGGAACGATGTTAGCTGCGCCTGCACGAGCTCTTCTCATATCGCCCTTTCTGTGAGGACCGTCAAGGATCATTTGATCGCCTGTGTAAGCGTGGATTGTAGCCATGATGCCCGACTGAATGGGAGCATAGTCGTTAAGAGCCTTAGCCATAGGAGCAAGGCAGTTTGTTGTGCATGATGCAGCAGAAATAATCTGGTCATCAGCTGTAAGAGTATTTTCGTTTACCGAGTAAACGATTGTTTTAAGGTCATTGCCTGCGGGAGCTGAAATAACAACCTTCTTAGCGCCTGCGGTAACGTGAGCCATAGCCTTGTCCTTTGAGCAGTAGAAACCTGTGCACTCAAGAACTACGTCAACGCCGATTTCGCCCCAAGGAAGCTCAGCTGCGTTAGCAACAGCGTAAATTTTAAGAGTCTTTCCGTCAACAGTAAGTGTGCCTGCTTCGTCATCAGCAGAAACTGTGTGAAGGTTTTCGCCGATCTTTCCGCAGTAGCCGCCCTGTGCGGTATCATACTTAAGAAGGTTTGCGAGCATAGAAGGCTTTGTAAGGTCGTTGATAGCAACTACTTCGTAACCCTCTGCGCCGAACATCTGTCTGAAAGCAAGACGTCCGATACGGCCGAAGCCGTTAATTGCAACTTTAACTGACATGGATATTACCTCCAAAATAGAATATAAATTTTATTGCGATATTATTTTATACCGAAAAGTACAAATATGCAAGCAATTTTATTGTCAGTTGACATATTTTTGTCAAACTAACCAAAATATGCGTTATGTAACGCAAAAAGGATATACTATTTACAAAGGAGTTGTGCATATAATGAACTTTTGTCACGAATTTGAGCAGATAAACCGTATGATTTTCCCCGACGCCGATTTCCCTTGTGTAAGAGAAAAGCTGCAAGCCGTTTTTGATGAAATTATACTTTCGGACTGCACCTGTAAGGAGAATTTGCTTAAAAGTGCCTTCTTTCTGCTTCGCAAAATAAACAATCTCGATTTCCCCGAAAAGCCCTGCAAATATAAATGTAATCTTACGCAGTTAGCCGAAAATCTTGTCTTTTGCTGTGATGCGGTGCTGTGCGAAAGCGAAAAGCGGCTGATTTTTCTGACCGACAGCGACGATATTTTTACACTTGCCGACCCGAAGCTCATAACGAGGGCGATATTAAACGCCGTTTCAAATTCCGTCAAGTATTCCCACGGAGACTATATCGGTATTTGTCTTGAAAGGATAGGCGACAGAGCCGTGTTTTCCTTTGAAAGCTCGGGGGATTTTTCGATTGACAATTATTTTCACTCACTTGACGGCACGGGCGGCCTGAATTTCATTTCAAAGACCGCAAGGCTTTACAACGGCTGTATGCTGATGAATTCGGACGGAGAAAGGACCTCTTTTTTGTTTTCAATTCCGATAACCGATGCAGATGATTTCCCCGAATATCGCACGCCCGACATTGACGAGCTGCTTTTTGACAGGCTCGGTGTGATTTACGAAGCATTATATTAGTTGACATTTCGGCACAAGTAATTCATAATGAATAAAAAGGCTCTAAGGAGGTAAAAATATGGCTTCCCCTTTGGATTTTTATTTGATAACTGATTTACACCACTACGGCGAGGCTCTCGGCACAAGCGGAAAGGCTTACGATAAAATCAATGCAAGAGAGCAAAAGTGCCTTGCGGAGACAGGTGCGATTATCGACGCATATTTCGACAAGCTGATTGCCGATACCGACACAAAAATAGTTTTGATAGACGGCGACCTCACAAATGACGGCGCAATGGAAAGTCATCTCGACCTGCTTCCGAGATTGCAACGCCTTAAAGACGCAGGCAAGGATATTTACCTTATAACCGCAACGCACGATTATTACGTTGAGGGCAACAATACGGGTATGGCAAAAAAGTGCGTCGGCGACAAGACTGTTCCTGCGACAAACACCTCAAGGGAAGAGCTTTTTGATATGTACTTTGAGTACGGACTTAACAAGGCTTTGAGCATTGACAGGGAGAGCCACTCCTACTGCGTTAAATTACAGGACGGTTATAGGCTTCTTTGTCTCAACGACGACGGCGACAGAGTTTTCTGCGGATACTCCGAAAATCAATTAAAATGGATAGAACAGCAAATTGACGAGGCTCACACGGCAGGCGATTACATCTTCGCAATGACGCACCATCCGACGCTTCCCCCGTCTGCGATATATCCGCTTATCTCCACCCGTGATATGCTCGGCGATTGGGATAAAACGACCACCTTCCTTGCCGACAAGGGCATTGAGGTTATGTTTACGGGTCATACGCATATGCAAAACATTGCCAAAAAGGTTACGAAAAAGGGCAATGTATATTATGACGTAAACACCTCGTCAATGGTAGGCTATCCGTCCTGCATAAGAAAGGTACATATTGACGATAAAACAATCGACATCAAAACGCAGACCATAGACGACTTTGACTGGGACAGAAACGGCTTGTCCGTTGACGAATATTTAAGACACCACTTCCTTTTCTTCTTAAATGATATACTCGACTCTGCGGCAGACGACATTGACCACCTTGCAGAGTTAGGCTCGGGCTTCAGTATGACGAAGGAGCAGGTGTATAAATTAAAAATTCCGCTTCAGATAATCGGAAAAGGACTTAAAAAGTGGACGTTCGGAAGTCTCGGAAGATTTTTCTTCATTTCAAGGAAAATTCCCGACAGCGTTAAAAATATAAAAATCAGAGATTTTCTTCTTGAGGTCTTGCAAAATGTTTACCGTGGAAACGAGCCTTATTCCCCCGACACGCCCGAATATCAAGCGTTTTCCGCAATAATCGACTGCGTTGTGGGCAAGCTCTCACGTTTCAAGAAATTCAAGGACCTGCATAAGAGCACCGATTTGATAAAGCAGGCACTTTACAACAAAGAGCCCGACGACTACGAACTTATAATAGAAAGAACGCATTAAAAATCAGACAAACCGTAATTAAATCTCCTTTGTTTTCATATTATATGCTATCAAGGCATATTATATGGACAAAGGAGGTTTTTGCATGGCAGAAAACAGCGGAATAACAAATCAGCGAGCTCCACACAATATTATAATGGAGGACAGGCGTCATCTTACCGTATCGGGAGTTTCCGATATTGACAGCTTCGACGAGCAATCTGTCGTGGTATATACGGAGATGGGTGAGCTCACTGTCAAGGGCAACGATTTACATATAAACAGGCTGAGCCTTGAAATGGGCGAGCTGCTTGTCGAGGGCGACATTTATGCTCTTATCTATGCCGATAAAGAGGAACGGCAGTCGGGCGGCGGCTTTTTCTCTAAGGTATTCAGATAATGGAGTATATAACAAGCCTTTCCTCACAGGCGAAAAATTTTCTTTTCTCTCTCGGCTTCGGCGTTTTAATCGGTGTGCTTTACGACCTTTTGCGTGTCGTCAGAATGAGCGTTTCCTCCTCAAAAAGAGCGTTATATATAACCGATTTTATATTTGTATTCACAGCCTCGGTGGCAACCTTTCTTTTTTGCCTTACCGTGACCGACGGACAGCTCAGATTTTACATCCTGTTCGGCGAAGCGCTCGGATTTTTCATCTATTACCTTTCCTTCGGGATAATAGCGGTAAAGTTTTCGACAAAAACCGTCGAAAAAGTCAAAGCGTTTTTCAAAAAAATATTTCATTTTATATTCACTCCTTTTCGTAAAATTTTCTCAAGAGTATCCGTATTTATAAAAAAAGCGGCGGTAAAATCCCGAAAATCAACGAAAAAATCAATAAAAAACGCAAAAATCCTCTTGCAAAACGACAAGTCTTTGTTATATAATCTAAATAATAATATACACAAATTATGTCATAAACCAAAGAGGACGGAAGTGAAGAAAAAATATGAAAGCGAAGAAAACGAAAAAAGCTCCTAAAAAGCAGAAATTCAGTTTTATCCTTACCGTATGTTTACTTCTTGTTGCAGGCTATTTTATAATCAGCCTTATCAATACTCAAATGGACATAAAAGACCGCAAAAACAAGGTCGATGAGTTGAACGCTCAATACGAGCAGCAGGTTGCCGAAAACGAGCGTTTGCAGGATGTTATCGACAACAGCGATAAGGACAGCTACATCGAGCGTGTTGCCCGTGAAAAGCTGGGCTATGTTAAACCGGGTGAAAAGGTATATTACAATATAACGCCTAACAACTGAATTTGTTTTCGGGGAGGAACTATCTTTTTTATGGTCGAGATCGGCGCAATACTTGAGGGAAAAGTTACAGGATTAACCAATTTCGGAGCTTTCGTCAGCTTGCCTGACAATAAAACCGGTATGGTACATATTTCCGAGGTGTCATCAAGCTATGTCAATGACATCCACGATCACCTTAAAGAAGGCCAGCAGGTCAAGGTTAAGGTTATCGACGTCACGCCGGAGGGTAAAATCAGCCTTTCGATTAAGAAGGCTTCGGACAGTCCGGAGTCTGACGATCAGCAGCGTGATAAGCCGAGGAGAAACGGCAAGCCGAGGAATACCGCTTCCAACGTTTGGAAAGGAACTCCCGAGCCTAAGAACGACGGTCCTATGTCCTTTGAGGATATGATGGCTAAATTCAAGCAGGTCAGCGACGAGAAAATGACCGACCTTAAAAGAGCGACCGACGGCAAACGCAGCTCATATTCAAAAAGAAAGTAAAATAACGGTGCAGGCATTTTTGCCTGCATATTTTTTAGGTGGCATAATGAGAGAGATAAATGTTCAAACAGTCAGAGATACGGTAAAGGAGCTTGTTATCAGGGCTAATAAAATTTTGCCCGACGACCTTTGCGATTGTATAAAATGCGGTCAAAGAGCCGAAACGGACGAGCTTCCGAAAAAGATTATGGGCGAGCTTATCAACAACCTTGACTGCGCTAAGGAGCTTGATGTTCCCATCTGTCAGGATACGGGAATGGCGGTTATTTTTATCGAAATCGGTCAAGACGTGCATTTTGTAGGCGGCGACCTTTATGAGAGCATAAATTCGGGTGTAGCGGACGGATACACCGACGGGCTTTTAAGAAAATCGGTTGTTCGTGATCCGCTTGACCGTGTTAACACGCAGGACAACACCCCTGCCGTTATTCATACAAAAATCGTTGCGGGCGAAAGTGTTAAAATCAAGGCTTGTCCAAAGGGCTTCGGCAGTGAAAATATGAGTAAGCTCAAAATGTTCACTCCGTCGGCGACAAAGGAAGATTTGATGGATTTCGTGCTCGACACGGTAAAATCCGCAGGCGGTAATCCCTGTCCCCCTATGGTCGTGGGCGTAGGCTTCGGCGGAGATTTCGAACAGTGCGCATATCTTGCAAAAGAGGCTCTTTGCCGTGAGGTCAGCGTCAGAAATTCTAACCCTTTATACAGCGAAATGGAAGCAGAGCTTCTCAAAAGAATAAACGAAACCGATATAGGTCCGCAGGGCTTCGGCGGAAAAACGACAGCACTTGCAGTTAATATCGAGGCTGCGCCGACGCACATAGCAGGCTTACCTGCGGCGGTAAATATCGGCTGCCACGTTACAAGGCACGCTGAAAAAACGATTTGACGGTGAGCTTATGAAAATCAGTCTTATACAAATGAATATGACATATGAAAAGCCCGATGAAAATTTTAATCGGGCTGATTTTCTTATTCGAAAAGCGGCAAAGGGCGGCTGCGACACGGCGGTTTTGCCTGAAATGTGGAACACGGGATTTTTGCCGAAAAGCAATTTTGAAGCACTTTTAGACAAGGACTGTGAACGGGTTAAATCGCAAATCTGCTCATTGGCAAGGGAATTAAATATAAATATTGTCGCAGGAAGCGTAGCCAACATAAGAAACGGGAAGTGCTATAACACCGCTTGTGTTTTTGACCGAAGCGGAAGGCTCGTTTTAGAATATGACAAGACAAATCTTTTCTATCCGATGGACGAGGACAGGTATTTCACGGCAGGCAACTCTCCTTGCACGTTTACGCTTGACGGGATAAAATGCGCTGTCATAATCTGCTTTGACATTCGCTTTGACAACCCCGTAAAAGCCGCTTCGGAAAATTCTAATATTGTTTTCACGGTATCGCAATGGCCGAATGTGCGTGTAAATCAGCTTGAAGCACTCGCAAAGGCACACGCTGAAAAATACGGGGTTTACTATGCAGTTTGTAACTCCTGCGGCACGGCAGGCGAAACCGTCTACGGCGGAAGCTCACTTTTCTGCGGAAAAGACGGGAAAATTATCGCAAAAGCAGGCAAAACGGAAGAAATATTGACTGCCGACATTTTATTTGATTGAAGTTCAAGAAAATCTATGCTATAATGGTATTCAGGGTTAATTATTATGAAAAGGGAGAGCAAGGGTCTGAAAATTCGACCTTTGCAAATTTGTTATGACACAGCTTATTGAAGCGGTGTACAAATTCCTTTGGGGAGATTTGTTCACCATCCACTTGGCAAACACAACGATAGGAATTCCCCTACTTGTTGTCCTGCTAATTCCGGCAGGCTTATTTTTTACTGTCCGAACGAAGTTTATGCCGATTAGAAAATTCCCTCAAATGATTAGGGCACTCGGCGATAAAAACGACGACAGTAGCAGTCTTTCGACATTTCAGACTTTGATTGTTTCCACCGCTACAAGAGTAGGTATGGGAAACTTGGTGGGCGTTGTTGCCGCAATTTCCGTCGGCGGTGCAGGTGCGGTTTTCTGGATGTGGGTTTCAGCATTTCTCGGTGCTTCAACGGCTTATGTTGAGGGCGCACTCGCTCAGCTTCACAAAAAGAAAGATCCGCTTTACGGCGGCTATCACGGCGGCCCTGCTTATTACATACATGATTTCATCGAAGAAAAGAGAAAGAAAAAAATCAACAAATCTGTTCTCGCCGTTTTGTTTGCGATTTTCGGTCTTATCTGTTGGTGCGGTATAAGTCAGGTTATCAGCAACTCGGTTTCGTCGTCCTTTGAGAACGCTTTTTCAATCCCTCCGCTTTACACGACAATCGCTATTGTTGTGCTTGCGGCGATAATCGTTCTCCGTAAAAACGCAACCGTTAAAATCCTCGATATTATCGTTCCGATTATGGCTGTGCTTTACTTTGTAATCACGCTTTTCATCATCTGTAAAAACATAACGCTCATGCCGTCGGTATTTTCAAGGATATTCCAAGAGGCGTTCGGCATAAAGCAAATTGCAGGCGGCGGCTTCGGTGCGGTGCTTATGAACGGCATTAAAAGAGGCTTGTTCTCAAACGAAGCAGGCTCGGGCTCTGCTCCTTGTGCGGCGGCTGCGGCAGAGGGTAAAAAGCCTGAAACAGTCGGTATGGTACAGGCTCTCGGCGTTATAATCGACACTATGGTTATCTGCACCTGTACGGCAATGATTATGTTGCTTGTTCCGAGAGAATTGACGGACGGCTTGCAGGGTATGCAGCTGCTTCAGACCGCTATGCAGTATCATTTAGGCTATGCAGGAACAATATTCATTGCGGTAATTCTTTTCCTGTTCAGCTTCTCGACCTTCCTCGGAATACTTTTCTACGCTCGCTCGAACGTTGCGTACATTTTCGGCAATAACTGGACAAGTCAGACGATTTATAAAATCGTTGCACTTGTAATGCTCTTTATCGGCGGCTTGCAGGAATACACGGTCGTTTGGGATCTCGGCGACGTGGGTATCGGTCTTATGACGATTATAAACCTCATCATCCTCGTCCCGATGTCAAAGGAAGCAATCGCTATCCTCGACAAGAAGAAGGATAAGTAATTTTCGGGAAAGAAAACCACCGAATAAGACATATAGGCAGGAACTCCCTCATCAGAGGGAGTTTTGTTTTATCAAATTGAAAATTTATGTTACCGCAGGACAAGCGGAATGGCTGTGTTTGCGAAATTTTTGTGAAAATTTTTCTTTTCAAGTTCATTTTCATTGAAATCATACGGATAATAGGTAGAATATATATTCAAAAATCAAGTTGACAGCACAAAAACATTTTTGTATTGTTTACTTGAATATGCTTTAGGAGGTGTGCCGTGTTATTTGTTGAAGCTTTGGAAAGCCAATCGGGAAATAAAGAGCTTTTTATCGAGCTTTATGAAAAGTATAACGCCCTCGTCTATTCCGTCGCATACGAAAAGCTGAAAAACAACGCTCTTTGTGAGGAATGTGTGCAGGATACATATTTAACGGTTATGTTAAAAATCAAACACTTTGAGACTTTAAGCGAAAATCATCGCAAAAATCTCATTTGCACCATTGCACGAGGCAAGGCGATAGACTGTATCCGCAAAGAAAATCCTTTTCACGATACTGAAAATATTGAAAATGTTGATATTTCTTATTTTGACAGCTTTGACTCGGTTGTTCTCGCCCGACTTATCGAAAGCCTCCCAGAGCTTTGGCAAACCTTTATTTTCCTTAAATATACATACGGATTTTCAAACGTTGAAATTTCAAAAATGTATAACATATCCGCTTCGTATGTCGGAAGAATAATTAAATCCGCCCTCAACAGGCTAAAAAACGAATTGGAGGGAAAATGTAATGAATAACTTTGAAAAAGCATGTTTGACCGCTTGCGAAAATCAAGTGAACAGTATCAAGTTGACAGAGCCTCCCGTTTATTCAAAAAAGCACAAAGAAAAAATTGAACTGATAGCAGACGGCAAAAGCACCTTTGCGACAAAAGCAAATTATATCAAAATTTCTTTGCTCGCAGCGTGTATACTGACTCTTGTTTTAAGCATTACGGCATTTTCAAATCAAGAGCAGACAATGAAATCAAAAGAACTCAACTGCATTGACGGCTCAATAATTTTCGGCGATACCTCGTCAATATATTCAAACACTCTTGAAAAAAGCGGAATAACCTCGGACGGATATTTTATCCCACGCCAAGCCTATTTCAGTCTAAGCGACGGAGAATACAGCTGTGTTGACTGCTTCTCTTACGGATACATTCCTGAAGGTTATACTCAGCAAAGAGAAGAATATGTAAAAATCGGCGTTGATCCGTGTTACCTCTGTTATGCTGTGTTCGGCAACGAAAATAACGAGACAATCTACGTTTCAAAAAATTCCGAGCGAGCGACAATTCCTGTTAATATCAATAATATAGACACGGATATAGAACGCTTTGCGGACAACGGGGTCAACTATGTATATTCCGATAAGGTCGGTATTGAATATACAAATGCATCACAGGTTCTGCTTTGGGATAAAAAAAGTTATATATATGAAATTCAAGCCCCGTTGTCGATAACGAAAGCAGAGCTTATGAAAATTGCAGAAGAAATGGAATAACAGTATTTATAATTAAAAGGTGATAATTATGCGCTACTTAAACACCGTGTTTTCGGCTGTCGGGCTTGTGTTTACCGTCCTCGGCGTTGCATGCGATTACAGTATTTTTCTTATGGCGGCAGGACTTGTCTTTACCGTTTCGGCATTTATAGAGCTAAAGTCCAAACAAGCAAAGATAACGCAAATCGTTCTAACTATTATATTTGCACTTATATTCGGAACGTCTCTTTTGACACGCTTACTTTCCCGAACAGGCGAAATTCTGTCCTCTTATTGCGGCAACGAAGCCGCACAGAACATTCCGTTTGCGGTCTTAGGAATACTTGCGGATATAATCTGTATTGTTCTGATTATCCGTTCGATTATAAAATCCGACAATGCTTTTACGGCGTTGAATAGGTTTATTTATTCCGCCACTCACTGCCTTTTAGGTATTTTTCTTTACGGATATTTCAATTACTTGATATATCCTAACATTTATGACAACAACGCTTCGGCAACGCAGGAAATGTTCGTATGGCACGACTTTTTTACCGTTCTCGGCTTGTTTACCGTTTCTATCGGCTTGGTATCGTTGCTGTTACAAATAAATAGAATTGTCAATTCGGCAAATAAATAAATCCCCCTTCTTCTAATCCATCGTTTGATTTTGAATTAAACGGTGGATTTTTATTTGTTTCATCGTATATTTTTATGCGTATTTTTATGATTGGAAAAATCAAAGTGTGCAAAAGTGCGCATTTGCAGTTTGATATTATTGCATATTTAACAACAAAAAGGGCAAGTTATAAGTATAATCGCCGATTTTACTTGCACACTATTGACGGCATTTGAGCGTTTTTGTATAATTAAGGCATAAAAGAGAGATATCGGAGGTGTGAATATGCTTACAACCGACAGGAGAACGCAGATACTTGAAATTCTGCGGCAAAACGGCTCGGTTACCGTTTCAGGTCTCGCCGAAAAATTCGAAACAAGCGAGTCTACGATAAGACGTGACCTTTTGGCTCTTTCCCAGCTCGGAAAAATAAACAAGGTTCACGGCGGAGCAACTGCTCTCGGTCAGGAATTTCTCCACAACGAGGAGGATTTCAACGAAAAATCGCTGCTGAACATAAACGAAAAGGAAGAAATCGCAAAATATGCCGCTTCGCAGATAAACGACGACGATTTTGTTTTCATCGACGCAGGCACGACCACCTTTCTTATGACGAAATATATAACCGCTTACAAGGCGACCTATGTTACCAACGGAATTGCCCACGCAAAGGAGCTGACAGCCAAGGGCTGCAAGGTTTTTGTTATCGGCGGCGAATTAAAAAGCACAACCGAGGCAATCATAGGCTTAGTGGCCGCTTCAAATCTTCAAAAATATAATTTTTCAAAAGCGTTTATCGGAACAAACGGAGTCAGCGAAAAGCAGGGCTTTACGACCCCCGACACCGAAGAGGCAATGCTCAAGGCGGTTGCAATGGAACGAAGCTTTGTAACCTATGTGCTTTGCGACCACACGAAATTCGGCAAGGTCTCGGCTGTATCATTCTCGCCGATTGCGGCGGCTTGCATAGTTTGCGACAAATGCGACGACGAACAGCTTAAAGCAAAAACGGTAGTGAAAGAGGTGACTGCATAATGGTTTACACCGTAACTCTCAATCCGGCTCTCGACTATGTGATGAAGCTTAAAAATCTTCGAACCGACGACATAAACCGCACGGACGGCGAAGAGATTTATTACGGCGGCAAGGGTATCAACGTTTCCGTCATTCTCACACAGCTCGACATTCCCAACACGGCACTCGGCTTTCTCGGCGGATTTACGGGAAAAAAGCTTGAAGAAATGCTAAAGTCAGACGGTATCAGCTGCGATTTTAATTACCTTAAAAGCGGCGATACGAGAATAAACGTCAAAATCAAAGCCGACAAGGAAATTGACCTCAACGCCTGCGGCCCCGAAATCACACAAGAGGATATGCAGGGCTTTCTCAAAAAGCTTGACGGCATAAGGGACGGAGATTATCTCATCCTTGCAGGCTCTATCCCGAAAACTCTCCCCGACGACATTTACGAACAAATGCTTGAGAGAGTCAGCGACAGAAAAGTAAACTGCGTGGTTGACGCAACGGGCGATTTGCTCAAAAACGTACTCAAATACAAGCCGTTTTTGATAAAGCCGAATCATCATGAGCTCGGAGACCTGTTCTCGGTCGAAATAAAGAGTGATGAGGACATTGTGAAATATTCGAAAAAGCTTCAGGAAATGGGTGCTAAAAACGTACTTGTTTCAATGGCAAAGGACGGCGCAATGCTCACGGACGAAAACGGAAATGTTCACAAGATAGGCAACGCAAAGGGTAAACTTGTAAACTCCGTCGGCTGCGGAGACAGCATGGTGGCTGGCTTTACCGCAGGATATATCAAGACCGCCGACTACTCCTATGCTTTAAGGCTCGGCTCGGCTTGCGGTAACGCAACGGCTTTTTCGGAAAAGCTTGCAACACGTGAAGAAATTGAATGCGTCTTTAACGCAGAATATAAATAAGGAGGAATTCTTATGAAAATCATTGACTTATTGAAAAAGGATGCGATTGCTCTCAATGTTTCTCTCGACAGTAAGCAAGAGGCAATTGACAAGCTGATTTCGTTGCACGAAAAAGCAGGAAATCTTGCAGACAGCACAGCATACAAGGAGGCTATCCTTGCAAGAGAGGCTCAGGGCTCAACGGCTATCGGCGAGGGAATTGCCGTTCCGCACGCAAAATCGGACAGCGTAAAAACTCCCGGTCTTTCGGCAATAACCGTTCCGAACGGCGTTGATTACGGCGCACCTGACTCAAAACCCTCAGACATTTTGTTTATGATAGCTGCTCCACTTGACGGCGATTTGCACCTTGAAATTCTCTCTCGCCTTATGGTAATGCTTATGGAGCCTGAATTTTGCACGGCTCTCCGCAACGCTAAAACGGCGGACGAATTTTTAGACATAATCGACAAAAAGGAAGCGGAGAAATATCCCGAAGAAGCGGCAAAGCCCGAAGCAAAGCCCGAGGGCTACAGAATACTTGCCGTTACGGCTTGTCCGACAGGCATTGCTCATACCTATATGGCAGCAGAGGCTCTTGAAAAGGCAGGCGAAAAATTAGGTTATCCGCTTAAAGCCGAAACAAACGGCTCGGGCGGTGCTAAGAATGTACTCACAAAAAAAGAAATCGCAGAATGTGACGGAATTATCATTGCCGCAGACAAAAATGTCGAAATGGCTCGTTTTGACGGCAAGCCCGTTGTTAAGACCTCGGTTTCAAACGGAATAAACAAGCCCGAGGAGCTTATCAAAAAAATCGTTGACGGAAAAGCTTCTGTATATCACGCAGACGAAAGCGAAAAGCAGACTGTGGATGACGACGAAAAGGAAAGCGGCTGGCACAAGCTTTACAAGCACCTTATGAACGGCGTTTCGCATATGCTTCCGTTCGTTGTCGGCGGCGGCGTTCTCATAGCTCTCGGCTTCCTGTTCGACACCCTTGCAGGCAATGCGGATGTCGGCGGTACCTTCGGCTTCACAAGTCCCGTTGCGGCAGTCGTATTTTGGATAGGTAAAGCAGCATTTGCACTTATGCTTCCCATCCTTTCGGCTTATATCGCCTCCTCCATTGCGGACAGACCCGGTCTTTTGCCCGGTATGATCGGCGGTGTGTTTGCATCAAGCGGCTACACATTCAGCTCACTTATTGAAAATCAAGGTCTTGTCGGAGATGACAAAGCGGTATCGGGCTTCCTCGGTGCTTTGCTCGCAGGCTTCCTTGCAGGTATAATAGTAAATCTCCTGAAAAAGGCGTTTTCATGGCTTCCGAAATCAATGGACGGAATTAAACCCGTATTTGTCTATCCCCTTTTAGGCACTCTTATTATGGGCTTGCTTATGTGCCTTATAAACCCCGTAATCGGTGTTATTAACTCAGGTCTTTCAGCATTCCTCTCCTCGCTCGGCGATACAAGCAGAATTCTTCTTTCAATCGTGCTTGCGGCAATGATGGCAACGGATATGGGCGGACCGTTCAACAAGGCAGCTTATGTTTTCGGCACGGCGGCAATAGCTGACGGCAACACTTGGATTATGGCTGCTGTTATGATCGGCGGTATGGTTCCCCCGATTGCAATCGCACTTTCAACAACCTTCAACAAGAAAAAATGGACAGCGGAAGAAATTAAATCAGGTCCTGTTAACTATCTTATGGGTCTCTGCTTCATCACGGAGGGTGCTATCCCCTACGCTGCTTCCGACCCGATTAGAGTTATTCCCTCATGCTTGGTAGGCTCGGCAGTTGCAGGCGCTCTTACATCACTGTTCAACGTTACCTGCCCTGCTCCTCACGGCGGAATCTTCACATTCATAGTCTGCGACCATCCGCTTCTCTATATCGTAGCACTTATCGCAGGCTCGGTAGTCGGAGCACTGATGCTCGGACTTCTCAAAAAGACTCGCACAGAAGCTGTAAATAACTGAATAAAATAATGCAGAGGGGCAAGTAACCCCTCTGCAAGTATGAAAATCAAGGAGAATTACCATGGTACAGAAAACCTTTACAATTACTAATAAAATGGGACTTCATATGCGTCCGGCGAACACCTTTGTAACGGAAATGTCAAAATTTTCTTCGGACGTTGACATAATTTTCGGCGGCAAAAAAATCAACGGCAAGAGCATTATGAACATAATGGCAGGCTGCATTAAATGCGGAAGTGAAATTACCGTAGAGTGCAACGGTGCAGATGAAAACGAAATGCTCAAAAAGGCCGAAGAGCTTATTACCTCGGGCTTCGGCGAAGAATAATATCGCTGCGGCAAAAAGAAAGGATGAGTTTTATGCTTAAAGGAATCGGCGCATCACAAGGCTTCGGAATAGGTAAGGCTGTTGTTATAAAGGATATAAACCTCGATTACTCCTTTGTAAAATTTACCGATTCGGAGCATCAGAAAAAGCGTCTGCGCTCGGCAGTTGCCGACTTTTCCGACGAGACTAAAGCGCTTGCTGCGGAGCTTAAAAAGAACGCAGGCGAAAAAGAGGCGGAGATACTCGAAGGACACCTTGTTATGCTTGAGGATCCGTTTATGCTCTCGCAGATGGAAGAGGCAATCGACAACGGCTCTGTTGCCGAAGCGGCGGCAGACAGCGTATGCACAATGTTTATCGATATGTTTTCGGGCGTTGACGACGAGCTGACCCGTCAGCGTGCCTCGGACGTAAAGGACATACGGGACAGCCTGTTGCGTATTCTTTTGGGTGTAAAAAGCGTGGATATTTCAGCCGTGCCTAAGGGCTCTGTGCTCATAGCAAAGGACTTTACACCGTCTATGACCTCGCAGATAAACAAGGAAAACGTTTCCGCAATTATCACAGAGGTCGGCGGCGTTACAAGCCACAGCGCAATCCTTGCCCGTGCAATGGGTATCCCTGCCGTTTTATCGGTTGTCAATGCGGTTGAAAAAATTTCAGACGGCGAAATGCTTATTGCCGACGGCTTCAAGGGCAAGGTTTTTACCGACCCCACGGAAGCGGAGCTTAAAATATACAGGGATAAGCAAGCAGCATATCTCAAGGAAAAGGAAAGCCTCAACGAATACTTCTCAAAGGAAACCGTTACAAAATCGGGCGTCAAAAAGCGTGTTTACGGCAATATCGGCAAGGCGGAGGACGCACAAAACGTACTGCAAAACGGCGGCGAGGGTATCGGACTTTTCAGAACGGAATTTCTGTTTATGGACAGAAGCTCTCTCCCGACCGAGCAGGAGCAATATGAAGCCTATTCAACCGTCGCAAAGACAATGGACGGCAAGGAAGTTATAATCCGCACGCTTGACATCGGCGGAGACAAGGCGATAGATTACCTTAAAATCGAAAAAGAGGACAACCCGTTCCTCGGGCACCGTGCGGTAAGATACTGTCTTGACAATCCGAAAATTTTCAAAACCCAGCTTCGTGCAATTCTCCGTGCCGCAGTTTTCGGAGATATAAAGGTTATGCTTCCGCTTGTAACAACGCTCGACGAGGTTCGCAAAGCAAAAGCTCTTATCGAAGAGTGCAAAAACGAGCTCAAGGACGACGGGCTCAGGTTTGCCGACATACCCGTAGGTGTTATGATTGAAACTCCGTCGGCGGCGATTATTTCGGATTTGCTTGCAAAAGAGGTTGCGTTTTTCTCCATAGGAACAAACGACCTTACCGGCTATACTATGGCTGTTGACAGAGGAAATGCGGCTGTTTCCGAGCTGTATGACCCAACTCAGCCTGCGGTGCTTCGCCTTATCGAAATGACAATCAAAAATGCCAAAAAAGCAGGCATACCCGTCGGAATGTGCGGAGAAGCGGCAGCCGATACACGTCTTATTCAAAAGCTTTGCGAATGGGGACTTGACGAATTCTCGGTAACTCCCTCCTCAATTTTGCACACAAGAAAAACTATATGCGAATGTGAATAAAATCAAAAACCACGGCTTTTATTTCAGATAATCATATGTACTATCCGTACAAAATCAACCAAAAGTTGACTCTGTGCGGATTTTTTTTGCTTTTTTACTTTATAGTTGACGATTACTGTGGTAATATAGTAGGAAAGGGGTTGATATTTTGGAAAGGTTTAATTTCAATATAATTAAAGAGCTTCGTCTGAAGAACGGAATGACCCAAAAAATGCTGAGCCAACAGCTCGGCATAAGCAACCGTGCCGTTTCAAAGTGGGAAAGCGGACTTTCGCAGCCGTCTGCTTCGCATATTTTCAGGCTTGCTGAGATTTTCAATGTGCCTATGGACGCCTTTTACGAGCGTTCGCAGTCCGTAGCTGTAAAGCCCGAGCCTACGGGTATGCTCTCCGTTACCGATATTTACAAAATCGGCAGAGGCCCGTCAAGCTCACACACAATCGGCCCCGAAAGAGCGTGCGAAATCATCAAAGAGAGAAATAAGCAGGCGGATTACTTTAAGGTTGTTTTATACGGCTCACTTGCAAAGACGGGCGAGGGACACGGAACGGACACCGTTATTCGCAAGACTCTTGCACCCGTAAAATGCGACGTTTGCTTTGATTTTTCACAAAATGATCTTCCCCATCCCAACACAATGCTTTTTACCGCCTACAAGGACGGAAAAGAACTTAGCTCAAAAAGAGTTTTCAGCGTCGGCGGCGGCGATATTGTTTTCGAGAACGAGCCTATTTCACAGAAAAGTATGGTTTATCGCCACACCAAATTCAATGAAATTGCGGAATACTGTCGGGCAAGGCAAATGCGCCTTTGGGAATATGTCGAGGAAAACGAGGGCGACGGCTTCGAGGAATATATGAAAACCGTCTGGGAGGCTATGAAGCGCTCCATTCACAACGGATTGAACGACGAGGGAATTTTGCCGGGCGGACTCAACATTCAGAAAAAAGCAAAAACGCTTTACAATAATCAGCACATAGACGAAAAAGCCGAGACAAAGGAGAACAGAATAGTTTGTTCCTACGCCTTTGCAATCGGAGAGCAAAACGCCTCAGGCGAAACGATAGTTACAGCTCCGACCTGCGGTGCGGCGGGTGTTTTGCCTGCGGTTTTATACTATCAGCAGAGGAAAAACGGCTTTGGCGACGCACAGATAATCAAGGCTCTTATGACAGCAGGGCTTATCGGCAATCTCATTAAGACAAATGCATCTATTTCGGGTGCGGAATGCGGTTGTCAGGCAGAAATCGGAAGTGCCTGCGCTATGGCGGCTGCGGCATTGTCGGAGCTTTTTGAATTGAGCATTGACAAGATTGAATATGCGGCTGAAATCGCAATCGAGCACCATTTGGGTCTTACCTGCGACCCGATTTGCGGACTTGTTCAAATTCCGTGCATTGAGCGTAACGCAGTTGCGGCAATGAGGGCAATAAACGCCGTAAACCTTTCGAGCTTCCTTTGGAACACAAGAAAAATCTCGCTCGACAGCGTAATCCGCACAATGAAGGAGACGGGGCTTGACTTGTCGTCGGAATACAAAGAAACCTCCGAGGGCGGACTTGCAAAAATCAAGTTAAAATAAACACAACGGCAATATTTTGTGGAATATTGCCGTTTTTCTTTGGAAACTTTTTCCGACGATTTTTGAAATGTTCATTACGAGTTCATTATTATACAGTATAATTATAACAATGTTGAAAATATAAATCCAATATCAAAGAGGTGACCGAATGACAGATCGCCGTATCAAAAACAAATATATTATGATTAGCGAAAAGCTCTCGGAATCAGCAAAAAGCGTAATTCCGATTGTCGCCGTTGTCCTTGTGCTCTCGCTTACAATAGCTCCCATACCGACAGATCTTATGCTGAGTTTTCTTCTCGGCACATTGTTTCTCGTTCTCGGCATGGGTCTTTTTTCTCTCGGTGCGGAAATGTCTATGACGCCCATCGGCAGTAAAATCGGCACTTCGCTTACCGCCACGAAAAATTTACCGCTGATATTGATTGTCAGCTTCGCTTTGGGCTTTGCCGTAACCATAGCAGAGCCCGATTTGCAGGTGCTCGCACAAACAGTTCCGCACATTCCGAACAAGGTTTTAATTGTTACCGTCGGCGCAGGCGTCGGCTTTTTCCTCACGCTCTGTATGCTGAGAATTCTCACGGGTGCAAAGCTTCGTTGGTTTTTAATCGCCTGCTATACGGTGGTTTTCGCTTTAGCGGCATTTACCGACAAGGATTTTCTCGGTATCGCCTTTGACTCGGGCGGTGTTACGACAGGTCCTATGACAGTTCCGTTTATCCTTGCGTTCGGTGTGGGCGTTGCTCACTCACGAAGCGACAAGGACGCAGAGGCGGACAGCTTCGGTCTTGTCGCCCTTTGCTCGATAGGTCCAATTCTGTCGGTTTTGCTGCTCGGACTGTTCAGCTCGGGTGCTGATGCAACGGCGGAGTTTTCGACGGCAGTATATGACAGTACCGTACATATAGGTCAGGCATATCTCTCGGAAATACCTCATTGCTTTTCCGAGGTTTCGCTCGCACTTATGCCGATTTTTATTATTTTCCTACTGTTTCAGGTTTTCTCTCTAAAACTCTCGAAGAGAAAATTTACAAAAATTATAATCGGCTTGCTTTACACATATGTCGGTCTTGTTCTGTTCTTGACGGGCGTAAATGTAGGCTTTTCCTCGCTCGGTGCGGTGCTTGGAATTACACTTGCAGACGGCAAGCTTAAATATCTCGTAGTTCCAATTGCAGCTATACTCGGCTGGTTTGTCATTTCCGCAGAGCCTGCCGTAGCCGTCCTTGAAAAGCAAATCGAAGAGGTCAGTGCAGGCGCAATCTCGGGCAAAAGCATCAAGCTCGGGCTTTCTGTCGCAATTTCCGTGGCAATGGCAATTTCGGCACTTCGTGTTATAACGGGAATTTCGCTTATGTGGTTTTTGATTCCCGGCTATGTGATTTCTCTGCTGCTCTCGTTCTTCGTTCCCGATATTTACACGGCGATTGCCTTTGACTCGGGCGGAGTTGCCTCGGGTCCTATGACAGCGACCTTTATGCTTCAGTTTATAATCGGCGTATGCAGTGCCTTCGGCGGTAATATTCTCCGTGACGCCTTCGGACTTGTGGCGTTGGTTGCCATGATGCCGCTGCTCACAATTCAGGCAATCGGATTTATCTCCGAACGCAAGAGAAAAGAAGAAAATATTTTTGTTCCCGAGGAATACGACGACCTTGATATTACTGAATTTTGGGAGGAGGCATAGCTTTGGAATACATAATATCCGTAGTCTCTCCGAACGACGTGAAAGAGCTTTCCAAAATACACAAGCAGATGAACATTCCGATTTTTCTGACGGTTTTTGCTCACGGAACGGCAGTTCAGAGTATGCTCGACCTGTTGGGTATCGATTCAAACGAACGGCGTATAGTAATAGCCGTCGCAAATTCCGAAAAAGCGGAGAAATTGATAAAAGAAATTAAGCGTCGCCTCTATATAGGCGTACCCGGACACGGCATAGTGGTTTCCGTGCCGATAAAAAGTATAGGCGGAGGTAAAAGCATGAGCATTTTAAGTGAAGGCGAAATGCCGAAAAAGGAGCTTCCGAAAACAAGCTCAAGCTATGAATTGATTGTTGCCGTCGCAAATGAGGGCAGAACCGATACGGTTATGAACGCAGCCCGTGCGGCAGGTGCGGCAGGCGGAACTGTAATACACGGAAAAGGCACCGCCTCGGAGGAAGCGGCGCACTTTTTCAACATCTCTATAGCAAGCGAAAAGGAAATGATATTTATCGTTTCGAAGAAGGAGCAAAAAGCGCAAATAATGCGTTCCGTCCTTGAAAAAGCAGGTCCCGGCACAGAAGCCGGAGCAGTCCTTTTCTCACTTCCCGTAACCTCGGTCGAGGGCTTCGGACTGTTTGAGGACTAAACGAGCCTGTTATCTTTTCTTGTACAGCACAAGCTCGGGATTTTCCCCGTTTTCTTCGTAAGTGCAGACTAAAATAAAATCCATATTTGCAAGCACTCCAAAGCATCTGTCTGTACCAAACTCACATTCAAGCTGATTTCCGAGATATGTTGCGTTGTCATCTAAGAACTTCACGGTTTGCCCGTTCGGAAGTCTGTATTCCAAATTAACATATTTCCCCACGAGCGCATTAAGCCTTGTAATTTTGGGCATACCGTCAATATCAAGAGCGTTTATTTCGTCAATCAGCGTTTGCTTGAACAGCTCAAACTCCCCGTTATCACTGAGTTCTTCGTATCGCTGCCAATAGTTAAGCGTGGGAAGCGTCTTTTGCAAATATGAGCGTATTTCATCTTCGGAATGAGCATCGTTTGCCATATTTTTTACACAAACCTCTATCAGCTCATCCATATCGCTGTACATATATTCGCCGTCTGAATAGCACCATTTGCAATAATCCTCGTTCAAAGCCCCGTCCTTTTCCCTGCTGACAATACTGTCCTCCAACGGCATACCGCAGCATTGGCAAATCAGCTGTCTCGGAGAGCCGAGCAAGGTGTTGATTGAAACATTGTATAGCCTCGAAAGCAGCTTGAGCGTTTCCGTATTCGGCACGGTTTCTCCGTTTTCCCAACGTGATACCGCTTGACGTGTTACAAACACCTTTTGTGCAAGCTCATCCTGCGAAAAGCCTGCTTTTGTTCTTAAATTAAGCAATACATCCTTTGTCTGCATTTTTGTCTGCATTTAATCACCATAGCCTTTCAGTCGATAAATTAAAAATCACCGTCCTTGATAATATTATAAAGCAATCATCCGTCTTAAGCAAGCAACTGACTGTTGCTTGTTTTTTTATATGCCACGCAGTTAAAATTAACATAAAAAATACTTTTCTGACAAGCTTGTATGGTGGAAAAACCTTTTTGTTGATATTATAATTATAACATAATTATAACAAAGTTAAGGAGGCAGACAAAATGTTAGCTGATAATTTAGTCATTCTCAGAAATATTAAAGGGTTGACGCAGGAAGCCGTTGCCGAAGCCATAGGAATTTCCCGTCAATCTTATTCAAAATGGGAGCAGGGCGAAACAATTCCCGACGTGGACAAATGCGATAAATTAGCAAAATTCTACGGCGTTACGATTGACTCCCTTGTAAATCAATCAGATAAAATCGGAAACGTGAAAATTGCACCTGCGCCCATAGGCAAGCACATTTGGGGAACGGTTACAATCGGCACCAAAGGGCAAATTGTCATTCCGAAGGCGGCAAGAGACACCTTTAAGCTGAAGGACGGCGACAGAATTGTCGTTCTCGGAGACGAAAAAGAGGGAATTGCGCTTGTTAAGGCAGAGGTATTTGAAGAAAAAATGCAGGAAGCATTAAAATTTAGTCAACAAAGCATTATTTGAATAACAAAAGGAGTCGATAATAATGAAATGTCCTAAATGCGGAAAAGAAATGCGAGACGGTTATCTGTTTTGCAGTAAAGACGGTGCGTTCAGCTTTGCAAACGAAGTACCGAGAGTTTTTGAAAACGCCAAAAATGCCGACGGTTTCGTTAAAATAACCGATATTAAAGCGAGCCACCGCACGAAAATTCCGGCTTCGATATGCGAGGCTTGCAAAACCGTTATGTTCAATTATTAAGGAATAACTCCGCATAAAAAAGCTTAACCCCCGATACGTTTTGCATATCGGGGGTTATCTCTTGCTGTATTGATTTTAGCTTTAATCAATCGTCGTCTTTTTTGCTGATAATTTTCGACCAGTCTACAAGAATATTTTCATTATAGAAGTTGCTGCGCTTTTCAAGCTCGGCATTAACAAAGTCCGTTCCGTCACGCTCAAAGAGAGTCGGCGTATCAGAGAAGAGGTTTGTACCGATTCCGACCTTATCTCCGTCAAATTCAACCCCGATGCTTGCGAGCATTGTCGGAAGCATATCGAAGGTTGCCCACTCACGATTGTGGAAGCGCTGCTCGGGAGCGGCTGCACATTTCGGAGCCGGATTAAGAATGAGGTTGAAGCAGGTACGTCTGTAATTCGGATCAAAATCTCTGAAGAACGCCTGATCCATGCTCAAATGGTCGCCGTTGATAACAATTGTCGTGTTCTCATAGAACGGCTGACTCTGAATCCAACGGATAAACTTAGCAGCCTCTGCCTGACTGTAGAAAATTGCGTTTGCATAGGGCTTTTCAAACGGTGCGGTTGCCTTTTCCGAAAGATAACCGTCGGGGAAATGCGTATCCGCTGTCTCCATTACGAAGTAGAACGGCTTGTCCTCATTTGCAAGACGGGTAAGCTCATCCTTTGCAAATTCGTAGAGCTTATCATCCTCATAGCCCCACCATACATAGTAATCCTCGGGAATCATACCGTTGTCGTGCGCATATTTCCAGTCCATTATTTTATAGTCGCCGTGCTGACGGAACAAATATTCAAGTCCGCCGAAAGCAGCCTCTGCGCCGAACATAACAGTCTGATTATAGCCCTGCTCCTTTAATATATCGCCGAGTGTTGTAGCGCCGGGCAGGAAGTTGTCGGCAGAGCCGTAAGAGTTCGGGCTTGCAGGAACCTTCATAGGCAAGCCGCTGCACATATTAACCATTGACGCTATCGACCAGTTAGCACCCGTCGAGTTGGGGTTACCGCCGAAGCCCTCGGGAAGATCCGAGAAGTTATAGCCCTCTCTTGAGAGCTTTTCAAGCTCGGGCATAAGGTTTACATCCATATATCCGCCGAGCTCCTTTGAGAAATAGGAGTTTTCCATAGACTCAAGGTAAATGTGAATAAGATTACGCTTCTTCTCGGGGAAGGTCATATTTATCTTGTTGGGGTCGGCAAAATTTTCCTCAATATACGGAGATTCATCCATATATGCCGTGTAGAGCTTTTTAAGTGAAAGCTTTTCAACGCCGAACATAATTCCGCTTGCAAGCATAAGAATTGAAAGGGAAAGTGCTACAAGACGTCTTGCAAGTCCCGAAAAAACCGTAAACTGCTTTTCGTGAAGCTTGTATTTGATTTTCCTTGTCGAAAAAGCGAACACGCAGAACAATATCGTTACCACAGCCGTTGTCAAAATCGGACCCTGGAACATTGTAATCATAACCTCGTCGCTTGTTCCGCCCGTGTTGCCGTTGAGGTTGATAAGCATCTGGTCGGGTGTAAGACCTGCAAATGTCTCCGCAGCCCAAATCGAAGCTGTAACCGCAGCAGCCGAAAGTGCGGCAAAAAGTGCCGAGAAAATGCGGAGTATCCATGCGCCGACCTTGTGCTTCGGCTTTGCGTGTTCAAAGAAGATTACGCCCTCTGCAATTCCACGGCCGAACAGGAACACAAGTCCGATAGCCAAAACAAAAGAAAAATACTTAAACGGATAAGAGCCGCTGTGCTGTGAAAATACAAACATATTCGGTATTTTAAGCACAAATGACATAAGTCCGAGCGCAGCCGCATTGCTTACGATCACATCACGTACAACCGCAAGAATGCATGACGAAGCCGTCTTTTTGCGAGTAAGCAAAAAAATGTCCGCAACGCTCAAAAGAATTCCTGCAAGAATTCCCATAAACCAAAACATATAGATCCCTCTTTCATCACTTTGTGATAGTGATTTTACCATATTATAGTTTTATTTGCAAGCGTATTACGTCGTAATATGTTGAAAAAGGACTAAAGCTAACAGCGCAAAAACTTAAAAGCGTCCAAATCCGTACTAACATTTTTATCAAAACTAAATAACTGTCTTAGTCCTCTGCTTTGAAATAACATATTAGTAAAATAATATAAAACGTCGTTTTTGCCGTATAATTCTGTTGTCAAATTGTACAAATATACATTTTTCTTGAATATTTATGCACAAAACACTTGATTTTTATGCGCTGGCGATGTATAATTTCTCCACAATCAAAATTTGACGCTTTTACTGACATTCGGAGGTAGCAATATGAAAAAAGACAAAAAGGAAATCAAAAAGGTTGTACTCGCTTATTCGGGCGGACTTGACACCTCAATCATCATTCCGTGGCTCAAGGAAAATTACAATAACTGTGAGGTTATTGCCGTTTCCGGAGACGTGGGACAGGGCACAGAGCTTGACGGACTTGAAGAAAAGGCTCTCAAGACAGGTGCGTCAAAGCTTTACGTTCTCGATTTGAAAAAGGATTATATTGAAAACTACATTTGGCCGTGCCTCAAGGCAGGAGCTGAATATGAGGAATATCTTCTCGGCACGTCGCACGCTCGTCCTTGCATAGCAAAGGGACTTGCAGACATAGCAAAAAAAGAAGGTGCGGACGCAATTTGTCACGGTTGCACGGGCAAGGGCAACGATCAAGTTCGTTTCGAGCTTTCGCTTAAAGCCTTAGCTCCCGATATGGAGATTATCGCTCCGTGGCGTGAGTGGAATATTAAATCCCGTGATGAGGAAATCGATTATGCCGAGGCGCATAACATTCCGCTTAAAATCAACCGTGAAACCAACTATTCAAAGGATAAAAACGTTTGGCATCTTTCTCACGAGGGACTTGACCTTGAAAATCCCGCAAATGAGCCCTTGTACAACAAGGACGGCTTTTTGGAGCTTGGAGTATCTCCCGAAAAAGCACCGAACGAGCCTACATATATCACAATTCATTTTGAGCAGGGCGTTCCCACAGCGGTTGACGGCAAGGAGCTTGACGCTGTTTCTCTTGTTGAAAAGCTCAACGCACTCGGCGGCGCAAACGGTATAGGACTTCTCGACATTGTAGAAAACCGTCTTGTCGGTATGAAATCACGTGGCGTATATGAAACCCCCGGCGGAGCTATTCTCTATAAGGCTCATGAGCTTCTTGAAATGATAACTCTTGACCGTGATACAGCTCACTACAAAAAGCTTGTTGCGCAAAAATACGGCGAACTTGTATATGACGGAAAATGGTTTACCCCCTTGCGTGAAGCTCTTTCGGCTTTTGTTGACAGCACCCAGCAGACAGTAACGGGCGACGTAAAGCTCAAGCTTTATAAGGGCAACATCATCAACGCAGGCGTAACCTCACCGTACACTCTCTATGACGAAAACGTTGCTTCGTTCGGCGATGACGGCGGCGCATATGACCAGACGGACGCTACCGGCTTCATCAACCTCTTCGGACTTCCGATTAAGGTCAAGGCGTTGCTTGACAACGAAAGAAATAAATAATCGCAAATTCATTAAATAAAGGCGTGACAGGAGTAATAAAATGCAGCTTTGGCAGGGTAGATTTCAAAAAACTTTAGATCCCAAAACAAACGACTTTAATTCATCAATCGCATTCGACAGCAGAATGTATAAGGAGGACATAGAAGGTAGCATAGCACATTCGTCTATGCTTTGTGCTCAGGGCATAATCTCACCCGACGACCTCGCTAAAATCGTTGACGGATTAAATGCCATAAAGTCCGAAATTGAAAGCGGCGCTTTGGAAATCGACCCGAATTCAGAGGACATTCACACCTTTGTTGAGGGTGAACTTACAAGACGTATCGGCTCGGCAGGCAAAAGGCTTCATACCGCACGCAGCAGGAACGATCAGGTTGCGCTTGATATAAGGCTTTATCTTCGCAAGGAATGTGACAGTGTATATACGTTGATAACGGATTTGATAAAGGTGCTTTGCGAAAAAGCCGAAAAATATTCCGACGCCGTTATGCCGGGATATACGCATATGCAGCGTGCACAGCCGATAACCTTCGGGCATCATCTTTTGGCGTATGCGGAAATGCTGCTTCGTGACCGTGACCGTTTGAAAGCTGCAAAAGCAAGAATGAACTACTGCCCCCTCGGCTCTTGTGCGCTTGCCGGAACAACATATAATATTGACAGAAATATGACCTCGGAGGCTCTCGGCTTTACGGCTCCTATGTCAAATTCGCTCGACGGCGTATCGGACAGGGATTTTTGTATGGAGCTTGCGTCGGTGCTGTCGATACTTATGGTGCACCTCTCACGTTTTTCCGAGGAGATAATCCTCTGGTGCTCATGGGAATTCAAATTTGTAGAGCTTGACGACGCTTTTTCTACGGGCTCGTCAATAATGCCGCAAAAGAAAAATCCCGATATTACAGAGCTTATCCGTGGAAAAGCAGGTCGTGTTTTCGGCGATCTGACAACACTTCTTACAATGATGAAGGGCTTGCCGCTTGCTTATAACAAGGATATGCAGGAGGATAAGGAGGCAATCTTTGACGCCTTCGATACCGTAAAAATCTGCCTTACAACCTTTATCCCCATGCTTGACACCATGACGGCTTTGCCCGATAATATGCGTAAGGCTGCGGCAGGCGGATTTATTAACGCCACCGATTGTGCCGATTATCTTGTCGGCAAGGGCTTACCGTTCCGTGACGCATATAAGGCGACGGGCGAAATCGTGGCTCTGTGCATCAAAAAGGGCTTAACTCTCGAAACGCTACCGTTAGAGGAATATCAGAAAATCTGCGACCTGTTCGACAACGGCGTTTACGATGCGATAAACCTCGACAAATGCGTAAACGGCAGAACCTCTCTCGGCGGACCTGCGCCGCAGAATGTGCTTAAAGAGGCAAAAAGAATCAAACAGCTGTTAAAGGAATAAAAATATGACAAAGGTATTTATCGACGGAAGTCAAGGCACTACGGGCTTAAAAATATTTGACCGACTTAAAAAAAGAGACGACATTGAGCTTATAACCGTCCCCGACGAGCTTAGAAAGGACGCAGCCGCAAGAAAGCAGGCAATCTGCGATGCGGATATTGCGTTCCTTTGCCTCCCCGACGCTGCGGCGATCGAAGCGGCTGATCTCGCTTCGGACAGCGACACGGTTATAATCGACACCTCGACCGCACACAGAACAAGCGACGGTTGGACTTACGGCTTCCCCGAAATATTCGAAAACGGCTTTGAAAAAATATCCTCGTCAAAACGTATTGCCTCCCCCGGCTGCTACGCAAGCGGATTTATCGCACTTGTAAAGCCGCTGATTGACAACAATATCGTCTCCCCCGATTGCAATTTTTATTGTCACGCAATGTCAGGCTACAGCGGAGCCGGAAAAAAGGGCATAGCGCTTTATGAAAATGACAAAATTCCCTTAGAGCTTTGTTCTCCGAGGGAATATGCTTTAACTCAGGAGCATAAGCACTTAAAGGAAATGAAAAAAATATCAGGTCTTTCCGTTACGCCGATATTTTGTCCGTACATATGCGATTATTACAGCGGTATGCTTGTTACCGTGCCGATATTCAAATCGCAGCTCAACAGCGGAAAAACAGTTGACGATATAAAATCGGCTTACCGTGCAAAATACAATTCTCCGATAGTCAAATACAAGGACTCGGTGGACAACGGCGGATTCATAGCTTCAAATTCAAAAGCAAGTCTTGACAGTATGGATATTGCCGTAGCGGGTAATGACGACAGAATACTTTTGACAGCCGTCTACGACAACCTCGGAAAGGGCGCTTCGGGTGCGGCTCTCGAATGTATGAATATAGTTATGGGCTTACCGCCCGAATATAAATTAGATTTATAAGTAAAAGGAAAAATATATGGATATTAAATTCACAGACGGCGGCGTTACTGCCCCGAAAGGCTTTACGGCAAACGGAATACATTGCGGTATTCGCAAAAGCAAGGATAAAAAGGACCTCGCACTTATTTTCTGCGAAAAGGAATGTGATACTGCGGCGGTTTACACTCAAAATCTTGTTTGCGGAGCACCGATAACCGTCACAAAAAACAATATAAGCGACGGCAAGGCAAGAGCCGTTGTCTGTAACAGCGGAATTGCAAACACCTGCAACGCAGACGGAATTGAAAAGGCGGAGGGAATGTGCGAAATTACCGCCAATGCCCTCGGAATTTCAAAAAGCGATATAATAGTCGCATCTACCGGCGTTATCGGTCAGCCGCTTGATTTAGAGCCTGTAAAAAACGGTATAAACGAGCTTGTTTCGGGACTTAACAAAAACGGCTCGGACTCGGCGGCAAACGCTATAATGACCACCGACACCGTAAAAAAGGAGTTTGCCTGCGAATTTACACTCGGAGGAAAGCCCTGTCATATTGGCGCAATTTCAAAGGGAAGCGGTATGATTCATCCGAATATGGCGACAATGCTTGCTTTCATAACCACGGATGCCAATATTTCCTCGGAAATGCTCAAAAGCTCACTCCTTGAGGTCGTTGCAGACAGCTTTAATATGCTTTCGGTTGACGGCGACACCTCTACAAATGACACGGTGGCGATTTTGGCGTCGGGTCTTTGCGAAAACGAAAGGATAACGGAGAAAAATGACGATTACCGCACGTTTACTTTGGCACTTTCGTCAATTTGCGAAAAGCTTGTAAAGCTGATGGCAAAGGACGGCGAGGGCGCAACAAAGCTTGTTGAATGTGTTGTGTCGGGTGCTTCCGATGTTAAAACAGCAAAAACGTGTGCAAAAGCGGTTATTTGCTCATCGCTTGTAAAGGCGGCAATGTTCGGCTCGGATGCAAACTGGGGCAGAATTCTCTGCGCTCTCGGTTACAGCGGCGTAGATATAGATGTTCACAGGGTTGACGTTAAATTCAGCTCCGACGGTGGCGAAATCGAGGTTTGCAAGGACGGCTCGGGAATAGATTTTTCCGAAGAGCTTGCGAAAAAGGTCTTGTCCTGCGACGAGGTTTATATTCTTGTCGATTTGAAATCGGGAGCTTGCCAAGCAACCGCTTACGGCTGTGATTTGACATACGATTACGTTAAAATCAATGGTGATTACCGCACCTAATGCTTACTGAAAAGCTTAGTGCTTTAGGAGAAAAATATGGAAATATCAAATATATCAAATTCCGAACGCTCTGAAATTCTTGTTCAGGCGTTACCCTACATTCAAAAATATCAAAACAAAACAGTCGTAATAAAATACGGCGGAAATGCTATGATAAATGAGGAGCTCCGTGACGCCGTAATGACCGATATAGTTCTTCTTCGCTCTGTCGGCGTAAACGTTGTGCTCGTTCACGGCGGTGGCCCCGAAATATCGGAAATGCTCAAGCGTATCGGCAAGGAAAGCCGCTTCGTTGACGGCTTGCGTTACACCGACAAGGAGACGATAGACGTTGTTCAAATGGTGCTGGCAGGCAAGGTAAACAAGCATTTGGTTCAGCTCATCTCAAAGCACGGCGGAAAATCGATAGGCCTTTGCGGACTTGACGGCGATATGATCAAGGCTCGCAAATACACAAAAGCGGATATCGGCTTTGTCGGCGAGATAACCGAAATCAACACAGATGTTATAAGCTACACTCTTGAAAACGAGTACATTCCCGTCGTTTCCTCTGTTGCGACAGGCGAAAACGGCGAGGTTTACAATATAAACGCAGATACCGCCGCAGCATCCTTGGCGGCTGCACTCCATGCGGAAAAGCTGCTGCTTATGACCGACATAAGCGGTTTATTGATGGATAAGGAGGACGAATCAACCTTAATTCACGATGTTCAGGTTTCCGAAATCCCCTCCCTCAAATCTCAGGGTGTTATTTCGGGCGGTATGATTCCGAAAATTGATTGCTGCGTTGAGGCTGTCCGCAGAGGCGTTCTTCAAACGAACATAATCGACGGACGTATTCCCCATTCAATTCTTATGGAGCTGTTTACGGACGAGGGCTTCGGCACAATGTTTCACGGATAAAATATTCTGTTTTAAGGACTGATAAAATGGATTTTAATGAAATCAAAAGCATTTCCGATAAATATTTGATGCCTACATACAATCATTTTCCCGTTGCGTTGGCAAGCGGTAAAAACGCAACCCTGACCGCTTCGGACGGCAGAGAAATTATTGATTTTACTTCGGGAATAGGCGTAAATATTTTCGGTGTGAACGATGACGGCTGGAAAAATGCCGTTACACAGCAGATAGAAAAAATTCAGCATACGTCAAATCTCTATTACAACGAGACTGTTGCCGCTGCGGCAAAATTGCTCTGTGAAAAAAGCGGATTTGACAAGGTGCTTTTTTGCAATTCGGGCGCAGAAGCAAACGAGTGCGCAATAAAGCTCGCCCGAAAATACAGCTATGACCGATACGGAGAAAACCGCAGCACGATAATCTCGCTTGTAAATTCCTTTCACGGCAGAACAATGGCGACCATAACCGCTACGGGACAGGAGCACTATCACAAGTTCTTTATGCCGTTTGTGGACGGCTTCAAATATGCCGAGGTCGGTAATAAAGAGGCGTTTTCCGAGCTTTTGGACGGAACGGTTTGCGCCGTGATTTTAGAGGTAATTCAAGGCGAGGGCGGAGTTTTGCTAACTCCGAGCGATTACATAAAATATATAAGGCAGCTTTGCGACGAAAATGATATAATATTGATATTCGACGAGGTGCAGACGGGCGTCGGCAGAACGGGCAAACTCTACGCTTGGGAAAATATCGGCGTAAAGCCCGACGTGCTTACCTCGGCAAAGGGACTCGGCGGCGGACTGCCTATCGGAGCGTGTCTTGCAACAGAGAAATTCGGAAGCACCCTGACAGCAGGCACACACGGCACGACCTTCGGCGGAAATCCCGTTGTTTTGGCGGGTGCGATTGAAATTCTCAACCGCATTGACGGCGAATTTTTGAAATCCGTCCGTGAAAAGGGCGAATACATAAAAGATAAGGTTATCACCTTTAACGACGTTTCCGAGGTGCGTGGAATGGGACTTATGATAGGCATTGACCTGAAAACGAAAAAGGCAGCCGACGTTGCAGCACGCTGTGTCGAAAAGGGCCTTCTTATCTTGACGGCTAAGCAATCGCTGCGTATGCTCCCTCCGCTTACCGTAACGGAAAATGAAATTGACAAGGGTCTTGAAATTCTTAAAAACGTCCTTGCCGAATAAATATATTGCTTCTGCTCGGCTACAGGCAGAAAAGCATATCAAATCTGTAGCAGGAAAGGTAAAGTAAACTACAATGAATCATTTATTAAGTCTTTTATCCGTCACACCCGACGAAATATCGGAGCTTCTCAATCTTGCCGACCAGCTTAAATATGAAAACAAGCACGGCATATCTCACAAAAGGCTTGAGGGTCAGACTCTCGGTATGATATTCCAGAAATCCTCAACGAGAACAAGGGTTTCCTTTGAAACAGGTATGTATCAGCTCGGCGGTCAGGCACTTTTCCTTTCAAACCGTGACCTGCAAATCGGACGTGGCGAGCCGATACAGGACACCGCAAGAGTTTTGTCACGCTATATCGACGGTATTATGATAAGAACCTTTGAACAAGCCGAGGTCGAGGCTCTTGCAGAGTACGGCTCTATTCCGATAATCAACGGACTTACCGATTTTTGCCATCCGTGTCAGGTGCTTGCGGATTTAATGACCGTGCGTGAACACAAGGGTCATCTTGACGGACTTAAAATGTGCTATATCGGAGACGGCAACAATATGGCAAATTCGCTTATTGTCGGCGGACTTAAAACGGGTATGACGGTATCCGTTGCTTGCCCCGACGGCTACAAGCCCGACAGCCGTGTGCTTGACTTTGCCGAAAAGCACGCAGAATTTTCACTGTTCACAGAGCCTATGGACGCTGCCGAGGGTGCAGACGTTATTTTCACGGACGTTTGGGCATCAATGGGACAAGAGGGCGAATCGGAACAGCGTAAAGCCGTGTTCGGCGGAAAATATCAAGTCAACGAGAAATTGCTCTCTGCTGCAAACAGCGGTTGCATGGTTCAGCATTGCCTGCCTGCTCACCGTGGCGAGGAAATAACCGCCGAGGTATTTGAAGCGCACGCAAACGAGATTTTCGACGAGGCGGAAAACCGTCTCCACGCTCAAAAGGCGGTAATGGTCGCTCTTATGGAAAAATAAAAGCTGCGAATAATATGTAAAAAAAGCGTCGTATTTCTACGACGCTTTTTCTTGCTCAAAGCAAGAGCAAATCAACATTTTCAATTATTCAGCCCGTTTTTTCTTCCTGCCGACAAGCGTTATGCCGACAGCCGCACCGCCGCTGACAAACAGCAGAGCAATCCATAAACCGAGATCGCTTGCATTGCCTGTTCGGGGAGATTTATCGCTCGGGTTGACAGCCGCAGGGGCTTTCTCGAGTGTGGCGATAGCGTTTTCAATAGCCGTTGCCATAGCGTCAACTTCCGCCTGCTCGGTAATATTCTTTCCACGGTCAACAGCATTGACTGCCGCCTCAACCGCCGAAAAATCCTTGTATTCGTCCTTGTTTAAGGCTTTAGCTCTTGCGATTGCTTCGTCTACCCTGCCGTAGTCCGCAGCCTTGTATTCGAGTGCGGCGATAGCGTTTTCAATAGCCGTTGCCATAGCATCAACCTCCGCCTGCTCGGTAATATTCTTTCCACGGTCAACAGCATTGACTGCCGCATCAACAGCTGAGAAGTCCTTATAGAGACTTCTGTCCAAGGCTTTTGCCTTATCGAGTGCCGCATCAACCTTGTTGTAATCTGCCGAACGTACAGCAAATTTTACGGGCGTATTGCCGTCCGTTTGAATATAGGTATCACTGTCGGTCTCATTAGTATATCCGCTTCCTGCGATACCTCCCGAAAGCTCGAGAGCCTTTGCCTTGAGTGCCGTATTTCCTGTGCATACGGTATCCAATATGACCGTACCGCCGCTGATTGAGGCAGTATTATCAAACAAATTTATCAAAGGCTGTGCGTAACCCAAATCGTTATCCTTCGGGAACACAAACGGCGTATATTCGCCCCAGTCCCATGATGCGTTAAGCGTGCCTCCGCTGACTTTCAGGCTTTTGCAGGAAATGGCAGAGAAGGGATAGAATGTATCTGTAGCTTTATCCTTATAAACAGGCTCACGCACCGTCAGACTGCCGCCGCTGAGCTCAACTGCATTTGCATTGATTCGTTCGCTTGCAAGCGTTCCGTTCGATACAGAGAGCTTATTCGCACCGTAAATTCGACCGACTGAAGCCTTGCCGCCGATAACCGAAAACAGACCAACCATATCGCCGGGATTCATTTGGTACATATATATATTACCTGCACAATCGAATTCGCCGCCCGATATTTCGATACATCCGCATTCATTGTCCCGTCCCTCCTGCGTGACTGTAACGGCATTGCCGTTCTCTGCGGCAGTGTAAGCACGGAGCTTTCCGCCCGAAAGCTTCAGGTTGCCGCTTAATATATGAATTGCGAAGCCTGATGAAGCAAGCACAGAGGCGTTGTCCTTCACGGTAAGCTCGCCGTTTATCATATTCACACCGAAAGAAAGTCTGCCGCTTGCCATACTCGGAACGTTTTCGGCAATAAGCTTACCGCTGCCTGAAACGGTTATATTGCCGTAACCGACGTCTGTGCCTACGGAAACCGTGCTCTTGGCATCATTCGGATTCTTGATGTTGAGCGACTCTCCGCCGACAGCAGTAAGCGTTCCGCCCGTGATTGACAAATTACCGCCCTTGTTAATCCGAACTCCGTAGGAAAATCCGCCTTCGGTGCTTGTAGATTTGCCGCCCTGCACCGTCATAAAGCCGCTTTTTAACGCAAAGTCGCCTTTCGTATAAACGCCAATGGTATAAGTCCATGCGTTGTCGCTGTTGATATGATCGCCGGACCTTACATAAAGCTTGCCCGTGCCGTTTGCTTCGCCCTGCACCGTCAGCGCACCCTCGACATAAATTCCGTAAATATAAATACTATTTGTATATCCGCCGTCCTGCGAAACCGTCGCACCGCCGCCGATAATTCGGTTTTCTGTGCCGTCCGCCGTGATAACCGTCGTGCCGTCGGGCAGCTTTACCGCAATCGTCGCCGTGGTGGCAAAAGAAATACCCTTCAGCATGAGTGTCTTGGTGGTGCTGTCCCAGGTTGAGACCTCCGAGCCTGTTTTGGCAGCGTTCAGCAGAGCTATCGCCTGTGCACCGCCGTCCGCAGCGGTAAAGTCCGCCGTTTTATCGGAAAGCCTTGCCCACTTGCCCGTCAGCGTAATGTCGCCTGTAACGGGAGCAGTAAAGTCATGCTCGGTATCACCGTCAAACCAGCCGATAAAAGCATATCCGTCCTTTGTAGGCTCGTCGGGCTTTATTGCCGCTGTGCCGCTTTGCAAGATTTGCTTGGCATAATCCGCACCGTCGACCTGATAGGTTACGGTTATTTCGGAAACAGTACCCTCGTTTATATTAGCGATACCGCCGTAGAACGTACCGCCCGAGATTGTGCCGTAGTTATTCGTAACACCGTCATAGAACGTACCGCCGCTGATTGTACCCCAGTTGGTAACGCTTCCGCAGAATGTGCCGCCGCTTACCGTGCTGCTGTAAATATACATAGCGTCCGAACCCGTTCCGCCTGCCGTGCAGTCGCTGACCCTAACATCGCCGCTGATGTTGAGCGTTCCTCCGGCAAAGATTCCGCCGCCGTAAGCAACGCTCTGTCCACTCAACGCTGCCGCCGTACAGTCGCTGATGCTGCCGCCGTTCATATCAAACTGTCCGACGACATTTACAAACACACCGCCGCCGTAAGCACTTGAATCTTCATTATTGTTATCGTAGCCTACAGCAGTACAACCGATAATATTGCCGCCCGTCATGGTAAAGCTGCCGTAGTTGCACACGCCGCCGCCATAAGCAACAGGACCCGTGGCAGTACAACCGACGATATTACCGCCGGTCATGGTCAGTTGACCCTTGTGTTCAATGCACACACCGCCGCCGAGCGTATAATCGCCCATTACCGCTCCTGTGCCGCCGTAGATAACGCCGCCGTGTACTGTTTTTGTGCCGCTTGTGCCCCACTTCCACAGTCCGTTAGCGTCGGGGGTAAATTTGTATGTAGATGTGGGGTCGCTGTCTTTTATCGTCAGATGAGCGCCGCTTTTTATCCTGATAACGCTGCCGCTTCCGGATATTTCAAGCATATAGCCGTAAATATCCAATGTAACATTGCGGTCAACGGTCAGGGTAGTGCCGATTTCAATGTCGCTTTTCAACGTGATTACGTCCACGCTGCTGTCCGACAGCGCATTGACAAGCTCCTGTTCCGTTTCAACCTTCCTGTTCGTCTCTCCCTCGGCAAATACGCTTGTCGGCACAAGGCATATCATCATACAAAGGGCGAGCAGGATACTTAGTATTCGCTTCTTCATTTCTTTCTACCTCCGTTTTGTATGGATAGGCTCAGTCAAGAGCAATAATGGTTATATTGTACTGACTGTCGGTAAAATTGGTGTTCTGGAAGAGCATATTTGTATATTGAAATGTCAAAGCAATATCCTCTTCGGCACGGTATATAGTGTTATACGACATACCAAGTCTTGCACTTTGACCGTCATCTATCATACTCACATAGGTTCGCGTCTCAAGCATCATTTCAGAACTGTTATATCCGTCAACGAGTGATGCACCGCACAACTTATACGTACCGTTAGCGCTGATCATAACCGTTCCGCTGAACACCATACTGTATGTGTGACCTTTTGAAAGGGTGATTGTTTTGCTTGATGAGTTATAGGAGATCAAATCTCCGCTTTCTTTTTTTACATTGAACGGAAGCGGTGTTCCCCAACTGTACACTCTGCCGTTTGCTGCAAAGTACCCGGAGCTTATACCATTCTGGCCGGGGTCGCCCTTGTCACCTTTATCGCCTTTATCGCCTTTATCACCTTTATCGCCTTTGTCACCCTTTTCGCCGGGGTCGCCTTTGTCGCCGTCAACACCGTCTGTGCCGTCAATGCCTGCGGCTTTTACGGCAGTGTCGATTTCTCCGATCCACCAGTTGCCGTTCTCGCCGATAAACGGGGTGTTACCGTCTTTGCCGTCTTTGCCGTCTTTGCCGTCTTTGCCGTCTTTGCCGTTTTGTCCGTTTGTGCCGTCCGTACCGTCCCTGCCGTCTTGCCCGTCTGTGCCGTCTTTACCGTCAACGCCGTCTCTGCCATCCGCACCTTTTAATGCGGTAAGGTCATAGAGGTTCAGCCATATTTCATCGCCGACATAACGCCATTGCAGGATGTTTTCACTTATGCGAAACTCCGGTGTCTTACCGTCTGCTCCGTTCTGTCCGACAGGTCCTGTGATATCGGCTATCGCAACAAGATTCTGCCACTCGTCGCCCTCGTAACGCCACTGTATGTGGGTTTCAGCTCGTTGCACCTCTATATTTTTGGCGTTAATGCCGTCTTTTCCATCAACGCCGTCTTTACCGTCAGCACCGTCTTTACCGTCAGCACCGTCTTTACCGTCAGCACCGTCTTTTCCGTCAACGCCGTCTTTTCCGTCAGCACCGTCTTTACCGTCAGCACCGTCTTTACCGTCAACGCCGTCTTTTCCATCGGTGCCGTCTATTCCATTCTTACCGTCAGTACCGTCCTTACCATTTTCTCCGACAGTACCCGTAAGCTCGGTAAGTGCAACAAGGTCATGCCAATCGGTTTCGTTGCTGTATTTCCACTGGATTGCCGTGCCGTTGTTCCTCGCTTCCGGCAGTACGGCGTTGGTCTTTGCCACTTTGCTGTATCCGACAGCAAATACAATGCAAAATACGGTGCAAAGTGCAGTAATAATGCAGTAGACACTCTTCTTCATATTCTACCTCCGTATCGTTACGATTTTTTGCGTTTTGCTTTAATCGCCGTGCAAACGCCGCCGCTGACAAACAGCAGGGAAATCCATAAAGCGAGGTCGCTTGCATTGCCTGTTCGGGGGGATTTGGAATTGCCTTTTATTCTTGCCGTTACCGTGTCGGCTTTTTTAATTTCATTTATACCGTCTTTGTCGCTGTAATATTTATCACAGCCGCCGCAGTGCCAATACTCGATATTGCCCTCTGCATCCTCGGTCGCCGCCTTTGAATCGATATGCATAAGGTCGGCGTGGTTGTTCGGGTCAAGCTCGCCGTAAGCCTCTTTGCAGATTTCGCAAACCGCCTTTTCGGTACAGGTTGCATTTCCGCCCGAGCAAGCCATTGTTTCAACACCCTTGCAGCCGTCTACGGTACATTCACGGCTATGCGTGCCGTCGCCGTCGGCTTTCCAATCGCCAAAGGTGTGCCCGTCATGAACTGTTACGGTCATTTCGGCAATATTGCCTGCTTTGTCGGCAGCAACGATTTTCTGCTCGCCGTCTGCCGCAGGAAGAATAAAGCTGTTGTTCTCGTCAAGCTCAACCGCCGTTCCGTTTACGGTAACTGTCTCTATATATTTCTCGTTAATTGTAACCGTCTGTGCTTCGCAATAGATCTTGCCGTCCTCAACGCCGCCGATTACAGGCTGAACATTGTCAAGCGTTATACGGTCGGAACGAAGATATGTTATATTAAGGCTCGCATCAACAAGCATTGCATAAACAATATATTCTCCGTTAGGTTCTATTAAAAACGGCTCATCATACGCATAGTACACAAGAGAGCCCAATTCCTCTTCGGAGAGCTCCTGATCCGTTATCAAATATGAAACAAACACCATTCCGCTGTTATCGGAAGCGTTTATCGTTACCTCTTGAGTGTCCTTAAAGAACAGTCCGAGGGTAAGCTTATTCAAAAATTCGTGCCATTTATTTGTACCTATGATAATTTCGCCCGTGGGCTTTTCAATGTCTTTCCATTTCGCTTTAAGCGTTATATTCTCGGCAGGCATGGTCGTGGGAATTTCCGTGTCCCAGCCGATAAAGGTGTAGCCCTCTCTTGTCGGGTCGGCAGGTGCGGTAATATTCGTTCCGTAGTCCTGTGTAATGGGTGCGATTTCACTGCCGCCGTTGGTATCAAAGGTAATTGTATATTTATTCGTGTTCCAAACGGGATAGAGCGTCAGCGCCTCGTTTTTGGTATAAACATCTTCAAAGCCATACACCTTTTCGCTGCCGTCAACGGTCGCCCAGCCAACTTGCGTGTGCCCCGTGCGAGTGAACAAAGCACCTCGCAGCGTGAGATTGTCATTGTAGAGCTTAACGTCCGTTACCGCATTGCCCGAGCCGTTTGTGCCGGGATGATAGGTAACATCCCAAGCGTTTGTGATACGCACATAGGTCTTATCGGAAAGCAGGGCAAGCATATCGCTCTGTCGCTTCGAAAAAGCATCACTTAACGCATCTTGCTCTTCCTGTGTCAATGCTTCGCCTGCAGAAGAGCGCTCATACAGCTTTTGTGCTTCGGGGGAAAACTCCGGCATGGCAGTCTCTGACGCATCCTGCTCCGAAGAGCCTGTGAACAGCCGCATACCGTCGCCCGGATAGAATGCATAAATAAAGCTATGCAGCGTTAAAGCCTGCGTATCGTCCGTTACGGTAAGCGAGCCGCTGTCTATGGTAAGATTGTACGCTGTCAGCCCGTTCGTCATAGTAACGCTGCCGCCGCCGTATTGGGTGTATCGAAAAACCCAAAGATTGCTGTTCAGCGTCAGCGAGCCGTTGCCGATAACGCAAAGAGTGCTGTAACTCTCGCTGATTCCGTTCAGGCTCCCGATGGTATTCTTTCCGTCCGCCGTGATAAAGAGCGGGCTTTTATTTCCGATATATTCTTCGCTCAGGCTCACAGAGGTCAGGTCGGCATTTTTGAGCTTCAGATTCGGGAAAACACTGCCGTACTTTTCAAGCCTGCCGGTCGAATAAAATACCAATCTATCCTCTTTTGTCAGAACCCCGGGTCCCGCAAGAGAGTCATAGCTTCTGCCTTTAGGCAGAACAAAGGAGGCAGTTCCGTCGCCGAAAATATCGGTATAATTGTCCGGCGTAACCTCCACCGCACCGTCGCCGCGATCCAAAAACAGACCTAAGCCGCCATAGATAGCGGAGAGTTTCGAAACATCCGCGGGAACGGTATCGCCGGGCTTATAGAAGTTTCCGTTTTCGTCTCTCCACCACATAGGCGTGTCGGCAGAGATGCCATCGGAAAGGGGCAGTCCCTCGGCAGAGGGTGCAGTGAAGCTCTCGCCCTTTTTCACGATGATGTTGATTTCGTTATAAGTCTCGCCGGGCATACGACCCTTCGTGACCAACTCAACCGCCTTCAGGCTGTCGGCGGCAAGATCTGTCGGCAGCTCAAGGACGGGGCGGAAACCAATGTCCTGCTCCGGAAGGGTTGGCCTTGCCCAAAATGTAGCCTGTGCAGCGAAGTGTCCACCACGAGATAGATACGTTCCCTCGACCTTCCCAGTACCTATATCCTGGCCGAAAGAGCGCATTTTATACCAGTTTTTGATATAATCGGCTGACTTCTGATAGATCGTATCCCATTCATTGTCAATTGGTGCAAGACCAGAGCCTTCTCCTTCATTACGGTGATGGTCTCCAACAGATGGGGCGCGGAGCGTATAGTTCACGTTACTCGCTGTATAGGTCTGGCCATAAATCAGGTTCATTTCTGCCAACGTCTCCCGCTGCAAAGAACATTTCACGTTATAATCTGCAATAAACAAGCTGTGCTCGTAAGGGGTGGTATCCTTGTCGGCTTCATTTTTCAACGAATATGCATCCACCGTTCCGGCATAGGTAAAGGGTACATAGTTAAGTGTGCTGTCCGGCAAATTGCTGTTTACCGTTCCGGGAATATCCATCGCCGACAAATCAAAATAGTATCTGCCGCCGGGAGCGAGGGTAAACTGCTCGTCAACCGGCTTTTCAACCGTCAGCGCAATGTCTGTGAAATTACTTGCATAATCGGTATTATAATCGCCGTTGCACTGCTCGCTGAACACCTTGAGGTTATAGCTGCCCGGCGCAAGGTCGCCGGGAATCGTTATGCTTGCCGTGCCGCTTGCGCTGTTTTGAGCGATCTTTCCGTAGTAAAGTACATTGTCATTGCTGTCGCAAAGCAGGACGGAAACATACTCATTGCCGCCCGTTTCCGTGCCGGTATAGGTAATCTCTACGGTGCCGCCCGGCGCTGCTGTAACAGTCTTATTGCTCGTTACGGAAAAGCTGCGGCTGCTGTCCCTCAACGTCAGCTTCCACTCGTTTCCGGTGTATTCGGAAACTTCGGTCAAGCCTCCTTCGGGCTTTCCGCCTACGGCAGCAGAGGCAAAGAGTACGGAGTCCGAATTTAAGTTAAAAGCGGGACGAACGCCATACTCACTGCGAAAATCGTACATACCGTGGTATTGGATGTTGCCGTTGCCATCCACATAGGCAGCCGCATTGGGAAGCTCACTCGGGGAGCGCAGCCACCAAAAGCTTGACGCCCAATCCGGATGCTCGGAATCCGCAACTCGCAAATCGCTTTTCACCGCATTAGCCTCTTTTGAGGAAAGCGGCCAAAAAACAGCATTGCTTACCGCAGAGCCATCCACGCAATCGGTATTTTCCCTGTCATAGCTTCCGCTTTCAAGCGTCCGTTTTTCGACAGCAGACATCTCCGCCGCCGTCAGCTTACCTGCAAGAGCGTCTATTGCCACCTTCAAATCACCGTCTGCATAAGCGGCATTCGAGCCGATTTTTGTCAAGCCCATATTGCCTGCCGCAAATAAGGTCGTTTTTCCTGCTGCGGCGGCAACGCCGTTTCCGTCATAGCCGATAACTCGCCATGCGGCAGGCTTATTTTCTTGATTTTGCCCGAAATACACGATAGGTGCGCTCGCTGTGTTTACAGTTTTATTCAGTGCGTCTGCGCCAAGCTGTACCGTCTTTTGCAAACGCAAGCGCAGTGTGCTTTCCTTCTGAATATTGTAATCTGCCATCGTGCGCCCGTTCTCAAGCTCTTTTTCGCCCAAAAACAGTCTTTGCGCATCGGGAGAAAAGCCTGTTTTTTCCTGAATTTTCTCCTTGATATTGTCAATGCTGTCGCCCGACACAACCTCGAGCGTTAAGTTTGCCTGACCGACAATAGTCAAGTCAATGTAAATTTCAATTGCGCTTGCCATCATCGGTACAAAGCTCATCATCATACAAAAGACGAGCAGGATGCTTAGTAGTCGGCTTTTCATCATGTTACCTCCGTTTCGCTATCCGTAGACAGCTTAAAATCATATTTCATTTCAAGCATGGCAAACAGCTTATGCATAACCGTAACGGCAAGCTCCCGAATATCAATCGAGCCGATAAAAGCGAGCACCCTTTCCTGCTCCTCCTTCGGTACAAGATAAACACGCATTGCCGCCGTTAAAAATCTGCTGAGCTTGCGCTCCAACGGGAAATGAATATCGCATTTGCGAGCCATATAGTTACGCATAAGTCCTGCCGTGCCTATTTCCATTTCATAAAAATCGCTGTCGCTGTAATCGGGGAAATTTGCGCCGAATATCTGCTTTAATTCCGCCGTAGTGTGCAAATAAATGTATTCCGCCGTATCAGGTTCCGAATAAGCTTCGATATATATTTCTCTCAGATTTTCATTAAGCTCCGTGAGAGTAAGCTGGAGACAGGTTTCCACCGCATAAGCAAAAACGGGCGGCAAATTTTGATTCGCAATGCTCCTTGCCACGTTGAACTGACCGCTGAACATTGTTCCGACCAAATCAAGCAAAATTTTGTCCTTAGTCGGAAACAAATTCAGATAGCTTCCCCTTGCAACGCCTGCTTCGTCAACGATTTGGCTGACCGAGGTATTCTTATACCCCTGCTCCAAAAAAAGACGGACGCATGCGGTCAGGATTTTTCTCTTTGTCTCACTGCTGTTTCTTCTCAATTATAGCACCTCTTAATAATTGTATTGGTATATATACCAACAATATCATATAAGAAATAAAAAATCAAGCAATTTTTGAGATTTTACGGCACGCAGAACAGCATAATTTTATAAAAGGCAAGCTCAAACAAAAAAGTTGCGTAAAGGCGTGCTTTATGATAGACTAAAATATAAGATATTTCATTTTATTTCGTTCTGTATTGAATTTTCGAGCAAAAAGCGTTATGAGGAAGCGAGGCGTTACCCCGTGAAGCGAAGCAGGAAGCAAATAATTTGTGCGATATTCGTTTTTGCGATTATTGCGGCGGCTTACGGTTGCCGTACACTTACGCTGCTCGATATCGGTGGCAAAGAATACAATTTCATCCGAGCAGGGCTTTATTTGCTGTTGTTTTCCGCATGGGGCTTTTCACTTGACAGGCGCATAATTCAAAAGCAGGTGCTTCATTATCTGCGTATGATTTCTGCGCTTATTATTATTTGGCTATCCTTACGCACCGTGAAATATGAGCTTGTCAACGATCCCACAGTATCAAGATATTTATGGTATCTTTATTATCTTCCCATGCTGTTTATTCCGCTGTTCGGAGTGTTTATCGCCATGACGTTGGGAAAATCCGAAAACTACCGTCTTACGTCAAAAACGGGTATGCTTGCGATTATCCCGTCGGTGCTTTTCTTGTTTGTCATTACAAATGACCTGCACCAATTAGCGTTTGCATTCAACGGTGCTCCGAGTAATCCGAGCAACGGCTTTACCCACCAACCGATTTACTATGCCTGCCTTGTGTGGATAGTCGGCTGTATGACCTTTACATTAGCCTGCCTGTTTAAGAAAAGCCGTATTCCCTACGGCGACAAAAGGCGGCTGACTCCGTTTTTGTTCGGCTGCGCAATTGTTCTGTACGGTCTTTTATACCTGTTGGGCTTTGAGTTTATACGCCGTTGGCTCGGAGATATGAACGTAACCTTTTGCCTTTTATATGCGGCGGTTTACGAAAGCTGTATTCAATGCAGAATGATACAGTCGAATGACAACTACGAGGAGCTGTTCCGCATTTCGGGAATAGGCAGCTACATAGCCGACAGCGACGGCAATATCATTTTACGCTCCGACAGCGCAGAAAATATCGCAGAGCTTCCCATCCTCGAAAAGCCCGTTATATATCACGAAAATATGCGTGTCTCCTCCGCAAAAATAAGCGGCGGATATGTTGTTTGGCAAACGGACGTGGGCAGGCTTGTGGCGTTGCAAAAAAGGCTTGACGTTACACGAAAAGAGCTTGAGGAAAACAAAAAGGCTCTCGAAGAGGCGTACCGTGTAAAAAAAGAACTGCACGAGCTTCGTGAGAAAAACCGAATATACGACACGCTTGAAATAAAGGCGAAAAAGCAGAGCGACTCCTTGAGTGCTATGCTTGAAAACTGCAAAACCGCAGACGAGGCAGAGGCGACACGGCTTTTCAAAAAAATTACCGTTATCGGCTCATATATTAAGCGATTTGCAAACCTGAATTTCCTCGGTGCAGAGTATGAACTGCTTCCGAAGCAGGAAATACGCCTTACGTTTGACGAAACTGTGCGAGCTTTGAGCTTCTATGGAGCACAGGCGGCGGCTATATATCAGATGACAAAGCCTATGAGCTGCGACGCCGCAATTTTCTTCTATGAATTTTTGGAAAACGTCATTGAAAAAGCTCTCGACGGCTTGCAGTCGATTGTAATTACCGTTTTTGACGGCGAAATGCGCTTGTCGGTTGAATGTGATACCAACTTTACCGAATTTATCTCCGAGCGTTGCTCTGTTATTTTTGAGGACGGCTCGTGGCTTATATCGGTACGCTACGGAGGTGAGGGCGATGCCTAAAATTAAACTGCTGCGCCGAAACGCAGTAAAAGAGGGCTTTGACAGACTGCCGCTTGCCGTTTGCTTTTTCAACACAAAGGGAATTCCCGTTTTGTGCAATTTGCAGATGTACCGCCTGAGCCGATATTTGCTCGGAAGCGATTTGCAGTATCTCGGCGAAATGGAAATGGCTTTGAATTCTCCGCCGACGGGCGTTACACCGACAGAACGCACGGAAAGCACCTATATTTTCCCCGACAAAACGGTGTGGCAGTTTGAAAAAAGCGTTGTTACCGATGGCAAGGGAACCTCATATATCCGTCTTATGGCGGCGGACGTTACGGAGCTTCACAATGCACTGCTCATGCAGGAGCAGGAAAATAAGCAGCTGCGAAAAGATGCAATGGAGCTCGCCGAGTTGTCCGAAAATGCGCAGGCGGTTGCACGTGAAAAGGAACGGCTTTCGGCAAAATCAGCCTTGCACGACAGCCTTGCCGCTTGCCTTACCGTTACAAAGCAGTATGTCGGCGGAAATCTCAAAAACGTATCCCGTGAGCAGATTATAAGCGAGTGGGAACACAGTATCGCCTTTCGCAATATGGGTAAAATGACCGCAAAGGAGCGACTTTTATCGCAGGCTGAAAAAAGCGGCATTAAATTGAGAGCCGACGGCGTGAAATTGCCCGACGAATATTCGGATATTTTGTATTCCGCAATAGTCGTAACGCTGAACAATGCCGTGCAGTATGCGAAAGCGACGGAGCTTCATATAACCGTAACGCAAAGCGAAAATTATTATATTATTTCAATCAGAAATGACGGCATACCTCCCGAAAAGGAGATTGTCGAGGGCGGAGGACTTACAAACCTGCGCCGCAAGGTCGAAAAAACGGGCGGATATATGCGTGTGCAGAGCTTACCCGACTTTGTACTGCGTATAGGCGTGCCGAAGCTGTAAATATATAGGGGGTATTTATGAAAAAGGTATTGATAGTCGAGGATCAGGCGCTTGCAAGGAGCTATCTTATTTCCTGCGTTGAAAAATGTGCCGATTGCGAGGTTGCGTGTGCGTTGACCTGCGCCGAAACGGCACCCCAAAAATGCAACGAGGGCGATATTGCGCTTGTGCTTATGGATATTTGCACGGAGCGAGACTCGGACGGTCTTGCCGCCGCAGAGAAAATCAAAAAGCGGCATCCGAGCATAAAGGTCGTTATGGTTACCTCTATGCTTGAGGGGCGATTTCTTGACAGGGCGAAGCAAATCGGCGCAGACAGCTTTTGGTACAAGGACGCACCCTCGGAGGATTTGGTAAGCGTTATCGAGGGAACGCTTGCAGGCAAGGCATATTGGCCCGACAGTACGCCCCACGTTCAGCTCGGCCGTGCGCTTTCGTGCGATTTATCCGATCAGGAACTTGAAACCCTGCGTTTACTGTGCGAGGGAAACAGCAATGCGGAAATTGCCGAAAAGCTGAATATTGCGGAGTCGTCGGTACGCACCTATATAAACCGTATGCTTACGAAAACGGGCTATGAAAGCCGCAACCGCTTGGTTATTGCCGCTGTCAGCAAAAGGCTTATCGTGCCGAGAAATCAGCTTGACCCCTCACAGGAAATATAAAAAACGGCAGTCAAGACTGCGTGTTCACAATTTGTTTACAATTACAGGCTCATTTGTCCTCACTTTTGAGGACAGACAGAGCCTTTTTTATTTGATACAATAAAGTTGCAGGAATATACTTATTTGCCATCGAAGGGAGGGTAGTGCGATGCAGAAAATTATAGTAGATATGCAAAACTTCCTGTTTGCCGATGCGGTTGCGACCGCTTTTGAAAATTCGGATTACGACATTGAGGTCGTAAGTGCCGAAACCCCCGATGATACGGCAGAGCTTTGCAGGCTGTATAAGCCCGAGGTACTGATTATGGAGGTTACGGGCTACCCTCCGTGGCGATTAAGCGAACGGCTGAAGCTTCGGGAAACGGTGCTCTCGGAGTGTCCCGAATGTAAGATTGCTCTTATCGTTGACTCGAACACCGAGAAGCAGACGGCAAAGGCAATCAGGGACGCAAAGAAAAACGGCATAATCGACCAGTTTTTCTACGGCTCTATGACGGCGGAATACTTAATGGATCAAGTGTACGCCATGTAAAAGGTTTACAAAATTACAGTTCATTTCACACTAAAGGGAGGAATCGAGATGAAACCTAAAAGGGCAAGCAATAAAATAATAAGCGTGTTGCTGACGCTTATTATGCTTATCGGTATGCTTCCGCTTTCGATTATACCGACGCAAGCGGCAAGCTATAACCCGTCTCCGAATTGGACGTCAGTAAGCAACAAGGACGGAAACTATTTCGGACTCGGTGTTTTGCAAACATTTTTAAGGCAAACCGACACCCAATATTTGAAGCTCACAAGTAACTTGAAATATGTCGGCGACGACGATTACAAATTGAACATAACCGTTAAAGGTGTTAAGCACCTCGACCTGAACGGATATGCGTTGGTTTACGGTGTTGACAAAAGCGATTACTCTTGGTACAACCCTTTCATAACCCTAGAAGAGGGTGCGGAGCTTTATATTTATGACTCCGCAGGCAAGGGCGGCTACATTCATTATGAGGGCAAGCTGACCAGCAAGGATGATGAAATCCAGCGAACTCTCATAACTGTTAATGAAGGCGGAAAGCTTGTCATCAACGGCGGTAAGCTTGAGGCAGGTCGCTCAAAGCAGATTTACGGCAAATGGTATTCGGAGGATGACGAATACACAGGAAATATCCGCCACCAAATTGTCGGACATGCAGTCAAGCTTAACGGAAGCGCTACAGCCATAATCAACGGCGGCGAATTCTACGGCAGAGGCAAAGATTATGCTGCCATTTACGCCGATGAAAAATCAACCCTTATTATCAATGACGCATATATACAGGGTGCGGGCGGTGCACGCGGTATATCATGTCTCAGAACCAAAAACGTTTTTATTCGCAGTGTGGAAATCGACACAACAAAGGTTGACCGTTATGCAAAATTCACCTCCTCCAACACGGAAAGTTATAGATACGGCGAATACGGTATGGCAGTCAATGGAAATTTAAGTGACTATGTTGTAGGTAACGTAAAAATCACACAATCAGACCCGCATGAAACGAATTTTGCCGGACGCAGAGTTCATCAGTACGCAACCGTTACACCGGCAGAAACACCTGCAAATGTCGGCTTACAGCTGCAGGACCCCGGCTGGTCAACGTTTTCAACCGACACCACCAACCTCGTTACAGCCGCGGAAAGACGTGTAAGCATCAAGGACGACTTCACACCGCATTACAGCGGCTATGAAACCGAATTGTCCCGGGATTACAACAACAATACGGACTATTCGATACTTTCCGAATGGCAGATTTTTGACAAAAACGGCAAAACAGCGGTAAGTAACCATCAGTCCTCTCAAGCCTCAAGCTATGCAGGCTTGGAGAAGTCGATCGATATGCGCCAATTCAAGGCTGTCAACGGCACGGACGCATTAAAGCTCACAAACGGCGAATTGTATGTGCTCCGCCTGACAATTAACGAAATTTGGCGTGGCTACACAAAGCAGATGGCGATAACCCGAACTGCCGAAATGAACTTCGGCGCAGCTCCCGACTTGTCGGGTCTTGACTTCGGTATATCAGCACAGCAGGAAACATCGGGCACAAGTTTCAGCGTTAAAGTTACACCGTCCGAGACAAACGGCGTATTGCCGTACCTGCTCAATCGGTCAATCACATACGGATATGAATTGCCCAACAGCTCGGCAGGCAATGTTTTAATGGAAGAGTGTAGGTATTCCTCAACCTTTGATACAGTTTCTTTCGGTAATTTGCCGACAGGTAAGCAAACTATTGTCGCTCGCTTGCAGGGTAATGACGCTTTCGGCTTCAAGCAGGAATTTACTGCCCGTCAAAACATATTCGTTATGCCTCGAATCAGATTAGGCTTACCAAGCGGAGACTGGACATATTCATTACAACCCGGCGACACATACGATACTATAAGTTACCACGAACATAGATTGAGAGCCGTCAGCTCAGAAGAGCTTGCAACGGCAGGTCTTACAGGCTCGTCGGTATCGTGGGAAATGTGGAACAGCACACAGGGCAAATGGGTTAATGCCAACAGCGGAATAAGCGGTGTCAGCAAAATGTCCACAGGCGAGCTTAAACTTACAGACGGTCGCTCGGGCGCTTACCGTGCAAAGATTTATTACAACGGTCAGTGGTGGTATTCTCCGCAGGCATTCACCTTTGTCGGCAAGGACTACGGCTCAACGCATAAAATCACGACAACGGTTGACAGAACGGAAATGGAAAACACCAAAGCAAACTCCGCTACCGTATCAATTATGCCGAACTTCGACGGTGCCGATTGGGGCAAGCGTTGGAGCGCATCTCTTATCATATATGAGGGCAACGTTCCCGCAGAGGCTTATGAGAAATTCAAAAATCACTCATCAGCAAAGGTTCTTCCCGACGGCGGAATTCGCATAGCCTTCCCTGCATCAAAGCTCACAGCGGACAAAGACCCGTCCGTTCAAAAGCTACGCACGTGGTCAATCTTCATGCTTCAAGGGGACAAGATTCCTACGGGTAAATACACCTTTGTTCCCTATGCAGAGGTTGAGAACACAAGCTACTCCGTCAAGGGTACGCCCTTCACGATAACCGTAAACAAGCGTATAACAGGTATGGATATTACTGCTGACGGTCAAAATGCTACCAACGGCAAGGGCACCACGGTTGACGATGCGCCAAAGGTTGTTATGGATACCTCAACCAACAAGATGAGGCTCAACAAGATTTACACACCCATAGACGCAAATCTTCCAAACAAAAATGTTACTACCACCTGGTCATCAAGCAACACGAACATTGCAACCGTTGACTCGGGCGGCGTTGTTACCGCAAAACGCCCCGGTACCGTTACAATAACAATGACCCACAAGGGCAAAATCGGTACTGAGGAAGTAAGCTACACCCGTTATCTAAAGGTAGTTGTTCCCATAGCAGAGGTACAATTCAGCGGCCCCGACTGGTATAAGCAGATTGGTAAAACCTACAAGGACGTTCAGCTGAACATTACAAAGGTACGCTGTACCAACGGCGAATGGCTTGACGGCTCAACCTATTTGACGAGTGAGCTCATTTCAAAGGGTACAAGAGACGGAAACAACACCTCTGTCGGCAGCGTTTATAATGATAAGGTTGCATACAACGACAACTATCGCATTTACTATGAGCTGACCCCGAAAAAAGGCTATCAGTTCCAGCTCAAGGAAGCTACGGAATCCGGTGATTACTATATCACTAACGATATGAAGCTTAAAATTACCCGAGTAGACTCAACCGATATGAATACCGCCGCAAATCAAGGCTATTTCGCTTTGAACTACAGCGGACATTACTATGTACCCAAATATGACACGCAGGAATCATATCAGGCTCACAACTGCGGTATTTCAATCACTGAGGACGTTCCCTGCCTGCGTGACCCGTCGGCTGTGTATATCGACACGGTTGCTGTTGAAACAGACGAGCCGAAGGAGGGCGACCTTCGTTACGGCGGAGAAATCCCCGAAAGCGACGACGAGCTTCAAAAGCTGGGCAGCCGTCCCAATATGATAAACGCTCGCATAATTACAATGATGGGCGAAAAGGCGGCAGACGGTCAGGATTTAATCAGTCTCTATCGCAGTATAAACTATAAGCTCAACACTCCGCTTGTAGGCGGCGGTACTCCCTTTACGCCGCTTGCGGAGGGTGAAATTTCCAACAGCAACTACGGTTCTGAATATCTTGATGTTCTTTACGAAGATAATGCAGACGGCTATCCGATAATCAGCCGTACAAACCTTGAAAACACACGTTACGAAGCGGCGACCTACGCTCACTCTCTCAGGCTTTTGGCAGGCAACACGGGACAGGACGGCAAGACCTACTACTTCGCCCCTGATGTTAAGCTGATAATCAACGGCAGAGAGGTACAGCTTATAGACAAGGACGGCACAAGCAGCGGATATTCCGACGCTTCCGACATAACGGCAACCTACTATGTAACAGCCGACCCGAGACCTGCATTCGTAAACGGTACGGTATCGGGACTTACGGCACCCACAACAGACGAAATCCCTGCGACGACAGATGACCTTAGCGTAATCGGAACGGACTCAAAGGGCGTTACCACGGATAAAATGTACGCTTCGGGTCTTGTTTGGTTCATTGACAAGAACGGAAACGGTAAATGGGACGAGGGCGAAACCTGTACCGCAGGCAACGGTCTTGCCGACGACGGAAAATTCTTAGGCGGTAAAGATTACAGCGCATATGTAATGCTCTCCGCCGAAGCAGAGGACGGACGAATAGACAACACGGCGTTTACCCTCAAATTAAGCGACGTCGCAACGCCCCTGAGCACAACCGAAGCAAAGGGTGCATACAAATTCCCGAAAACGCAGTATATTCCGCCTGTGCTCAAGTTGACACCTACAGGCACTCAATTAGGTGCTAAAATCGACAAGGCATTGAGCACGGAAAACTTCGCAGGCTTCGTTTACGGAGTTGACACGCTGAAAACAGGCACGGCACTTGCCGACTGTCTGACAGCAGATCTCGGCTTGGTTGAAGTTACCGCTAACGCTAACGGCGTATTGTCAACAGGCGCTTCCATTCTCCTGAAGGATAAGGAGAAAAAGGTTTATGAAACCTACTCATACGTTTACTTCGGAGATATTAACGGAGACGGTGCGATTGACGCATTCGACGCATTTGCGATAGACAAGAGTGTAAACAACCACTCAACGCTCGGCGATGCCTCCGCAGTAGCGGCAGACGTCAACGCAGACGGCGAAATCACAATCGCAGATATATCCTTGATTATGACTGCTGCCGTCAGCAGCGAGGATGTAATTTCACAGGCAAGATAACTGACATTTGAACCCTGTCGGTTATCGGGTAAAAACGAGGGTGTCGGGCAAGCTGCTCGGCACCCTTTGAAATTGTAAAAATTTTGATTTGAAAATGCACGAATAAAACGGCAAAACCTGCACAAGCTATAATATCATCTATAGGAGGTGACATTATGGAAAATACAGGCGTTAAGTGCGACGTATGCGAGTGTGTGTACAACACCAACGGCTGCGGCTGTAACAAGACCGTCATTGAGGTAACTCACGACTGCTCATGCACAAATGAAAAGGTGCAAAATCCGCATTTCTGCAAGAGCTATGAAATGAAATAATCAATGAACGCAAAAAACGGAATGTGAAACTCAAATTTCACATTCCGTTTTGTTCATTTTACGGCTTTTTGCCGTTTTCGTTCCTATTTGAGAGCGTACACGTCGAACAATCGCCCGAACAGCCTACGCATTTCCCTTTTTTTCGACATTTTACGATATAAATAATTGCCGCCGCAACCGCTATCGCCAAAATCGAAATTACGATAATATCCGCCCTGCTCATACTATAAGACTTCCTATACTGTACACTATGAACGCCGCAAGATACGCTACCGCACATTGCATAAACACAACTCCGACGGTTTTTGCCCGTGAGCCGAGCTCCTTTTTAATTGTTGCGACAGCCGCTACGCACGGTGTATAAAGAAGCGTAAACACAAGGAAGCTGACAGCCGAAAGTCCCGTAAATATACTCGGAAGAACCGTTCCGAGTTCTGCTGTGCCCGTGTTCATAAGCACCGACAGGGTACTTACAACAGCCTCCTTTGCCGTAAAGCCTGAAATCAGAGCCGTTACAGCTCGCCAATCGCCAAATCCAAGCGGCGTGAATATGGGTGCTATAAATTTGCCCACCATAGCAAGCAAGCTGTCTGCGCTGTCGTCAACGACGTTGAGCCTTGTATCAAACGACTGCAAAAACCAAATTATAATCGTTGCAAGGAAAATCACAGTAAACGCTCTTTGCAGGAAATCACGTGCCTTTTCCCACAAAAGCAAGAAAACGCTTTTCGGCGACGGCATACGGTAATTCGGAAGCTCCATTACAAATGGTACAGGCTCGCCCTTGAAAGCGGTCTTTTTAAGTATCAAAGCCACGATTATACCGAGCACGATGCCCGTTACATAAAGCCCTATCATAACAAGCGCACGGTATTTTGCGAAGAATGCCGCCGTAAACACCGCATATATCGGAATTTTCGCCGAGCAGCTCATATAAGGCGTTAAAAGTATTGTCATTTTACGGTCACGGTCAGACGAAAGAGTCCTCGTTGACATTATTGCGGGAACGGAACAGCCGAAGCCGATAAGCATCGGTACAAAGCTTCTGCCCGAAAGTCCGATTTTTCGAAGAAGCTTGTCCATAACAAAAGCAACTCTCGCCATATATCCCGTGTCTTCAAGTATCGACAGGAAGAAAAACAGCGTAACGATTATCGGCAAGAAGCTCAAAACGCTTCCGACGCCTGCGAATATGCCGTCGATAATCAGGCTGTGTACAACGGGGTTAATTCCGTAAGCCGTAAGTCCTTTATCGCACAAATTTGTAAGAGCGCCTATGCCGAGTGAAAGCAAATCCGAAAGCCTTGAGCCGATAACGTTAAACGTAAGCCAGAACACAAGGAACATAACGCCGAAGAACACAGGCAGGGCTGTATATTTGCCCGTAAGCACCTTATCCATTTTAACGCTTCGCTTATGCTCACGGCTCTCGTTGCATTTTACGACCGACTGCGCTACGGATTTTTCAATAAACGTATAGCGCATATCGGCAAGAGCAGCGTTGCGGTCAAGGCCCGTATCGTGCTCCATTTCAACTATGCTGTGTTCAATGAGTTCTCGCTCGTTTTTATCAAGCTCAAGCCTGTCGGCAAAATATTCGTCATCGCCCTCAATGAGCTTTGTAGCGCAAAATCTCGGCGGAACGGATATATTGCGTGCGTGGTCCTCAATTACGTGAGCAACTGCGTGAATACAACGGTGCACAGGACCGTCCGAACAGAAGTCTATCCTTTTTGGCAAGATGCGATTTTTCGCAACATATACCATTTTATCCGAAAGCTCGGAAACGCCCTCATTTTTTGCGGCGCTTATCGGGATTACGGGAACGCCGAGACTCTCGCTGAGCTTTTTAACGTCAACCGTGCCCCTGTTCGCCCTGACTTCGTCCATCATATTGAGCGCCACGACCATCGGCAAATTGAGCTCCAAAAGCTGCAACGTCAAATAAAGATTTCGCTCAATATTCGTAGCGTCAACTATATTGATTATACCGTCGGGCTTTCCGTCAAGTATAAAATCCCGTGAAACTATTTCCTCCTGCGTGTACGGTCTTATCGAGTAAATACCCGGAAGATCGACAACAGAGCAATTTTTCGTGCCCTTAATGTCGCCCATTTTCTGATCGACCGTTACACCCGGGAAATTGCCGACGTGCTGATTTGAGCCTGTCAGCGCATTAAAAAGTGTCGTTTTGCCACAGTTTTGGTTACCTGCAAGTGCAAATATCATTTATAGTCTGTACCTTTCATATATAATTATATCTTTTCAACCTCTATAAGTCTTGCGTCCGCCTTTCGAAGCGTAAGCTCATAGCCTCGCACCCTTATTTCTATCGGGTCGCCCATAGGTGCGGTTTTTTGAAGAGTTACGGCTGTGTGCGGAATAAGTCCCATATCGAGAAAGCGCAGTCTGAGTGCACCCTCTCCGCCCACGGTTTTTATAACCGCCGTTTCTCCGTTTTTAAGCATATCAAGAGTCATTTTCATTCCCCCGAAACCTTATAAATTTTACTTTCTTATTATTGTATAATGTTAGCACAGCCTCACTTTTATTGTCAACAGTTAAAGCTATATTTCAAATCAAAAAAACAAACCGACTCCGCTAAAAACGAAATCGGTTTGTTGTTTTGAATTAAATTCACTTTATCAAGCAAGTTTTTTGTTCCGTCTGCACTATACGCAATAGTTCAAAAGATAAAATTTTTATTTTACCGTAACATTCAACTTACGCAAATCCGTAGAAACAAGCTTGATTTCAGGCTCATATTTTACATTGCCCTTATTATTTACAACAACATTCACATTTTCGTTATCGCAATTTACATCAAACTCTAATTTTACGCAGTTGTTTTTTAAGTATTCAAAGGACTCGCCGTCATCATTAAAATAACAGGCTGTAAATTTGCCGTTTTTAACAGGATAAACGGTAAAAACGACTTTTTCTGCGGATTTGTATGAGCACTCGCCCTCATCAACGGGGAAAACAGAGCCTGAACGAATAAAATAAGGCACAGGCTTATCCGGCGGCAAATCAACCTTTACCATGCTTCCGCCGCAATAAAGCTTTCCTGTTTCATTCAGATACCAATCGTCGCCTTTTGGCAGGTAAACAGACACCTGATCTACGCCCTCGTCAAGCACGCAGGCTGTCAAAACATCTCTGCCGAGCATAAACGCATCGGTATTTACATCAATATTTTCATCATCGTAATAAATGTAAGGCGGAGCTTGCACGGGAACGTCATTTTCCACGCTGTTATAAGCACAATTGTATAAATAAGGTATCAGGCTTTTGCGTTGTCTTAAAATCGCCTTTGCACCGCACAAGCCGCTTTCATAGCTCCACGGCATAGTGGCAGAGCCGTCGCCGTTCCAAGAATGAATTGTAAAGCGTGGCTCAAAAACGCCGTGTTGCATCCATCTTAAAAGCAACTCTTCGGAAGGCATTTCGCCTGAAAAGCCGCCTAAATCGTGCCCGTAAAAATAAAAGCCTGAAAGGGACATTGTCATTCCCACATAATGACAAAAACGCAAATCGTGAAACGAAGTATAATTATCGCCGGACCAAGTTTGCGCCAAGCGTCTGACACCGCTGTTTCCGCTTCTCGTGGATAAAAACGGACGCTTATCGGGATATTTTTTCATTTGTGCCTTGTATGAAGACAATACCATTAAATAAGTTAAAATCGGACGAATTCTGCAAGCAGAAGCTTTTTCTCCAAATCCTGCGGCAACAGTGTCGGTAGCCTTAATATCGAACTCGTTATTATCATTCCATGTAGCGTCAATACCGAAATCAAGCAGCTTTTCGGTTACCTGACTGCCCCAAAAATCAAAGGCATCGGAATTTGTAAAATCCAAATAACTGCCCACGCCGTCCCAAAACTGCGTTACATAGGGCGTTCCGTCTGCATTTTTAACGAAAAATCCTTTTTCCGCCAGCTCATTATACATTGGATGCGAGGTCAAAAAAGCAGGCTTGATGTTCGGAATTAAATGTATTCCTGCATTATTGTAATCGGCAACGAATTTTTCAGGGTCGGGGAACTTATCGTAATTCCAATTAAAAACGCAGCGTAAATTCCCTATTGAAGTATATCCCGATGAAAGATAAAATCCGCCGCAGCTCAAATCAAGGTCTTTAATTTTATCCAAAAAGCCCTGCATCTGATTTTGTGCGTCGGGCGCATCGGTATATGCCATTGTGCTGCCGCAATAATCGAAGCTCCACTTAGGCGGAAAAGCCTGCTTACCGCACAAGCGAGCATATTGCTGTAAAACAGAAAGCTTGCTTCCGAAAAAGACATAATAAACCAAGCAATCGTCGTCCGTCTTAAAATACTTGAAATGGCAGTAATAATTATTGATTTCTCTGCCCAAATCAACAAAAGAGGTGTCTGCTGTATCGTAATAAATGCCGTAAGCACCAACAGAATTTTCGCAAATGTAAAACGGAACGTGTTTGTACAGGGGGTCTGTTTTTTCTGCGTCAAAGCCCATACTGTCCGCCGTTTCAATGCGGTAAACCTGACCCGCTTTATTTATCAGACCGCTTTTGTCGCCAAGTCCGAAAATATGCTCGTCATCTTCCCTTGTAATATAATGGTATGACCCGTTGCCGAATTCGCCTTCAAAATTATAGGCAAGCGGCGCTCTGTCTCCGAACAAAATCTTCGACTCTTTACTGTAAGACAAAATAAAATTATTCAAATCAAGGTCAACGGTAACGCCGCAATCAAGAACAAATTTCTCTTTATCTTCAGACTTTTCAACAACAGGCGCAACACAGTCAAAGCCGTCCACAGATAATCTGCTTCTGCCGAGAGAGGACAAATTATTGTTCGGATTTACGGTAAAGGTCGGCAGCATTTCGGCGTTATCGTTAAAAACAGCCACACGCAAAGCACTGCCGCTTATGAAATCAATGTTGATATTAACGTTATCGCACTTGTATTCACGGTGCGTTTCGTTTTCGTTTGTAAGCTTAAAAATATGATTAAATCTCATTATATCGATGCTCCGCCAATAAATGTATTTTTCAAAAGCTGTGGGATATTCCAATGTGCCTGCCTTGTGTTTTCACAAAAAGTCATAACCTTAGCCGTGCCGGGCTTCCACATCGGTATTTCATTGCAATTGGGATTTCCGTTTTTTGCAAAAGAAATAAAGGATTTTGCAAGCTGATTTGAAATTTCGTAATCAACCGCTTCAAAAGGTCGCCAATTTTTATCAAGAGTTGAAAAAGCATAAAGTAAATCGCTTGAATGCCAAGCACCCTTTTCATCGCCCGGCAAGCTGCGTGCAAAATAATAAATATAGCAATCGCTGTTCTTATCACAGGCAACCCATTTTTTATCGACAGCCCGCAAAACGGCAGGCACCATATCATTTTTTGTAACGCCTATAATTTTAGGCATTTGAGGAATTGTCCTGTTGTTAAAATTCGACTGCGTAATTATTTTTCCGTCACAGACCGGCATGGTGTAAAGCATACTTTTGAGCTTTTCCTCCTTGCACGCCTTATCCCAAGCACGATAAAGCACCTCTTTATCCGCTTTCTTTAATTCGGCTATACTTTTAACTCCTGCATTTTCAATAATCTTATCCCAAAAAGCCCTTGTTTTTTCAGGGGTCAGAGGCTTTGCGAGAAAACGCTGTAAACCGCCGCCGCTCATCATTATTGCACCGGAAAACCACCCTTTGCAAAGCGGATTTGAAAGATGAATGTCAACGCTCATAGCACCTGCGCTTTGACCGGAAAGAACAATATTATTCGGATTTCCGCCGAAAGCTTCAATATTTTCCTTAACCCATTTAATTGCGGCATATTGGTCAAAAAGTCCGAAATTACCGCAAACACCGTTTTCATCGGTTAAATCAGGGTGTGAGCAAAAGCCGAAAGCATTAAGCCTGTAATTCATTGCAACGAAAATCACGCCGTTTTTTGCAAAATTTTCGCCGTTGATGTGCGCCTCGTTTGAGCTTCCGCCCGTAAAGCTGCCACCGTGAATAAAAATTAAAACGGGACAGTTTTTCGCCTCTTTAGGCGCATATATATTCAAAAACTGACAATCCTCGCTGTATGTAAACGCCAAACCGTCTCTGAATTCATAATGATAAAAAGGGTTAACGGTTGCGTCATCATCAAATCCACGGTGCTGATATGAGCACTCCTTAAAGCAAGTTGCATCAAAAACGCCCTCCCATTTTTCAATCACCTGAGGATATTCCCAACGCTTGGCATTTGCGTATTTTATGCCCCTGAATTCAAGGCAGTTTTCGCCGTCTATGCCTTTAATTTTTCCGCATTTTGTTTGCAATTCGACTGTTTTCATAAAATTATGCCCCTAAGTATATCAATCGTTTTTATTGCCGTAAAGCTGCTTGTGCAAATCCTCAATTTCCGATTTGCCCAGCTTATAGCAAAAGGTCGTCAAAATAAACATAAGCAAAAGAATAACCGACGGTACTATTGTTGCCGCATCAAACATTTTCGTTAAAACCTGCTGCGATTGTACGGCTTGCGTGCCTTTGTAGCCGATAGCTCCAAGCACTGCCGGAACACCTGCGCCTGCGGCTGTTTGACCCAGCTTGCGAACAAAAGAATAAATGCTGTAGGTCGTGCCCTCTTCACGTCTGCCCGACAAAAGCTCCTGATAATCCGTAACGTCCATAACAAGTGCCCAAACCTCAAGCACAAGGAAGGTTTGACCTGCACCCGAAAGGAACACAAGTCCGAGGAAAACATAAGGATTGTGAGCAAACGAGGTAAAACGCAAAAGGAACATCAGAGCGCTGATAACAAATGCAAAGCCCAAGCCTGCGCCGCAAATTTCCTTTTTACCGAATTTTCTGATAAGCTTACCCATAAACGGCAAAAACAACGCCATAGGCAAATAGGTGCATATGGTAACAATGCTGTAAAGTCCCGGCTTCTCAAAGTAATTTTTGAAAAGATAATTATAAAACGTTTGCGTGTACATTTGAAAGCAGATAAGAAACATAGAAATAAAGCAAAGCACAACAAACGGCTTGTTTTTAGCAAGGACTTTGACGGTTTTCAGCAAATTATAATCGCTTGTTTTTTGAGTCGGCGGAAGCTGAATTCGCTCTTTTGTCAATCTAAAGTGGATAATAAAAAGAACGATTGTTAAAACCGAAATTGCGCCTACGCACAATGAAAGCTTGTTCCCGTCAAGCACCTTTGACGAGCTGCCGTCGGCATTGATTACAGTCGTGAAAACAACAAGCGGCATAAGAATTTGCGCCGGCAAGCCGCCGATTCCCGCACCGACAGAGCGCCACATTGAAAGAGATGAGCGTTCAACCTCATCATCCGTAACGGCACTTGCCAAAGAGCCGTAGGGGATATTGACGCCTGTGTACATCATTCCGTAGAAAATATATGTTATGTAAGCATAGATTAAATATTGACTGTTCGACAATCCGGGGATTTTATAAAACATTAAAAACGCACCCACGGCAAGCGGAAAAGAAGCGCCTAAAATATAAGGTCTGAATCTGCCGTGCTTTGTCGGCTTTCTTGAGTCTATAAACGAACCCCACATCGGGTCATTTACAGCGTCCCAAATTCTGGCAATAAGCATTAAGATTGTTATGCTTGCGGCTGAAATGCCCAAAATATCGGTATAAAACATAGTTAAATACGAAGAAACAAGGCTAAACGAGAGTATTCCGCCCATATCGCCCAAAGCATAACCAAGCTTATCCTTAAATTTAATTCCGTGCGTTTCCATAAACAGCCCCCTTAACCAAATTGTTAAAATTAGACAATAATATTATACATTACTCGTTTTTGTTGTCAATAATTACAAATAAATTTGTCGGCTGATTATGAAAATTTATGATTTCCTCGTTTTTGCTGTCATATCGCAAAAATAAAAAGCCGAAAAACCAAGAATAATCAAAGTCTTTCAGCCATTTTCGTCTGTACTGCTTTCGGCAGATTTTTCTTCTTGTCTTAGCGGTTCTTCAACCTCTGTTATATGATAAAAGAGTTCAGCAAAAGATTCAAGCTTAGGCGTAGGTGCTGTTTTCACCCCATCCACATTTTGAGGGCTTACTTTCTATTTGCCAACCTGCCAACGTTACACCTAAGATCATACTCATGGCAATGATAACGCCATGCTACTCGATATGCCGGCCCCTATACCAAACAGGTTTCCAATTAACCACTTACTCATACCGATACTTTTTCTACACAATCAGAAATTCGTTTTCTTGCTCTATATATCTGCAAAAGATAAATATACCACAAATAAATTCCGGGGCAAAATCGCAGATATCTTCCACAGCCCATCCTCCTGCGATGCCCTTATGCATAATACGGACAACCTCCGTATGGTTGGTGTCTTTTAGAGAATAATTCTGGCTATTGTGCATTGTCAAAAGATATTCTTCGCCGTTCACAACAATGCTTGCATGGTCAACTCTTGGCATTCTGCAAATCGGCCATCCTGCTATGTTCGGATCATCACCATCCGCATATCCGGGACGGGCAGAGCAGATTATCTGCCTTCCGTTGTCGGTCAGTATATATTCCCGATTTATTACATCGCTAAAGCCTGCTTCTGCCTTGTCGAGGTTACGGATATCTGCCGTTAAAAGCAACTCGTCTGCGACGCTGAAAATCTTTCTTTGCGGACCGATCAACGAGCTTTTTATTCTTGCCAAAGCACGCTGCGGTTCGTTTTTATATAGAACGCCTGCCTTTATCGTGTATTGCATAACTGCTCCTCCTATCTTCTTATACGAGTGAATACATGATAATTCCTGCAACGCCGGAACCGGCCATAACCCATAGCGGATTTAGTTTCCACTTTCTTAAAACAAAAATGCCAACGGTAAAAACAATCACCGCAATTACATCTAAAGATGTCAAATCCTTAGGAAGCGTTCTCTGCCCATAAAACGCCATAATCAACAGTGAAATACCGGCCGATGCGATCATTGCAATGACCGCAGGACGAAGTCCGGCAAGTACACCCTGAACCATATTTAATCCACGAAAACGATAATAAATATAGGCAAGGGTTACTACAATAACGCAAGATGGAAATACACACCCAATGGTTGCGATAAGGGCTCCGGGCAATCCTGCGACTTGAATCCCTACAAATGTCGCAGAGTTGATAGCTATGGGGCCGGGCGTCATTTCTGCGATGGTCATAATATCCGCAAATTGCGTCATTGTCAGCCAAGGATGAATATCAACCACTTGATTCTGGATCAATGGCATAGCGGCATATCCTCCGCCAATACTGAACAATCCAATTTGAAAAAAGCTCCAAAATAATTCAAGATATATCATCGTTTATCGCCTTCTTTCTGCGTTTTTCCTTGATGCCATGTGTCCACCGCTCCGATTACACCACAGACAAGAATAATAATTATGATATTCACAGAAAAAAAACGAACAGCAACAAAAGATCCGAGCATAACGATAACAGGCAATATTCGCTTTTTTTGAAAAATGGTTTTTGCCATATTGATTACAACATCGCAGATCACCGCTGCAACTCCGCAAAGCATTCCTGCCATCGCCATATTCACAATAGCGTTATCTCGAAATGCTTGATAGAACATTGATATTATTGAAATTGTGATAAGCGGCGGTAATATCGTCCCCAATACTGTGAGCATAGCTCCGGGAAGTCCTGCTACATGATATCCCACCAAAATCGACGCATTAACAGCAATTGCTCCCGGCGAAGACTGAGCGATTGCTGTTAAGTCCAACATCTCATCTTCTTCAATCCAACCAAGCTCCTCCACAAACTTTTTTCGCATCAAGGAAATTATTACAAATCCGCCACCAAAGGTACACGCACTCAGTTTGAGTGTAGAGAAAAACAATTTTCTATATTTTTGCAAGCTGCTCACGTCCAAAAACCGTCCTTTCTTTGTTTGTTAACATTATATCACTTGACTTCTAATAATTGAAATAATATAATTTAACAGAAACAATAAGTAATTTGTTATAAGGAGAGCTTTATGACGATACGGCACATGGTAATTTTTTGTTCTGTATGCGAAAATGGATATAATTTAACAAAAGCAGCTGAAGTTTTGCATATGACACAGCCGGCAGTCAGCCTTGCTATTAAAGAACTGGAGCAATATTACGGTGTGCATCTTTTTGACAGAATTGGTCGAAGGTTGCAAATCACTGATGTAGGGCGACACTTTCTTCAATATGCGATACATATATCCGACTTGTTTTCGGATATGGAAACGGGACTGCGTGATTGGGATTCTAAAGGAATTATTCGCATCGGTGCAAGCATCACCATTGGCTCACAGTTCTTACCGAGCTATGTAAAGGCATTTACCGAAGTATGCCCGGGAATTGATGTCAGAGCGACTGTCGAGCAATCGGAAAGCTTGGAGCGAAAAATACTGGCAAACAAATTGGATTGTGCGTTAATCGAAGGCGTTGCGCATAATCCCAACATTATTTCAGAAGCCTACATGGAAGATTATCTTAGTGTTATATGCGCTCCAAATAAAGGTTGGTCGCAAGGTCAAGTTATTTCCATAGATGATTTTCAAAAGCAGAGATTTCTTTTACGAGAGAGAGGAAGCGGAACACGTGAGGTTTTTGAACGTGTTATCACACAAGCCGGCATTCATGTTATACCGGTATGGGAAGCTTTGAGCACGACCGCAATTGTCAACGCGGTAATCAACGGACTGGGAATTGCCGTTTTACCCCATCGAATGATCCTTCCGGCTCTGCGACAAGGCTTGATTCATACTGTCAAAGTAGAAGGATTGAGCTTCACCCGAAATTTTCATATTATTTATCATAAAGATAAGTTTTTAACAACATCAACAAAGAGATTTATCGCACTATGCAAAGATTGGCAAAACGATTACCCCCTACCTTGTTACACCGGATTATACGAATAGACAAATGTCCACAGTTCACATTGACTGCGACTCTTTAGGTCCTCTAACGATATGTACTCTGTTACAATTTTCAAATTTCAATAAGTGTAAAAATGTGGTGAACCGCAAAACAAGCTAATTAACAGGATAATGACCGCTTTATTCATTATCAAGAGCTTTAGTTTGTTTTTTGCTCTCGTTAGCACAGGACAAGCTTTTTAATTTTCATTTTCTTTGAGCAAAAAATAAAACAGCCGAAAGACCAAGAATGATCAAAGTCTTTCGGCTGTGCTTTTGGCACCCCCTGCGAGAATCGAACTCACAACTAACCCTTAGGAGGGGTTTATTATATCCATTTAACTAAGGAGGCGTATATTCTTATTAAATTGTTGCTCTTTCTCTCAAACGAGCGTGATAATTGTACCAAATATACGCAGGTTTGTCAATCAAAGACGGTATTGTTTTATTTATATTTATGTGTTAAAATCAAGACACAAATATTTCAATAAAGGGTGAGGTTAATGGAAAAGACAAACACAAAACGAAACACAGTCATCGGCGTATGCCTTTTTGCCGTTGTTTTCGGTGCATTACTTGCACTCGCTACGGTTTATGACCTGCGTGTGAGCGAAATTCTCGTCAGACTTGACACGGGCGCATATTTCACAAACAGCGTTTTTGCCGCTATTTTTGAATGTATCGGCTCCTGTCCCGTCTATCTGTTTTTAAGTATTGCATTCGCCTGCATTTACACGAACACTAAACGCAGTAAAATCAAACCGCTTCGCATTTTAGGCTCGATAGCATCAAATATCGCTTCTGTCGTTTGTATGTACATATTGGTAACCGACACCGTGGGTTATGCTGAAAGGCACGCCGATATTGAGGGCTTTACCTCCACCGTATTTGCAAAGGTTATCTTCGTTTTCATTGCAATAGCGTTCGGCGAGCTTATTTGTAATGCGTTTTCAAGGGTTGACGACAAAACCGCAAGGGCTCTGCTTAAATATTCGTTTATAATCATTTTTGCGGCAGCGTTTGCAAACTTAATCGTAAACATAATCAAAAATATTATGTGCCGTCCGAGATACAGAACAATGAACTTCCTCGGCGATACACAGCACACCAATTTCCATCGCTGGTATCAGAAATACACAATGCCCACAGAGGAGTCTCCGCTTTATATCCCCTCGGTAAACGGCCATAAGGTCGGTAAGGACGCATACCGTTCATTTCCGTCGGGACACACCTGCGCCGCAGGTACTACATACGCATTGCTTGCACTTCCGCACCTCTTCAAAAAGTACAACACGGTTAAATACAAGGTGCTTTTCTATTTCGTTTCAGTAGTTTTCACGGGAACGGTCGCAATCAGCCGAATCGTGTGCGGTGCGCACTTCTTCTCCGACGTTCTTATCGGCGGTACTTCAATGTTTATCGGCGTTATGCTCGCTATCAAAATCTTTATAAGAAAAGATTACGAGAGAGTGTAAAGCAGATATAACAATCGGACAAAAAATCAAGGCACACTCTGTCGAGTGTGCCTTTCGTTTTGAAGCTCAATTATTTCTTCGCTGATTTTTTAGCGGGAGCTTTCTTTTCTGCTGTCTTTTTTGCTGTAGGTTTTTTAGCAGGAGCTTTTTCCGCTACGGGCTTTTCGGGATTTTCTTCCTTGTCGAAAGCCGATTTTGTGTGCCAGATATCTCTTGCATATTCGTTGATTGCACGGTCAGCGGCAAATCTGCCTGCGCCGGAGATATTCATAAGCGACATTCTGTTCCACTTTTCCCTGTCCTTATAAAGCTCAATCATATGCTTCTGCGCTCTTCTGTAATCCGCAAAATCAGCAAGAACCATATAGGGATCGCAATTTATAATGTTTGCGATTTCGGGGAACTGCTTGCCTGCAATTCCGTTTTGTGAAATATAATCGACAACACGCTTAATTTCCGCATTGTTGTTATAGTAGCTCATCGGATTGTAGCCACGGCGTTTAAGCTCGTCAACCTCGGGGGTGCTCATACCGAAGATAATAATATTATCCGCACCGACAGCGTCATGAATTTCAACATTTGCGCCGTCCATTGTGCCGAGTGTAACAGCACCGTTAATCATAAGCTTCATATTGCCCGTACCGCTTGCCTCTGTTCCTGCAAGAGAAATCTGCTCGGAAACATCAGCCGCAGGCATAAGCTTTTCAGCCATTGTTACATTGTAATCTTCAAGATATATAACCTTTAATCTGCCCTTGACATCGGGGTCGTTATTGATAAGGTCGCCGAGAGCGCAGATAAACGAAATTATCTTCTTCGCCATAAAGTAGCCCGAAGCTGCCTTTGCGCCGAAGATATAGGTGTGCGGTGTGAACTCGCCGTCGGGATTATCCTTAATTTCAAGATAATCCGCAAGTATATTCAACGCATTGAGGTTCTGCCTCTTGTACTCATGCAAACGCTTAACCTGAACATCAAAAATCGAATCGGGGTCAAGCTCGACGCCTGTCGTTTTCTTAACATAAGCCGCAAACTGCTGCTTGTTGTCGTGCTTTATCTCGCCGATTTTCGCAAGCACCTTTTTATCGTCTATGAACTTACGCAAATTGCTAAGCTCTTCGGCATTCTTAACAAAGCCGTCTCCGATAAGCGACTGTGCGTACTCGGTAAGTCTCGGATTTGACTGACAGAGCCAACGTCTGTGAGCAATACCGTTTGTAACATTCTTGAACTTGCTCGGTGTGAGCGCATAAAAATCGCTGAACACGGTTTCTTTAAGAATTTCGGAGTGAAGTGCCGAAACACCGTTTACCGAATGAGAGCCGACAACGCAAAGGTTAGCCATTCTGACTACGCCGTTTGACATAATTGCCATTCTCTCAACCTGATCTGCGTTGTTTGTTGCCTGCCATACAAAGTTTCTGAAACGGTTGTCAATTTCCTTTGTAATCTGCCAAATTCTCGGCATAAGGCGTTTATAAAGGTCCTCGGGCCAACACTCAAGAGCCTCTTTCATAACGGTATGGTTTGTGTATGCAACCGTCTTTGTAACAATGTTCCAAGCGTCGTCCCAACCGTAGCCGCATTCATCAAGCATAATTCTCATAAGCTCGGGGATAGCAAGCGTCGGATGAGTATCGTTGATATGAATAGCAACCTTTTCGGGAAGATTGTCAAGCGTTCCGTAGGTGCGAAGATGCTTGTGAACAATATCCTGAATTGAAGCGGATACCAAGAAATACTGCTGACGAAGTCTTAACGACTTGCCCTCGGGATGATTGTCGGCAGGATAGAGGACCTTTGAAATAACCTCTGCCATAGCATTTCTTTCCATAGCTCTCATATAATCGCCCTGATTGAAAAGCGTCATATCAAGAGCAGGTGCCTTGGCAGCCCAAAGACGAAGCACGGAAATACCCTTGCCGTCCTTACCCGAAACATACATATCATAAGGCACAGCCTTAACGGGATTGTAATTTACAATTTCAACGTGGTGGAACTGATTTTCCCAGGAATCGACAACCTCGCCGTCAAAGCGAACCTCAAGTGCGCTCTCCTCGTGGGGAACAAGCCAAACCTCTCCGCCGGGAAGCCAGAAATCGGGAAGCTCCGTCTGCCAGCCGTCAACAAGCTTCTGCTTGAAAATGCCTGCTTCATAGAGGATTGAGTAACCTCTTGCCGGATAGCCCTGCGTTGCAAGACCGTCAAGATAGCAAGCGGCAAGTCTGCCGAGTCCGCCGTTACCGAGACCTGCGTCGGGCTCACATTCATATATATTGTCGAGCTTTACGCCGTAATCGCTCAAAACGCTTTCAAAAACCTCCGTAAGATTGAGGTTGTAAAGGTTGTTTTTAAGCGAACGACCCATAAGGAATTCCATGCAGAGATAATAAACTCTTTTTGTGCCCTTTTTCTCCGCATCCGCCGTAAAGTCGGCTCTGCCTGCGCTCATCATATCACGAACGATAAGAGCGATAGCCTTGTAGTATTGTTCGTCCGTTGCTTCCTCGGGAGAAACTCCCATGAAGTGCGAGAGCTTTGCCTCAACAAGCTCTTTTGCCTTCTTTTTAGTAAGCGAATAGTTCATTATATGCCTCCAAAAGTTAATAAACAAAATTTAACGCCTATATATTATACTATTTTTAATGCAAATTCAACCGTGCGTTCGGCAAAATAATAAATTTCGGCTATTTGACTAAAAAACGAGGCTTAAACGTACCTTTTGTCTTTAACTTGTCGGCGGTCGTGCAGGTTGACTTGACATTTTATTGATAAATATTATAATAAAATTACATTGTTAGCGACACTTAGTTGTTAAGGAGGATTTTTATGAAAAAAGCAGCATCAATTTTAGGCATGATTTCAAGCGTTATATCCTTTTTGCTCGGAATTTATTGTTACGACGGTTTTTACGGAGGAGACTGTGTTGACTTTAAGACGTACGGTGGAGACGCATACACCGATATACAAAACGCAACCGCATCGGCAGCCAATAATATTAGCGTTTTAAGCTACACAATACAAGATATGTTTAGTTTTCTTTTAATCATAATCGGATTGTTGGCGTTTTCCTATTTCCTTTTACAGCTTGCCAACACTTCTAAACCTAAAAAGAAATCTGTTACTCCGTCCGCCGTCACGCTAAGCAATGCTTCTTCGGACAACGGCCCACGTTATTATGGCTCGGCTCCCGTTGACAGCAATGCAGAAAGCACAAACGCTTCAACCGACGGCGATACTGCGCCCACTCCGTAATATCAAGCGAAATTTCCTTGACAAAAATATAAAAGGGGTATATAATATTCAAGCATTTCGGCATCACGGAATATGGCGTAAACTTGTTTTTCAAGTGTTCACCTGACCTTATCCTGTGGTGTGCGGGGCAAAATAAATTTTAATGAGGTGAAACAAATGACACAGGCAGAGAAGCAGGCTATTATGGCTGAGTATGCTATCCACGAGGGCGACACAGGTTCTCCCGAGGTTCAGATCGCTGTTCTTACAAAGAGAATTCAGGATCTTACTGAGCATCTCAGAACAAACCAGAAGGACCATCACTCAAGAAGAGGTCTTCACAAAATGGTAGGTCACAGAAGAAACCTTCTTGCTTACCTTCAGAAAGTCGATATCGAAAGATACCGTGCTATCGTTAAGAAGCTTGGTCTTCGTAAATAAGACACTTTTGAGGCAAGCAGGCTTTCTGCTTGCCTTGAATTGCTTTTAAGAGAAGTGAATTATCAAGGCTAAATCCTTGCATTTAGCGGTAAACAGAGCATTTGATACCAAATGTTGTGTTTATTGCTAAACAGATTTAAGCCTTGAAAAAATAAAAAGAGAGGTTAAAAATCATGTTTTTCAAAAACTTTAAGGTTTGGGAAACCGAACTTGCCGGCAGAAAGCTTTCAATCGAAACCGGCAAAATGGCAGGACTTGCAAATGCGGCTGTTATGGTTCGTTACGGCGACACAAACGTACTTTGCACAGTTACGGCTTCAGCTAAGCCCCGTGAGGGCGTTGACTTCTTCCCGCTTTCAGTTGACTACGAGGAGAAGATGTACTCGGTAGGCAGAATCCCCGGCTCTTTCCAGAGAAGAGAGGGTAAGGCAAGCGAAAAGGCTGTTCTTACTTCAAGATGTATCGACAGACCTATCCGTCCCCTTTTCCCGAAGGATCTCCGCAATGACTGCACAGTTGTTGCAACCGTTATGTCGGTTGACCCCGATTGCAGCCCCGAAATCGCAGCTATGATCGGTGTTTCGGCAGCTATCGCAATTTCTGATATTCCGTGGGACGGCCCCATTTCAGGCGTAAATGTCGGTCTTGTTGACGGCGAAATCGTTATCAACCCCACTCTCGAGCAGAGAGCAAAGACTGACCTTAACCTTACCGTTGCTTCAACAGCTGACCTTGTTGCTATGATTGAGGCAGGCGGTAACGAAATTTCCGACGACCTTATGTTCGATTGCATTATGGCAGGTCACGAGGAAAACAAAAAAATCGTTAAATTCATTCAGGGTATCGTTGATGAGGTAGGTAAGCCCAAATTTGCTTATGAATCTTCAGACCCCGATCCCGTTATTTTCAAGGAAATTGAGGACTTCTGCATCGAAGATGTCAAGAAGGCTCTTGATACAGACGACAAGCTTGTTCGTGATGAGGCTCTTCTTCCGATTTACGCAGCTGTTCATGAGAAGTTCGACGAGAAGTTTGAGGGCAACGAAGCTAAGCTTGACGAGATTATGTATCTTGTTCAGAAGCACGTTGTTCGTTCATGGCTCAAGGATGAGCATAAGAGAGTTGACGGCAGAGGCATTGACGAAATTCGTCCGCTTAACGCTGAAATCGACCTCCTTGCAAGAGCTCACGGCTCGGGTATGTTCACAAGAGGTCAAACTCAGGTGCTTTCAGTTGCGACACTCGGCCCGATAAGCGACGCTCAGCAGCTTGACGGTCTTGACGAGCAGAAGGAAAAGAGATATATCCATCACTACAACTTCCCCTCATATTCGGTTGGCGAAACAAAGCCGTCAAGAGGTCCGGGCAGAAGAGAAATCGGACACGGTGCTCTTGCTGAAAAGGCTCTTGTTCCCGTTCTTCCGTCAGTTGAGGAATTCCCCTATGCTATCCGTGTTGTTTCAGAAGTTCTTTCTTCAAACGGCTCAACCTCACAGGGCTCAATCTGCGGCTCGACCCTTGCTCTTATGGCAGCAGGCGTTCCGATTAAAGCACCCGTTGCAGGTATTTCCTGCGGTCTTATCACAGGCGACGAGGGCGTTTACGGCGACTTTATGACAATGGTTGATATTCAGGGACTTGAGGATTTCTACGGCGATATGGACTTCAAGGTTGCAGGTACAAAGAAAGGTATCACAGCTATTCAGATGGACCTCAAGGTTCACGGTCTTACTCCCGAAATCATCAAAGAGGCTTTCGCAAAGACTCACAAGGCAAGAGATTATATACTTGACGATATTATGCTTCCCGTTATTTCAGAGCCGAGAGCAGAGCTTTCAAAGTGGGCTCCGAAGATGCTTACAACAAAGATTGACCCCGAAAAGATTGGCGAGGTTATCGGTAAGCAGGGCAAGGTTATTCAGAAAATCTGCGCAGAGTGCGACTGTAAGGTTGACGTTAACGAAGAAGGACAGGTATTTGTTTCCGCTATTGACCTTGACAATGCAAAGAAGGCAATCTTCATTGTTGAGACAATCGCAAACGGTCCCGAGGTAGGCGCAATCTACAAGGGCGTTGTTACTCGTCTTATGAGCTTCGGCGCATTTGTTGAAATCGTTCCCGGTGTTGAGGGTATGGTACACATCAGCCACCTTGACGTTAAGAGAACTGAAAAGGTTGAGGACGTTGTCAATGTCGGCGACGAAATCATCGTAAAGGTTCTTCCGAAGGACGAGCAGGGCAGACTTAACTTCTCACGCCGTGAGGCTCTTATCGAGGTTGAGGGACTTACTCCCGAAAACGACCTCAATGAAAGACCGCAGAGAAGAGAAGGCAGAAGAGCTAACTTCCGCAGAAAATAATCTTTAATGCAAGTACCACGGTAGAAATTCTATCGTGGTATTTTTTTACAATTTTCAAGCTTTGTATATGGTTAAAATTAACAATTTATACATTGACGAAAATTTTTCGAAATAGTATACTATTTATGATGAAATGTTGATTATCTGATTTTGAAAAGAGGTAAATATGAAAAAAACACTTTCTGTTATTCTTTCGCTTGTTTTGATTTTTTCTGTTATCAATTTCGGCGGAATAACAGCCTTTGCTGAAAATGAAACTATAATCGACGGCGACTATTCGTACCGCCTTCTTGACGACGGCACCTATGAGCTTTTGAGCTACGACGGAACAGACACAGATTTGATTATCCCCTCGGAGTTCCGTGGCTTACCTGTAACGGTGCTGGGCGTATATTCCTGCGGCTTGTGCGACAATCTTACAAACGTCGTCATTCCCGATACAATAACCTCTATCGGCTCACAATGCTTCAAAAAAAATCCGTCACTCGAAACCGTTACCATTCCGCAGAGCGTTAAGGAAATCGGCGAGGGTGCTTTTTCGGAGTGTCCGAGCCTTAAAAGGATAAATATTGAAAATCTTGCCGTTTGGTGTGAAATTAACTTCGGCGACCAAGATGCAAACCCGTTTTGCTTTGCAAGCGAATTCTATTTGAACGGAAAGCCGCTTAAAAACGTTGAAATTCCGAGCACTGTTAAGAAAATCTCAAACTACGCCTTTTATATGGCTCCGATTGAGACGTTAAAAATCCCTCTGGGCGTTACCGAAATCGGAATCGGTGCTTTTGTAGGCTGTAAAAATCTTACAAGCATTTCGCTTCCGAGCAGCATTAAAAGCATTGACAGAGCTGCGTTTATGGAATGTACCGCTTTGACCGAGGTTACAATACCCAAGGGCGTTGAAATTGTTGACGAGTTTGCATTTTACAAATGCTCCGGTCTTAAAGAGGTTACCGTTCCGTCCTCTGTAACCTCGGTAACAATAAGCTCCTTTAACAGCTGCACCTCGCTCGAAGAGCTTGTGGTATTGAGCGAAGCCAAATTGGAATTCGGAGATTTAGGCAGCACTGCGCTCACGATTTATGCAAAATCCGGCACTCCGACGGAGAGCTACGCTAAAGCCAACAATATCCCGTTCACCTCGCTTCTTATCGGCGACACGGACGGCGACGGAAGCGTCGGCATATCCGACCTCACGCTTGTTTCGATTTACCTTTCGGGCAAGGGCGAGCTGACCTCTGCTCAGGCGGCTTGTGCGGATATAAACGAGGACTCGACCGTAGATGCGTTCGATATGTTCTATATCGACAAGGCAATTTACGCTTAAACAATTAAATTTACACAGCAAGAAGCGGTGACAGATTTCTCTGCCACCGCTGTTATTATGCCTTTATTGTTTTATTAAACCCTTATGCCCATTCCTCCGTCGGCTCGATAAGTCCGTAGCCGCCGTCCTTTCTCTTATAAACAACGTTTATGTCGTCGCTTTCGGAGTTGCGGAACATATAGAACTGATGTCCGAGCATATTCATCTGCAAGATAGCTTCGTCAACCGTTTCGGGTTTGAGGATAACATTCTTTGTTCTTACAATGTCAAATTCCGTTTCCTCGTCGTCTGCGTTGTTGAAAACCTCGTCAAACGATGTCTCATGAATCTTCTTTTCGAGCTTCGTCTTATTTTTTCTGATCTGTCTGATAAGCGACTCTACGCAAGTGTCAAGCGCATCCTCAAGATCCTGTGAACGTTCCTGTGCTCTGAATATATATCCGCCTTTAGTCAGCGTAATCTCAACAATTTTGATATTTTTTTCAACCGTTGCCGTTACCTTAGCGTTTGCGTCAGGTCCGAAAAATTTCTCAACCTTGCTAAGCTTTAACTCAGCCCTTTCTTTGAAAGATTCTCTCGGTGTGCATTTTCTGCCGATGATGGTAATGTTCATTATGACATCCCCTTACTTATATATTCAAAAGCCGTAGCTTTTGTTTACATCTACAGTATAGCACAAGTTTATAATAAAATAAAGATATTTTATGAATTTTTATTTAATTTTCACAAATTAAACATTCCAGCTATTTATATACTTTTCCTGCTCGGGCGAAAGGCTGTCAATCGAAATGCCCCAAGCCGCAAGCTTTCTCATTGCAACGTTGCGGTCAATCTCCTGCGGAACGAAGTTTACGCCGACCTTGACCTTATCACGGTTTTTCGCCATATACTCGGCGGAAAGAGCCTGAATGGCAAAGCTCATATCCATAATCTCGGCAGGGTGTCCGTCGCCTGCCGCAAGGTTTACAAGTCTGCCCTCGGCGATAAGATTTATCCAATGACCGTTTGCAAGCTTGTAGCCCATAATATTATTTCTCTTTTCGGCAATTTCAACCGCATTCTTTTCGAGGTCGCCGACGTTTATCTCAACGTTGAAATGACCTGCATTGCACACGATTGCGCCGTCCTTCATATTGAGTATTGCTTTCTCTGTAATAACGTCCTTACAGCCTGTAACGGTAATAAAGAAATCTCCGATTTTAGCCGCTTCGACCATCGGAAGAACGGTAAAGCCCTCCATCTTAGCCTCCATAGCCTTTATCGGGTCAATCTCGGTAACGATAACGTCTGCGCCCAAGCCCTTTGCTCTCATTGCAACGCCCTTACCGCACCAGCCGTAGCCTGCGACAACAACCTTTTTACCTGCAACAACAAGGTTTGTCGTTCTGTTAATTCCGTCCCACACGCTCTGTCCCGTGCCGTAGCGGTTGTCGAAAAGATACTTGCACTGTGCGTTGTTTACAGCCATCATCGGGAAAAGAAGCTTGCCGTCCTTTTCCATAGCTTTAAGTCTGATAATACCCGTGGTCGTTTCCTCGCAACCGCCGATAACGTTTTCAATCAGCTGCGGATATTCATTGTGAATAAGATTTACGAGGTCGCCGCCGTCGTCAATTATAATATTCGGAGCAATTTCAATTACCCTGCGCAAATGCTCATTGTATTCCTCTGCGGTTGCTCCGTGATAGGCAAAAACATTCATTCCGCCCTTAACGAGAGCCGCCGCAACATCATCCTGCGTCGAAAGCGGATTGCTGCCCGTAACATACATTTCAGCACCGCCTGCCGCAAGAACTCTGCAAAGATATGCTGTTTTTGCCTCAAGATGAACCGAAAGCGCAACCCTCAAGCCTTCAAACGGCTTTTCCTGTGCAAACTCCTTTTCAAGTGAGGACAAAATCGGCATATTCGCCTTGACCCACTGTATTTTTCTCTCTCCCGATTCATAGAGAGCCAAATTTCTTATATCGCTCATTTCGTACTTCCTTCCGATATTTTTTACTCCATAATAAAATAACATATTACCTGCCAAAAAGCAATAAATATTGACATAAGTCAATAATTATGCGATAATTAAATTTACTAAAGGTAGTCTTAGGAGGCACACATTTCTTATGGAAAAGAGTAATAACATCATTAGAAGAATAATCTGTGTTGTTCTCGCTTTAACACTCACAGCTTGTATTTTTACCTCTTGTAAAAAGAATAACGAAGAAGAGGAAATTACACGTGGCAACGCTCAAATCGAAAGACCCACCTATGAGGAGGAGTCTCAACCCGAGGGCGAGGCTACGACAGATCCTGCCGCTACAATGGAGGATGCAAGAAACACTACGGCAAAAGCGTCCGGCACCGCAACGACGGAAGGTACTACATACAGCAGCGACCCGAAGGTTGACGACGCTATCAAAGACGCTGCAAAGCAAAGCGGTATGAGCCCCGAGCAAATTGCCGAATTTATACAGATAATGGGCTACGATTACGACCCCGTTCAGGGTATTTTCTACACAAGCCTTGATAACTGGCAGAGGCAGGCTAACTTCGTTGCTCACTATGATACGGCGGCTCACTATTTCAATATGAACTACCGCACGGCAAGAATTGACTTTGGTCCTATCGACGGTCTTGACTGGAGAATTCAGCTTTGGAAAGGTCAGTACGGTGCCTTCGGCGGAAGTGAAATCGGCGTATATACTAAAGACCCGAAGCAGAACGCTATGCTTTATCACTGTGCCGACGACGATCATCTTCTCTATATGGAGTCCGCACTTTATCTCAATAAAGAGGATTATCAAAACAACAAGGTTTACTTTACAAGAGAATGGCAGGCTCATTGGTGGCTTACAGGCTTTAAGCCGGGCGTTGTAAACCCCGCTTCGCTGATTATGTCAATGCGTATTCGCTGTATGTCATCTAAAATGGCAACACAGTTTGCTGCGGCTCTTGAACAAGCAGGCTTTACAGCGGTTAAAAGTCAAAAAGATATGACCTATGACACCTATTGCAGAAGCCTCAATGACATTTATATCCTTTGGGATGAAGTCGGCGAGCTGAACTACGTACAAAAGAAGAACTAAACAAAAGCCCACTAAACGGTGGGCTTTTATAGTAGGAGATTATGAGACTATTATGAAAAACGGATTTTTCGCATTCACAGGCAGAATAAAATATATCAACCGTTGGGCACTTATGCGCAACACAACCTATGAAACCTTGAGTCAGCACTCACACGAGGTTGCTGTTTTGGCTCACGCCCTCGCCGTAATCGGCAATAAAAAGCTCGGCAAGAGCTACAACACCGAAAGAGCCGCCCTGTTAGGTCTTTACCACGACGTGCCGGAAATTATCACAGGCGATATGCCGACACCCGTGAAATATTACAGCAGGGATATGCGTAACACCTTTGAAAAAATCGAAAATAACGCTTGCTCCTCTCTGCTCGATATGCTCGACGACGATATAAAAGGCGAGTACACCTCATTATTTTTCAAGGATGAAAAGGACACAGAGCTTTGGCGGCTTGTAAAGGCAGCGGATAAATTAAGCGCATATATCAAATGTATCGAAGAGCGAAAAGCAGGAAACTCTGAGTTCTCCGACGCCGAAAAATCAACAAAGGCGTTGATTGACTCCCTTGACTGTGAGGAGGCCGATATTTTCGTAAAGGATTATCTCCCTGCTTATGAATTACCGCTTGATAAGCTGAAATAAACAAAAATTTGCACCTCGAATTATCAAAAGTGCAATTTTTGCACTTTGCTTTCCAAAGAAAAGTGCAAAAAACAACCCCCGTTCTATGAACGGGGGTTATTTATATCTGTTATTCTTTTTCTTCTGTTCTTGTAACCGCAATGCCGAGGTCGTTGAGCTGAAGCTCGTCAACGGGTGCAGGACATTCGGTCATAGGCTCGGAAGCATTCTGAACCTTGGGATATGCCACAACATCTCTCAAGCTCTCACAGCCGAGCATCTGCATACAAAGTCTGTCAAGACCGATACCCATACCACCGTGAGGCGGAGCGCCGAAACGGAATGCATCAAGCAGGTAGCCGAATTTCTCGTAAGCCTCTTCCTTTGTAAGACCGAGAAGGTCGAAAATTCTCGACTGAAGCTGTGGGTCGGTAATTCTTATCGAGCCCGAGGACAATTCAATTCCGTTAAGTACAAGGTCGTAGCACTTTGCCCTGACCTTGCCCTTATCGGTTTCAAGGTAATCAAGGCAATCGTCCATAGGTGCGGTAAAGGGGTGGTGCATTGCAAGCCACTCGCCGCTTTCCTCGTCATACTCAAAGAACGGAAATTCCGTAATCCAAAGAAGATTGAACACGCCCTCGGGGATTATATCAAGCTTCTTTGCAACCGTCTGTCTGAGTGCGCCGAGTATCGAAAGAACGTGGTTATTATTAGCGTCTGCGATAACAAGAAGCACATCGCCCTGCTTCAAATCCACTTTAGACGAAATTTGACTAAGCTCCTCTTCGGTCATAAATTTGGCAAACGAGGAAGCCATACCGTCGGGTGTCATTCTTATCCAAGCCATACCCTTTGCGCCGCTTCCCTTTGCCTGCTCGGTAAGCTTGTCTATCTCTTTTCTTGTAAGCACGGAAGCCGCATTTTCAGCCTTTATCGCTCTGACACTGCCGCCTGCCTCGATAGCACTCTTGAACACAACAAACTCAGAGCTCTTAACAATATCGGTAAGGTCGATAAGCTCCATTCCGTATCTTGTATCGGGCTTGTCCGAGCCGTATCTCTCCATAGCCTCCTTAAAGGTAAGGCGAGGCAACGGAGTGGGAATATCAACACCAAGTGCATCCTTGAACACACGCTTGATATATCCCTCGCCCATTTCGAGAACATCCTCCATCTCGACAAAGGACATTTCAAGGTCAATCTGCGTAAATTCGGGCTGACGGTCTGCTCTCAAGTCCTCATCTCTGAAGCAACGGGCAATCTGCATATATCTGTCAAAGCCTGCAACCATCGAAAGCTGCTTATAAAGCTGCGGAGACTGCGGAAGCGCATAGAAGCTGCCGTTGTGAATTCTCGACGGAACAAGGAAATCTCTTGCACCCTCGGGAGTTGAACGGATAAGCATAGGCGTTTCAATCTCGATAAAGCCGTTCTCGTCAAAATAATCTCTTGTGATTTTCGCTACCTTGTGTCTGAAAATGATATTCTTCTGCAAATCGGGACGGCGAAGGTCAAGATAACGGTATTTAAGTCTTGTCAGCTCTCCCGTCTGTGAATTTTCCTGAATTTCAAACGGAGTTGTCTCGCTCTTTGCAAGAACTCTCAATTCCTTAACCTCAATTTCAATCTCGCCGGTGGGAATATCGGGGTTTTTAGCACTTCTCTCCCTGACTGTTCCTGTTGCGGCAAGAACATACTCACTTCTAACGGAAAAAGCCTTGTCAAAAACCTCTTTGTCGGTGCTTTCGGTAAAAGCCAACTGAACAACGCCTGTTCTGTCTCTCAAATCGACGAAAATCAATGCGCCGAGGTCTCGCTGACGCTGAACCCAACCGCAAAGAGTAACCTCTCTGCCAATATCCTTTGCGGTAAGCGTGCCGCAATAGTCCGTTCTCTTAATTCCCTGCATTGTTTCCATCAATTTTGTCCTCCAAGTATATCTGTAATTTCAAGTCCCTCAATGCCGTAGCCGTCAAGCGAGTCCATCGCCTGCTTTATTACAATCGACTGAAAATTATCCGTGAAATCCGCAAGCTCAATCTCCGCCTGAGTGCCGTCCGACATATTTTTAAGCACAGCCCTGCCGCTTTCAAGCTCGCTGTCGCCGAGTACAACGGTATAAAGTGCGCCGATTTTATCTGCATATTTCATCTGAGCCTTAACGGATCTTCCGACGGTATCAAACTGTGCCGAAAGCCCCTCGTTTCTCAAATCCGTAGCAAGAGCCGAGGCTTTTATATTAGCCTGCTCGCCCATAGAAGCGATATAAAGGTCGCATTTTTTCCTTTCGGGGAACTCGGTTTTCTGCGTATCCATCAAAAGCATAAGCCTTTCAAGTCCGAGAGCGAAGCCGCAAGCCGGTGTAGGCTTACCGCCCATCTCCTCAACAAGTCCGTCATAGCGACCGCCGCCGCAAACAGTGCCCTGCGCTCCGATTTCGTTTGACACGAATTCAAAGACCGTTCTTGTATAGTAATCAAGACCTCTTACGATTGTCGGATTAACCTTGAAATCAATATTATTTGCTGTTAGATATTTTTTAACTAACTCAAAATGTTCATTACAATCCTCACATAAATAGTCGAGAATTTTCGGTGCATTTTCTGCGATTTTTGAGCATACGGGACTTTTGCAGTCAAGTATTCTCATCGGGTTTTTCTCAAGTCTGCCCTTGCAGGTATCACACAAAGCGTCATAATTGGCTTTGAAATATTCCTTGAGTGCTTCCTGATATTTTTTACGGCATTCGGGACAACCGATTGAGTTTATTTCAAGCGATATATTGTTTACGCCGAGATAATTGAACACCTCGTTTGCAAGCAAAATAATTTCAGCATCCTGTGCCGCACTTCCTGCGCCGAAGCACTCAACTCCGAACTGGTGGAATTCACGAAGTCTGCCTGCCTGCGGCTTTTCATAGCGATAGCAGGGCGTAACATAGTAAATTTTCTGCGGCATAGCCTCGTTGAAAAGTCCGTGCTCAAGGAAAGCTCGCACCGCACCTGCCGTGCCCTCGGGCTTCAAGGTTATTGACCTGTCGCCCTTGTCTTTAAAGGTGTACATTTCCTTCTGAACAACATCCGTTGTTTCGCCAACCGAACGCTGAAAAAGCTCGGTGTGTTCAAAAACAGGGGTACGCATTTCGTAAAAGCCGTAATTTTCGGCAATTTCACGCATAGCCGCTTCGATATATTGGATTTTATAGCTGCTCGACGGCAATGTGTCAAGCGTCCCTTTGATTGCGTTAGTAATAAGCGCCATAGATTTCATTCCCTCATTTATACAGAATTACCCCCTCCGAATCGGAAGGGGCGATTTTATTTAGTGGTGTTCGCCATTCTTCGGGTTAACAATATCTCTCCAGTCAAGGTCGCCCCTTGCAAGGCTGTGTATAAGTGCCTCCGCAGTAGCGATATTAGTAGCGACGGGTATATTGTGAACGTCGCAGAGCCTTAAAAGATTAGCTTCATTCGGCTCATGTGGCTTAGGATTAAGGGGATCTCTGAACATAAGCAAAAGGTCAATTTCGTTGCAAGCAATCCTCGAACCGATTTGCTGATCGCCGCCTTGAGAGCCGCTTAAAAACTGTGTAATTTTAAGACCTGTTGCCTCAGAGACAAGCTTACCCGTAGTTCCCGTAGCGCAAAGATTGTGCTTTGAGAGTATTCCGCAATATGCAATGCAAAACTGCGTCATAAGTTCTTTTTTCTCATCGTGTGCTATAAGAGCTATGTTCATATATCTTCAACTTCCTCCCTATTAAACTCTCTCGTATAGTATAATATCAAATTTTCTTTCATTTTTCAACTGTTTATCAATAAAAATCCTTTTGTTTGAACAAAACGTTTTCGCCCAAAATGCGTTTTGCCGTTCTTAAAAATGCATTAGAAGCATATTTTGAAATTTTGCTTCCGTTTGAAAGCAGCCTCACGCTGTCATCCTCTGGTATAACTCCGATAAGCTGTACCCTTGCCGAGTCAATGACATCATCAAGCTTCATTTGCTTTCCCGACTCGACTTCGTATCTGTCAAATCGGTTGATAATCATTCTGATATCAATATCTTTATCTGCTTTTATAACCCTGCCGACAGCCGCATCGGCACTTCTCACGCAAACGGGGTCGCCCGTTACAACTATAATCGCCCTGTCGCAGACCTTTGCCAAAATTCCGTGAAAAGAGTCCGAGCCTGCCGCAGAGTCAACAAAAACAAAATCATAATCCGTGTCCGTGTGCGAAAGCAAATCCGAAAACGCCGCCTCTGTTATGCTGTCCGAAAAGTCCGACGGTGCGGAAAGCAAATCGGGTGCGCCGTCTCCGCTGACAACCGCCTGCGAAAACGAGCAGCGTCCCTCGATAACATCAAGCCAATTATACACAACCTTATCCCCGATATTCATTATAAGGTCAAGGCTGCGAAAGCCGACGTCGGCATCAACAAGAAGCACGCTTTTTCCCATTGAGCACAGGGCGTTTGCAAGTCCTACCGAAACGGACGACTTTCCGACGCCGCCCTTCCCCGATAAGACAAGAATTTTCTGAGCCATTTCCCTCACTCCAATCAATTAAGCGCCGTATTCTGACTGTCTATCGCATCAATCTCGCTTGCAGTTCCGAAATACGCCTTATAAATATCAGCAACAAGCATCGCTGTTGCAGAACCGCTGTTCAAGTTCTCAATAGCCACGCTTACGGCAATTTGCGGATTATCGGCAGGTGCAAAGGAAATCATAAAGCCGTTAAGTCCCGACTCGATTTTACCGCTGACCTTCGCCTTTGACTCCGCAGTACCTGTTTTCGCCGCAACCGAAACAGGCAAGCCCTTAAATGCCGAAAGTCTGCCGCCGAGACGCATCATACCGTCCTTTACAACGTTTATGCTGCTCTGCGAAATTCCCGTTTCGTTGAGAACAACGGGTGTGCTGTCTATAATCGTCTGCGAGTAATCTGCAGTTTTTACGCTTTTTACAAAATGCGCCTTGTATCTTGTTCCGCCGTTTGCAATCGTCGCAACATAATTACAAAGCTGAATGGGTGTAAACAGGTTATCCGACTGACCGATAGCCGCCTGAACGGTATCGCCGGGATACCACGTTCCGCCGTGAGCTTCACGGTACTCTATGCTCGCAAGCACGCCCTTTGATTCGTTTATTTCAACGCCCGTTTTCTGTCCGAGACCGAGCCTTGTGCAATAGTCGTTCATTTTTTCAATTCCGAGCTGTCTGCCCGTCTCATAGAAGAAAATGTTGCACGACTGATTTAACGCTTCGGCGACCGTAATCGCCCCGTGTGCGTGAAGGCATTTGAACTGCGTATCCTGGAAGTAGGTGTAAATTCTGTTACAGGTTACTCTTGTGTCCTTTGTGATAACTCCCTCTTCAAGTCCTGCAAGCGCAATCGCCGCCTTAAAGGTAGAACCCGGCTCATACGTACTTTGAAGAGCTCTGTTCCAAAGCGGAGACGACTTGTCCGCAGAAAGTGCGGAATAGTTATCGTAATACGTCGTGAGGTCATAGCTCGGATAGGTAGCGCAAGCAAGCACCGCACCGCTGTTAACATCCATCACAACCGCCGAGCCGACCGCAGGCAAGCTCGCTTTATCCTTATACTGTGCAATGAAGTTCGCAAGAGCCTCCTGCACCGCAAGCTGCAAATCGGAGTCGATTGTCAAAATTACGGTATCGCCCTGAACAGGCTCTGTCGTAATCTCGGTCGTCTTGCTTCCGCTCGAATCGGTAATCGTGCTCTCAACGCCGTTCGTGCCCCGTAAATACTGCTCCATTGCGCTTTCAAGTCCGAACTTGCCGATGGTGTCGTCCATTGCATAAGCACGAAGCTTGAGATTTTTCTTTTCCTCGGTGGTAAGATTTTCATTCTTGACCGCCGTGTTATATTCTTCCGTCCTCTTGTTGTATTCCTCTGCGTTAAGCGGTCCTATTGTACCGATTATGTGCGGTGCAAGCGTACCGTTGAGATACTCTCTTTCGGTAGTTACCTGAATTTCAACCCCTGCATAGAAGCCGCTGTTTTCCTTAATCTTCGAAGCGAGTTCAACCGAAACATTGTCCGCAAAAGTGTACGGATTGGAGGTGGCAAACGCATTCTTTTTAAGCGAATAGCAAACAGATGCGATTTTCAATGCGTCGGAGTCCGAATACTGTTCAAGCTTGAACTTGGTTTTCAACTCGTCAAAACAGTTTTGCGCCGTCGCATACTCGTTGAGATAAAGCACGTTTTTGGACTTTAGATATTTTATATCTGCATCCCTGTCAGCCATAAATTGCACGTTTCCGTTTTGGTCGAAATAAAGCGGAATGTCATTGTTCCACTCCGTGCCATAGCTTTCAAGCAAGTGTATGAGCGAAATTATAATCTCGTTCCTCTGCTCCTGCTCGTCCGTTCTCGGAAAGTAAGAACCGTTGAAGATAACGGAGTTTATCTGCTTATTTGTAACAAGCGGCTTTCCGTTGCAGTCGAGAATTTCTCCCCTTGCCGCCTTGATGGTCGTATCGGTCTGCTTGAGCGCAACCCTCTCAACCGTCGCCTCGTCGGCATTCGCAATCTGTATTCTGAAAAGGTCGGCAATAAATAATGAGAAAACAAAAAGCACCGCTACGGTAAACGCAACAGTCCGAAATTTAGTGCTTTTGGTTTTATCGTTCATTTACAGCTCTCCTTTCATATGTCAAAATTCGTGTGCAGTCTTTGTAAGCCTCATAAGATACCTGACTATCACATAATATATCGGCGTAAACAAAACGGTGTATATCGCCGACGGCAAATAAAATCTCAAAAACAGCCAGACGGAGGAGTCCATACCCTGCGCCGTAACAAAAAACAGCACATAGAATACCGTATAAAGCAAGGTTGCCGAGCCCGAAAGAATCAACGCCGTCAAAAGATGGTTTCTCATAAGAATATTTATGAGCAAGCCGCATCCGCCGCCGATTATCATAAGGAACAATGCGTTATATCCGTCCGCAAGACCGAATACGCCGTCCCACAACGCTCCTGCAAGAGCTCCGAGCAGCGCACCGACCACCTCACGCTCAAACATTCCGAGGCACACAATAAGCGGTATGAGCAAAAATGCCCTTGCGGAGAAAATTTCCGGAAACCAGCCCCTTGTGTTCTGAAAAATGTTAGTAATCAATATTAAAATAACAAAAACCGTTCTTCTGAATATTATCAGCTTTGTATTATTACGCATTGCCCTTACCCTCAAAGTCAGTAATTACAAATGCGTCCTGAACCTCGCCCAAATCAATCTGCGGAGCGACCTCGGCATAGTAGGAGACGTCGCCCTCCTCCTGTTTCACAGACTGGACCGTGCCGATAATAAGCCCTCTCGGGAATATTCCGCCGACGCCCGAGGTGCAGACAATTCCACCCTCGGCTACTGCGGTATCCTTTGTAAGTCCTGCAAATTTAACGGTTGCGGTAAGGCTCATTTTAACCGTCGTGTCGGTATAGCCTATTTCGCCCGTTCTTATCTCGTACGCTGCGGCATTGACCTGCGGATCGTAAACAGAAAGCACAATACAGGTTGTCGGAGTAACCTCGCTGACAATTCCGATAAGATATTCTCCGCTTATAACGGGGTCATTTACACTCACGCCGTCATTGCTTCCGCAGTTGAGCTCAAAAGAATCGAAGGCGTCCGCCGAATTCCTGCCGATAACCGTTCCTGCGGTAAATTTGAAATCGGGATTTTTCTCCTTAACACCGAGGAAATTTTCGTAAGCCTCGATTTGCTTTTTCATTTTTTCGTAATCGACAAGCTTTTTCTGATAATCCGCTACCTGCTCTTCGAGCTCGGCAACCCTGTCCATATACGAAGCCGAGGAAACAAATCCGCCCTTTACAAAATCAAGCTTTTCCGAAATAGCCGTTGAAAGGCGAGACAGCGGAGAAAATACGGTGCTGATAGCGGAGGTCAACGGAGAAGCCGCATTGCCGGAAGATACCCCTGCGATAATTCCCGCAAGAAGTATAATAACAAGCAAAAGCAACGCTCTGAACGTATTGCTTCTGACAAAATTCTTCAACTGTATCACCTACCGTTCGTATAAAAGTGCAACAAGGCGGGCATAACACCCGCCGTGAAAATAACTATCAATCGTAATATCCCTTTTCCATAAACTTGGGATTTTCCAAGCACATACCTGTTCCGTCAACAACGCAGTCAAGCGGATTTTCAGCAATGTGAACGGGAATTTTTGTTTCAATCGAAATAAGCTTATCAAGACCTCTGAGCAATGCGCCGCCGCCTGTAAGCATTATACCTCTGTCGATAATATCCGCCGAAAGCTCAGGGGGAGTTTTCTCAAGAGTCGAGTGAATTGTATCAAGTATCTGATTTACCGGATCGGAAAGAGCTTCTCTGACCTCTTCGGATGTGATTTCAATGTTCTTGGGAAGTCCGTCAAGCAGGTTTCTGCCCTTAACGTCCATTGCGCCCTCGCCGTCATAGGGATAAGCGGAGCCGATTTTAATCTTAATGTCCTCAGCCGTTCTTTCGCCGATAAGAAGATTGTGCTTCTTTCTGATGTAAGCGATAATAGCCTCGTCGAAATTGTCGCCTGCAACTCTTGCCGACTGTGCCGTAACAATATCGCCGTAAGAAATAACGGCTACCTCAGATGTACCGCCGCCGATGTCAACAACCATGCTTCCGACCGCATCCGAAACAGGGAGACCTGCGCCGATTGCCGCCGCCATAGGCTCGTCGATAAGGTTTACAAGCTTTGCGCCTGCCGAACGAGCTGCATCATGAACAGCCTTTCTCTCAACCTCTGTAACGCCCGACGGGATACAAATGAGCACTCTTGCCCTTGAAAACGGAGATGAGCTTATTGCCATCTTTATAAATTCTTTAAGCATATCCGAGGTTATATCAAAGTCTGCGATAACGCCGTCCTTAAGAGGTCTTACCGCTGTGATTGAGCCCGGAGTTCTGCCTATCATCTGCTTTGCCTTGTCGCCGACAGCCTCAACCTTCTGCGGATAAGCGCTGACGTTTACGGCAACAACCGAAGGCTCTCTTATTACAATTCCTTTGCCCTTAACATATACCAATGTGTTGGCTGTGCCGAGATCGATTCCGATATCCTGTGAAAACAACATATCTTTCTACTTCCTTTCATTTTCTTCAATCTGTATTACACCCATTTTATCAATTAACATTATAACCGCAAAATGTAAAATTCTCAACCTTTATAACGCAAAAACTTATTAAAATTTTGTGAATTTATGTGTTTTTGAACCGTTCGGAGCTTCTGCGCCAATGAAAAAGGTACTGTTGAGCAATTCCCTCGTAATTTTTCATACATTCGGGAAGCCCGTTCGGGTACATTTCCTCGGTAATTCTCTTGACCCAAACGTCAACGGGGAAAGCATCCAACTTTCCGAAGCCGTACAAAAGCGTGCACTCCGCAACCTTTTTGCCGACGCCCTTGATTTTGATAAGCTCTTCACGTCCGAACTGCGTGGGTTGACTGTCTATCCTTGCAAAATCCACTTCCCCCTTGCTTACCCTTTGAGCAGCGTCAAGAATGTATTTTGCACGAAAGCCGGCACGAAGCGGAGACAAATCCTCGACCGTGAGCGTACTTAACCTCTCCGCACTCGGAAAAGAATAAGCGTTTTCTTCTATCCTTTCGCCGAAGCTCTCGCAAAGTCGGGAAATTATGCCCTTAATTCTCGGAATGTTGTTGTTTTGCGAAATTATAAACGAGCAAAGCGTCTCCCACGGCTCCTGCCTCAAAATTCTGATGCCTGCGTATTCCTCGCAAGCCATTTTCAGATTTTCATCCGTTCCGAAATTATCCGTTATCGTCTTATAATCCCTGTCAAAGTCAAGGTATCTGCGGAGCGTTTTGTTGAAATCCGCTTCGGTGCAGCTGCAATACAGAGTATCGCCGTCCTGCCTTAACGTGTATTGCTTTCCCGACACCACGCCACGCATATTTCCGTTTTCGTCCTTTTCCCAACGGAACGCCTGACCGCAGTCGAGCATCAAATCCAAATTAAACATTTCCGGCGTCTTAATCTCAAACTGAAAGCCGTCCATATCATCACTCCCAAAAAAATACACAAAAATCACAGAAAATTATATTAAAAACCCACAATGTGAATTTGCACAAAAAGTTTTGTGGGGCTTACTCAAAAAATAACTACCAAACGTAATATTTAGTAAAGCTATAATAACTTACAGTATTTACCTGTGAATATCGAAAAGTTATAAACATTTGGCGAAAAGTGCGGTAAAAACCGAGTTTTACACAGTTTTTACGTCTACTTATCAACATTTTGAACGGTGTTTTGAACATTTTTGAACAAAACAAAAATATACAATCTGTAATATTTTCCGTGAAAATAATTTTGTATAAAATCCCATATTGACATAAATTCGGCTGCAACCTCACGTATATTCCAGCCAAAATATACCATACTAAAATCAACAAATCGAAAAGGACACGGCAACATGATTAAAGGTGTAAACAGACAGGTTCTTGAGGTACACGAAACAGGTACAAAATACTTTGAAAAGGCATTGTTCTTTGTAAAACCGGAGTATTCCACTCTCAGTGAAAGGCGGCTCAACGAAAAAGCTCTGCAAGCTCTTTCGGGCAATGATAAAGTTCCCGTTACTCGCCGTGCAAAGATAAAAAACGTTGTGCTGAAAATTGTCTGCCTGTTACTGTCCGCCATGACGGGCGCAGGAGTTACCCTGCTTTTAAGATAATTCCGCCCTTTTTAGAATAACCGCAGAAGTGCCGTCAATGAACACGGACTCTCCGCAATTATATCCACAGAAAAGACGTTCGCTGTTGTGCCAGCTCTGCGGCAAATTATAGGTAATGCCGTTTTCATTCCTGTTGGCTATAATGAGCAGGCTTTCTTTTTTGCCCCGTCGCTCAAACGCAACGCAGCCGAGAGCCGCCGACACGGGGTTAAACTCTCCGTCCTTTAGGCACTCGTTTTCTTTTCTCAATTTTCCGAGGCGTACATAATGAGCGTGCAGCTCACACTGCGTATTATCCCATTCAAAGTAAGCTCTGTTGAACGGATCCTTATAGCCTTGCATTGAAATCTCGTCGCCGTAGTAAATGCTCGGTACGCCCGGAAGCATAAACTGAAGCGCAGAAGCCATTTTCATAAGTCGTATGCCATTTTCCTTTTGCTCGGGCGACAAAAAATGCTCGCTCTGCCATTGTCTGTCCCTGTATTCGCAGCTTTCCCCGACAATACGGGTTATAGCTCGCTCGGTGTCGTGAGTACCTATGTGATTCATCATAACATCAAGCGCCTGCTTAGGATAATTGCCGATTATCGACATCACGCTTTTCATAAAGTCCTCGGCAACGCCGTATCTCGCAAAATCAAGCACAGCATTGGCAAACGGATAGTTCATAACGCTGTCAAACTGCTCTCCGAGCAAAAACTTTCGCCTTTGACCGTAGGAAAATTTGTTTGTGGCATCCTCCCAAACCTCGCCGAGCAAAAGTGCGTCGGGCTTCGCCTTTTTAACCGCAAGCCTTACCTTATCAAGAAAAACATCGGGCAATTCGTCGGCAACGTCAAGCCGCCAACCGTCTGCGCCCAATTTGAGCCATTTTGCGATAATTCCGTTTTCGCCCGTGATGAATTCAAGGTAATCCTCGCACTCCTCCGTAACCTCGGGAAGCGTGTCAAAGCCCCACCACGAAGCGTACTTATCGGGATAGTGTTCAAATTTATACCACTTGAAATACGGCGACTGCTTTGAGTTATATGCTCCGCCGTCTCCGTAACGACGGTGCTTGTTAAAATAAACGCTGTCGTCGCCCGTGTGCGAAAAAACGCCGTCAAGTATAATTTTTATATCCCTTTTATGCGCCGCCCCACAAAGCGAAGCGAAATCCTTTTCCGTGCCGAGCAACGGGTCGATTTTCGTGTAATCTGCTGTGTTATAGCGATGATTCGAGTGCGCCTCAAATATGGGGTTGAGATAAATACAGGTAACGCCAAGCTCCGAAAGATAGGGTAATTTTTCTTCAATTCCCTTGAGGTCGCCGCCGAAATAATCGTTGTTTAGCACCTTGCCGTTTTCATTCGGTCGCCAATAGGGTTGATTTTCCGTGTCGGCTCTCAAAATTCTGTCGGACGGTATATTCTGCTTTTTTTCGCCCGAGTTATAAAAGCGATCGGGGAAAATTTGATAAATAATTCCGCCCTTCAGCCACTCTGGAGTTTTGAAATCCGAGCTGCAAACGGTCAACTGCCAATCGGAGGTCTCTGCCGTAAGCGACGAAAACACACCTGTAAAATCCGACGACTTGCAAAGCTTGGTTTCTCCCCACGGAGAGGAAATGTCAAAATGATACCAATAGAGTCCTGCGGTGGAAATTTGAGCTTCTATATCCCAAACCTCGTGCGAGTCGCCGTACATTCCTGCCCAATACATACCCTTTGACTCGTAGTCCTCCTGCGAGTCGTCTCTTAAAGAAAGGCATGCGGAATTTGCGCCGAACGAGCGTGGAACGATAATCCTGAATTTCACGGTTTCGCCCGTCTCGACTGCGCCCTTTTTACTTTTGTAATATTTATCTTCCGAATTAAAAGCCGTTATTCCCATCTGCACTGCACCTATCCGACGTGTCCTATTTTTAATCACATTCTTATAAATTATATCACATACGTTTAGATAAATAAACCGAATTAAAATATTTTCAGCAGAAGAAAGCTTCCAAAAAAGCCTTATTTTGCATAAAAATCGCTTGAAATTGCAATCAATCAGGCAAAATTGTCTTAAAACAGCACTTGAAGTTCACACGAACCTGTGTTATTATCATATTATAACAGCAAAAGGATTGATGAATATGTTAAAGAACATCCCCGGAACAGTCCTTGAATGGAACGACGCTTTAAGTCAAAACGCCTTTGCGGTTTTATCGCCTGTTCTTTCGGTTACAAAAGGACTGACGCTATCGCAATTAAAGGAATTGACGGGACTTGAGGGCTCTACAATTCAAAATTGGGTGAAACGTGGCTGGGTTGAACGTCCGAGCGGAAAGCGTTACGGCGAACAGCAGATTGTCAGAATTATACTTATAAATATGCTCAGAAGCTCTATGCAGCTTGAAAAGATTATCGCTCTTATGCGCTACATAAACGGCGAGGTCGATGACCGAAGCGACGATATTATCCCCGACCGCAGACTTTTCAGCGTGATATGCTCGGTAATTTCGCAGGTTGACAAAAAGCAGACCACCGACAAAGCAATCATAAAAGAAATTATCGAAAACGAATTAACGGACTATGTCGGTCCGAACGAGGACTCAAAGCAAAAGCTTGAGAGTGCGGTATTTTGTATGGTGCTCGGCTTTTTCTCGGCGGAAATCAAAAAAGAGGCAGAAGCAGAATTTTCAAAGCTTTTTGAATAAGGAGGATTTCTATGATCATCACAACCACACCGTCGGTTGACGGAAGAAAAATCGAAAAATATCTCGGCGTTGTATGCGGAGAGGTAATCTCGGGCGTAAACTTCGTAAAGGATTTTGCGGCAGGGCTTACCAACTTCTTCGGCGGTCGTTCGGGCTCATATGAGGGTGAGCTTATCGACGCAAGAGAGCAGGCGCTTCACGAACTTGAACAGCGAGCTTTAACAATGGGAGCAAATGCGGTTGTCGGCGTTGATATTGACTATGAAGTACTCGGTCAGGGCGGAAATATGCTTATGGTATCCGTCAGCGGAACAGCCGTAATACTCGAAAAGCAATAAGCTTTGTATTAAGACTAAGGCACCGTAGAAATACGGTGCTTTTTCTTTTTGCTTTGACCGCCGTATTGAAATATTTCTCCTAATGCTCTATAATTATCAGCGAGATAAACTTTTCAAGAAAGAGATTGATAAAATGCTTACATATACCTATGTATCAAAGGGTAATTTTGAACTAAGAGAAAAACCGAAGCCTGTGCTTCTAAATGAGCGTGATGCAATTGTCAGGGTTACGCTTGCAAGTATTTGCTCAAGCGATTTGCACATTAAGCACGGAAGCGTTCCCCGTGCCGTCCCCGGAATTACGGTAGGACACGAGATGGTCGGAATTGTCGAAGAAATCGGAAGCGCCGTAACTAATGTTAAGGTCGGCGACAGAGTAACGGTAAACGTCGAAACCTTTTGCGGAGAGTGCTTTTTCTGCAAGCACGGCTACGTCAACAACTGCACATACAAAAACGGCGGTTGGGCTCTCGGCTGCCGAATTGACGGCGGTCAGGCTGAATATGTGCGTGTTCCCTTTGCCGACCGTGGATTAAATAAAATTCCCGATACCGTCAGCGACAGACAGGCTTTATTTGTCGGAGATGTGCTTGCAACAGGCTTTTGGGCTGCTCGCATTTCCGAAATAACCGAGGATGACACCGTGCTTATTATCGGCGCAGGTCCAACGGGAATTTGCACCCTGCTTTGCGTTATGCTTAAAAATCCGAAGCGTATAATCGTGTGCGAAAAGGATGAAAGCCGTATCAAATTCATAAATGAGCATTACCCCGAGGTGCTTACGGTTACGCCCGAGAGCTGTGCTGATTTTGTGCTGAAAAACAGCGATCACGGCGGCGCAGACAGAGTGCTTGAGGTTGCAGGCGCAAGCTCAACCTTCCGTTTGGCGTGGGAATGTGCAAGACCGAATGCGATTGTAACGGTCGTGGCTCTTTATGATGAAGCTCAAACCTTGCCGCTTCCCGATATGTACGGCAAAAACCTGATTTTCAAAACAGGCGGCGTTGACGGCTGCGACTGTGACGAAACCTTAGAGCTTATCGCACAGGGAAAAATCAACACAGAGCCGTTAATTACACACACCTATCCGCTTTCAAAAATCGAAGAAGCTTATGACATTTTCGAAAACAAAAAGGAAAATGTAATCAAGGTTGCGGTTGACTGTCAAAAATAATTTAATAAAAAACAAAAGGATGCAGACGCCACAATTCGCAATGTCGGTCGTCTCGGAAAAGACGGTATGAAGGAAACAAACGACGAAATCATCAGCATTATGGTTAGCAGCTGTTGATATAAAAACCGTTTAATATAAAGCAAAAGAAGTGTAGAAATGACAAAGATTTTATTCGTCTGCCACGGCAATATATGTCGTTCGCCGATGGCGGAATTTATACTTAAAGATATGGTTAAACGCAAGGGACTTGAAAGCGAGTTCCTTATTTCATCAAGTGCAACAAGCACCGAGGAAATTTGGAACGGCGTGGGAAATCCCGTTTATCCGCCTGCAAGAGCCGTGCTTGAAGCTCACTCGATAAATCCCTACGGCAAGCGTGCCGTTCAGCTGACTTCGAGTGATTATGACAAATATGATTTGTTTATCGGTATGGACAGCGCAAACATAAGAAATATGAAGCGTATTCTCCGTGGCGACAGCGACAATAAAATTCGCAAGCTTATGGAATATACGGGAAGTAATGCAGATGTGTCCGACCCGTGGTACACAAGAGATTTTGAGCGTTGCTACAACGATATTTACAAGGGCTGCGAGGCATTGCTGAAAGCATTAACAGAATAAAAATGCAACAAAAAAACGCTGTGCAAAGCACAGCGTTTAATTTTTTATTTGCTCTTATTTGCTTTTCTTTTCGATAAGGCTCTTGCCGCCCATATACATTCTAAGCGGCTCGGGAATTCTGACTGTTCCGTCCTCGTTAAGATTGTTTTCAAGGTAAGCAATCAACATTCTCGGAGGCGCAACAACCGTGTTGTTAAGTGTGTGTGCAAAATAGTTGCCGTCCTTACCCTTAATTCTGATTCCGAGACGTCTTGCCTGTGCATCTCCGAGGTTTGAGCATGAGCCAACCTCAAAATACTTTTTCTGTCTGGGACTCCAAGCCTCAACGTCAAGGCTCTTAACCTTGAGGTCTGCAAGGTCGCCCGAGCAGCATTCAAGAGTTCTTACGGGAATATCAAGGCTGCGGAAGAAATCAACCGTGTTGTTCCAAAGCTTATCGTACCACTCGTCGCTCTCCTCGGGCTTACATACAACAACCATTTCCTGCTTTTCGAATTGGTGTATTCTGTAAACGCCTCTTTCCTCGATACCGTGTGCGCCGACTTCCTTACGGAAGCACGGAGAATAGGATGTAAGTGCCTTCGGAAGCTCTGCTTCGGGAATGATAGTATCGATAAATTTACCTATCATCGAGTGCTCGCTCGTACCGATAAGATAGAGATCCTCGCCCTCGATTTTATACATCATATTTTCCATCTCTGCGAAGCTCATAACGCCCGTTACAACGTCGCTTCTTATCATAAACGGCGGAACATAATAGGTAAAGCCTCTGTCAATCATAAAATCTCTTGCGTAAGAGAGAATTGCCGAATGAAGTCTTGCGATATCGCCCGAAAGATAATAGAAGCCGTTACCGCTTGTCTTTCTTGCGGAATCAAGGTCAATACCGTCAAACGATTCCATAATATCAACGTGATAAGGAATTTCATAATCAGGCACAACAGGCTCGCCGAATTTTTCAAGCTCAACGTTTTCGCTGTCGTCCTTGCCTATCGGCACATCCTTGCCGATAATGTTCGGAATGACCATCATTCTCTTTTTGATTTCAGCGGCAAGCTCCTGCTCCTTAACCTCAAGAGCTTCAAGCTCCTCGTTGATTTCCTTAACCTTTGACTTTGCGCTTTCAGCCTCGTCCTTGAGACCCTTGCCCATAAACATACCGATTTCCTTGCTGATACGGTTACGGTCGCCTCTCAATGCGTCGCCCTTTGTTTTTGACTCTCTGTATTCAAGGTCAAGCTTAATTACCTCGTCAACCAAAGGAAGCTTTTCATCCTGAAACTTCTTTTTAATATTTTCCTTTACTGCGTCGGGATTTTCCCTTAAAAATTTAATATCAAGCATTTTTATATCCTCCGATATTCTTAATCATTTATTATTCAAGATTTTCAAACTGTTTTGAAAGCTTTTCAAGGTCTGATTTCGAGAAAAACTCAACCTCGAGAGTTCCGCTTCCGCCCTTTGAAACGAAAACCTTTACTTTTCTGCCAAGCATTTTTGAAAGTGCGATTTCGACCTCATCATAAAAAATATCACGCTTCTTTTCACGCTTTTCGGGCGATTTTTTTGTTTTCTGTGCGCTCTTTGCAAGTCGCTCTACATCACGAACGGAAATTCCGTCCTTAACAACAAGCTGCGCCACTCTTGAAGCCTCTGCCGTATCCTCAAACGAAAGCAACGCCCTTGCGTGTCCCATTGAAATTTTGCCGTCTCTTACAAGAGCCGAAATATCCTCGGGAAGATTGAGCAATCTCAAACTGTTTGTAACCGCAGTTCTCGATTTGCCGACCTTTTGAGCCGCTTCCTCTTGTGTGAATCCAAATGTGTCGATAAGAGTTTTTATTCCCTGCGCTTCCTCGATTGCATTGAGATCCTCTCTGTGCAAGTTTTCGATAAGAGCAAAGATGCTCTCCTCTTCGTCCGTCATCTCACGGATTGTAACGGGAACCTCTGTAACCCCTGCCATCCTTGCCGCACGGTATCTTCTCTCGCCTGCAACAAGACGGTAGCTGCCGTCCGCCATAGGTCTCACAAGCAACGGCTGCAAAACTCCGTGCTCTTTTATCGAAGCGGAAAGCTCTGCCAAAGCCTGTTCCTCAAAAATTTTTCTCGGCTGATCCCGGTTAGGCTCTATTTCGTTAATTGAAAGCCTGACGCTTTCGCCCGAAGCCGGTTCCATAGCGTTATCATAAATAAGAGCGCTCATGCCCTTACCCAAGCCGCCTTTTTTAGCTGCCATATATTTCTCCTCCCTACGCCTGAGCGTATGCCTTAACTTCTTCCGGATTGGATTTTGCAAAATAATTCTCGTCAAAGAATGATACTGCGCTTTGACTGTTTTTTGTGGTGGTTACTATAATATATACTCCGCCTTGATACCAAACGTAATTCGTCTTATTCTCTTCATATTTCACTTCTGCGTGCTTTCCGAAATTTTTATCATAAGTCGAAATTGCGTCCTTGAGCACAAAGCCCGTTTTTTCAGAGGTTGCGTACTGTATCTCACAAAGGCGCATATTGTAGTCAAATATAAAATACACCACACTCTCGACACCCTCGGATACAAACGGCAAGCCACTCTTTTTTATCGCAAAAAACGGAATTGCGCTGTCGTTGACTTGAATATCAGTCTTAACACCTAAAGCGTTCTGAGTTTCCTCAATGCTCATACCCATTTTTGCACCTAAAACATCCAAATTGCTGTATTTGTATGTAACAGCTTCCGTTGTCGCCTCTCCGGTGGTAATTACCGGCACAGGCACAAACTCCTCCGGCTTTCCGCAGGAGGTAAGTAATACGGAAGCTAAAACCAATAAAATTGCTATCGGCGTTATATTTTTCATATAACCTACCTCCATTACTGCTTTTTCAAAAATTCGTCGGCAAGAGCCGCATAGGCAAGCGAGCCCTTAGAGCTTCTGTCATAATACATAATCGGCTCGCCAAAGCTCGGTGCTTCCGAAAGTCTGACGTTTCTCGGAATGGTCGAGGAATACACCTTTTGCGGAAAAAATCTCTTAACCTCGTCTACTACCTGATTTGTAAGATTAAGTCTGCCGTCATACATTGTAAGCAGCACGCCCTCAATTTCAATATGCGGATTATAAAGCCTTTTAATCTGCCTGACCGTCGCCATAAGCTGTGCAAGACCCTCAAGTGCATAGTATTCGCACTGTATCGGCACAAGGAAGGTGTCGCTTGCACAAAGTGCGTTGATTGTAATAAGTCCGAGAGAGGGCGGACAGTCAAGGAAAATATAATCGTAATTATTCCATATCTCCGCAAGAGCCATTTTAACAAGGCTTTCACGCTTTTCAATTCCGATCATCTCAACCTCTGCTCCTGCAAGGTTCATATCCGAGGGAAGTAAATCAACATTTTTGAATTTTGTGTTGATTACTACGTCGGAAGCCTTGACAGAGTTTATAAGCATATCGTAGGTTGAATTTTTGATTTCTCTTTTATTTATACCGTATCCGCTTGTGGAATTTCCCTGTGGGTCAATATCAACAAGCAAAACCTTCTTTCCCAATGCGCCGATAGCTGCGGAAAGATTGACGGCAGTTGTGGTTTTGCCCACTCCGCCCTTTTGGTTAATAATCGAAATGATTTTAGACATTCGCTTTTCACTCCATATATCTTAAACCCCGAAACGAGTAGTTTTCATCCGTTTCGCTGCTGAATTTATCGTGCCGTAATATTATAACATAACAATACACAAAATTAAACACTTTTTGTTAAAAACAAGAGATTTTTATAAATATTGTTTCACGTGAAACACAGCAAACGGCGAACTCCGAAAGGAATTCGCCGTTTGCTTGTGGATGTGGGGTGTGAAAGAGAAGGATATGGGTATATAAAACGGCGAGTGCAACAGGGGTATTATCACAAACGCCCGTTTTATCGGTTATATAGCTTCGTCGGTCTCTCCCGGCAAGGCTATGCGGAGCTGTTCAGATTTCGGAATACGGACAACATATTCTATGTATTCCTCGGTCTCACTCCTTGCGGCATCCGCTTCAACACCTGCTCGGCGTATCGTGTCAACCGCATGATTTAATGTATTTATAAACAGTCTGACGTCTCTTATGCCTCTTAGCGGATTGCGAGAACGGTTGTTTCTGTTTATCATCTGATTTATCATTCGTTCGCTTTCGGCGACGTTTAAGTGCCTGTCAACTATAATCGACAGCGCTCTAGCCCGCTGATTATCGTCCTCTAACATCAGCAACGCTCTTGCGTGGCTCTCCGTCAGTCCCGACCTTGCAAGCTCAAATCGCATTTCCTCGGGCAAGCGTAAAATTCTCAATTTGTTTGATACCGTTGACGGTGCAAGTCCGAGCTTTTGAGCCACTTCCTCACGGCTCATTGCATATTCTCCGACAAGCTTTTCAATCGCCTCCGCCTCTTCAAAGAAATTCAAGCTCTGTCTTTGCAAATTCTCGATAATTGAAAACATTGCGGAGCTTTTATCATCTATGTTTATAACGATTGACGGTATTTTGACCATTCCGACAAGCCTTGCCGCACGAAGCCGCCTTTCTCCCGAAACAAGCTCGTATTTCTTGTCCTCTCGTTTTCTTACGGTTATCGGCTGAAGAATTCCGTTTTCCCTTATGCTCTGTGCGAGATTTTCCAGCTCGTCATAATCAAACCTCTTTCTCGGTTGATTTGGATTCGGAACTATCATAGCCTGTGGAATGTTGTATATTTCCGCCGTGCTTTTCACTCTCTGCTGTTTCATAAAAAAGACCTCCGCAACGCTTGTCCTTGTCTAAAGGATAGCACCGCAGAGGCTGTTTGTAAAGAAAAAGCGTTCGTCAAAAATCAACGCTGTTTCAAGGCTTTCGCCATTATTTTATTGGATTTTTTGCGATTTTTGCCGAAGGTCTCGGATACTTTGTCGGAGTTTGCGAAATCTTTTTAATTTCTATAATTCGTCTCGGCATTTCTTCTGTCAAATCAAATACTGTGTCGTTTTTAATTTTTCCGCCGAGTATTCCTATCGCATTTTTGGCTGACTTTATTTCATCGTCGGACGCCGCAGCCTTCATTGAGATAAATTCTCCGCCAACCTTTACAAATGGCAAGCAATATTCTGAAAGATTTGTGAGATTTGCCACAGCTCTTGCAGTTGCGAAATCATATTTTTCACGGTACTGCGGATTTTGCCCTGCCTCCTCCGCCCTTGCGTGAACAACTTCTGCTTTTACGCCTGTTTCATCAAGCACATTTTGAATAAAGCCCAACTTTTTCTTTGTAGAGTCAAGAAAAGTCATTTTTATATCGGGTCTTGTAAGCAAAAGCACTAAACCCGGGAAGCCTGCTCCCGTTCCGACGTCGATAAGCTTCGAATTTTCGGGAATATCCACCTTTCCGAAGAGCGCAAGGCAATCTGCAAAGTGCTTGACCGTTACATCGTCAGGCTCGGTTATTGCCGTAAGGTTAAAGCTTTTGTTGGTTTCAACAAGCATTTCGGCATACTTATCAAGCCTTTCAAATGCGTTGTCGTCAATTTCAACTTCGTTTTTTTGAATTGTAGCGTATAGCAATTCCTTGTTCAACATAATTAAATCCCCATTTTTGCCAAATAGATAAGTAAAACCGATATATCCGACGGCGAAACTCCCGATATTCTCGACGCCTGTCCGACGGAATGAGGTCTGATTTTTGACAGCTTTTCCCTTGCCTCAAGCCGTAAGCCCTCGATTGCGTCATAATCTATATCCTTCGGTAAAAGCTTTACCTCAAGACGTCTCATTTCATTGATTTGCGCCTGCTGTCGCTTTATGTAGCCCTCGTATTTAAGCTCGATTTCCACCTGCTCGAATATTTCAGGCGGCAAATCGGGACGCTCGGTATCGAACGGCGCAAGGTCGTCATAGCTTATCTGCGGTCGTTTTATAAGCTCTATAAGCTTCATACCTTTGTTCATAGGTGCTGTTTCACGTGAAACAAGCAGCTTTTGCAAATCCTCCGACACGTGTATCGTAGTTTGAGCAGCTCTGTTCATTTCATCCTTGATAAGCTGCATTTTATTAAGGAATTTTTGGTAACGCTCGTCGCTTATCAGTCCGATTTCGTGTCCGTAGGGTGTGAGCCTTATATCTGCGTTGTCCTGACGAAGCAAAAGTCGGTATTCGCTCCTTGAAGTCATCATTCTGTACGGGTCCATACAGCCTTTTGTAACAAGGTCGTCAATAAGCGTGCCGATATAAGAGGATGCACGGTCAAGAATGAACGCTTCCTTTCCCTGTGCCCTGCGTGCGGCGTTAATGCCTGCTATCAAGCCCTGCGCCGCTGCTTCCTCATAGCCTGACGAGCCGTTGAACTGCCCTGCTCCGTAAAGTCCCGATAAATCAAGAAATTCAAGGCTCGGCTTTAACGCTAACGGGTCAACGCAATCATACTCGATTGCATATGCAGTCCTCATAACCTCGACATTTTCAAGACCTTTTATTGTTCTCAAAAACTTCAGCTGAACATCCTCGGGTAAGGAGGAGGACATTCCCTGCAAATAAAGCTCTTCCGTATCAAGTCCGCACGGCTCAATAAAGAACTGGTGGCGGAGCTTGTCGGGAAAGCGTACAATTTTATCCTCAAAGCTCGGGCAATATCTCGGTCCTACACCCTCGATTTTTCCGCTGTATAACGGCGAACGGTGCAAATTGTCAAGAATTACCTGCTTTGTATCGTCGTTTGTGTATGCGATATAGCAAAAAGACTTGTTTCCGTCAGCCTTTTCGGTTTCAAAAGAAAAAGGAGTTTCTGTTTCGTCCCCCTCTTGCTTTTCAAGCACGGAAAAATTTATGCTTCGTCTGTTTACTCTTGACGGAGTTCCTGTTTTGAACCTGCGCAAAGGTATTCCGAGCTTTTTAAGCGAATTTGACAGCTCGGTTGCCGGGAACATTCCGTCAGGTCCGCTTTCATATGAAACCTCGCCGATATAAATTTTACCGCCTAAAAATGTTCCTGTCGCAAGGACAACGCTTTTTGCCGTGTAAATTGCTTCAAGCTTGGTTTTTAATTGCCACAAGCCGTCATCAGTCTGTTTCAAATCAATGATTTCTGCTTGCTTTAGGTCAAGATTTTCCTGAAGCTCGACAACGTGCTTCATATATTTTGAGTATTCACGTCTGTCAATTTGAGCACGCAGAGAATGAACCGCCGGACCTTTTCCTCGGTTTAACATTCTCGTTTGAATTTGTGTCTTGTCGGCAGCCTTGCCCATTTCTCCGCCGAGGGCGTCGATTTCACGCACAAGGTGTCCCTTCGAGGTGCCTCCGATAGAGGGATTGCACGGCATATTTCCTACCGAGTCAAGATTTATGGCAAAAATTATAGTTTTCGCACCGAGCCTTGCCGAAGCAAGAGCAGCCTCAATTCCTGCGTGACCTGCGCCGATAACCGCCACATCATATTCTTTTGCAAAATATTCCATATAAAAAACTCCGTTTGAGTCAGTTTTGTTTCACGTGAAACATTATTTTCCCACACAAAATTGTGAAAAAATTTCATTTACTACGCTTTCAGTTGCTTTTTCTCCCGTCAAAGTGTCAAGACTTTCAACCGCAACATCAATATTCACGTTCAAAGCGTCTCTCGTCATTCCGATTTCAAGTGCGGAAATCGCTTCGTCAATGCTTTGCAATGCAGCCTTGCAGCAAGCAAGCTGTCTTTCGTTCATCAACGTTGCCGCCGACGTGTCAAAATCGGCAGTTCCGAGAGTTTTTTCGATTGCTTTTTCAAGCTCTTGAATTCCGTTTCTGTCTTTTGCAGATAAATAAACAACACTTTCAAAGTTTTTGTTGATTTTTTCAGCGTTGAATTTCGTATTAAGATCGGTTTTATTGATAATCGCAACAGCATTTTTACCGTTGCACATTTTAATAATTTCCATATCCTCGTCGTCAATCTCGGTTGAGGAGTCAAAAACAGCAAGTACAAGCGACGCTCTGTCAAGCTTCTGCCTTGTTCGGTCAACGCCGATTTTTTCAACCGTGTCTTGTGTATCGTGAAGTCCTGCGGTATCGGCAAGCCTCAATACATTGTTACCTAAAGTAACAGTTTCCTCGACGATATCCCTTGTTGTGCCTGCGACAGATGTTACAATCGACTTTTCGCAGCCCGACAAAAGATTCATAAGGGTTGATTTTCCGACGTTTGGCTTTCCTACTATTGCCGTTTCAACACCCTCAATTATAATTTGTCCGACGTCAAAGCTCTTAATAAGCTTTTCAAGCTCCGCCTTTGCCGTCAAAAGAGTTGTCTTTAATTTTTCATCTGACAAATCGTCAATTTCTTCGTCAGGGTAATCTACCCAAGCTGCCATCTGCGCCGCAATTTTCTTTAACGAAACTGAAATTTCCGATATTTTTTTATAAAGAGCACCGTCAAGTGTGTTCAGTGCAGCGGATTTTGCCTGCTCCGATTTTGCAGAGATAATGTTCATAACAGACTCTGCCCTTGTCAAATCCATCTTGCCGTTTAAGAAAGCTCTTTTCGTAAACTCTCCTGCCTCTGCCGGAACAGCCCCGTTCGCAAGTGCAGCTCTTAAAACCTGCTTCGTTACAAGCAAGCCGCCGTGACAGGAAATTTCCACAACGTCCTCGCCCGTATAGCTTTTAGGTGCTTTGAATACGAGTGCTACTGCCTCATCAACGCATTTTTCTTCAAAAAACACCTTGCCAAACGCCGCTTTGTAGCCACTCAGTTTTTCTAATTTGATACCTGATACGGTTTTGAAAATTCTATCGGCTACAGACAGGGCATTTTCGCCGGAAATTCTTACCACTCCGATACCGCCTGCGGCTTGTCCTGTTGATATAGCGGCAATAGTGCTCATATTTTCACCCTTTTCTTTTAAAATAATAAAATCGGGAGAGGAAGTCCTCGCCCGATTTTCACACGAGGGAAAACCCTCTTATTCTTCGTCGTTTTTCTTAACTTCGATTTTTCCGTAAACCGATGCGCCTGAGCAATCGTTTTTCTTTTCACGGTTTTCGGAAATCTCGGGAACATAGGGTTCCTTCTTAGGACGTCTTGAACGGCCTCTGTCGTTTCTGTCTCTGTAACCGTAATTTCCTCTGCCGCCGTTTTCGGGAGCAATTACAACTCTTCTGTCAAGGTCTGTTCCCGTTGAGAAAGAAGTTGCACCCTTTACCTCTTGAACAGCAGTATGAATAATTCTTCTCTCATAAGGATTCATCGGCTCAAGAGTTATATTTCTGCCACTCTTTACTGCACGGGCAGCCGTTCTCTTTGCAAGTGAAACAAGAACATCAGCTCTCTTTTCACGGTAATTGCCGACATTTACAGATACTCTCTTATAACCTGAAATTCCCTTGTTGGCAACCATTCTTACAAGGTACTGAATTGCGTCAAGAGTTTCGCCTCTTCTGCCGATAACTATACCGTAATCGTCGCCGCAATCAAGCTCGAAGGAAATTTCCTCGTCGTCTGCATAAACCTCAATCTCGCATTTTTCCATTCCGAGACCGAGAATAATCGATTTAAGATATTCCGCTGTTGAATCATACTCCTGCGTAGGCTTGAGGGTTGCTTTTTTCTCAGCAAGAATTTCAGCGACAGACTCTCTCTTTTCAACCTTTGCAACAGTCTTTTTTTCGGGAGCAGGCTTTGAGCTTGCATCCTTTTTAGCTGTTTCTTTTTTATTAGTCGGCTTTTCTTTTTTAATCTCATCCGGTACTTCAACGGTAATTTTTACCTCTGCGGGAGCACCGCCGAGAAGTCCGAACAATTTCTTTTTTTCGGGCATTTTAAGAACTTCGATTTTATACTCGTCGAATTCAGAAAGTCCCAATTCAAGCAAAGCCAAATTCTTTGCTTCTTCAACGGTGGGAGCTTTTTTAATACATTCTTTAATCATAACTGAACACCTTATATTTTAATTATTTATCTTCTGCTTCTTTGATTTTTTTAGTGTTGTTTTCCTTGGAGCGACGGTAAATCGTCTCATCAACCATAGCCCTTGCAAGTACCTTTTTCGGTTCGTACAAATGGTTGAGAACAATCATCTGCAAGAACGAAATTGCCGAAGACATAATGATATAGATGCCGACGCTTGTCGGGAAAAGGAAGGCAAAATAAATCTGCATTGCGGGTGTGAAAAGCATCATACAGCCCATTTGAGGATTTTTTGCCATTTCGGGATTTGTCTTTCTCTGACGGATAAGCGAATAAATGCTCATAGCAAGAGCAATGATACCTGTGATTATCGGGATTGCCCAATATGCGTCAAAGGTTTTGAAATCCGGAGTGTGTGCAAGGTCAAGTCCCATAAAGCTGAATTTTGACATAAACAATTCAATCTTATTTATAAGCTCGGGTGTAAGACCGTTTATTGCACTCTTATCAATTTTATCCCAATGCTGTAAAGCATAGAGCTCAATTCTGAAAGCTGATTTAGCTTCTGTTTCGGTAAGAAACGGCATAACCGCTTCTTTAAGTGAAGCAACAACTGCCGAGGGAATTCTCAAAACCATTGAGAAAGGATGATAGTTAACCTGATAAAGACCAATCATAACGGGAAACTGAATAAGCATGGGGAGACATCCGCCGCCCATAGCATTAAAGCCCTCACGCTGATAAAGCTCCTGTGTTTCCTTTTGGAGACGCTGCTGGTCGTTGCCGTATTTTTCTCTCAATCTTCTGAGCTTCGGCTGAAGACGCTGCTGCATCGCAATACTCTTCTGCTGCTTAATTGAAGAGGGAAGCAGGCAAAGCTTAACAATAACCATCAACCAAAATATAGAAACAAGATAGTTTCCGCTTAATGCATAAAATATTGAAATAACGAATCCGAAGGGGACTCCCAATATTTCATATAATCCGTTCAAAAAGTTACTCATTTATGTTCCTCCGAACAAAATGCCGGGCATTTTATTTTCTTATTTTTTGTTTTTCTTTTCCGGAACGGGGTCAATTCCGCCCGGGAAAAGAGGATTGCACCTCATAAGACGACCTACTGTCAACAAACCGCCCTTGATAATACCAAATCTTTCGATTGCCGTGACCGCATATTGTGAGCAAGTAGGATAATACCTGCATCTCGGCGGAAAAAGCGGAGAAATTTTTTTCTGATAAAACCTTATTATTTTAATAATGGCCTTTTTCATTTAAGTATACCCGCTTGGTTAAACATATCAAGCATAATTTCTTGAATATCCGTACTTTTGAGATATTTGGTTTTAGTTCTTGCAACAAAAACAATATCATACGAGCCTTTAATTTCAGGCTCAACACTGCGCCAAGCAGCTCTGATAATCCTTTTACAGCGGTTTCTTTCAACCGCACATCCGATTTTTTTACTTACGGTTATTCCTATACGACAAATTCCCGCACCGCTTTTTTTAAAATAAACAACCAGTGCAGGATTTGTATAGGATCTGCCCCTGTAATAGAGGCGTCTGAAATCACAATTACGATTTAAGGTTACCGTACTCAAATTATTTACCTATTAGTAGGACAACTGCTTTCTGCCCTTTGCTCTGCGGCGAGCAAGTACTTTTCTGCCGTTTCTTGTTGACATTCTCTTACGGAAACCGTGTTCCATCTGACGATGACGCTTTTTCGGCTGATATGTTCTTTTCATCGTTATACCTCCGTTTCATTACAAAAATAATCTGCGGAAAGATATTATAACTAAATGACATAAAAAAGTCAAGATTTAAGCAAATATTAGAGTTTTTTCTTGTTTTCAACTATTTGTTGTGTAAAAAATAATTTTCAAGACAAAATGTTGTGTCAAAGAAATCAAAAATGCGTAAAAAACAAAAAAATCTGCGAAAAAAAATAAAAAAATTTTTATTTTTGTCTTTTATATATATATTT
>OBCQ01000003.1_pt1 | contig 170520 bp, 167 predicted proteins | sample 1517991 | NCBI WGS metagenome assembly OBCQ01 (sample SAMN03418263, study PRJEB22391) | human gut metagenome | biome: human-gut; feature: organic feature; material: feces | host: Homo sapiens | place: Tanzania | collected 2013-01
CAAGGAATTTCAGGGTTTCCTTTTTCTTAAGTCGTTGTTTAATTTTCAAGGTCCGTGCCAACCGCTTTTCTCACGGGTGGAAGCACATTATAGCACTTTCAAAACTCATTGTCAATAGGAATTTTTCAACTTTTTGAAATTTCTTTTTGACGTTTTCGTTTGTGTCCCGCTGTCTTGCGGACAGCTTTGATATAATATCACAGAGCAAGCCCGTTGTCAACACTTATTTTTAATTTTTTTGCAATTTTTTTCAACTTTTTTATTGCGCCCACATATCTTGTGGTCAAGCTGTTTTTAATACACAATTTCTTCAGTTTTGACGCTTCGGCAAGTATATTTTTCATTATCCGTTTAACAATATAAGTAAATAAATTACAGGAGTAATCTTATGAAAAATCTTTTTAATCTCAATAAGCAATTCAAGCTGCTTTGTATTTTGCTTGCGGCAATTCTTTTGCTTGGCTCGATAACTGCCTGTCAAAACCGTCATATAAAGGAATATGAGTCCTCGCAGGTTCTTTCCCGTCTCGGTTCAAGGGGTGAGGAGGTTCGCAAAATTCAGCAAAAGCTCAAAAATTGGGGATACTACTCCGGAGGTGTTGACGGAATATACGGAACGCAAACGCAAAACGCCGTAAAAAGCTTTCAGCGAAAGAACGGATTGACCGCAGACGGAATAGCCGGCAAGGCCACTCTCAACGCTATGGGCATTTCAAGCAGCTCATCCTCTACGGGCAAATTTACAAGCAACGATATTTATCTGCTTGCAAAGGTAATAGCCGCCGAAGCGAGAGGAGAAAGCTACACGGGTCAGGTTGCCGTCGGCGCAGTCATATTGAACAGGGTTGAGCACTCGTCGTTCCCCGACAGCATTTCGGGTGTTGTTTACCAAGCCGGTGCTTTTTCATGTGTTACCGACAGCAACTGGAAGGTCGAGCCGACCGACACGGCAAAAAAAGCCGCCCGAGACGCCATCAACGGATGGGATCCAACGGGCGGTGCCATATACTATTATAATCCTGCAAAGACCTCTAACAAATGGATACGAACAAGACCTGTTATCGTAACAATAGGAAGTCACGTTTTTTGCAGTTAGCCTATCCTATAAAAAACTGCGTCCAATATCGGACTCCGTCAAGCTCGTAGCAGCCAAAGCCTGCTTGTGTGAATTCGTCGGACAAAATATTGGCTCTGTGTCCCGGAGAGTCCATCCACGCCGCAACGGTAGCGGATGCCGTCCTTGTGCCGTAAGCTATATTCTCTCCGCAGGTCATATAATCCACGGTAACTGCGGTAAAGCACGTCGTGCCGTCGGGCCTTTGGTGGGAAAACCAATTGTCTCTTGAAATTTCTTCTGCTCTGACGGCGGCGTTGGCACAAAGAGTCTTGTTGAGCGTAAGGTCGGGCTTCCCGTTGGCACGGCGCTGCTGATTGCACAGCTCAAGCATTTCACTTTCAAAGCCTGTAATTGTATTCGGCGGGGTTGCCGCCTGCGGCTTGGGAGCTTGAGTCGGTGCTTTCGTTGCCGCTTGTGTCGGCTTTTGAGTCTGAGGCACAGCCTTAGTAGGTGCCTGTGTTTGCGGAGCTTCTGTTGTCGGCTCTTGAGTTGTGCTTTCCGCTTCGGTCTGTGATTGTATTTCGGTTGATTCTGCAACAGTGCTTGTGTTGTTCGTTATCAGTTCGTCAGCTTTTTTATTTGTGTAAGACGCAAGAGTAACACACAAAGCAAATGTTATAATTATCGCCGTTAACCTTTTCATTATTATCACCAATTCAATTTTAGCATTTTACTATATATAATGCAAATAGAAAAATCCGAAACGGCAGGTCTGAACGCTACCGCTTCGGATTTTAATTTAATTTTACTGCATTGCGCCTATCAAAGACGGCAAAAACGTTGCGTAAATCGACGGTACGGCAAGAGAAAATGCTATCGAGGTAAGGAAGGTTATTCCCCACCTTTCAAGGAACGCTCCGCAATAGAGTACCGCAAAAATCGGTGCTGCAAGTATTTTCAAAACAATGTTGGTGTTTTTACCGTAAATCAGCTCACGCAAGGTCAATGCGTCCTCAATCTGCGGAAAGAGATTTGTAAGCATTGAAATTCCGAGCCAAAGAAACACAAAATTCAGAATATGAACTATTCCTTTATTATAGGTAAAAAACTCGCCGAGAAAATACACGTTCATTGAGCCTACCGATACAAAAACCAAGCCTAATATAAGGTTAAAGAGAAACGGGAAGAAGCAAACGCCGAAGCTGACGCTTCTTTTTTTAATTATTTCGTGCTCGACATGACCGCAAAGCTCGGTTGCGGGAAGATAACGGCCGTCCTCGATAAGCACCTCGTACACACGGCAGGAAAGCTGCTCGAAAAAGCCCTTCATATATGCGCCGACAAATGTAAGATATTTTACTATTATATATACCGTTGTCATTCTACGTCAAAATCTCCTTCCTTGAGAATGCTGTCAAGGGTGATTTTTCCGTCCTTGTAATCCTTGACCTCGTCGCTGACTGCCATGCTGTTTTGAGCAAAAATCTTCTCAACCTCGGCATAGCCCTCATCATTACCCGTTGCCGCATAGCAAAGAGCAAGGGTATCAAGCACCTGAATAGAATAATTGTACTGCTCATATGCCGACTTGGCAGCTGTGCTGGCGTTGTCATACTCACCGAGTGCAAGACAGGAAAGTGCGGTTTGTCTGTAATACTCAAATGAATAGTCATCCTTTTCAAGCACCTTGTTTTTACAAATCGCTATGCTATCCTCGTATTTTCCCTGAATACGCAAGGAGGTAGCCATTGCAACATCAGCATACGCATCCTCGGCATTGACCTCTTTAAGAAACGCACAATATTCCGTAACGTCCTTTTGCGCTTTGACGTAGAGATCTCCGAGCATAGGACCGTAAAGCCACGTCATTTCGGGATAACCGTTCTTTATTTCCTCAAGGAAGCCGATCTGTGTTTCGGCAGGCTGACTGCTTATCGCCGCAGTATAGAACTTGAAATATGAAATCATTGCCTGACTGTAAGCGTTCGCTTCAATGGAATACGCCGCCGTTGTGGTAACAAGTCCGTCCTGTATATCCTCGGCACTGTAGGTTACGGGCTCAAGAGGCTTATTTTCAAGAGCCTTCAGCTGTTCGATTATAGTTTCATACGGAACCTCGGACGGGTCAACCGCCTCCTGCGGAATGTTGGAATAGATTATCTCATAGCAAGCGTCCCTTGTTCTCTCGAAAGCGTTTTTCTCCTCAAAAGCCTTTGCGACGGATTTGAGGTGCGGAAGCTTCAGCTCCCAAGACTTAAAGCTTGAAGTATATTGCTCCATATCCTGATAGCCGCCGACCTTTGAAAGATTGAGAATTGCCCTCTTGTAGACCATCTCGCCTCTGATGTTTTCGTCCTCCATTGTGTCGAGAAGCTCGGAATACTCGGAATGTGCGGTGAAAAGCATATTTTCCTTTGCTGACTTTTGAGCGTTCAACGCATCAACATAAACATTCGCATTTCCCGCAAACACATAGCAAGCGTAAAAGCTAAAGCCGATAACTATGAGCATTATTATAATATTAAGAAAATCAAACGGATAGTGCCTTAATGCCTTTTCACATTCTGCGCAAAAATGGGACTCGGGATCCTTCTCCGTTCCCCTTTTATTTTCGCCGCAGCACTCGCAGAGCATATCCTCGGTAAGCTCTTCCTCTTCGTCGGGCTCCGACTCGTTTTCGTTTTCCTCCTCCGAAGCCTCAGCCTCGGTGGTCGCCTTGTCAAGCTCCTGCTGAAAAGTCTCTTTTAACTCCTCCAGCTCCTTCTTCAAGGCTTCGTCGTCCTGCTCGGGGAAAATCCCTTCGAGGTCTTTTTCTTTATTATCTGCCAAGAATATGCCTCCCTATACTTATATAATAGATAGATTTTATCATTATTTTAATGTCAATTCAAATACAATCGTGTATTGTTACAGATTATTTACAAATTACAATGCCATTATCAGCGTGCCGATAGTGATAAACGCCGTGCCGACTGCCGATTTCACGGTGAATTTCTCATGCAGGAAAACAAATGCCAGCACAAGTGTAAAAAGTATGCTCAATTTGTCAATCGGTACGACCTTTGAAACCTCGCCGAGCTGCAAAGCCTTGTAATAGCACAGCCATGATGCACCCGTCGCAAGTCCCGAAAGGATGAGAAATATCCAGCTTTTACGGTCAATTTCAGACAATCCGCTTTGCGTATGCGTAATGAACACCATAACCCACGCCATAAGCACAACGACAACCGTTCTGATTGCGGTTGCAAGGGTTGAGTCAACATTTTGTATGCCAACCTTTGCGAAAATCGAGGTCAATGCCGCAAACACTGCGGACAGAACAGCTAATATCGCCCACATATTAAAGCCTTCTTTTTATATTGTAATTGTATCCATTCTACCACAACAGGCATAATAAAGCAAGCGACGTAAATCCGCTTTCCGATTATAAAAGAAAAGACCCAACTGCCGTTGAGCCTTTCTTCTGTTATAAATATGAGATTAAATTACTTGCTGTTTGCAATAGCCTGATCTATAAGCTTGTTGAGCTTCTCCGACTGCTCGGGAGAAGTGATTGCGCCGACGATCGGCTGTCCTACGATATTGCCGTTCTTATCAACAACGTAGGTTGTCGGATATGAATAAAGTCCCGAGGTAAACTTACCCGCTTCGCTCTTCGAGTCAAACCAAATGTTTTTGTAGGTAACGCCCTTTTTCGACAAAACGTCTTTTGCTTCCGAAATAGCCGCCTTATCGCCGTCAAGAGTAAAGGAGTTTACGCCGACAACCGCACCGCCCTTTGCTGAAAGGGTCTTGTTGAGTGCCTCTAATTCTTCAAGCTCGCCGACGCAGGGCTTGCAGGTCGTAAACCAGAAATTAACCACCGTTACGGTGTTGCCCGAGAAAAGCTCGCTGCTGTTTACGTCGTTGCCGTCAAGGTCTTTTCCCTGAAAGCTCGGGAATTGCATCAATTTGCTTTTGTCCCCACTCATTCCTGCATCCTCTGCCGCAACGCTCTCTCCGCTACCCGGTGTGCTTCCGCAGCCGGGATACTTCTGCTCCAAAATCGTGAGCTTGCCCTCGATTTCCTTTATCTGCTCTGCTCCGTCTTTAAGCGTTTTCAATTCGTCTGCGGTAAACTGACTCTTTGCACTCTCGATTGTATTGAGAAGAAAATCGCCGTAATTTGAGCCGTCCTCAATCATTGTTGTATTTTTGTTTGCGGAGAGGAAAACCTTTTCCCAAAGGGCAGAGTTGTCGGTAAGAATTTTATTTTCTGCCTCCATAAGCTTTTTGTGAAGAGCTGTCGCCTCGTCAAGGCTGTTCGCCTCCTGTGCAAGCAAGGGGATAATGTCCGAATTGTCATTTGCCGAATTTTTCTTGTTAGCCGAGCAGGCTGCAAGACCCAAAGTCAACACAATCACCATAAGTACGGCTAAAATTTTTGAAGCTTTTGAAATTTTCATAATCAATCCTCCGTTTTCCTGTTGTTATTTATTTTCTTTTTATTTTCGGGCTTTTCAATGCCGTCCGTTATCTTTTTCGGCATCTCAAAACCATAATTAAACTTGATTGCGTCTGTCGGGCAAGCGGTTATGCACTTGCCGCAGCGAATACACTCTGTATGATTTGGCGTTTTTGTAACATCGACGTCCATCTTGCACACCCTTGCACATTTTCCGCAGGATACGCACTTGTGTTCGTCAACCTTAATGCCGAGCAGGGACACCTTGTTCATCAATGCGTAAAATGCACCGAGCGGACAAATCCATTTGCAGAACGGGCGGTAAAATAAAGCGCTTAAAACGACAACCACTATTAAAATTATCAGCTTTCTGTTAAACAGCGGACCTAATGCCGAGCGTATGCCCTCGTTGACCGCAGCCAACGGAATTGCGCCCTCAAGAACACCTTGCGGACAAATATATTTGCAAAAGAACGGGTCGCCCATGCCCAAATCGTTTACAACTATCGCAGGCAGCAGCACCACCGCAAGCAATAAAATTGCATATTTCAAATATGTAAGCGGCTTCAATTTCTTTGTTGACAGCTTCTTGCCGGGGATTTTGTGGAGCAATTCCTGAAGCCAACCGAACGGGCATAAAAATCCGCATATAAAACGTCCGAGCAGCACGCCGAGCAATATCAAAAAGCCTGTTATATAATAGGAAAAGCGAAATTTTGACGAGCCGACCACCGCTTGAAACGAGCCGATAGGACACGCACCTGCTGCACCGGGGCAGGAATAGCAGTTCAAGCCCGGCACGCACACCGCCTTACCCTTGCCCTGATAAATTCCGCCCTTAATGAAATTCGGCAAATGTATATTTGTAAGCAGTGTTGCCGCCGCTTGAATCCAGCCACGGAAACGGCTGAGCTGCTTTGAAAATCTGTTTTTATTTTTATCCAATTCCGACACACTCCAAGCACAATCTAACAGCCTTGCTCAAAACCGTATCAACCTCGCCACGCATTGCACCGAAGCACAGCATAGCCACGCCGACTATCAATAACAAGCCTTGAAATATAGCCTTTTTAGCTCTTAACAAACTGAACACTCCCTTCATTTTATCCGCATTATATCACACCCGACATAAAATCCTTGTTAAGAAAACGGGAAAATAAAAATTTTTATATAAATATTCCAAAAGATATTTTTTATTATTCTCCTTAGTATGTTATAATCAGTGTATAATCAGGAAATAAGCGGGCGCCTTGAAATATATGAAAGGGATTGAGTATTATGGCGAAATATGTAAAAGCATCATCATTTAGCAGACTTATGACACATATAGAAGAAGCTGAGTGTATGTTCATTACTGCATTTAGGAGCAGTTACAGCCGTACGGAAAATGCAGGACGGGACAAGCAACTCATAAACGACATAAATCACTGGGATTTATCCTATATAAAAATTGTCGGCGGATATACCGAAAACGATGGCAGTGGCGATGAAATCGATGTAAACGATTATTTCTATTGTGCGATAAACGATAAATATACGCCCGAGAAGTTTGCCGAGATTGCAGTAATGCTTTGCAAGAAGTATGGGCAGGATGCTGTACTTGTTACATTTCCCGTTGCCGATAAGCCTCGTACTACAAGGAGCAAACAAAACATTATACGGGTTGACGGAAAATACTACGATAAGAACGGTAAGGTTGATAAGGAGTTCGATAATATTACCGTACAGAATGTTACCGAGTATTTTACGAAAGTTGGAAATAGAAAGTTCACCTTGTACGGCGAGGGCGAAGAGAACATTACCGAGCCCATTGATGTTTACGGCGTAGCGGGCAGGCAGATTTCCAACGAAAAATATTGCCGAAAAAAAGACTCATTCAATGAGATTGTGTGATAGCTCCAATTGTATTTTCCTAATTTTCCTTGATATGTTATAATCATAGAAATCGGAGAAATGACGCAATGACAATTGTAGTTCCCTAATTTTTCTTGGTATGTTATAATTTGTCGCCAAAATAAGCGTAATCAGCGACAATTGTAGTTCCCTAATTTTTCTTGGTATGTTATAATATCGTGTCCGAAGATACGATTGTGAGCACATTGTAGTTCCCTAATTTTTCTTGGTATGTTATAATTACTGCACCATCCTGAATAGCCACCGTATTATTGTAGTTCCCTAATTTTTCTTGGTATGTTATAATTCGTACGCTGTATATGATGTTGAAGTCGTATTGTAGTTCCCTAATTTTTCTTGGTATGTTATAATCCGAGAGAAGCAGTTGAGCAATGTTGGGGAATTGTAGTTCCCTAATTTTTCTTGGTATGTTATAATTACGACGGTATGTGTACTCCTCGTCGTTTGATTGTAGTTCCCTAATTTTTCTTGGTATGTTATAATTCTTCAATATCGTTGATAATCTCGTAACGATTGTAGTTCCCTAATTTTTCTTGGTATGTTATAATTAACGAAGCTTAAAACCCTCTCTATTCATTATTGTAGTTCCCTAATTTTTCTTGGTATGTTATAATTCAATGAGAGGCGGCAAGAGCGCTTGTAATATTGTAGTTCCCTAATTTTTCTTGGTATGTTATAATAATCAATAACCCCGAAATTGAGCTTATAGAATTGTAGTTCCCTAATTTTTCTTGGTATGTTATAATAGTTACAATCGCTTCGATTGTGGAGCGACCATTGTAGTTCCCTAATTTTTCTTGGTATGTTATAATCCCGTAGTGTTTATTGTTCCCGGGTCAAAGATTGTAGTTCCCTAATTTTTCTTGGTATGTTATAATGTAGGGTAAATAAATTGATAATCGAGTATAATTGTAGTTCCCTAATTTTTCTTGGTATGTTATAATCAATTAACAGCCCTGCTTCTTCTCCGTTAGATTGTAGTTCCCTAATTTTTCTTGGTATGTTATAATACAACCACATTTCAACCGTAAATTTCCGTCATTGTAGTTCCCTAATTTTTCTTGGTATGTTATAATACGGTCGTAGTTTTCAATAGGGTTATATGTATTGTAGTTCCCTAATTTTTCTTGGTATGTTATAATATGGGAACGAAAAACAACGCAGTATCGGCGTTACCGAGGAGAATTGCGATGAAAAAAAGACTTGGAGAAATAAAAATTTCCAAGTCTTTTTTCATTTTTATAACAAAGTCAGTTGCTCATAGGCGACCTGTGTGTCTGACTGCTTGAATTCTCCGAGCAAAATTTGCATCGATTCATATTGCTTTTCGGTAATTGTAAGCAATCGCACCGAGCCGTTTGCGGGAAGATGCGCCTTGAGCCTGTTTTCGTGCGTTTTTACCGCATCATATCCGTTGCACACCCTTGAATAGACCGAAAACTGCACCATAAGATAGCCGTCCTCAATCAAAAATTTTCTGAATCTTGCCGCCTCACGTTGGGCGGCTTTTTCTTTTACCGGTAAGTCAAAAAATACAATCATTCTCATAAACTTAGTCATAATCAAAATAAGACAGCTCATTGAGCACGGGAAGCTTCAGCCTTGCTTCATCGTTTTCAAATGAGGAAATGATACTTTGTACCGCAAGCTCAACGGCGTTTGCGACAGAATGTCTTTTCCCGTCAACCGTAACCGCACAATTAAGCAGTAAAACAAGCTCCGCCTTTTGTGCCGTAAAAAAGCTGTCGCCCCACTCACGGTAATTCTTATAAACATAATTGTCAACTATCGGTCGGAACGGTTCAATAATATCGTCGGCAAGATTAAACGCATTGAGTTGATTTTTATGGTGAATCCCTATCGACGGCTCAAGTCCGTAAGCGACAAGCGTTTTTGCGATAAAAGAGCGAAAAATTGCGTAGCCGTAATTCAATGCAGCATTTATCCCGTTTTCGTCGTCCCTTGTAAACTCGTTTCCAAACATACTGCGAAAATACATTCTCGCAGCATAGCCCTCTCTGTTTGTGGTATCTCCCGAAGCTACAGTTTTGGCTATCGAATAAAGCTCGGCACTTTTTTCAACGAAATTCAGCTCAAGGCATTTTGCCTGATTGTTTATTTTCGCCTTTACAATTTCCTGCCACAGCTTTTTAAGCTTCGGCTTTGACTGTTCAAACTGAAGTGTAACACGCTTATTGACTCGGCAATAGACCCCTATCGGCATCATCGCTGCCGACGGTGTGTGCTTATCGTCGCAGACAATCACACAAACACCGTCCTCGGAAAGCTTTGAAAGCAGCTTTGCACTGAGCGTTGTATAAGGATTGTCAATTACTATTGAGCGTATGTCCTCAATCGGAAATGACAGCTCTTCGCCGTTATCGACAATCAGCTGCTTATTGCGAAGTCTGAGCCTTGCCTCATTGGAAATGAAAATATTTCTGTAAGCCATATCAGTTAAACCTCATTCGCTTCTCCTTGCCTACCTTATGAACATTTCCCAACGGGTCAACAGTATATTTTTCGATATTCTTAAGGCTCTTTATTCCTAAACCGTCTTTTTCATATGCGCCATCGTGTGTAATAACAAAAATAGAAGCGGTAGAAATATTTGCAGTAGAATAATACACAAGCATAGTGGTCCTCTCAATTTTAGGCTGTAGGCTGCTTCCCTTTTGAGCAACGCTAAATACCATATTTTTCTTTGCTTCCACCTTTATCAAATCATTAGGATAAAGCGAGAACACAAAATCCTTATCGTCCATAGGCTTCCATCCCTTTTTACCTTGCACGCACGCAAGATTCGGCAGTTCCTTTTTCTTGGTGTCCGCAACATAAATCGGCACAAAGTAATATCCGTCATTTTCAACATAGAAAACGTCAATTCTTATCATTGAGCCGTTTCCTGCACCCGTCTTTTGCGCAAGGTCGTTTTCGGTATTCAGCGGAACATATTGAGAAACCTTTTCTCTGCACTTGACGCTTCTGACAATCGGTCCGTCGCTTCCGTCGGATTTCGGCTTGTGGAATTCAAAGTTTTTAGGAATTGCTTCTTTATTGTCTCTGAATTTGGTAAGCACTTCTCTCAACGCATTGTACAAAAGCCTGTCGTCATTCTTCCAAAAATCGCAACCCTCGATTTCGCCGTTTTTATCGAGCTTTAAGTCGCAAAGCTTTTTCTTTGAAACAGCATAGCCGTCGCCGCTATACGAACGCAGTATTCCCATATGTGCAGCTCCTGTCGCCTTATGCTTCGGTGCTCTTGAAACAAAGCAGAGCTTTACGTCATCCAGCGCCTCTTTGGAATAGTTCGGAAGCTTGGAAAGATACAATTTCAGCTCATCCAAGTTTTCCGACTCAAGACGCTTTTGCAGCTCGTTTCTAAAATCTCTGTACGGCATGGGAAGCTTGTCAATAACCTCCCCCGTATCGGTATTGACCGCATAGTTATTCATCTCTTGCGAATCGGAATAACTCCTGATTTTTTGAATCATACCGTCCGTTACGCAAGCAATAACCGCAGCGTCTGCCGCATGGTGCAAATCTCCGTCCTCACGAACCTTAGCTATGCCCCAACGCTTACGCATATACGCCGTAACAGCGCCCTTTACTGCCCTGACTTTCTTCGTTTTGTTCTTGTAATCGTCAAACAAAAGGTTGTCGTTTATGTAGTTATATAACACACGGCTTAAATACTGTGTATCGTTAAGATTGCGTGCTTTGAAGCCCTCGGTGTCCTCAGGTGTGAGCTTTGCCTTGAGAAGATTTTGCTTTTTTCTGGGATTTCTTATATTGTTTGCTACCCAAACCTGATAATCCGACTTTTTGCTTTCGGGTATATATTCCATCGGGATTCTGTTGCTCTTTTGCCTGTTTTCCGATGAAAATGTCAGTATTTTGTTTGAGTAACTGTCATCAAAGCATTTGCTGTACGGAATTATATGGTCAACGTCAACATAGCCCGGCTCAAGTAATCTATCATATTCAAAAGTCTTTTGCGTATAAGGGCATATTCCGTTCTGCTCGTGATAAAGCTTCAATTTAACTATATCAAGACCTGTCGGATTTACAATTCCGAAATGCTCAGTTATTTCGTTTTTTATTCTTTCGTTTGCGGCTCTGTTTTCGTTGTTATGTTGGTCAATTTCGTCTCTTTCTTTTTTGGATTTAGGCAATTCCCTTGCAAGCTCAATGTTTATATACGCAGGACTGTTGCCCATCTCCCTGATTATCGCATTTATAACCTTTCTCGTCTGCGTAACGGCACGCTTAACAACGGGATTCGGAATGTCTGCAAGAGCATCCTCCGCAGGTGGTAAAAGCTCGTGCTTTTCCGTATTTGAATGTGCTCTGAAATCAATTCCTGCCGCTTCGCAAGCCTTATCGTACGTCATTCCCTTTTCAAGGAACGGAATAATCTCCTTGCACGCCTTAACGCTTATATGACCGTAGCCCTTGAAATACGGCATATACTCATAAATGCTTTCGTGGAGAGATTTAGGTATATCCGTGAGCTCAAGCTCTTCCTTAATTCTGTCTTTATCGGTAAACACCGTAAAAATTCTTCCGAGAGCGTCAAGGTCATCCTCAGAAAGTGCATTGAACACGTCGCCCAACGCCTTTTTCATTTGATGATAATTATTAAGATATTCAAATTTTGCCTTTTTCTCAATTTCGTCAATCAAAGCCTGTTGGTCTTGATTTTCGAGCTTTTGCTTGATTTTCTCAACCTCTTTGCCGGAATAAGAAATGCAATTAAACTTGTAATCGTATGAAATTCCGAGCAATTTTCTTATATCGGCATAATTTACCGCTTTTTTCCTAAAGCAAAGATTTTTAATTGACAATCTTTCCTCGTCGGACAAGGAATATTTAGCTCCGAAATCCGTTAAAGGATAAATGTGGTTTATTTTTTGAAGCAAATTGAAAAGCTGGAACGAATATGTCGCTTTTGCCGCATGTTTTTCCTCGGGATAAAATGTGCATTGTCCGACCAAGTTTTCGCCCAACATATCATGATACGGGCTCGGGGAATTTTCAGGGCCTTTTGCAGGGCCTAAATCAAACGGCCTTTGCGACAATGCAATATCCGCATATATTGTCTCAATTTCTTCGCTTGCAAAGGTCATTCCGAAGCTGCGCTGTGCCTCAAATATCGCCTTTATTTCCGCCTCTATCATTGAGCGTAAAACGGTATTGCTGTAATCTTCGCCCTTGTTTCGCTTGTGCTCAGCAAATTTTTCATCCTTCAAGAACATTTCGCCGACAGTTCTGTAACCCTTTTGCTCCAAAAGAGCTTCATTGCTTTCGGTAGCCTTCAACAGCTTACCTGCTTCCTTGTCCTTTCCGTCGTTACGCTTGTTCGACTTAAAGCCACGTCTTTGTGCCAAATGGATAAGAATTCTCGCAAATTCACAATTGCCCACAGGCTCGTCGAGAGCTTTCACTCTCAATTCATATACGTCCGAAAGCTGTCCGTTATACAAGGTCTCAAGCTCTGCTTGGCTTATGATGTTCTTTTCAACAAGCAGATGCTTTATGCGGTCAAGTCTGTGCTGATGCCTGCGAACTCTTCTTCGCATACCTCTTGCCTCTCGTCTCGGCGCAGCAAGCGAAGCTCCTGTTTTCGGAACCTCGGCAGTATCAAAAATTCTCGAACCGAGCTTAACGATTCTTCTCGGCTCGTCATTAAAGTCCAATTCCATTACGCAATAACCTACCGAGGCTATTCCGCAGTCTAAACCAATTCCGTATTTCATAAGTACAACTCCTTTATAACTCCCCTATAAAAAGATAACGACCTCCAAAAAGGAAGTCGTTAGAGCTTTGCGGTTTTCTACCTTTTTGTAGTAACCCAATTGTTCTTGGTATGTTATAAGAACAATATTATCATACCACAAAAGTTTCGTTTTGTAAAGAGTTTTACAAAAATATTGTTGTACTGTGGAATAAAATTATGCATATTTCACATTATGCCTTCACTTTTTCTTTTCGTAAGAAGCTCAGCTTTGTTTCGTTGATAACAATTCCGATAAACATTACCACGAAGCCGCAGACAATTCTCGGTGTAATATGCTCGTCGGGATAGAACAAAATCGAAAACAGCACGCCGAACACTGCTTCGCAGCTCAAAATCAATGAGCTTGAGCTTGCGGAAGCATATTTCACGCCCACGTTCATAAGCAAAAACGCCAGCGTTGTCGCAAACACCGATACATATGCAAGTGAGCCTATCGTCGAGAGCGAAATGCTCGCAGGAGCTTCTTCGAAAATCAAAAATCCCGCAAAGCATATTATAAACGCCGTGAAAAACTGCACCGCCGTATAGAGGACAACGTCCATATCCTCTCCCCAAAACTCAATCGCCACTATTTGCAAAGCGAAGAAAATTCCGCAAACAAGCGTCATTCCGTCGCCCATAAAATTAAAGCTTATATCGCCCGAGCCGAGCGAAACAAGCCCTATTCCCGTAAGGCAAACCACAGCCGCTACAAGATTAAATTTGTCGGGTGCTTTCTTGGTAATTCCCCAGCAAAAGAACGGCACAAGAACGCAATAAACCGTTGTCAAAAAAGCGTTTTTGCTCGGCGTGGTATATTGTAATCCGATAGTCTGCGTTATGTAAGCGAGGGCAAGAAACACACCCGTTATACCGCCTGCCCACAGATATTTTTTATTGAGCTTCTTCCAATTCTTACAGCCGACAAGAAAAAGCAACAGCGCACCCACTAAAAAGCGTATGCTCAAAATAAAATAGAGTGGCATTTCATCAAGCGTATTTTTAAGTATGAAAAATGAGCTGCCCCATATTATCGTGCTTAGGAAAAGCATTGCTTTGGCAATCAAGCTCATATTTTTTGGTTTAGTCATAATCCCTCCGAAAAACTGCGTAGTTATACTGTTAAGCTATTGAAAAATATAAAAACAAATTAAACGACAAAGCTGTACAGCTCTCCCTCCACAAGAGTAAGCTCTCCTTTTTGACCCACTTCAAGACCGTCATACATTTCTTGCGGAACATTCAGCTTTATTTGCTCATTTTTGTCGGTTACAAAAACAACCGTATATACATTTACGGCTTCAGGAAACTTACCGCCTATCAGCATCGCACGGCAGCTCAAATCAACTATTTCAGCATTAAAAGTTGATGTTTCAAACTCTGATCTGATTTCAAATTTATTTGCCGCAGCAATTCCCGTTTCGCCGTCTCTCTTTTTAGCTCGCTTTACTTCAAGAGCGATACAAACGGTAAACGCAATTATTACACAAAAGCAAAAACCGATACAAATAAAGAAATCCATATAGTCTCCTTTAGCCGCACTTAAATTTCATTAGTATAAAAGAAAAAATCCCAGTTGCTAAACGCAATTGGGATTCGTTGGAGGCGACACCCAGATTTGAACTGGGGAATCGGAGTTTTGCAGACTCGTGCCTTACCACTTGGCTATGTCGCCTTATGTTTGGTGTCATTGGTAAAAAATAAGGACGCTTAGGATTTTAAGCGTCCTTTGGAGCGGATGACGAGGCTCGAACTCGCTACCTCCACCTTGGCAAGGTGGCGCTCTACCGGATGAGCTACATCCGCATTTTATGGTGCCTCCGATCGGAATCGAACCAATGACACGAGGATTTTCAGTCCTCTGCTCTACCGACTGAGCTACAGAGGCATTTTTTATGGCGACCCGGATCGGGCTCGAACCGACGACCTCCAGCGTGACAGGCTGGCGTTCTAACCAACTGAACTACCGGGCCATAAAAGTGGTGGGAACAATAGGGCTCGAACCTATGACCCTCTGCTTGTAAGGCAGATGCTCTCCCAGCTGAGCTATGCTCCCACATGCGCCGTTTCGTCTGACGGCTGAATAAGAATACCACAATTATTTCCGGTTGTCAACTAAAATTGCAAAAAAATTTCAGATTTTTTTCATTTTTTTATTCCACCACTATATATTGTGCTCCCGTCTCTTTTAGTATCTATTTTTGATAATTTGACGTTTACTTTCACTCTTTAACGTGCTAAAATAATAAACAGATAAAACTTTTGGAGGCAGCTATGAACGATAAAATTCACAATGAGCGCACAGATTTCTTATTCGACTGTATTTTATCATTAAAGACAAAAGAGGAGTGCTACAACTTCTTTGAGGACCTTTGCACAATGAATGAGCTTCAGTCAATCGTACAAAGAATTGTCGTTGCTAAAATGCTCTCGGAAAATCAAATCTATACAAAGATAGTGGAAGAAACAGGTGCTTCTACCGCCACAATCAGCCGTGTAAACCGTTCGTTGCAATACGGCTGTAACGGTTATGAGGAAATTTTCAACCGTGTCGAAGAGGGCAAGGAGTAAAATGAGCTATTCTTATTTCGCACAGGTTTACGATCTGTTGACCGAAAACGTCAAATACTCCGAAAGAGCCGATTATATTTGCTCTCTGTTGTCCGAGAACGGAATCGACGGAGGGCTTTTGCTTGATTTGGCTTGTGGGACAGGAAGTATGTCTGTCGAGCTTGCAAAAAGAGGCTTTGAGGTCACGGGCGTTGACTTATCCGAGGAAATGCTCGCTCAAGCGCAGAACAAAATGTACGCTTCGGGCGAAAACATATTGTTTCTGTGTCAGGATATGTGCAAATTAGACCTTTACGGAACTATCGACTGTGCGGTTTGTACTCTTGACAGTCTTAATCATCTAAAAGACGAAAATGCCGTAAAAAAAGCGTTTCAAAATGTCGCTCTTTTCCTTGAGGATAACGGAATTTTCATTTTCGATATGAACACCCTGTACAAGCACAGGAAAATTCTTGCGGATAATACCTATATATATGAATATGACGATTTATTCTGCGTTTGGCAAAACTCTCTTTGCGAGGATAACGCAACAATAAATATCGACCTTGACTTTTTTGAGAAAATCGGCGAAAACACCTACGAGCGTTTTTCGGAGAGCTTTCAGGAAAAGGCTTACAGCAACGAAACGATAGAAAAATTGCTTAACGAAACAGGCTTCGAGCTTGTTGACAGATATGAAGAAATGACAAGAAATAAACCGACCGAGGCAACTCAAAGGACGGTTTACGTGGCAAGGAGGCTTCCGAGATGAAAAATCTTATAAGAATGATGTCTGATGACGGTCAGCTTGCAATAATGGCTGTTGACAGCACTAATATAGTTACCGAAATGCACCGCATACACAACACCTCAAAGGTATGCTCGGCGGCGTTGGGCAGACTTTTAACCGCCGCTTCACTTATGGGTAGTATGCTAAAAAGTGCCGAGGACAGTATAACCGTCAAGATAAACGGCAACGGCCCTTGCGGTACGGTTTTGGCGGTTTCCGACTCTCTCGGAAACGTCAGGGGATATATCGGCGACGCAAGCGTTGAGCTTCCGCTTAACGAAAAGGGCAAACTTGATGTTCGTGGTGCTGTCGGCACAGACGGCACGCTTACGGTTATTAAGGATATGGGCTTGAAAGAGCCGTATGTAGGTCAAATTCCGATTGTATCGGGCGAAATTGCCGAAGATATAACCGCTTACTATGCGACAAGCGAGCAAACACCCACGGTATGCGCTCTCGGTGTTCTTGTTGATCCCGACACAAAGAATATTATCTGCTCGGGCGGATTTTTAATTCAGTTATTACCCTTTGCGGAAGATGCGATTATCGACAAGCTTGAAAAGGATATTCAAGGTATAAAGCCTGTAACCGCCATGCTGTTCGACAAAATGACACCCGAGGAAATTTGCCGTGCCGTTCTGCCGTCGTTCAACCTTGAAAAGCTTGATGATGCACAGGTTGAGTATCGCTGCACTTGCTCAAAGGACAGAGTTACAAAGGCTCTTATTGCAACAGGCAAAGACGGTTTATCCGAAATGGCGCAGGACGATACAACCGAGGTCGTGTGCAATTTCTGCAATAAAAAATATCATTTCTCAAAAGAAGAAATCAAAAAGCTGATGAACAATTGATATACAATTAAAAATAAACACATTAAAAGAGAGCCTTTCAGGCTCTCTTTTTGATTGAAATCACATTGAAATATACCAACAATCCGTAGGGACAACCCTTGCGGTTGTCCGTCGGCTCGATTATACATCTAATTTGTTGCGGACAGCCGTATATTTAGGCTCCCTCTGACGAGGGAGCTGTTGAGCGTAGCGAAACTGAAGGAGAGAAAGCAATAAATATCAAGCTTTCGTTATCTCTCCTTTCGTCACGCCTGCGGCTTGCCACCTTCCTCGTCAGAGGAAGGCTTTATTTTCATATAATCGTTAATTTGATAGCACCTGAAAGCAGTTTTGTTTTCGCTGATTTTCTCGGCGGCAGCAAGCCACCGCCCTACACCGTGGAATATAATTTATCACTCCATACGAAGCCTCTACTTTGCGGATTTCGAACAACCGCATATTCAGCCTCCCTTGTGTAAAGGGAGGTGCCGAACGAACGTGAGGCGGAGGGATTGTAAGGTTGATTTTATATGAATTTGTAAAATCCCTCAGTCATTTTTTTGTTCCAAAAAAACGGCAGCTCCCTTTACAAGGGAGCCTTTGGCGGACAGCCGCAAACTGAAAAGATAAATCCGCTCCCTCTCCGAGGGAGCTGTTGAGCGTAGCGTAACTGAGGGAGTTATAAAGGTTATTTTAAATTATAAAACTCCCTCAGTCATTTTTTCTGCGGAAAAATGACAGCCCCCTCAAAGATGGGGCGGAAGCACAAATTAAATTTGATATAGATTTCGTACAACCGCATTTTCAACCTGATACGCTTTTACGCAAAAACAAACTCCCTCTCAAGAGGGAGTTTGTTGTGTTATATATTCTGTTTTTGTATTTATTTGTATTTAATTTAATCTTTAATTTGAATAAATTAAAGCATGCCTTTGTTGGACATATTGTAAATAATCTGTGCTACTTCGGCTCTGCCTGCGTTGCCGTTGGGATTGAGGTAATCGGAATTACCGATTATACCGTTTTCAACTGCCCAAGCAACTCCTGCCTTTGCCCACGGACTTGTGTTTCCGCCGTCGGAATAAGCATTGAGAATTGCATCAACGTCGCCCGAAGCAGAACCGTTAAGGTATCTGCACAAAATCAAGCTTATCTGCTCTCTTGAAATGTATGTGCCTACACCAAAATTGTCTGCCGAATAGCCTGTTACTATGCCCTTATCCTTTGCCCATGCTACTGCCGAAGCGTAATAAGCACCTGCCTGAACATCTGAGAAGCCACCGTTCTGTCCCTTATATGCCGAAAGGTTTGCACCTGCAATTCTTGCAAGAATAAGAACAAAGTCCTGTCTCTGAATGTTGTTCGACGGTCCGAATGTGCCGTTTGAATAGCCTGTAACATAACCCTTTTCAGCATTAAATTTTACAGCGTTATAATACCAATCGCCGCTTCTGACATCGGGGAATGACATTGTGGGCGCAGGTGCTGCCTGAGCGAAGTTAAAGCCGTTCTCTTTCGCATACGTTTGTGCAGCAGAACCGGGCTTACCTATAATTGTAAATCCTTCAATTCTTATATAGTCTTGTAAGTCACTGTCCCAATCATACCCAAAAGCTCTTTCGCCAATAGTTGTTACTGTATCAGAAATATAAACACGCTTTAGCGAGGTGCAATTATAAAAAGCCTCTGTGCCAATACTTGTTACACCGCTTCCGATTGTTACGCTTGTAAGCGAAGCGCAATTATAAAAAGCTCGATCGCCAATGCTTGCTGCACCGTTTCCGATTGTTACGCTTGTAAGCGAAGCGCAATTATAAAAAGCTCGATCGCCAATGCTTGCTACACCGTTTCCGATTGTTACGCTTGTAAGCGAGGTGCAATTATGAAAAGCGGAATCACCTATACTTGTTACACTGTCGGGAATTGTTATGCTTGTAAGCGAGGTGCAATTATAAAAAGCAAGACCGGCAATTGTTTTTGCGCCCTGCCTAATCTCAACATTACCGGAAAGATCATATTTAGCATAGATCAAATGGTTACCGATATATAATATTCCGTTATCCCAATTTGATTCATTATCGTAATAAGCAGTGTCTACAAAAACCCATTTACCTATACTTGTTACACTGTCGGGAATTGTTACGCTTGTAAGCGAGGTGCAACTATGAAAAGCGGAGTCACCTATACCTGTTACACCGTCGGGAATAGTTACACTTTCAAGCAAGCGGCAATATGCAAAAGCTTTGTAGCCTATGCTTGTTACACCGTTTCCTATTGTTACGCTTGTAAGCGAGGTGCAACCTTCAAAAGCTCTATCGCCTATACTTGTTACACTGTCGGGTATTGTTATGCTTGTAAGCGAGGTGCAACCGCTAAAAGCAGAGCCGCCTATACTTGTTACACCGTTTCCGATTGTTACGCTTGCAAGTGAGGTGCAATCGCAAAAAGCATAATAGCCTATTTCTGTTACACTGTCGGGGATCGTTACGCTTGTAAGCGATGTGCAACCCCAAAAAGCATTATTACTTATTTTTGTTACACTGTCAGGAATTGTTATGTTTGTAAGCGAGGTGCAATCGCAAAAAGCATACTCGCCTATACTTGTTACACCGTTTCCGATTGTTACGCTTGCAAGTAAGGTGCAATAATAAAAAGCACCACCGGCAATTGTTTTTGTGCCTTGCCTAATCTCAACATTACCGGAAACATCATCTTTTGCTTTAATTAAATGATTACCGATATATAATAAGCCATTTTCCCAATTTGATTCATCATTGTAATAAGCAGTATTCTTAAAAGTATAATCACCTATTTCTGTTACACTGTCGGGAATTGTTACGCTTGCAAGCGAGTGGCAATATGCAAAAGCTCCATCGTCTATACTTGTTACGCCGTCAGGAATTGTTATGCTTGTAAGCGAGGTGCACTCACTAAAAGCTTCGTAGCCTATGCTTGTTACACCGTTTCCGATTGACAAGTTTGTAAGCGAGGTGCAACCATTAAAAGCATACTTGTCTATACTTGTTACACTGTCAGGAATTGTTACGCTTGTAAGCAAGGTGCAATCATAAAAAGCATAACTACCTATTTCTGTTACGCTGTCGGGAATTACACATTCCTTTCTACCTTGAGGACATTTAATTAACTCGTTTTTTTCTTTATTAAACAGAACGCCGTTTTCAGAACTATAATTTGCGTTATTACTGCTAACATTTATTTCGACAAGCGAGGTGCGACCATTAAAAAATTTGCCATCTATGCTTGTTATGCTATCTCCAATTACAATGTTTTCAATACGATTTATTTCTTTAAGGGCAGAGAAAACTACTTCACTATTGACTTCTACTGTTGTAACAGAATTACAATCATTGAAAGCATTATCATCTATACTTATTACACCGTTTCCGATTGACAAGTTTGTAAGCGAGGTGCAACCCATAAAAACATAACCGCCTATACTTGTTACACTGTCGGGTATTGTTATGCTTGTAAGCGAGGTGCAATATTTAAAAGCAAAAATACCTATTCTTGTTACACCGTCGGGAATTGTGTATTTCGATTTCGTCTTTCCTTCCGGATATCTAATTAACTCAGTTTTTTCTTTATTAAACAGAACACCGTTTTCGGAACTATAATTTGCGTTATTGCTGCTAACATTTATTTCTGTAAGCGAGGTGCAACCTTCAAAAGCACTGTAACCTATACTTGTTACACCGTTTCCGATTGTTACGCTTGTAAGTGAGTTGCAACCGTAAAAAGCAGAATCGGCAATTGTTTTTGTTCCCTGCCTAATCTCAACATTGCCGGAAACATTCTCTTTTGCTTCAATTAAATGATTACCGATATATAATATTCCGTTATTCCAATTTGATTCATCATTGTAATAAGCTGTGTTATAAAAAGCCCTTTCGCCTATACTTGTTACACTGTCGGGTATTGTTACGCTTGTAAGCGAGGTGCAATTGCCAAAAGCATAATCACCTATGCTTGTTACGCCGTCAGGAATTGTTATGTTTGTAAGCGAGGTGCAATATCTAAAAGCATACTCGCCTATACTTGTTACACCGTTTTCAATTACAACTTTTGTAATTGAAGTTCCCCACGGCGAAGCATCGTCCCAGCTATAATCCTTCATTTTTCCGTTGCCACTGATTGTGAGCACTGTACCGTCAAGAGTCCATGTGCACTCTCCGGTTGTGCCGCTTGTAGCCGCAAATGAGTTTACCGCCATAAGCGGTACGCTTGTTATTATCATCAAAATTGACAACAATAACGAAATGATTTTTCTTGTCTTTTTCATTTTTGTTCTCCTAAAAAATTTTTGTGCCATTGACACATTTATATTAACTCTTTGCCATTTTCGTTTCAATATATTCGTGGTAAACAACAGTGTTTGCGTGGTAAAAAACATGGATTTATTTAGTTTTGTGCTTTTGACAGCAATCGTAATTTATTGTAAATCAACAAAATCCGTTTTTGTACGGATTAGAAAAACATATCATACCGTATGCTCTGTTGTAAAAAACAATTAAACTGTTGATATATTTACGAATAAATGGTAAAATATATAAGTTACAAAAAAATTATAGAAAGGAAGTAATAAAATGAGCGATAAAGGAAAGTTTTATATCACAACCGCCATCGCCTACACATCGAGAAAGCCTCATATCGGCAACTCTTACGAAATCGTTTTGACCGACGCTATTGCGAGGTATAAACGAATGCTTGGCTATGATGTGTTCTTCCTGACAGGTACTGACGAACACGGACAGAAGATTGAAGAATACGCAAAAGAGGCAGGCGTTACTCCTAAGGAATATGTTGACAAGGTTGCAGGCGAAATTCGTGCAATCTGCGACAGCCTCAACACCACCTATGACAAATTTATAAGAACAACCGACGATTATCACGAAAAGGCTGTTCAAAAGATTTTCAAAAAGCTTTATGATAAAGGCGACATCTACAAGGGCGAGTACGAGGGAATGTATTGCACCCCCTGCGAGAGTTTCTGGACCGAAAGTCAGCTTGACGAGAACGGCTGTTGTCCCGACTGTCACAGAGAGGTTAAGAAAGCAAAGGAGGAGGCATATTTCCTCAAGCTTTCAAAATATCAAAAGCAGCTCGAAGACTATATTGAGTCTAACGAGAATTTCATTTATCCCGAATCAAGAAAGAATGAGATGCTCAACAACTTTATCCGTCCCGGACTTCAGGATTTGTGCGTTTCAAGAACCTCTTTCAAATGGGGTATTCCCGTTACATTTGACGAAAAGCACGTCATCTATGTTTGGCTTGACGCACTTTCAAACTATATAACCGCTCTCGGCTACGATCCCGACGGCAGCTCGGATTTGTACAAAAAGTATTGGCCGGCAGACGTGCACATTATCGGTAAGGATATCGTTCGTTTCCACACGATTTATTGGCCGATTATGCTTATGGCTCTCGGCGAGCCGTTGCCCAAGCAGGTTTACGGTCATCCGTGGCTTTTGTTCGGTGAGGACAAAATGTCAAAATCAAAGGGCAATGTTATCTATGCTGAGGATTTGATTGAGGTATTCGGCGTTGACGCTGTAAGATATTATCTTCTTTCGGAGATGCCTCACGCTTCCGACGGCTCAATAACCTATGCAACACTTATTGAGCGTTATAATTCTGACCTTGCGAACACAATCGGCAATCTTGTAAACCGTACAATCGCAATGCAGAAAAAGTATTTCGACGGCATTATTCAGCCGAACGACACGGCAGAGCCGCTTGACGACGAGGTTAAGGCTCTTGCTGTTAAGACACTTGCCGACGTTGACAAATGCTTTAATGAATATAAAATCGCTGACAGCATCGAGTGCATTTTGGCTCTTGCAAGACGTCTCAACAAATACATTGACGAGACAATGCCGTGGGCACTTGCAAAGGATGAAAGCAAAAAAGCAAGGCTCGGTGCGGTGCTTTACAATCTCCTTGAGGGTATCCGCTATCTTGCAATTTTGTTGAAGCCCTATATGCCCGACACCTCGAAAGAGATCCTTTCACAGCTCAACACGGATGTTACGGACTATGATTCACTTCTTACCTTCGGCGGACTCAAAGCAGGCGAATCGGTCGGCGAGCCTAAGGTGCTTTTCTCAAGAATAGACTCCGAAAAGCTCATTGCAGAGCTTGTTGCAAAGCAGGAAGAGCAGCAAAAGGCCGAAAAAGAGAGAATCGAAGAAATACAGGGTATTGCTAAAATCGGAATTGAGGATTTTGCAAAGGTAGAGCTTAAATCGGCTGAAATCAAAGCTTGTGAGCCTGTGAAGAAAGCGAAAAAGCTCTTAAAGCTCACGCTTGACGACGGAAGCGGTGTTGACAGAACGGTTGCAAGCGGAATTGCCAAATGGTACACGCCCGACGAGCTTGTCGGCAAAAAGGTAATTGTCGTTTCAAACCTCAAGCCTGCTACACTCTGCGGCGTTGAAAGTCAAGGTATGATTTTGGCGGCAGATGCAGGCGAGGATGCTGTCAAGGTCGTTTTCCTTGATTCGTCAATTCCTAACGGTTCAAAGATAAGATAATGTATAAGAATATTTTTGACACACACGCACACTATGATGATAAAGCCTTTCAAGACGACCTTGAAGGGCTTTTGTCTGCGTTCCCCGGCAGCGGAATAAGCGGAGTGGTTTCCTGCGGTGTAAACGAAGAAAGCTCAAGGGCAAATATTCAGCTTGCCGAAAAATATGACTTTATGTACGCTGCCGTCGGTTATCACGGGCTTAATACAGAGGATTTAACAGACAATTATCTTGACGCAATAAAGGCATTAGCTCAAAATGAAAAGGTTGTCGCAATCGGAGAAATCGGACTTGATTATCACTATGAAAAAGAGTCGAGAGAACTTCAGTTAAAAATCTTCTATGAGCAAATTAAGCTTGCAAACGAATTGAATTTGCCCGTAATTGTTCACGACAGAGAGGCGCATGAGGACACGCTGAACATCCTAAAAGAATTAAGGCCTAAAGGCGTTGTGCATTGCTTCTCGGGAAGCGTCGAAATGGCAAAGGAAATAGTAAAGCTCGGTATGTACATCGGGCTTGGCGGTGCTGTAACCTTCAAAAATGCGGTAAAGCCTGTCGAAGTCGCAAAATATGTGCCGTCAGACAAGCTTTTGCTCGAAACGGACTGCCCGTATATGTCGCCCGTCCCGTTCAGAGGTAAGCGTTGTACCTCACTTTTGATTCCGTACACGGCTCAGAAAATCGCCGAGGTACGAAGCGTTGACGTTCAGGACTTGTTGGATATGACCGACCGAAACGCACGAACGCTGTTCAATATCCCACAATTCTACACTGTTTGATATAAATTCAATCCACGAACAGCCGCATATTCAGCCTCCCTTGTGTAAAGGGAGGTGCCGAACGAACGTGAGGCGGAGGGATTGTAAGGTTGATTTTATATGAATTTGTAAAATCCCTCAGTCATTTTTTTGTTTTCAAAAAAATGACAGCTCCCTTTACAATGGAGCCTGTGGCGGACAGGGGCAAGCCCTGTCCCTACGGTCGCAAATGTTTTTAAATTCGATAAAACACAGGCTCCCTCTGACGAGGGAGCTGTCGTTTTTCGAAGAAAAATGACTGAGGGAGAGATAACGAAAGTTTGATATTTATTGCTTTCTCTCCTTCCGTCACGCCTGCGGCGTGCCACCTTCCTCGTCAGAGGAAGGCTTTATTCTACGAGCATTTTCATTTGATGAAAGCCGTAGGGGCGAACTGTGTTCGCCCGTTTTTAATTTGCTATGAATTGGCTGGCGACCGCAGGTCGCCCCTACGGTTGTGCGTTGATTATAATTTAATATCAACCGTAAACTATCATATATCAACAACAATCTAACGGCGGCAGCAAGCCACCGCCCTACCACGTCACATAAATTTTCAACTCGATAGCTTTTACGCAAAAACAAACTCCCTCTTACGAGGGAGTTTGTTGTATTTTGTTTTGATATTTAATTTAATCTTTAATTTGAATAAATTAAAGCATGCCTTTGTTCGACATATTGTAAATAATCTGAGCTACTTCGGCTCTGCCTGCGTTGCCGTTGGGATTGAGGTAATCGGAATTACCGATTATACCGTTTTCAACTGCCCAAGCAACTCCTGCCTTTGCCCACGGACTTGTGTTTCCGCCGTCGGAATAAGCATTGAGAATTGCATCAACGTCGCCCGAAGCAGAACCGTTAAGGTATCTGCACAAAATCAAGCTTATCTGCTCTCTTGAAATGTATGTGCCTACACCAAAATTGTCAGCCGAATAGCCTGTTACTATGCCCTTATCCTTTGCCCAAGCTACTGCCGAAGCGTAATAAGCGCCTGCCTGAACATCAGAGAAACCGCCGTTCTGTCCTTCATATGCCGAAAGGTCAGCGCCTGCAATTCTTGCAAGAATAAGCACAAAGTCCTGTCTCTGAATGTTGTTCGAAGGTCCGAATGTGCCGTTTGAATAGCCGGTAACATAACCCTTTTCAGCATTAAATTTTACGGCGTTATAATACCAATCTCCGCTTGCTACATCGGGGAATGTCATTGTGGGAGCATCACCTATCGCAACGAACTTAAATCCTTTTTCGTTTGCATATCTTTCAGCTTCCGAACCGGCGTAACCGTAAATAATTAAGTCCTTATAGGGATTAAAAGCATACTCGCTTATTGTTTTTACATTCTCAGGAATTGTTATGCTTGTAAGCGAGGTGCAATCATAAAAAGCACGACCGCCTATACTTGTTACACTGTTACCAATTGTTACTTTTGTAAGTGCTTTGCAATTTTCAAAAGTCGACTCATTTATACCTGTTACACTGTCAGGAATTGTTACGCTTTTGAGTGATGTACAATATTCAAAAGCAAATCCGCCTATGCTTGTTACGCTGTCAGGAATTGTTACGCTTGTAAGTGAAGTACAAGTTTGGAAAGCACTGACCGCAATCGTTTTTGTTCCCTGCTTTATTTCAACGCTTCCGGAAACATTATCTTTTGCTTTAATTAAATGATTACCGATATATAATATTCCGTTATCCCAATTTGAAGTATTATTGTAATAAGCAGTATTTTCAAAAGCAGAAATGTCTATATATGTTACGCCGTCAGGAATAGTAACGCTTGCAAGCAAGGTACAATCTATAAAAGCAGAAACGCCTATATATGTTACACCGTCGGGAATAGTTACACTTTCAAGCAAGCGGCAATATGCAAAAGCTTTGTAGCCTATGCTTGTTACACCGTTTCCTATTGTTACGCTTTCAAGCGAGGTGCAACGTTCAAAAGCACTAGAACCAATGCTTGTTACGCTGTTAGGTATGGTTACACTTGTGAGATACCAGCAATAATAAAAAGCACCGTTCGCAATCGTTTTTGTTCCCTGCTTTATTTCAACGCTTCCGGAAACATTATCTTTTGCTTTAATTAAATGATTACCGATATATAATATTCCGTTATCCCAATTTGAAGTATTATTGTAATAAGCAGTATTCTCAAAAGACCTCGAACTAATTTCCGTTGTGCCGTCAGGAATTATTATGTTTGTAAGCGAGGTGCAACCGCTAAAAGCATAATCGCCAATACTTGTTACGCTGTCAGGAATTGTTATGCTTGTAAGCGAGGTGCAACCATAAAAAGCACTATTTTCTATATTTGTTACACCATTTCCGATTGTTACGCTTGTAAGTGAGGTGCAACCGCAAAAACCTAAATAGCCTATTTCTGTTACACTGTCGGGAATTGTTATGCTTGTAAGCGAGGTGCAATAGCTAAAAGCATAATCGCCTATACTTGTTACGCTGTCAGGAATTGTTATGCTTGTGAGAGAGGTGCAATCATCAAAAGCATTTCTACCTATACTTGTTACGCTGTCAGGGATAGAATATGACAAATCCTTCTTTCCTACCGGATAGCGAACGATCTTTGTTTTATCTTTATTAAACAACACTCCGTTTTCCGAGCTGTAATCAGCATTTTCACTGCTGACACTTATTTCAGTAAGCGATTCGCAACCGTAGAAAGCGCCGACAGCTATAATTGTTACACTGTCGGGAATTGTTATGCTTGTAAGCGAGGTGCAATTTTCAAAAACTTCCTCCCTTATACCATAGACACTATTTGGGATAACATATTCCGTATTCGTCTTTCCTGCCGGATATTTAATTAACACCGTTTTTGCTTTATTAAACAAAACCCCGTTTTCAGAACTATAGTTTGCATTATCACTACCAACATTTATTTCCGCAAGTGAGGTGCAGCCGTAAAAAACTTCTTTATCTATATATGTTACACTATTGGGAATTGTTATGCTCGCAAGCGATGTGCAACCCAAAAAAGCATTAGCTCCTATTTCCGTTACACTGTCGGGAATTGTTATACTTGCAAGCGAGGTGCAACCGGAAAAAGCACTAGTTTCTATATTTGTTACACCGTCGGGAATTGTTATGCTTGTAAGAGAAGAACAATTTTTAAAAGCACAACTGCCTATTTCTGTTACACTATCGGGAATCGTTACGCTTGTAAGCGAGGTGCAACCCAAAAAAGCATCATAGCCTATACTTGTTACACTATCGGGAATTGTTATGCTTGTAAGCGAGGTGCAATCCCTAAAAGCACTAAAACCTATGCTTGTTACCCCGTTTTCGATTATTACCTCTGTAATTGACTCTCCCCATGGAGTATAATAATCTTTCATCTTTCCGTTGCCGCTGATTGTAAGCACTGTACCGTCAAGGGTCCATGTGCAATCTCCGGTCGTGCCGTTTGTAGCCGCAAACGACTCAACCGCCATAAGCGGTACGCTTGTTATTATCATCAAGAGCGATAATAATAACGAAATGATTTTCCTCGTATTTTTCATAAAATCCTCTCCTAAATTTAATTTAATTCATGTTGTTTTGCGATTATACCAAATCGGGATATTTTGATTATACCATTACGGTATAATTTTGTCAACGGGTGGTGATTTTATGCGTTTAAGAGAGCTGAGAAGGGCTCGTAACATTTCGCAATTAAAGCTGTCTATGGACTTGCAGCTTAATCAAAATGCTATAAGCCGCTATGAAACCGGCTTGCGTGAGGCGGACTATGCAACTCTTATTAAAATCGCCGACTATTTCAATGTTTCCATTGATTATCTTCTTGAACGCACCGACAATCCCGAAATAAACAGATAGCAGACAAACGTCTGCTTTTTTTATTTATGCCAAAATGCGTAAAATGATGTCTTAGCATTTTGAATTTCCCTACAATAATTGCACAGACTATTAAAGTTGACCTCTTGTAAATGTCAAACATTGCTTGAAATGTACTACAATTGACTTAATGACAAGCAGTAAATGTCAAATACAAGTGAGGGAAATTATGTTTATTAACAAAAGCATCGACGGAAGCAATAATATATGTGGGAAAAAGATATCCGAGCTTCGCAGAAAGCTTGATATTTCTCAAAGAGAGCTTGCGGAAAAGCTGCAGCTCAACGGTCTTGATATTGATAAAAATGCCATTCAGCGAATTGAGGCAGGCAAGAGGTTTGTTACGGATATTGAAATCGTTGCATTTACAAAAGTGTTCGAGGTAAGCCTTGACGAATTGCTGAACACCGAAAATTAGCCTTCAAAAATTGATTTGCACATAAAATTAAGGGCAACCGCTTGGTTGCCCTTTTCTGTTTGTTGAATTTTCAGAATTACTCTTCCCTGAGCTTGTCCACGTCAACAGCATATCCCTCATCAAGTGAGAGGTTGGGGTTGTAATACGGGTCGCCCTTGTCGATTACGCTCTGCCATCTGTCAAGAAACAGCTTCTTTTCTTCAATAAAGCGTTCTCTGTTTTTCTTCTCCGTATCCTTGCCACGGCTCAACGACTCATAGTGATACAGCTCACAATAAGGAGTGAACACAATAAGCTTGCCGAGCTCACGGATTTTCAAGCAGAAATCAATATCGTTATATGCGACAGCAAGCTCCTCGTCAAAGCCATTGACTTTTTCGAAAACATCCTTCGGCACCATCATACAAGCTGCTGTAACTGCGCTGACATCCTGAGAATAGAACATTTTGCCCATATAGCCAGGATTGTTACGGGGACAACCGAAATGGCTGTGTCCTGCAACCCTGTCCTCGCCGAGCTTTAAGATAACGCCGCCGTGCTGAACGGTATCATTTGCATAGAAAAGCTTTCCACCGACTGCTCCGACATCCCCACGCTGCGCATACATCAGCATTTCTTCCATCCAATTATTGCTGATTATCTGTGTATCGTTATTCAGGAACAAAAGATACTCTCCCGTTGCCTGCGAAGCAGCGTAATTGTTTATTGCGGAATAATTGAACGGCTTATCGTACTTCAGCACTCTGATATTTCCGAGCTTCTCAAGCTCCGCATAATAGCTGAACAGATTTTCGTCGTCGCTCTGATTGTCAACGATTATAATTTCATAATTCGTATATGTTGAAAAGTTCAAAATCGACTCAACGCAACGAATAAGGTCGCTCAAGTGATTTTTGTTGGGAATTATAATAGAGATTTTCGGCGTACCGTTCAGCTCATACTGCAAGCGGTAAATCGTCGGATGAGCAACAGAGCTTGTAACAACAACGTTATAGCCTTTGCTTTCAAGGAAATCGTGAACAGCCGACTTGCCTGCCTCAATAGCATAGGTCTTGGAATTTATATCCATTGCAACCGAATTTTTGTGCGAACGCCAGAAATAAAGAAGCTTTCTGACGTGGTAAACCTTCGAAGCCGCATCTGTAAGACGAAGTATAAGGTCATGGTCCTGGCTGCCGTCGTATTTACTTCTGAAAACGCCGACCTTGTCCAAAAGCGAAGCCTTGAATACCGAGAAATGACAAATATAGTTGTTTGCAAGAAGGTTGTCGGGAGCGAAATCGGGCTTAAAATGGTAAGTGATTATATCGTTGAGGTTTTCGCCTGCAAAGGTCGCCTCGTCGGTGTAAACATACTCTGCGCCATGCTCGCATATAGCCTTCATAGCCTCAAACAATGCGGAGGGATGAAGCACGTCGTCATGGTCGAAAAGAGCGATATACTCTCCGCTTGCCATCTTAATACAAGCGTTGGTGTTTTCCGAAATGCCCTCGTTCTTTTCAAGCTTTTTATAAACAATTCTGCTGTCGTCCTTTGCAAGGCTTCGGCAATACTCGCCGACAAAAGCGTGTTCGTCGTCGCTGCCGTCCGCAAGACAAAGTTCCCAATTCTTATAGGTCTGATCTGTAACAGACTTTATCATTTCAACAAGGAACTGCTTGGGTGTGTTGTACAGCGGAACTAAAATACTGATTTTGATTTTTTGCGGAAATTCATACGCCTCCTCACGCTTTCTGCGTTCGGGAGTTATTGTATGAAGGAATTCCGTGTTTTTGATTTTCACGGGCTTGCAAAGGCGATACCTGACAATTGCCTGCTTGTAGCCGTGTCGCAAGAAACATTTCAAGAATACAAAAATCGCCATAAGGCTCTGATTTCTTGAAATTAAGTTTTTAAGCATCTGCGTAAACTTTCTCATCGGCGACATCAAACGCCAATAGAAGCTGCTTCTTATCTCAATATTAGCATTATTTGCGGCGTCACGCTCGGCTGCGAGCTTGTTAACCGTATCGGAATATTTAGCTATCGATTTATTGAGCCTGTCAATTTCCGCCTGCTTTTGATCAAGCACGATTTTAAGCCTATTGTTTTCGGACTGCTCGTTTGAAATCTCGTCCGTGTTAGGCATAACATTTTTTTCTTCCATAAATCATCCACCTATATAAACTTTGACTATTGGGTAGTATAGCATAATCCCCTGTTCAAGTCAAATAAATCAGCCTTACAAAATGCTAAATCCCGTTCAGATAAGCTTGTTCTGTACGGGATTTTAACTGTTTTCATTTAGTCAACGTAAACGTCGATAATATTTTCATCCGAACGAAGGGTCGAAACAATCAAATCAAGCGACTCCTCGCTCTTCGGGAAAACAATTATCTTAATTGTCGAGGTTTCCTTCTTCTTTGAACGCTTCATATCGCTCTCGTCAAGAATTTCCATTGAATGAATAGATGCGCCTGCACGTTTAACAAGCTTTGAAATCTCCGGAACCTTTTGAGCAAGATGCTTAACCTCAACATAGATAACCTTGCCCGCCTTACCCTTAACAACAACCTTTTTAAGACTGTTAAGCGTAATGTATATGATAACGGTTGCCGCGATAGCGCCGCTGTAAAAGCCTGTTCCGACAGCGATGCCTACGCACGAAACCGCCCAAACACTCGCCGCTGTGGTAAGTCCCTTAACCGTAAAGCCCTCACGCAAAATTGTACCTGCACCGAGGAAGCCGACGCCGCTTACAACCTGCGCACTCATACGGCTGAGGTCAATCTCGCCCTCGACGTGCTTTGAAATATATATAGCGGTCATCATAATAAGTGCCGAACCTACCGAAACCAATATGTGTGTTCTGAAGCCTGCCGGACGGTGCGAATGTTCTCTCTCGAAGCCTATTATACCGCCCAATATAACTGCCGTGATAAGTCTGCATATCCAGGAAACCACGTCAACCCATGATTCTCCTACACCAAACATATTTACCGCCTCAGTTACCCACTGCATTTTTTATCACACTCTTTCTAAATTTTCTTAATTTTTGGTGCAAACGCCACAACTAAAGTCCAAAGCGTTTCAAACAAGATTATCTGCACAGCACCCGCCTGTGACAGTCCCGAAAGGAAAGAAAACATTGCCATAAGAATAACGCCTATTCCTACGCCGATGTATTGTAAAATATTGATTATCCTCCTACGCTCCTGTAATTTAAGCGCCGAGGTAAATGAATGAAGGAATGAGTTGACGCTTCCGTTGTGCAAAACTCTGCACGGCTCGTTTACAGCCTGCTTTTCGCTCATTTCCTTATACATAAGTCCGGCAACGGGGCTTATGACCTTTATAAAGCTCCTCGGAAGTCCGAAATACTGCTCAACAAGCTCCTCGGATATGTTTGAATCCGTCGTGCGAACAAGAATGCTGACTCCTGCCCTTTCAAGCTCACGCATATATACGGCAGTCTGTTCGTCGGCTGAATAGCCCACAACAAACATAGCGGCAACCTTGCCCTCAACAGCAAGATAAACAACCTGTCTGCCCGAACGGGTAAACACGCTTTCTTCTTCCTTAGACTGAACCTCTACATTGTGCTTTACAAGTAAATCTCTGTTGCCTACAAGCACCCTGTAGTTGTATATCCAGCCCGAGCAGCCGAGCCGTTCCTCATACGCAAGCGATTCCACGTTCGGAAGCATCTCACGTTTTGAAAGAATTATGGAATCAAAAACATCGCTCAAAGCACCCTCCGACTGAATAACAACCGCAGCCGTATAAAGGATTGCTTCGTCAATTCTCATTGAATTGAACATTTTGATTCCGTACACATTAGCATCGCCGCCGCTGAAAATGTCTCTCGCATCCAGCACCGCAGCGTTGGCGTCAAGCGTGTCTTCAACCGCTTCGTATCCGGAAATCAATCCGTTCTCGGCGTTGAGCTTTTTGTTGACGCCTCTAAGAGCCGACGCACAAGCAACAACACTTGCGGCAGGCATAGCCATAAGGAATACTCCCGTAAATGAGGTAACGCCGACAAAGGCGTTTTTGTTGATTACCGCCGAAATTATACCGACTATAATACCGGCAGCCAAAGCGGCAGGAACAATCACGTTAAAGCTGTCTGCCGTCGGGTCAACCGCACGTGATGTCTCAACAAATTTATACGGGAAATTAACCTTTGCGCAATAGCGAATGTCGGGGTCCTTGATCATAAGACCTCTGCCGACCTCAAACGCAATTCCGTCGTCGTCAATCTTCTTAACCGCATAAGCATTTTTCTGCTCACGGTTTATAAGTATAAAGTTATCAATATCGTTGTTTGTCGTTATGTAATCGCCGATATTTATCAAAAGCACGGGGAACAACGCCACCGCAGAATAAATATGCGTACCGCTTAAAACAAGATCGCCGAAGCCGAGTGATACGGCACACTGAATAATGCCTGCCAACAGCGAAGCCGTCAAAGCAGTATTCTTATTAAAGCGTTTTTCTTTAAGATTTTCAATGCAATCGGCTATTGATTTATAGTTTACCGCACCGACCGCAACAAGAACAATCAAATTGCCCACAGAATAAACAAACGGGCTGTCGGAGAACAATGCGAAGTTTCCTAAGAACGACGTAATTGCCGAGCAAGCAAATAACAAGGCAAGAGCCAACGAGCAAACAATAATTTTACGCTTGCCGTAGGAATGCTCTTTCATATAAATTTCATATACAGCCTTTGCATCCTTAGGTCCGAAAAACTCACGTGCAACGCTTACCGTTCTCGGCTTACGCTTTTTGCGTTTTTCTTTGACGGGAGCTTCCTCAATATCCGAAGCTTCCGCCTCCTCGCCGTCTGCGGCTTCCTCCTCGGGAAGAACTACGGCTTTCGTCTTTTCGTTATCGTAATTTTCTTCGTCCTGCTGCTCCGACGTATCGGAATAAGCGTCTCCGTCGTCAACCTCAATGTTCGGGAAGAGCCTGAACTTGCTCGCCTTATCCCTGCGGATTTTGCGAAGCTTTTCCTCCTCCTCTGCCTCGTTGACGATATTAACCTCTTCCTGCTCGTTAAAGCCGTCAAGGACAATCTGATTTTCGTCCTCGGGGAACGCATTTGCTTTTAATGCGCCCGATTGAGCCTCCATTTCAAGCCTTTGCTGTGCGTCATATTCGTCTGATGCATCGACAAGTATCGGAATAGGCGACAGTCCGTCAGTAGAAGTCTTTTCAAGCGATGATTTTTTAACAACAACGCCGTGTTTTTCAATCGTTTTTGCAGGCAAATCCTTGAGCAAGTCTCTGTGATCCTGCGTTTTTTCAATATCAAGCGTCGGCTTATTCAAAAAGCGTTCACGGTATGGGTCTGTTTCCATACCGCCCTTTTTAGCCGTGCTGCCTGTTCGGATTATTTTATTCTCTCCGATATGGTGGTTTATATTTTCATTTCTTACAGCCCTTGCTTCAACCTCATTGAAAACCCTTGTCTTTTCAATGCTTATCTGACCGGGGATTTCCTTTTCGGCTTTAGAGTCGTCCGCCTCGACCGCTTCCCCGTCAACTGAGGGGGCTTCGTTTTCCTCCGCCGAGCTTATCAGCGGCTCGATTTCGGGCTCATTTTCTTCAAATTCCTTCAAAAGAGACTCTGTGCTCTCGTTTTCAATTCGTGCTTTTACCGCACCCGTTTCAATCGCATTTTTCATTGCGAATTCCTTGAGACCGAGTGCAGAGGTCTTTTCGATTTTTCTGTTTTCTTTAGCTTTATCAACGGTTTTTTCTTCCTGCACGGGAGCTTTCTCCTCAACAGGCTCGGGCTTTTTTTGCGCCTTCGGTGCTTCTGAGACTTTTTCAACAGGGGTGTCGTTGCTTTCTTTGTTTTCAACAGTATCGTCTGCGAGCAATGCGTCAATTTCGTCAAGCGACCAAATCCTTTCGGGTGCTGTTTGCTCCCCTGTCAGCTGCTTAACGTCATTCAAAATCGAATCAATCGACATATCATTAAACAAATCGTTTTTAGACATTTTAACACCCCTAATCTAATAGATTTATCTTCCGCAAGATACCTCGTACATCAAAATACCCGCCGCAACAGATGCGTTAAGTGAATTTATATTGCCTTTCATCGGCAAAGAGACAATGGCGTCGCACTTTTGCCTTATAAGCTTGCCTATGCCCTTGCCCTCGGAGCCTATAACAAGCACGACCGCACCCGAAAAATCGGTTTTCTTATAATCCGTACCGTCCATATCGGCACCGTAAACCCAGCAGCCCTTTTCCTTTAGCTCGTCAATCGTCGAAGCAAGGTTAGATACCCTTGCAACCCTCATATATTCGAGCGCACCTGCCGAAGTCTTGCCGACGGTAAAGTTGAGCGACGCACTGCGCCTTTTCGGAATGATTACGCCGTGCACGCCTGCACATTCGGCTGTTCTGATAATCGCACCGAGGTTGTGCGGGTCCTCTATTTCATCGCAGACAACAATAAACGGTGCTTCGCCCTTTTCCTCGGCATAAGCAAATATTTCGTCAATACTCGAATACTCGTGAGCCGCAACGTATGCCGCAACTCCCTGATGATTTGCTCCGCCGCACATAAAATCGAGCTTCTTCGAGTCAACCTCTTTAACAACCGCACCCTTTTCCTTTGCCATAGAAGCAAGCCTTGAAAGCGCAGGATTGTTATTGTTTCTCATAAGAATAAGCGTGTCGATTTCCCTGTCGGATTTCAACGCTTCCGTTACCGCATTTCTGCCGATAAGCAAATCGGGCTTTTTATCGTCGTCTCTTATCATATATCTCTCCGTATAAAACATAGCTAATCCATTTTATTAGAGTATTATACCACATACGGATAGTGCTTTACAATAGGAATTTTACTATATTTTGTATGCAAACCGTCTCTTTTTAGGACATAAAATACAAAAACGCACCCCGACGGACGTGTCGAAGTGCGTTGTATCAGACAAAATTACTTGCTTGCCTGCTTTGAGTATTTTTTAAGATAAATAAATCTCATAAGTCTTGTTTCAATGGGATTTATGGGTTTAGCAGTACCGAAGAGGTCAGCGCCGACCTGAGTCTTGCAGCCCTTTTCCATTACGTGCTCAACCGCAGTTGCGTCATATTCGCTGCCTGCAACGCAAAGAGCACCGTTGTTGTCAAGCACAACCGTATTTCTGCCCTTGAGAGCCTTAACAACCTTCTTTGCAGATTTAAGAGTGCTGTTCGGGTTGAAGAATGCGTGTCTTACAGTTGCACCGCAAAGCTGTGCGAAGTCGTCAAGCAACGGCTTCATGGTCTTACCCTTTGCCGAAACAGCCATAACCTCGGGGGAGGTGTTGTGAATGATATAATTTACGTCCTTGCGCTTCTTATAAATCATTCTGTGAAGCTCTGCCGAATTCGGATAATCGTTACCTGCTACAAGCTCGCCCGTCTTGATGTCGATTCTTGTGATTTTACCCTCGCCGTTTACAGAGGTAATGTTGAATACGCTGCCATCTCTCTCACTGTTGCAAACGTCATATCTTACTGCATTTGCAATCTTTGCATCCGCATATTTCTCGCCGATATAATCAGCAATGGCACTGAGATTTTCAGCAACCTTACCTGTAACCTCGTTGTATTTTTTACGAAGGCAATCCTCACAGATAACCTCAAGCTCGGAAGCTACTCTCGATGCCTCGTCATAGTCAACGCCCATGCAAAGTGCGCCGTGATGAGCCATAAGCACAGCCTTTGAGTCGGTTCTCTTGATTGCCGCAATAACGCCCTCACGAAGCTTGCCTGTGCCGGGAAGTCCGTAAGATGCAAGCGGAACGTCGTTTCCGACTACCTCTGCGCTCTTCTTCGACACGCTGTTGATGTCAAAGCCTAAAGCACCGATAACAGAAGCTTCCTTCTGATGTGTATGAATTACGAAATTAACCTCGGGACGAAGCTTATATGCCGCTGCGTGAATTCCTTTTTCCGATGAGGGCTTAATGTCGCCTTCATAGGAGCAATCCTCGATATTTACAAGCACGATTTCGTCGGGAGTAAGATTTTCATAAGCTCTGCCCGAGGGTGTGATAACGAACTGTGTATCCGATACACGGCACGAAATATTACCCCAGGTACGAACTATAATGCCCTCTGCGAGCAATTCTTTACCTGCTCTGATGACAAGCTCTTTTGCTTCTAAAATGTCCATTTATTTCACCTCGTCAAAGAGAATGTGGGGCGGGCGGTCAGGCTGCCCGCCCCTATTTGTGTTTTAATAAGCCGTTAAATATCAGTCTTCGGGCTTAACTGCTACGTTTTCAAATACCTTGTCGAAGCAAGCAAGAGCCTGATCGATCATCTTAGGTGTATAAGCAGCAGAAGTGTAAAGACGTGAGCCTGCGAGTGTTACGAGGCCTTCTGCCATATAAGCTGCGCCCATGTGCTGCATCTCTTTCTTACGAACAGATGTTGCATTGAGTACGCCCGGAATTGTCCACGGCTTTGACCAGTCGATTGAATAGTGCATTGTGCCGACTGTCTCAAGGTGGCAGATTGAGCCTTCGTTCCAGCATACGAACGGAAGGCCGTGCTTATCAACAAGCTCTTTAAGACCTTTTGTAAGTCTGTCGCCCATCTGACCTGCCTTCTGGCAAGCATTTGTTCTTTCGATTTCCTCAAGAGTATAGTAGCCTGCGCAGCATGAAAGCGGGTTAGCTGTCATTGTACCGCCTGTAAACGCCTTCTTAACCTTCTCGCCCGAGTCGTCAAGACCTGAGCCGAGGTGCTTCATGTATTCCTTCTTACCGCCTACGCCGCCTGCGCCCGGATAGCCGCCTGCGATAACCTTACCGAAGATTGTAAGGTCGGGAGATACTCCGAAGAAGCCCTGAGCACCTGCCATACCGATACGGAAGCCTGTAACAACCTCATCGAATACGAGAAGTGCGCCGTACTTACGGCAAAGTCTTTCAACGCCCTTGTTGAACTCATAGTCAAGCGGAGTTGTACCGCTTTCGGGTCCTACCGGCTCGATGTAAACAGCAGCTGTGCCGCCACGGAACTGATTGAGCCAAAGCTTTCTTTCAAGATCCTCAAGATCGCCGGGGAAGAACTCCTGCATATGTCTGAAGATGTAAAGCGGAACGCCGCTTGCCTGTGTGAATTTTGAACCGGGGATACGGATACCGTAGCCCATCTGATCCGACCAGCCGTGATAAGCGCCGCCCATTTTAAGAATGTTCTTCTTGCCTGTTGCAAGACGAGCGATACGAGCAGCTGTCATACAAGCCTCTGTACCTGAGCCCTGCATACGGAACATATCAACCGTTTCAACAGAATCTGAAATCTTTTTAGCAAGCTTATATTCAAACTCGTGGAAAAGACCTGTTGAAGGTCCGCATGTGTTAAGAAGGTCGATAACCTGCTCACGAACAACCTTCGGATTTGAGCCGAGAACTGTCGGGCCGCCTGCCTGAAGGAAGTCAAAATATTTGTTTCCGTCAATGTCATAGAGATATGCGCCCTCTGCCTTTGTGAAAACAAGCGGGAAGGGATAGTTGAATGCGAGGTTGTGCTGAACTCCGCCCGGAATTACAGACTTAGCTTCCTCAATCATCTCTTTAGACTTCGTGCACTTCTTGCCATAGTACTCTTCTTCATAATTCTTGAGAGTATCGGGCTTGATTGTGTAAATCGGCTTTTTGATAAGCTCGTCAAGCTCTCTGTTTATGGCTTTTGCGTCATGGTATTCTGAAATTGCAAATCTTGTGTCCATTGGTATTTCCTCCGTCTCTTTTTTGTATTCACTCATAAAGTGAATTACTATTCACCTAAATTATAGCACTTATAAATCAAATGTCAAATGCTTTTGAAAAATTTTTTGTAAATCTTTTCATATGTTTTAGTTAATTTTTGTCTATCGGCTTTGTTTGATAGATGATTTTTAACTACATATATGCAAACGCACACAATATATATGTTATAAGGCTATTAAATCGCAAGATATGTCAGCGTTACAATTTTTTCGGTGAATATATGGGCAAAAACACAACAAACGTGAAAAAATCGGGCAAAGGATAGCCCTTGCCCGACAGTTTTCTGCTGATGTGTTTATTTTATTGACGAAGCTGTGATTATATCTCCGCTTGCCTCCATGGGAACATTGAACGTTACGCTGTCGCCGACATTGAGTATTACTACCCTTTCGGCGTCCTTAACGCCAAGCTTATAGAAGGTGTCGCCCGTATTAAGCTTGATATAGAAGTAGGTTTCGCCGCCTGTAACGACCGAACGGATTTCCGTTACCGTACCGCTGACCTCTTTTGTTTCGGGCTGAGCCTGAGTTTGGTCATTTTCGCCGATTTCGTCAATGTTAATATCAAGGTTTATACCGTTCTTTTTAAGGTTGTCGGCATAATTCTCGGTGCACTCCGTAAGTGTAGAGCCGATACCTACCACCGTTGACTGTTTAACGTTTACCATTGCATACATTTTAACAAGCTCACTCGAGTCTTTAAGAGCCATAAAGTATGTCGGCTCGCCGCTGATATTGAGGAGCAACGGGAAGGTCGCCGTATATGAATACTGCTGAACAGCACCCTGTGCCGAGGTCTGCGCCGTGTTTTCAAGAGCACCCGATATAGGATAATACTTTGTCTCCTTTGTACGCTGATTGAGGAGCACGAAGCCGATAATCGACTGGTCGGAGCTTATCGAGGTAACGCCCGTGTACATATATACGTCGTCGTTGAGTGCAAGATAGTTGTAGCCGGAGCTTGTAACCTTAACACCCTCCTGACCTATCAAGGAGTTGATAAAGCCGTGTGAAAGTTTGCCGTAATAATTGTACTGCTCGTTGAGTATAGTTGCAGAGTAAACCCTGTCTATCCACTGCCATTCGTCGTCTGTAACAAATGAATTTGTGGGAAGCTTTGTTTTTCCGTTTGTGCTTGTTGAAATTATCTGACTTGTACCGTCGATTGAATTTACAACGACCGCACCGATAACATCCGTTCCGCCGAAAAGACCGATTGTCTTGTCGAGAATCGGAACTATCCAATAGGGATGACCGCTTTCGTCAATCTCAAAACTCGGAGTACCGAACATATAGGTCGGATATTCAAAGCGAAGATGTCTCAAAAGGTATCTGTTGAAATGCTCTGCCGGAGAATATTTCATACCGCTTTCAAGACGAACGATTTCACTCTTTTGAGTGGTCATATCTACTATTATATATGCGGGAAGTCCGTCTCTTGTATTTTTAAGCCACTTGAAAATATCGCCGTAGTCAAGCGAGGTAACACGGACGGGAGTGCCCTTATAGTTTATCTGTGTGGAATAATTTGAAACGATAAACTGCGAAACCATATCGGAAAGGTCGCCGAGTGTTCTGACCGCAAGATTGTTAGCCGAGGTTGCGTCAAGCGTGGGAACTGCCGAGAAATCGATTTCCGCAACATCCTCTGCAAAGTCGCCCTCCTCAACCGTCAAAAGGTGCGAATACGCATTTGCTCTGAAAAGCTGTGCGCCCACAACAAAGCCGACAAGGCATACAACAGCCAAAACAGCCATAATAATTCCCGGTACGGTTGAACGCTTCTTTACATAGGACTGGTATTCGGGATGAATCGCAACCTTGCATGAAAGCACGGTAAGTCCGATATAAATAAGGCAGATGAATGCGATGTACATATATAATTCGATTGCCTTAAAATTGAGTGCAGGAATCATAAAGTAATACGTAACAGCTGCAAAAATCGCCGTAAGAATAAGATTTATAATAATCTTCTTCTTTGCATTTCTCGGCGGAATATAGACGTCAGAAACAGGGATATTGCTATTCCCGTCGTCGTCCTTGCCGTGAGTAAAATCTACATTGATTGGCTCCATAGTCTAATCTCCTTTTTAGTAAGTAGGTTTAGTATATATCATTATCGGCGTTTTTGCAACTTTTTATATTACAATTCCGCCGTTAACGGAAATAACCTGTCCCGTTATATAGCTTGCCTTTTCCGAGCATAAAAAAGCGACGGTATTTGCGACGTCCTCCACGCTTCCGAGCCTTGAAAGAGGTATTTCCTCTCTCAGCGCTTCCTTGTCCGCTTCGGAAAAGTTTGACATCATATCGGTTTCGATAACCCCCGGGGATACCGCATTCACGCAAATTCCCGAAAGTCCCGTTTCCTTTGCGAGAGCCTTAGTCATTCCGATAAGCCCTGCCTTCGCTGCCGAATAATGCACCTCGCACGAGCCGCCCGTTTCGCCCCACATAGACGTTATATTGATTATTCTGCCCGACTTTTCATTTATCATAGACGACAGAATTGCCCTTGTGAAATAAAATGCACCCGACAGGTCAACGCCTATCATCCTGCTCCAATCCTCGTCGGTAATATCCGTAAACAGCTTTTGCTGCGCTATCCCTGCGTTATTTACAAGAACATCAACGGTTTTTCTGTCCTTTAGCACAGCCCTTACGACAGCATTTACGCTTTCGGAGTCGGAAACGTCGCATTTGTAAGCCTTAACATTGGGATATAATTCACTTTCAAGCTCCTTTGCAAGCTTTTCCGAGGAATTATAGATAGCAGCGACAAAAAAACCGTCCCCGACGAGCCTTTTTGCGATTGCTTTTCCTATTCCTCTTGCAGCACCCGTTACTATTGCTGTTTTTTGCATTTTTTCATCACCTTTAATATTGTAACATATAATTATCCGCAATAACAGCCCTTTTATTAGCAGATTTTCCGGAAATTTTCAGATTTTTGATAACTTATTAACAATTTTTTATCTTTTTAGGGCGTATATTTATTGACTTAGACGGCATATTTTGCTATGATTATAGCAAGCATTTATACCATTTTAATTATGTAGGAGGAATTATTTTGACTGATTCAAGAACAATGGCATATATCAATATGTATGCGGTACTCGGAACACTCGAAAATCTCTGTGAGCTTGACAGCAAGGCTAAAGAGCTTATTTCCGGAATGAAGAAGCCTGTTTCAATCGGATTTACCGTTAACGACGGCCCGAGCGCAACAATCACTTTTTCATCAAAGGGCTGTCGCATGGAGGATGGCTTAAAGGATTGTGACATTAAAATCCCGTTTTCATCCTGCGAGAAATTCAACGGAATGATTGACGGAACTGTTACTCCCGTACCCGTAAAGGGCTTTACAAAAATCGGCTTTCTGTTAAAGACCTTCGTTGCTCTCACAGACAGACTTGCGGAGCTTATGCGTCCGACAGAGGAAATGCTCAAGGACAGAGACACCTTTATTCTCTCGACTCAGCTTACATTCTACACGATCTGTGTTGCAATGGCTCAAATCGCCAACCAGGATCCGATCGGTCAGGCATCCGCCTCTTATATGGTTGACGGCGACATTTTAATCGGCATCAAGAACGGACCTACGAGCACCATCCGTGCTAAAGACCATCATCTTGTTGCTATAAAGAAGGCTCCCGAAAATCCGAGAGCAATTATGACCTTTGCAGACTATGACCTTGCAAGCGACCTCTTCAACGGCAGAGTTAACGCTCTTGAGGAGCTCGGCAGAGGCACAGTTGAAATCAAGGGTATGGCTTCAATGGTTGACAATATGAACAGACTCCTTGACAGAGTCGCTTTGTACTTAGCATAAGGAGGAAAAACAGATGAGTAAATTTCCTGAATACAAACATGACAAAGGCCGTGAGTACTTTGACAGAGCGCTCAAGGTAATTCCGGCAGGTATATACGGACACCTCGGTCCCTCAGAGGGTCTTTGGATTCCGATAAACAAGTGGCCCTTCTTCTCGGAAAAGGCTCAGGGCTCATATTTCTGGGACGTTGACGGCAACAAGTACATTGACTATATGTGCGCTTACGGTCCTAACGTTTTGGGCTACAATGATCCCGACGTTGACGCTGCAGCTATGAAGCAGCTCAAAAAGGGCAACTGCACAACCTCTCCCGGTAAGGTAATGGTTGAGTGTGCGGAAAACCTTGTTGACACAGTAGCTTCTGCTGACTGGGCATTCTTCTGCAAGAACGGCTCGGACACAACAACGCTTGCTGTTATGAGTGCAAGAGCACATACACATAAGAAAAAGATGATTTTCCTCAAGGGCTATTATCACGGCGACTTCCAGTGGGCACAGAAAATCGACTATCCCGGTATCCTTCCCGAAGAGGTTGCAAACAACGTAGTTGTTCCGTGGTTTGACTTGAACGCTCTTGACGAGGTTTGGGACAGATACGACGGTGACGTTGCAGGCATTATTGCTCAGCCCTATGACCACGGTAACTTCAAGGACAACGAGGTTGCAAACAAGGAGTATTGGACCTCTGTTCGTAAGTGGTGCGACGACCACGGCGTAGTTCTTATCTTCGACGACGTTCGTACAGGCTTCCGTCTTGACCTTGCGGGAAGCGACCACTACTACGGCATTAAGGCAGACCTTATATGCTTCTGTAAAGCTCTTGCAAACGGCTACAATATGTCGGCTCTTTGCGGCGGCGAGCATATGAAGGCTACTGTTTCGGGTATGACCTACACAGGCTCTTATTGGATGAGCGCAGTTCCGTTTGCGGCTTCAATCGCTTGTATCAATAAGATGAAAAAACTCGACACCCCCACCCTCTTCCGCAAGCTCGGAACAGAGCTTACAGACGGCTTAAAGGCTGCGGCTGCTAACAACGGCTTCGACCTCAAGGTATCGGGTGAGCCTGCATTGTTCTATTTGAGAATAGCAAATGATGACAGCCTTATGCTTCATCAGGAATGGATTGCTGAATGTGTATCGAGAGGTCTTTTCCTCGCTTCGCACCACAACCATTTCATAAACGCTTCTCTTACAGAGGACGACATCAAGGTTTCTATCGACATTGCGGAGGACGCATTCAACGTTGTTCGTAAGAATCACCCCGAACTTTTCTAATTTAGGATTCAGACGGGCGGTACTTTTCCGCCCGTGATATAAAAAGGAGGCAATTCTATGGCTAATTTATCCAAAAAGGAATGGTTAGCACTCGAAAATAAGGCTTATGAGCTTCGTAAACTTTGCTTGCAGACAACAATGTGGGCAGGAAGCGGACATATCGGCGGCGGCTTGAGTGTAATGGATTTACTTACCGTTCTTTATCACAAGTATCTCAACATCAAGGTTGAGGACCCTCATTGGGAGGACAGAGACCGCTTTATCCTCAGTAAGGGACACGCAGGCATCGCTTACGCTCCCGTTCTTTGCGACAAGGGCTTCAACGATCCCGAGCAGCTTAAAACCTTTAACCTTTCTGGTTCAAAGATGGGTATTCACCTTGACTCAAACAAGGTTGACGGCGTTGACGCTTCAACAGGTTCACTCGGTCACGGTGTTTCCATTGCGGCAGGTACAGCTCTTGCGGCAAGACTTATGAATAAGGACTATCTCACATACGTTGCAACAGGCGACGGCGAGCTTGGCGAAGGCTCGAACTGGGAAGGCTTTATGACTATAAACCACTATCAGCTTTCAAACTGCATCGTATTCATCGACCGTAACCATTGTATGATCGACGGTCCGACAGAGGAAGTTATGAAGCTTGAACCGCTTGCAGACAAGATGATTGCTTTCGGCTTTAACACAATTTGTGTTGACGGCAACAACATCGGCGAGCTTTGCGACGCTATCGACGTAGCTATCGCAAGAAGCAAGGAAAAATGTGCTCCCACCTGTATCCTTATGGACACACAGAAGGGCGCAGGAATCAAGTCTATCGCAGGCGACTATCATTGTCACTATATGGCAATCGACGACGACACCTTTGCTAAGTACAGCAAGGAGCTCGAAGAGGATTACAAGCAGAGAGTGGCAAGAGCTGAAAAGGAGGGTAAATAATTATGGCAGGCGGATTTGTATATAATGCAATCGACCAGACAGAGGTTGCTACCGCTGAAATTTACGGTAAAGCGATTTCTGATATAATGCAGAAGGACCCCAGGGTTTGCGCTATCACAGCTGACCTTGCAAAATCTACAAAATTGGGCGACGTTCTCAAAACTTGCCCCGAAAGAGTTATCAACGTAGGTATTGCGGAGCAGGATATGTTCGGCGTAGGCGCAGGTATGGCAAGAGCAGGTATGATTCCTTTCATCTCCGGCTTCTCGGTATTTACCTCAATGCGTGCTTGCGACCAGCTTCACACAGATATTTGCTATCAGAACGTTAACGCAAAAATCATTGCTACACACGCAGGTACATCCTTCGGTCAGGCAGGCTCAACTCACCATGCTATCGTTGACCTTGCTATCACAAGAGCAATGCCCAACCTTACTGTTATCGTTCCCGCAGACGGACTTGAAACAGCTAACGCTGTAAACGCTGCTTATGATAACTACGGACCTTATTACATCCGTATCAACCGTGGATTTGACCGTGTTCTCTATGACAATATGGATTACGGCTTCGAGGTTGGTAAGGCAGTTGAAATTCATCCCGGTACCGATATTACGGTTATCGCTTGCGGCTCTTGCGTATTCCAGGCTAAGCAGGCTGCTGAATTCCTTGAGAACGCCGAGGGCTTGAAGGTTCGTGTACTCAATATGCACACAATTAAGCCTATCGACAGAGATGCTATTCTCAAGGCTGTTATGGACACAAGAAGAATTATCACCGTTGAGGATCACTCGGTTATCGGCGGTCTCGGCTCGGCTGTTGCTGAGGTTATGGCTGAAGCAGGTAAAGGCTGCGCATTCAAGCGACTCGGTCATCAGGATAAATTCGCTCCCATCGGTCTCCACGAGGACATTATGTCCGCTGTCGGCATTGACGCAAACGGCATTATCGCTGCTGTTCGTGAGGTTATGAAGGCTGACTTCGAAGAGGACGACAACTGGGACGACGATGTATAAGAAATACATTTGAGATTGATTATATATCGGAAAGTGAGTTGATTAAATGCATACAAAAGAAGAGCTTTATGCCAATAAAATATTTTTCAATGCCGCATTGCCTCTTATCAAGGTAATTGCGCAGGATGTTCCGTCGCTTAAAAAGCAGTACGAAAAGGTGCACGCCGTTATTCAGGTCAGCGCACTTGATCCGGAGGCTGAAGGCGGAAAAATCGGAATGCATTATGTTATAAACGGACCTGATGATTGGCTTATTCATCTTAATAAGGTTGATCCCAAGCCCCACGTTGAGCTTGAATTCAAGTCTGTTGAAGCAATGAACGCATTCTTTAAGGGCAAGATTTCGCCCGCTACTCTCCCGAAAATGAGAGGTATCGCAAAGCATTTCGGCGCTTTCAAGGCGTTCTTGATGACGCTTCTTAAAATGTCGAGCGTGCTTTCTGCAACCACACCTCCCGAAAAGGAAGAGGATAAGCAGCTTATGGTTAAATGTATGTTCTATCTTCTTTCAAGCGGCATCAGCCAGCTTAACAAGATGGGACACGACGAAATTCACGACTGGGCGCTCAAATCTCCCGACCGTGTTTATGCACTTGCAGTTGACGGTCATCCCGAGGTTTCGGCATTCATCAGAATTAAAGCCGGCAAATCAAGAGCAGGCAGAGGCGAATATAAACGTGCAATGCCGTTCTTCACACTTCGCTTTGACACACTTGATTCGGCTCTCGGCACACTTCTCGGAATTGACGATATGCTCACGGCAGTTAAGCAGGGTCATATTATCATGGACGGTGCTCCCGAGTTCGGCGGTCAGTTCGGCGGCTTTATGCTCGCAGTCGGCGACCTTGCAAAATAACTTATACCTACAAAAAGAACCTATCCTTGCGGATAGGTTCTTTTATTATGCTTTAGAATTTTATTACTTTTCGGTTCTGCTCTGCTCCTGCCAATCGGTTTTGACCTCGCCGTTATCCACAAACACAAACAGGCGGCTCTTAACCTGACCGACGGTCGCAAAGCTGTTTTCCGCTTCGTTGTACGCTCTTAAATCGGTTGTTATTTCGACCACCGACATATTCTTGCTGTCGCTCAACACCGTATATGTGCTGTACGCAGGTGCTTTTTCATCCGTCGTAAAGCCGTCAAGCTTTGCCTTGATTTCACTGTTGAGATTTTTCAACTGTTCGTCGTCCGCACCGTGCAGCTTAACCGCCGTCAGCTTATAATCGGTTACGTTCCACACGACCGCCTTTGAAAGCGAAGAATTGTTATAAGCCGTCAATGCAAGCACCGCTGCGAGCTGAATAAATATTATTACCGCAAAAATTTTTAATTTTTTCATTTCGTTTCGCCTCCCGTTTCAACAACGGCAATATATGGCACTTCATCTGCTCCGAAGCTTATCCATACCTGCCATTTACTGTTGTTTTCAGCACCCGAGAGGGTATAAGCAAAGTCATTTGCCGACGAGCAAAGCTTTTCCGCTTTCATATCGGAGACAAAGCCGTTGCTTCTTACATACTGTTCGGAAATCCATTCCGTCTGCGACGAAAGAGTGTACTCGTTGACATATCTTGCGCCGTCTGCGTGGGTCTTTCCGTAATCGTGCTCAAAAGCGCTCTCGTAAAATTTCAACGGAGCACCTGTCATTTGACCGTTCTCCGAAATTGTGGTAATGCTCACGTTCTCATTGAGCTTCCATCTTCTCGGTGCAAGCTCAACAATTTGCAAAATCAGCAATATCAATACCGCCGCCTGCATAAGCGCAAGCAAAACCCATAAGGTCCGTTTCTGTGTTTTCATAATAGTCCTCCTTTTTATAAATAAAATTATTTTCCTGCGTCATACTGTCCTGCCGACATACATTCCGCCTTATTATCTTCAAGCTTGGTTAAAGCGTTTTTCCTGTAACGGTCAAATCGCTTTAATGTTTTTATCATTTTCACAACATAGGCTATTAGTATCGTGCTTGTTGAGAGGAATATCACTCTCGAAAATGCCAAAAATATTCCGCCTATATAAGCCGCAACCTTTCTCGGTCTTCCAAACATCCACAAATCCATAAGGGCAAGGAATTCCTTTGACACCAACCGCAAAAAAATCGCAACCGCAATCGCAATAACATACATTACAACCATCGGTATCAGCTGCTTTGTCGTTTCCTTTTTTCTGTTTTGATAAGAGCTTTCGATATCAGAATACATTTTTATATATCCCGAGCGTGTCATTCTGATTTCTTTATTGAGAAAGCTCATATCCTCATTATAAAGATGAACGAGGTAATCTCTGTTCATTTGCTCGCCTTCGATAAATGTGTCCGGGTTATTCTCAAACATATCCGGCTTTTCAGCGTTTTTATTATCCTGTTTATTCTCTTGAGTATTCATAGCCAGCTCCTTTTACGACTCAGCGTCATACATTCCCTCGGCCATACAATCGTTTTTGCGTTTTTCGAGCATCTTTAGAGAATGTGCCATACTTTTTTGAGCGTCCTTCAGCCTTTTAAGCAAGGCAACCACAAAAAATAAAAATATGGGTATTGAAATTATCAGCGTCCATCTGTACAGAATTAAAAACGCTCCTCCGTCCGCCACTAACCGAAACGCCTTTGCAAGCAACAAGGTCAAAAGAAAAACAGAAGCTAAAAATATAAAGCTTTTTACCGTTCCGGAAAGCTCACGCTTGTAAACCTCTTGTATTTGATTGTACCGTGTTAAATATTCCGAGCGAGTCATCCGTATTTCTCTGTTGAAAAAGCCCATATCCTCGCCGTAAAGCTCTTTTAGATATCCACGGTTTATTTTATCGTTTTCGCCGAAGGTATCAAGATTGTTTCCGAAAAACATATCGCCCAGAGATTGCTTTTCGCTGTGATTTTCATCATTTGCTGTATTTTCAGAGAGTTTTTTATCATTTTCTTCCATATCAAGCCCTCCCATTTCAATATACCTTTAATTATTCAAAATGTCAAGCGAAATACCGTTGTGATAAGTAACAAAAAAGCACTGACAAATTTGTCAGTGCTTAAAATGAAAGCTTGTCAATTATTTATTCGCTTTTGACTTTTCGCCTGCATTGATAATCAGGTTTGCGCCCGAAAGCACAATCAAACCTATGAAAATCACAAGCATTATTACCCATGCGGTGCTCAGATTGAAGGTCGATACGCTTGCAACAAACGGCAGAAGCGTTTTCATAAGCGCCGACTCAAAGAAATCGCCGAGGTTGACCGTTCCGCTTACAATCGGAGCCGAAACATAACGGAACGAAATAAACATAGCGATAGTCGATACAAGACCCGCAACCGAAATGCCGAAATGGATTTTTGTGTTGTTCGAAGCGATAACCGATACAAATACCGCAAGCGCAATCACGATTGTCAACGCAAAGAAAACGGTGGTTACTATCAGCGGCGTTTTAATGTCCGAAAGATTGGTCAAAAGGTCGGTTATGCTCGTTTTGTTCTCCGAGGACTCCTGTATAAGCGGCAATATCTTCTTGACAAACATATTTATACCGAGATAGCCGTATGTAGAGCCGTCGTCGTTCTCACTGCCCGAATACTGTGCAAGAAGCTTGAACACGGGAGACTCAATAACATAATAAATAAGGTCGGCGAAATATGCCGCTATCGGCACGCTGATCGCCGCCAAAGCCATCACAACTCTACAGCCGATATCATAGCCCGTAGCCTTAACCTTTGCTTTTTTTGCGCTCATAATACATTTCTCCTTTATTTGCCCCACGAAGAATTGAGGGCAACAGTCAAGTTGAATATCTTATTATCCTTTTCGGAATTCTTATCCACACAGAAATAACCCTTACGCATAAACTGGAACACATCGCCTGCTTTTGCGTTTTCAAGGCTGCCCTCGATAACGCAATCTTTAAGAACGATAAGTGAGTCGGGGTTGAGATTCTGCTTGAAATCGCCGTTTGTCTCATCCGAGGGATTGGGAACATTGAAAAGTCGGTCATACATATTAACGGTTGCCCTGAAGCAATCATCACGGCTTACCCAATGTATTGTGCCCTTGACCTTTCTGCCGTCGGGAGACTCTCCGCCCTTTGACTCGGGATCATAGGTGCAGTAAATTCTGACGGGATTGCCCTGCTCATCAGTCTCAAAGCGTGTGCACTTTACAAAATATGCGCTCTTGAGTCTAACCTCATTGCCGGGATAAAGACGGAAATACTTTTTAACAGGCTCTGCCATAAAGTCGTCTCTCTCAATGAAAAGATGCTTTGAGAATTTAACCGTTCTTGTGCCCATTTCGGGGTGGTCGGGATGAACGGGAATTTCAATATCCTCGGTCTGTCCGTCGGGATAGTTTTCAACGATAAGCTCAATCGGATCAAGAACTGCCATTGCTCTCGGTGCGGTTGAGTTCAACGCATCACGAACGCAAGCCTCCAAAAGTCCCATATCAACAACCGAATAAGCCTTTGAAACGCCTATCTTATCGCAGAAATCACGGATAGCCGCCGCAGGATAGCCACGTCTTCTCATACCGCTGAGCGTAACCATTCTCGGGTCGTCCCAGCCGTCAACAATACCCTCGTTTACAAGTGCAAGGCATTTTCTCTTACTTGTAAGGCAATAATTGAGGTTAAGTCTCGCAAACTCAATCTGCCTCGGGGGCTGCTCTATTTCGCACGCTTTAAGGAACCAATCATAAAGCGGTCTGTGATTTTCAAATTCAAGCGAGCAAAGAGAATGTGTAACGCCCTCTTTTGCGTCTGAAAGCGGATGAGCGAAGTCGTACATAGGATAAACGCACCACTTGTCGCCCGTCTGATGATGAGAAATGTGCGCTATTCTGTAAATAACGGGGTCTCTCATATTTATATTCGGAGAAGCCATATCGATTTTAGCTCTCAAAACTCTTTCGCCGTTTTCAAACTCGCCGTCGGTCATTCTCTTGAACAAATCAAGGTTTTCCTCAACGCTTCTGTCCCTGTAAGGGCTGTTCTTACCCGCTTCGGTAAGCGTTCCTCTGTACTCTCTGATTTCGTCTGCGCTCAAATCGTCAACATAGGCAAGACCCTTGTTGATAAGCTTTACCGCACATTCATAAATGAAATCAAAATAGCTTGAAGCAAAAAGGCACTTGTTCCACTTGAAGCCGAGCCACTCAATATCCTCTTTGATAGCGTCAACATACTCCATATCCTCTTTCGACGGGTTAGTGTCGTCAAGACGGAGATTGCAAACGCCGTTGTACTTTTCACTTGTGCCGAAGTTTATGCAAATAGCCTTTGCGTGACCTATATGCAAATAGCCGTTAGGCTCAGGCGGAAAACGGGTTTGGACATGGTCATACACGCCTTCTTTGAGATCCTTGTCGATGAAATCGTGTATAAAGTTTGAAGCTTTGATTTCTTCCATCATTTTTCCTCCTTAAACTTCTTTTCGGCTTTTTCAAGTCTCGCCGTAACCTCGTCCGCACCTAAAACGGCGATTATCGAATGAAGATCGGGCGTATTTGTTCTGCCCGTAAGAGCTATTCTTATTACGGTTGAAACATCGCCGACATGACCCTTATAGCTGTCGGGATTTTGCTTGTATTCCTTAACGTTCGGGGTAAAGCCAAGCGGCTCGCACATTGCTTTTATCTTGTCGAACCACACCTGCTTATCGTCCGTAACGTCAAATATCTTTTTATATTCCGAAGCTATTGCCGCCGCATCCTCGGGAGCAATATTTTCGGGGAGAGTGTAATTCTCTTTATAGGTTTCGTTATAAAGATAGCTTACATAGTCCAAAACCTCGGACCACTTTGCAATATCCTTCCTCGGCTTCGTATTTTCACGGTCGATATTGAGTATCGCAACAGCCTTTTGTTTATCTGCGTCAAAGAGCCTGTAAAGCGTTTCGTCGTAATTCTTTGCCCAATTAAACGTATAATCGAAAACCGTTTGAGCCTTCATTTTTGAAATTGCGTTCTTGCTGACATCCGCCAATTTAACCAAGTCGAAAAGGCAGCCGCTCGGGCTCATCTTTTTAAGATTGAACGGGAAATTAAGAGCGTTTTCGGTCGGGTTTGCCCTTCTCCAATCCTCGAAATTCGAGTTGAGAAGTCCCAAAAGATAGTCTATAAGTCCCTCGCTCGGATAGCCCTGCTCAATAAAGTAGCTTACAGCCGCTTCGGGGTCCTTACGCTTTGAAAACTTACGCTTTGTGCCGTCAACCTCGTCAATTTTCATTACCTGCGGTGTATGCGCATACTTAGGAAGCTTAAAGCCGCAAGCCTTGAAAAGTGCTATGTGCTTCGGGGTTGAGGAAATCCATTCCTCGCCTCTGATAACGTGAGTCGTTCTCATAAAATGGTCGTCGCAAACGTGTGCAAAATGATAAGTCGGGATACCGTCGCTCTTTAAGAGCACCTCGTCGATAACGTTTTCGGGCATTTCGATTTTTCCTCTGACAATATCGTCAAAGTAAACCCGTCTGTTTTCATCCCCGTCGGAACGGAAACGCAAAACATATTTTTCGCCGTTTTTGATTTTTTCCTCAATCTGCTCGTATGTAAGCTCACGGCACTTTGCCCATTTTCCGTAATATCCGGCAAAAGCAGCACCCTCTTTTTCCTGCCTGTCACGAAGCTCGTTGAGCTCCTCCGCCGTGCAGAAGCAAGGATATGCTTTGCCCTCTTTTACAAGCTGCTTTGCAACAGTTTGATAAATTTCAACTCTCTTTGACTGCGTATACGGACCGTACTCGCCCTTTTCGGTATCCTTGCCCGTAACGCCCTCGTCAAACTCAAGTCCGAACGACGAAAAGCCGTCAAGTATAGCGTCAACGCCGTCGCCGACCTCACGCTTTTTGTCGGTGTCCTCAATTCTGAGCATTGAAACACCGCCCGTCGCCTGTGCCGTAAGAATATCGGTAAGTGCACCGAACAATCCGCCTATGTGCAAATAACCTGTGGGGCTCGGTGCAAATCTTGTTACCCTTGCGCCCTCTTTAATGCTTCTCTGCGGATATTTTTCCTCATAATATTCGGGAGTTTTATCTATGTGCGGAAAAAGAAGCTCCGCAAGTTTCTCAAATTCAGTCAAAATGACACCCCACATTAAACAATTTATAACTTAAAACGGAGTCTTCCGTACAGAAGGCTCCGATTTTTCTCAGCCTGCGCCCATTTGAACCTTTTGGTCGTCGTCCGGAAATTCTTTCCTCTGAATATCAGCTCCGAGGCTTCTGAACTTATCAACAACATTCTCATATCCTCTTTCGATATGATGAATATCCTCAATTTCAGTAACGCCCGTCGCAACAAGACCCGCTATCATCATAGCTGCGCCTGCTCTAAGGTCGTCGGCTTTAATCGGTGCGCCCTTTAATCCTTCAACGCCCTCGATAACCGCCGTTTTTCCGTTAACGTGTATTTGTGCGCCCATTCTTGAAAGCTGTTCGGCATATCTGAAACGATTGTCCCAAACGCTTTCCGATATAATACTTGTTCCCTTTGCAATGCTCAAAAGTACGGCAAACTGCGGCTGCATATCAGTCGGGAAGCCGGGATGCGGCATAGTTTTAATGTTACACTTGCCTGCTCTGCCCGTTGCGCTTACCCTGACAGCGTCGTCGTACTCCTCAACGTTAACTCCGCACTCCACAAGCTTTGCCGTTATGGACTCCAAGTGCTTCGGAATTACGTTTTTAACAAGGACATTGCCCCTTGTTGCCGCTGCGGCAACCATATATGTTCCCGCTTCGATTTGATCGGGAATTATAGAATACTCACAGCCGTGAAGCTCTTCAACGCCGTGAATTTTAATAACGTCTGTACCTGCGCCTCTGACATCGGCACCCATTGTGTTAAGGAAGTTTGCCAAGTCAACTATGTGCGGCTCCTTCGCCGCATTCTCGATTATAGTAAGTCCTCTCGCTCTGACAGCGGCAAGCATACAGTTTATGGTAGCTCCGACAGACACAACGTCAAGGTAAATCGAATTGCCCAAAAGCTTGTCGGCTCTTGCGTTTACCATAGCATTTTCTTCCATAGTAACGGTTGCGCCGAGAGCCTCAAAGCCCTTTATGTGCTGGTCAATCGGACGAACACCGAGATAGCATCCGCCGGGCATTGCAACCTCGGCTCTGTTAAATCTGCCGAGCAACGCACCGATAAGATAATATGACGCACGAAGCTGCTTTGAAAGCTCATGCTCAACGACATAAGAGTTTATAAACCTCGTGTCAATCTCAATGGTGTTCTTATTTATAAATTTAATTTTTGCGCCCATGATATTCAAAATGTTAATCATGGCGGTAACGTCGCTTATATTCGGTATATTTTCAATTCTGCAAACATCTTTAGCAAGAATGGTCGCAGGAAGAATTGCTACTACTGCGTTTTTTGCACCGCTGACGGTAACTTCTCCCCTCAGCGGATGACCGCCGTTTATAACAAACTTATCCAAAGACGGTTCACTCCCTAATCTAAGATTTTTCACACTTCAATATGTATATGCTTTCGCAGATAAAATTCCACATTATCGACATTATTATACCACCAAACAGTGCAAATTAAAAGTCTTTTTTTATATTTTTTTAATGCTCTTTGAAAATATAAAAAAACAGAGCTGTAATTTCAAATTACAGCTCTGAAAAATATTGATTTTTAACAGCTTATGCCTTGCCGCCGCAGCCGAGAACAGTTTCAATCTTATGAGAAACAACTGCTTCGACAGCATCTCTTGCGGGTGTGAGATACTTTCTCGGGTCAAAGTCAGCGGGATTTTCTGCAAAATGCTTACGAATAGCAGCGGTCATTGCGATACGAATGTCCGAGTCAACGTTGATTTTGCAAACAGCCATTGATGAAGCCTGACGAAGCATTTCCTCGGGGATACCGATAGCGTCGGGCATCTGACCGCCGTACTGATTGATAGTCTTAATGTCGTCCTGATTTACAGAGCTTGCGCCGTGGAGAACGATCGGGAAGCCGGGAAGTCTCTTTTCAACTTCTTCGAGAATATCGAAACGAAGCTGAGGCTTCTGACCGGGCTTAAACTTATATGCGCCGTGAGAAGTACCGATAGCGATAGCAAGCGAGTCAACGCCTGTTCTTGTAACGAAATCAAGAACCTGATCGGGGTTTGTGTAAGACTCTTTACCTGACTCAACTACAACTTCATCCTCAACGCCTGCAAGAGTACCGAGCTCGCCCTCAACAACTACGCCGTGAGCGTGAGCATATTCAACTACCATCTTTGTAAGAGCAACGTTCTCCTCATAGGGAAGAGAGCTGCCGTCGATCATAACGGAAGTAAATCCGCCGTCGATGCAAGCCTTACAGGTTTCAAAGTCGGGACCGTGGTCAAGGTGAAGAGCAATCGGAAGACCTGTTTCCTCTGCCGCAGCCTTTACCATAGCAACGAGATAGCCGTGTGAAGCGTACTTTCTCGCACCTGAAGATACCTGAAGAATTACGGGAGCGTCAAGCTTCTTGGCAGCTCTTGTAATTCCCTGAATAATCTCCATATTGTTTACGTTGAAAGCGCCGATAGCGTAACCGCCCTCGTAAGCTTTCTTGAACATTTCTGTTGTTGTTACTAATGGCATATTTTTCCACTCCTTGAGTAAAAATAAATTTTTAACTTATTTAATTGCGAGGCTATTATACCCCACTGCCGTTGATATGTCAAATAAAACAGCCAAAAATTAACATTATTTTCAATATTTCGCAGTAACCGACATCGTATTTTCGGAATAAAATGAGTCGGGAGGGATTGATATGAATTGCTTTTTCAGCTCCGCCGTTTTGAAGAATTTGACAGGCGAAAGCACCGGTATACGCTCCGCCGTACTCATAAGCTCCGAAAGCTCCGAGCTTGTGCACAGGCTTTTGTCATCCTGCGTTGCAAGGGCGGAAAGGGACGGACTTTCCTGTCTTAAATTCCTATCGAAATATGACTATGACAAGCTGTGCGCCGTGTATATCAAAAACCGAAAAATTTTTATCGGCGATAAGGCTATTATTCCCGATTTGCACGAATTTTCCACAGTAAAAACAGTAGCTACCGATTTTATTTACGAAAGCACGCTCGATAAAAGCGTTATCGGCAAGCTTAATTCGCAACGCAAGCTGTACATATCCGAAGCGGAGAAATATGAAAGCTCCGCAGCCTTTATCTCAAGAGAAAGCGCAAAAATGTTCTCTCAATTTGTTGACAAGGCAAAAATTTTGAACTATATTCTGCGTTTTATGCAGCGAAGGGGGCTTCGTCAAGCATCAAAAGACGGGCATGAAAGCACTTTCACTCTCGGCAATATTACCTCTTGGGGCGTTCATACCTGCTTTGAGTCCGTCGCCGAAAAATGCTCCGACGTCTACTCAATCTGCGACTGCACAAGGAATATCGCTTCGCTGCTGATAAACGGCTTTTCCTCTGCTTTTCGCCAATGCGGAAAGGACACCGAAAAGTTTACCTGCTCGCTGTGTCCCGAATTTTCAGAGCACCTGTGCATACCCGAGCTGTCGCTTGCCTTTGTGTGTGAAAACGATTATCATCCGTACCGTTACTCCGACTCGGGCGAAATTTCTCAGGCACGCTTTTTGAAGCGTAACATTCCGCATTGCCTGACGGAAAAGCTTGCCTGCAACGAGGAGCTCAAAGACGAGCTTATAAGCTCTGCGGTTTTCTCGCTTTATGACGCTATGGAAAGGGACAACGAGCTTTGCCGATATTTGCAAGCCTTTGAAAATGCCGAAAAATATGCCGCTTTAAGCAAGGAAATCGAAAATCTTTGCTTTGAGTGATTTGACAAAGCCGTGTAATTGATATACTATATTATATATGCTAAAAAAGGCGGCGAGAATATGAAAATCATAGATATTTCAAACGATTTGCTTACAGCTGAAGTGTATGAGGGCGACCCTGTGCCCGAGCTTAAACAGGTCAGAGAAATCTCGCCCGAGTCTTACTACAATTTGAGCGTTTTGGACGCCTGTCTGCACAACGGAACTCACGTTGACGCACCGCTTCATTTTATCCCCGACGCAGAGCCCATTGACAAAATTCCGCTTGAAAAATTCATCGGTCCTTGCAAGGTAATCGAGGTATCCGAGGGAATAATCACGGGCAGACTTATTGAGGAATATTTCCCGAGGGATTGCAAGCGTGTGCTTATAAAATCAAAGGGCAAGGCTTTTGTGCATTATACGGCGGCGGAGGTTATGGCACACTTCGGCTATGAGCTTGTCGGAACAGACGGCGTAAGCATTGAAGCTCCCGACTCCGACGGAAGCACGCACAGAGCACTTCTGAATGCAGAAATAGCAATTCTTGAGGGGTTAAATCTTGAAGAAGCGAAAAACGGCGAGTATTTTCTTATCGCACCGCCCGTAAAAATTTCGGGCGCAGAGGCTTCGTTTACAAGAGCCGTTCTCATTTCCGATTATATCTTTTGGAGCAGTAAAAACTGAGGTAATATATGAAAAATGTCGTGATAATCGGCGCAGGACCTGCAGGACTTACGGCAGGGCTTGAGCTGTTGAGAAAATCAAATAGTGAGTACAATGTTACCGTGCTTGAGGCAAGTGAGCGTGTCGGCGGTATTTCCGCAACCGTTAACTGCTCGGGCAACCGTATGGATCTCGGCGGTCATCGTTTCTTTTCAAAGGATGAAAGAGTCAACGAGTGGTGGTCAAGTCTTTTGAAAATGCAAGGCGCACCGTCATTTGACGACAAGCTTTTGCACCGTGAAAAAGCACTTTCCGAAAACGGTCCCGACCCCGAAGCGGAAGATAATGTTATGCTTCTTCGCCAAAGGGTTTCACGAATATATTATCTCGAAAAATTCTTTGATTACCCCGTTTCGCTCAAGGCGCAAACCCTGATAAATCTCGGATTTGTCAGAACAATGAAAGCAGGATTCAGCTATCTTCATTCCATAATGTTCAAAAAAGATGAGTCCTCGCTTGAAAATTTCTATATTAACCGCTTCGGTAAGGAGCTTTATTCAATGTTCTTTGAGGGGTACACGGAAAAGCTTTGGGGTAGGCATCCGTCTGAAATCTCTGCCGATTGGGGTGCGCAAAGAGTTAAGGGCATTTCCATCAAAGAAGTTCTCAAAAACGCACTTTCAAAGGGTAAAAAGAGCGACGAAACCTCGCTTATAGAAGAATTTAAGTATCCTAAATTTGGCCCCGGTCAGCTTTGGGAGACTGCGGCAGCGGAGCTTGAAAGCCTCGGCGGTAAAATCATTTTCAATGCCGAAGTCAATAAAATAAACGTCGAAAACGGCAAAATCACTTCCGTGACAGCAGGCGATAAGGAATACTCGGGCGATATTTTCATTTCCTCAATGCCGATTAAGGATTTAGTGAACAGCTTTGAGCAATCACTTGTTTCAAGCGAAGTGAAAAGCATCGCAAACGGCTTGCCTTACAGGGATTTTGTTACTGTCGGCTTGCTCGTTAACAAGCTTAAAATCAAAAATAAGACGGATATGAAAACCGTTTCAAATATCGTTCCCGACTGTTGGATTTACGTTCAGGACGACTCCGTAAAGCTCGGAAGAATACAGATTTTCAACAACTGGTCGAGCTATCTTGTAAAGGATGTGGAAAACACAGTGTGGCTCGGGCTTGAATATTTCTGCACCGAGGGCGACGATTTTTGGAATATGAGCGAAAGTGCCTGCGTTGATTTTGCGGTTAGTGAGCTTAAAAAAATCGGCGTGATTTCAAACGATACCGATATTCTTTTCTCACACAGGGAAAAGGTCAAAAAGGCTTATCCCGCATACTTTGACACCTATGACGAGTTGCCGACGGTTATTGATTATCTCAATTCGTATGAAAATCTTTACTGTATCGGCAGAAACGGTCAGCACCGCTACAACAATATGGATCATTCAATGATGACCGCTTTTGAAGTTGTAAACAACATTCTTACGGGCAAAACGGACAAATCCGATATTTGGAACGTCAATACCGAAAAGGAATATCACGAAAAGGGGTAACGCAATGGCCGAAAAGAAAAAACGGGTTACGCAATGTGAATGCTGCGCATATTATTTCTATGACGAGGATTATGATTGCTATGCGTGCGAAGTCAATCTCGACGAGGACGAAATGGCAAGATTTTTAAGCTACGCCGACTTTGAATGTCCGTATTATAATCCGTATGACGAATACAAAATCGTCCAAAAACAGAATTAAGACAACAAAAAAGGGCTTCGGAAATAATCCGAAGCCCTTTAATAATATCAATTTTTGCCTTTAATTAAGCCTTTTTAATATCAACCTTAACCTTGTGGTCGTCAATATTAAATTCATTTGCTCCGCCCTCTGCGAACGTGAGGCTGTCGCAAAGAAGCTCCGACTTAATGAAATCAGCGTTGCGTGTGATTACGTCGGTAATGTAATCGTCCGAAGCAGCAACAATTTCAATGTGGTCTGTAACCTCGAAGCCGCTTGACTTACGGAGATTTTGAACCTTTGAAATGAATTCTCTTACAGAGCCTCTTTCGATAAGCGACTCATTGAGCGTTGTGTTGAGAATTACCGTTACGCCGTAATTGGTCTCCGCAATGTAGCCCTCCTTAGCCTTTTCGGTAACAAGGAGATCGTCCATTGTAAGCTCAATTTCAGTACCGTCAATTTCCGTCTTATAAACGCCGTCAGCCTTGATGGTGTTTATAATCTCTGTGTTTCTGTCGATATTGAAATACTCGCCGATAGCCTTCAAATGTCTGCCGTATTTCGGACCGAGTGTTTTAAGCTGCGGCTTGATTTCATAGCAGATAAGGCTCTGTGTATCGAAATCTGTGAGCACCTCGTCAACATTAAGCTCCTCCGCAATGGTGTTAAGCTCTTCTTCCTTGAGAGTGATACCGTTGTCAATCTTAACAATGCACTGGCTCAACGGCTGACGGTTACGGATATGAACAAGCTCACGAAGCTTTCTGCCGATTTCAACAGCCTTATAGGAAACCTCCATCTGCTCCTCAAGCTCAGGCTTGTCCCAATCAGCTCTGTACTGCGGGAAGGAAGCAAGATGAACGCTCTCGGGTGCGTCGGGGAAGTATCTTGTAACAAGTCCCTGATACATTGTCTCCGCAACAAACGGAGTTACGGGAGCAACAACCCTTGCGAGTGTTTCAAGAACGGTATAAAGAGTCATATATGCCGCAATCTTGTCCTCGGTAAGCTCCGAGTTAAAGAAACGACGGCGGTTACGTCTGATATACCAGTTTGAAAGCTCGTCGATAAAGCTTTCCATTGCTCTTGTAGCCTCGAAAATATGATATGAGTCGAACTCATAGGTAACCTTTTTAACAAGAGAGTTAACTCTTGAAAGCACCCACTCGTCGATTGAACGAAGCTTGCAATCGTCAATGTTGTATTTGCTCGGATCAAAGCCGTCAATCTCGCTGTAAAGTGAATAGAAGTAAACCGACGCCCACATAGTGCCGATAAATCTGTTCTGGAACTGTGCAAGAGTCTGCTTGCTGAACGAAGTGGAAATCCACGGTGCGTTAGCTATGCAGAAGTAAAGTCTTGTTGCGTCGGAGCCGAATTCGTCAAGAACCTCCCACGGGTCAACAACGTTGCCGATATGCTTTGACATCTTGATACCGTTTTCGTCGTTTACAAGACCGAGAGCAATACAGTTTTTATACGGCGATTTGCCGAAAATAGCGGTTGAAAGCGCCTGCAAAGCGTAGAACCAGCCTCTTGACTGGTCGCTGCCCTCACTGATAAAGTCAGCCGGGAACTGCTGATTGAAAATTTCCTGATTTTCAAACGGATAGTGGTGCTGTGCATAGGGCATTGAGCCTGAATCTATCCAGCAGTCGCAAACCTCGGGAGTACGGTGCATTGTGTGTCCGCACTCGGGGCAGGTCATTGTAAGGCGGTCAACCATAGGCTTATGGAGGTCAATATCGGGGTCTGCACCGGTAAGCTCAACAAGCTCTGCTACCGAGCCGACAACGTGCTTGTGTCCGCACTCCTCGCAAACCCAAATCGGAAGCGGAGTGCCCCAATATCTGTCTCTCGAAACCGCCCAGTCGATAACATTGGAAACGAAGTTGCCCATTCTACCCTCTTTGAAGTTCTCGGGGAACCAGTTTACGCTTCTGTTATCTGCAACAAGCTCATCACGGAGAGTTGACATTGCAATAAACCACGAATCCTTTGCATAATAGATAAGCGGACTGTTACAACGCCAGCAATGCGGATAGCTGTGCTCGATTTTCTTTATTTTAAGGATAACCTTATTATCAATAAGTTCCTTGATAATCTCGTCGTTTGCGTCGAATACAAGCTTGCCTGCATACTTTCCGCAAATATCGGTAAACTTACCTGCAAAGTCAACAGGCTTAACGCAGGGAAGATTGTTTTCCTTGCCGACTCTTGCGTCGTCCTCACCGAATGCGGGAGCGATATGAACGATACCTGTACCTGCGTCAAGCGATACATAATCGTCAGCGATTACATAGAAAGCCTTTTCCTTGAATGTGTCAACAACAAAGGTGTATATCGGCTCATATTCCTTGCCGACAAGGTCCGAGCCCTTGCAGCTTTCAACGATTTCATAATCCTCGCCGAAAAGGTCGCCGATAAGCTCGGTTGCAATGTAATAATAAGCGTCGTCAACCTTAACCTTTGCATAGTCAAATTTTTCATTTACGCAAAGCGCAACGTTTGAGGGCAATGTCCACGGTGTTGTTGTCCAAACTGCGAAATATGTGTTTTCCTCGTCCTTGCACTTAAATCTTACGAAAACAGACTCTGTTTTAACGTTCTTATAGCCCTGTGCAACCTCGTGCGAGCTCAAAGCGGTTGAGCATCTCGGGCAATACGGAGATACTCTGAAGCCCTTGTAGATAAGACCCTTCTTATCAAGCTCTTTAAGTCCCCACCATACAGACTCGATATAGTTGTTCGTGTATGTAATGTATGGGTGTTCAAAGTCGCACCAATAGCCGACTCTTTCGGACATTTTTTCCCAAAGGTCCTTATATGTCCAAACACTTTCACGGCACTTCTGAATGAACGGCTCTACACCGAAAGCCTCAATATCAGCCTTACCGTTTGTGTGAATTTGCTTTTCAACCTCAAGCTCAACGGGAAGTCCGTGAGTGTCCCAGCCTGCTTTTCTCTCAACGTGATAGCCCTGCATGGTTTTATATCTCGGAATTACGTCCTTTACAACTCTTGTAAGAACATGACCGATATGCGGCTTACCGTTAGCGGTGGGAGGTCCGTCGTAGAACACATAATTCTTTGTGTTTACGTCATTTTTCGCAACAGCCTTTTTGAAAATATCATTTTGTTTCCAAAAATCGATTACTTCCTGCTCAGACTTGGCGAAATCATAGTTTCTCTCTATTTTTTTCTGCACCTTGCGTTCACCTTCTACTATAAATATACATTGTCTATTATAGTTTACAACGACAAAAAAATCAAGGACAAATTGGATAAAAACAGTCGTTATAAAGATAAAAGGCTGTAAAAAACTTTCGTTTTTTACAGCCGGGTTGAATAATCTTAAAATTATTCTGCAGCAGCTTCTGCTGTTGCCTCTTCAGCCTTGGGAGCCTCTTCCTTTGCGGGAGCTGCCTTCTTGGTTGAAGCAGTCTTTTTAGCAGCCTTAGCTGCTGTCTTTTTAACAGGCTTTTCTTCTGCTGCCTTGGGCTCTACAAGCTCAATGATTGCCATCTCTGCTGCGTCGCCTCTGCGAGCGCCTGTCTTTATAATGCGGGTATAGCCGCCTTTAACATCCTGATACTTGGGTGCGATCTCGTCAAACAACTTCTTTACAACGTCCTCTTTAGTAACGTATGCAAGAACCTGTCTTCTTGAGTGCAAAGAGCCCTCTTTAGCAATAGTGATCATTTTTTCAGCCATTGCACGGACTTCCTTAGCCCTTGTAACAGTTGTTTCAACTTTGCCGTTTTCAAACAGATATGTTACCAAGCCTCTGAGCATAGCTCTGCGGTGATCGGTAGTTCTGCCGAGTTTTCTTGTACCGGGCATTTAATATCACTCCTTTTATTCGTCGTCGTGGTGAAGAGTGAAGCCAAGTGATTCGAGCTTTGCAACAACCTCATCAAGAGATTTTCTGCCAAGGTTTCTCACTTTCATCATATCTTCTTCAGTTTTGCTTATCAAGTCTTCAACCGTGTTGATACCGGCTCTCTTCAAGCAGTTAAATGAACGAACAGAAAGGTCAAGTTCTTCAATCGTCATTTCGAGAGTCTTAACATTGCTATCCTCTTTCTTATCGATAAGGATAGGACCTGTTGCAGCCTCATCAGAAAGACCGATGAAGAGCTCAAGGTGCTCGTTAAGAATTTTTGCGCCAAACGAAACAGCTTCCTTAGCGGAAATTGAACCGTCTGTCCATGCTTCAAGAGTAAGCTTGTCAAAGTCAGTAATCTGACCGACACGAGTATTTTCAACCGTGTAGTTTACCTTCAACACAGGTGTATAAATTGAGTCGATTGCAATTACACCGATAACAGGCTTCATCATCTGCTTATTTCTGTCAGCAGATACATATCCTCTGCCCTTGTCAGCGGTCATCTCCATAACGAGAGATGCGCCGTCTGAAAGAGTAGCGATATGGTGATCGGGGTTAAGGATTTCAACATCCGAATCAGCCTTAATGTCGCCTGCTGTAACCTCACATTTTCCGCTTGCATCGATATAAAGAGTCTTGGGACCCTCATCATGCATTTTAAGGATTACGCCTTTAAGGTTAAGAACGATTTCAGTAACGTCTTCCTTAACGCCCTCAACAGTTGAGAACTCATGGAGAACGCCGTCAATCTTAACCGAGGTAATCGCATAACCGGGAAGTGAAGAAAGCAATACACGACGAAGACTGTTACCGATCGTTGTGCCGTAGCCTCTTTCCAACGGTTCCATTACGAACTTGCCGTAAGTACCGTCTTCGGTCAAATCGAGTGCTTCAATGCTGGGCTTATCAATTCCTATCATTCAAAAGCCTCCTATATGGTCGGAAAAAACCGAACCGAATAATAAATATTTTGTCTAACAGTAAACTCTATTATTTAGAATAGAGCTCGACGATAAGGTGTTCTTCAACCGGAACTTCAATCTGCTCTCTGGTCGGAAGATCTGCTACCTTACCCTCAAAAGCGTCTGCATTCTTCACGAGCCACTCGGGAACGGGACGAGCTGCATTAGCTTCGAGAACTGCCTTAATTTTTTCACTGTCACGGCTCTTTTCCTTGATAGAAATTACGTCGCCTGCTTTAAGAAGATATGACGGAATGTCAACCTTCTTGCCGTTTACTTCGTAATGTCCGTGATTTACCAACTGTCTTGCTTCGGCTCTTGATGAAGCCCAACCGAGAAGATAAATTGCATTATCAAGTCTGCTCTCGCAGATTCTCAAAAGGTTTTCACCAGCCTGTCCCTGACGGCGCTCAGCCATAAGGAAATATTTGTGGAACTGTCCTTCCTGAATACCGTAGTAACGCTTAGCTGTCTGCTTTGCACGAAGCTGCAAACCGTATTCAGAATTCTTTTTGCGGCTCTGTCCATGCTGTCCGGGAGCATAGCTGCGACGCTCAAGTGAGCACTTGCCTGTATAGCAACGATCGCCCTTGAGGAAAAGCTTCTTGCCCTCACGACGGCACAATTTACAAACCGCACCGGTATATCTAGCCATAAATTACACCTCCGTTATACTCTTCTTCTCTTGGGCGGGCGGCAACCGTTGTGCGGAATGGGAGTAACGTCTTTAATCATTGTTACTTCAAGTCCTGCGGTCTGCAAAGCACGAATAGCTGCTTCACGTCCTGAACCCGGTCCCTTGACATAAACTTCAATAGTCTTCATACCGTGGTCAACTGCAATCTTTGCTGCTGTTTCTGCTGCTGTCTGAGCTGCGAAGGGAGTAGATTTCTTAGAACCTCTGAAGCCCATTTCGCCTGCTGATGCCCAAGAAACTGCGTTGCCCTGTACATCTGTAATGGTAACTATTGTGTTATTGAAGGTGGATTGAATATGAGCTGCACCTTTTTCAATGTTCTTCTTTTCACGGCGTTTACGAGAAGCGCCCTTTTTAGCTGTTGCTTTGGTAGCCATTTACAAATCCCTCCTCTTACTTCTTCTTGTTTGCGATTGTCTTCTTCGGACCCTTACGTGTACGAGCATTGTTCTTAGAAGTCTGTCCTCTTACGGGGAGACCCTTACGATGACGAACACCACGGTAGCAACCGATTTCTACCAATCTCTTAATGTCGAAAGCTGTGTCACGGCGAAGATCACCTTCAACCTTAACATTGTGCTCAATGTATTCACGCAGCTTTGCTACATCTTCTTCAGTTAAATCCTTGACTCTTGTGTCAGGATTAACACCTGTTGCGGCAATAATGTCGCTTGCAGTTTTTCTGCCGATACCGTAGATGTATGTGAGTCCGATTTCGACTCTTTTATCTCTCGGTAAATCAACACCTGAAATACGTGCCATAGAGTTGTACCTCCGTTTTAATCTGTGGGCAAAAGCCCTTACTTTGTCTTTGGATAAGCACAATATCGTTGTTTAGATCTTTAACAACGATACAGCCGAAGCCTTAATTAGCCCTGACGCTGTTTGTGCTTGGGGTTCTCACAGATAACCATGACTTTACCCTTGCGCTTGATAACCTTGCACTTATCACATATTTTTTTGACAGAAGGTCTGACTTTCATTTGAATACCTCCTAATAAAAGTAGTTTCTTTTCTTACTTTGATCGCCAAGTAATACGGCCTCTGGTCAAGTCGTAAGGCGACATTTCAACTGTAACCTTATCACCGGGGAGAATTCTGATAAAGTTCATTCTCAATTTACCCGAAATATGAGCCGTAATTTGATGTCCGTTTTCAAGCTCTACCTGGAACACTGCGTTCGGTAATGCTTCAACGACTGTACCTTCAATTTCAATCATATCCTGTTTTGACATATTCAAGCCTCCGAAATTTGCTTTAACGCTTTTCTTATTGACTTATCTGAAGCGGTCTGCTCCTCAGACAGTTTCTTGTCTAAAGGTTTGATGTGCTTTGGATTTTTCGCTTTCGGCTTATTCAGCCTCCTGTGTTTTCCGTCACACACCCATACCCTGTTTTCGCCCGTTTCGACAACGCACATAAGAACGCCTTTATCTCGTCCCATGAGCGAAACTGCAACCGATCCTTTAACAAGTTCCATAACTTCACCTTTAATCAAGCTTAGTCAGTATCTTGGGTCCGTTTTTTGTAATCGCTATTGTGTGCTCAAAATGAGCTGCAAGCTTACCGTCTTTGGTCTTTACCGTCCAGCCGTCGGGTAACTGTTTAATCGCTTTATTGCCCTGAGTAATCATAGGCTCAATCGCAATTACCATTCCCGGCAACAGGCGAGCCCCCCTTCCGGGAGTTCCGAAATTCGGTACGCTGGGGTCTTCATGGAGCTTTGCTCCGACGCCGTGTCCGGTATACTCTCGCACGACACCGTAGCCGTTTTCCTCACAGTATTTTTGTATTGCCGAGCCAACATCGCCGAGTCTGTTGCCTACGATTGCCTGTTCAATGCCTAAATAAAGGCTTTTCTCAGTTACATCGCACAGCCGCTTTGCGCTTTCCGATATCTTACCGGCCGCAAATGTGGCAGCATTATCGCCGTTATATCCGTCAATTTTAGCTCCTAAGTCAATGCTGACTATGTCGCCCTCTTTTATGACGGTTTTTTTGCTCGGAATACCGTGAATGACCTCATCATTTATGGAAATGCATGCAGTGGCAGGGAAACCGTACAAATGCAAGAAGTTAGGCTCAGCACCTTGCTTCTTTATATAATCGTATGCGATTTTGTCAATTTCCCAGGTTGTTACACCGGGCTTGACAGCCTCGCCTGCCACTTGTAATGCCTCCGCAGAAATTATGCACGCTTTGTGAATAAGCTCTAATTCTCTTGCGGTTTTTAGCACTATCATGCTTAATCCTCCAATGCTTTGAAGGTAAGAGCAGTAGTATCAGCTACCTCTTCCTGACCTTCAACTACTCGAAGAATACCCTTCTTCTCATAGTAATCCTTCAACGGCTCTGTCTGCTGATGATATGTGTTCAATCTGTCAAGAACCGTCTCAGGCATATCGTCTTTACGCTGAACTAAATTATCTCCGCACGCATCACACACGCCGTCAACCTGAGGCTTCTTATACTGAGTGTGATATGTTGCGCCGCACTTCAAGCATACGCGTCTGCCCGAAAGCCTTGCAGCAATTTTCTCATCGGGAACCTCAATGTCGATAACTCTGTCAATTCTGACGTTCATATTATCGAGCGCTTCTGCCTGCGGAATTGTTCTCGGAAATCCGTCAAGAATAAAACCGTTTTTACAGTCGTCTTCTTTAAGTCTTTCGTTGATGATGCCGATAACCACCTCATCGGGAACGAGAGCTCCGGCATCGATAAAGGATTTTGCCTTGAGTCCCATTTCAGTTCCGTTTGCCATAGCCTCACGCAAAATATTGCCTGTTGAAATAGCCGGAATTGAAAGTTTTTCACAAATCTTTTCAGCCTGTGTACCTTTTCCTGCTCCGGGAGCACCTAAAAGTATAAGATTCATAACAAACTCCTTTTCTTTAATCAAGGAATCCCTTGTAATGACGCATCATCATCTGGCTTTCAAGCTGCTTAACTGTTTCAAGAGCAACACCAACCAAGATGATTACCGAAGTACCGCCGAGTGAAAGGCTTACCTGATGCTTGAACGCACCCGTAATCTGTGAGAAGAGTATCGGGTAAAGAGCAACAACAGAGAGAAGCAAAGCTCCTACAAGTGTAAGTCTTGACAATACCTTAGTGATGTAATCCGAAGTGGGCTTGCCGGGACGAATACCGGGGATAGCGCCGCTGTTCTTACGGATATTGTTAGCCATTTCGATAGGATTGTACTGGATTGCCGCATAGAAATATGCGAAGAATATAATCAATACAAAGTACATAATTCCATATGCCCAATGTGTCGATTCAAATATTTTGAAGAAGCCTGCCCAGAAGCCACCCTCTTTAACCTTGACAAACATCTGGATTGTGGGAGGCAAGGAGAGAATTGAAGAAGCGAAGATGATCGGAAGAACACCGCACATATTAACCTTGATAGGCATATGAGTATTCTGACCGCCGTACATCTTGCGTCCTACGACTCTTTTTGCATACTGAACGGGAATTCTTCTCTCGGCATTGTCCATCCAAACGATGAACGCAACCATAAGAATAAGTGAAATTGCTGCTATCGGAACGATTGCGAAATATGCGCCGCCCTTATCCAAATAGGTGTAAAGGCCGTAAATTGTAGTGGGCATTCTCGAAACGATACCTGCGAAAAGTATAATTGAAATACCGTTGCCGATACCCTTTTCGTTTATCTGCTCACCGAGCCACATAATGAATGTCGAACCTGCCGTATAGCAGAGGATGATTGCGAGAGCCTGGAACACTGCCCAGAAGCCTGTGTACTTCGCACCGTTAGCGTCTGTCGTAAGATAGTCACGTGAACGGATGTAGAAGAAGTAAGCTGTACTCTGCATAAGTGCAAGGGCAACCGAAGTGTAACGGGTGATTGAAGAAAGCTTCTTTCTACCCTCTTCGCCTTCCTTTGCAAGCTTCTCAAGTGCGGGAATTGCAACTGTAAGAAGCTGAATGATGATCGATGCGTTGATGTACGGTGTAATCGACATTGCAAAAAGTGTACCGTAGTTAAATGCGTCACCTGTCATCATGCTGAGGTATGTCATAAAGTTATTTGCGTTGACGTCTGTAATAAGTCCGCCGCTGATTTCAACAAACGGAACCGGAATTGCTGCGCCAATTCTGAACACAAGAATGATGAATGCCGTATAAAGAATCTTTTTACGAAGATCTGCGACCTTCCATGCATTGATAAGTGTTTGAATCACTTCAGATCACCTCAGCCTTTCCGCCGGCTGCTTCGATCTTCTGCTTTGCCGAGTCGGAATAAGCATTAACCTTAACAGTAAGCTTTTTGCTGATTTCACCGTTTCCAAGTACCTTTACTCCGTCAAGTGCCTTTTTAATAAGACCTGCATTGATGAGTGCTTCAATATCAACTGTTGCGCCGTCTTCAAATGTCTTGTCGAGAGCGGATACGTTTACTGTTGCGATTTCCTTAGCGAAAATGTTGTTAAATCCACGCTTGGGAATTCTTCTCTGCAAGGGCATCTGTCCACCTTCGAAACCGGGACGCATACCTCTGCCTGCACGGGCTTTCTGACCCTTGTGTCCTTTACCGGCGGTTTTACCCTGACCTGATGCGGGACCACGACCGATACGCTTAACGCTCTTCTTTGAGCCTTCAGCCGCTGAGAGTTCGTGCAATTTCATACTTCGCACCTCCTTAGCCTTCTGTTACGTCGATAAGATGAGAAATCTTCTTAATCTTACCCTGTGTCTGAGGATTATCGGGCTGAACTGCCTTGTCCCCAATTTTTCTGAGACCGAGTGCATGTGCTGTGGCAATCTGGTCTTTCTTAGAACCGATAAGGCTCTTTTTAAGAGTTACTGTTAAATTAGCCATTTTCACACACTCCTTATCTTAATATTTCGCTTACAGACTTACCACGAGTAGCCGCAACCTCATCTGCGTTACGAAGCTGTGAAAGTCCGTTGATTGTAGCTCTAACTACGTTGCAGGGATTGTTTGAACGAAGAGCCTTAGAACGAATGTCCTTAATACCAACTGTCTCAACAACCGCACGAACGGGACCGCCTGCGATAACGCCGGTACCGGGTGCTGCGGGCTTCATAAGAACAACGCCTGCGCCGAACTTACCGATAACCTCGTGAGGAATTGTTGTGCCCTTAAGTGAAACTTTGATAAGGTTTTTCTTTGCGTCTTCAATACCCTTACGGATAGCGTCCGGAACTTCTCCTGACTTACCGATACCGAAACCTACTGTTCCGTTACCGTCGCCAACAACTACTAATGCGGAGAACTTAAAGATACGGCCGCCCTTAACAGTTTTGGAAACACGGTTAATTGTAATAACTTTTTCCTGTAATTCCATTGCCGAAGCATCAATTTTGTTTGCCATTTTTCTGTTCTCCTTTCTTAGAAGTTAAGTCCGCCCTCACGAGCGCCTTCAGCGAGTTCCTGAACTCTGCCGTGATATACATAACCGCCTCTGTCGAATACAACATCCTTGATGTTCTTCTCGAGAGCTCTTTCTGCTAATTTCTTGCCAACTGCACGAGCAGCTTCCTTGTTTCCGCCGTACTCCTTGAACTCCTTCTCAACTGTTGACGCAGAAACAAGTGTTGTGCCTGTTGTATCGTCAATCAACTGAGCGTAGATGTTCTGAAGAGAGCGGAAAACATCAAGGCGGGGGCACTCAGCTGTGCCGGAAACCTTAGAGCGAACTCTTGTGTGGCGTTTAAGTCTTGCCTTATTGCTATCAGGCCTACTAACCATTTCAATACACTCCTTTTATTATTTTCCGCCTTTACCGGCTTTACCTTCTTTACGGCGAACGTGCTCGTCAACATACTTAATACCTTTACCTTTGTAGGGCTCGGGCGGACGCTTTTCACGTACTTCTGCTGCGAACTGTCCAACCATCTGCTTGTCGGGACCGGAAATAACGATTTTATTGGGATTGGGAACTTCTATTGAAATTCCATCGATTTCGGGCATGATTACCTGATGTGAGAAGCCGATGTTGAGAACAAGATCCTTGCCCTGCTTAGCTGCACGGTAACCTACACCGTTAACCTCAAGCTCCTTGGAATAACCCTCTGTAACACCAATAATCATATTGTGAATAAGTGTACGGGTCAAGCCGTGAAGAGACTTGTTAAGATTTGACTCGTCGGGACGAGTAACTTTGATTTCACCGTTGTCCATAGCAACGCTCATGTTGCTGTGTACTGTTCTGGTAAGAGTACCCTTGGGGCCCTTAACGGTAACAGTACTGCCGTCGATTTTAACATCAACGCCTGCAGGAACAGCGATGGGCTGTCTGCCGATTCTTGACATACTGTAACCTCCTTACCAAACGAATGCAAGAACTTCGCCGCCAACGTTAGCTTTGCGTGCGTCCTTGTCTGTCATAACGCCCTTTGATGTGGAAAGAATTGCGATACCGAGGCCTTTGATAACCTTAGGCATATTTTCGCAATCTGTGTATATACGCAGACCGGGCTTTGAAACTCTGCGTAAACCGGTGATTACCGAAGACTTGTTGGGGCCGTACTTGAGCTCAATCTCAATGATGCCCTGCTTGCCGTCTTCTTCAACCTTAAATCCTTTGATATATCCTTCATCAACAAGAATCTGAGCAATTGCCTTTTTCATGTTTGATGCAGGAACCTTAACGGTATCGTGCTTTGCTGAATTCGCATTACGAATTCTTGTAAGCATATCGCCGATTGAATCGGATATTTGCATACTTTTGCCTCCTTTGCAATTGCTCTTGATTACCAGCTTGCTTTCTTAACGCCGGGGATCTGTCCCGCATGTGCCAACTTTCTGAAACAAATACGGCAAACACCGTATTTACGGAGATAAGCGTGCGGCCTACCGCAGATCTTACATCTGTTGTGTTCTCTTGTTGAGTATTTAGCAGTTCTTGCTGCCTTAACCTTCATTGATTTCTTAGCCACTTGTTATCCCTCCTTATTTCTCGAACGGAGCGCCCATAAGAGTCAAGAGCTCACGAGCCTCTTCGTCTGTGTTAGCAGTTGTAACGAAGCAAATGTCCATGCCACGTACTGCGTCGATTTTATCGTACTCGATTTCAGGGAAAATCAACTGCTCTTTAACGCCCATAGCATAGTTGCCTCTGCCGTCAAATGAGTTGGGGTTGATACCTCTGAAGTCTCTTACTCTCGGAAGTGCGAGATTGAAGAATCTGTCTAAGAATTCATACATTCTGTCGCCTCTGAGCGTTACCTTAACACCGATTGTCATACCTTCACGAAGTTTGAAGTTTGCGACTGACTTCTTAGCCTTACATTCAACAGGCTTCTGACCTGTGATGATTGAAAGGTCATTGACGATAGAGCTTACAACCTTTGAGTTGTCCTTAGCTTCGCCGCAGCCTACGTTAATGATAATCTTGTCAAGCTTCGGGATCTGCATAACGCTCTTGTAGCCGAACTTTTTCTGAAGTGCAGGAGCAACTTCATTTTTGTACATTTCTCTAAGTCTTGCTGCCATGTGTTATGTCCCTCCCTTATTCAAACTGAGCGTTGCACTTCTTGCAAACTCTCATCTTTTTATTGTCTTTGCCGATTGCGTGGCCTACTCTTGTAGCCTCACCGCATTTCGGGCAAACAAGCTGAACCTTATCAGCGTACAAAGCGCTTTCAGCCTTGATAAGTCCGCCGGGCTCACCCATCTGACGGGGCTTAACATGCTTTGTTACCATGTTTACGCCCTCAACGATAACCTTACCTTCAGAAGGGCTGACCTGCATAACTTTGCCTTTTTTGCCACGGTTTTTGCCGTTGATTACTACAACGGTATCACCTGTTTTAACATGAACTTTATTCATTATCAGGCACCTCCTTAAAGTACTTCGGGAGCGAGCGAAAGGATTTTCATGTAATCCTTATCACGAAGCTCTCTTGCTACCGGTCCAAAGATACGAGTACCTCTGGGGGTCTTATCATCTTTAATCAAAACTGCTGCGTTTTCGTCGAAACGGATATAAGTACCGTCGTCTCTGCGAACACCGCTGCATGATCTTACGACTACTGCTTTAACTACATCGCCTTTTTTAACAACGCCGCCGGGTGCTGCTTTTTTGACAGATGCAACTATAACATCGCCTATATTAGCATACCTTCTGCCTGAACCACCGAGTACACGAATGCACATAATTTCTTTCGCACCGGTGTTATCGGCAACTTTGAGGTAAGTCTGTTGTTGTACCACAGTAATTTCCTCCTTAGAAAATTATTTCGCTTTCTCGATGATTTCTACAACACGCCATCTCTTATCTTTTGAGAGAGGACGGGTTTCCATAACAAGAACCTTGTCGCCTACGCCACACTGGTTGTTCTCGTCATGAGCCTTGATTTTAACTGTACGGTTGACGATCTTCTTGTAAAGCGGATGCTGAACTCTGTCTTTAATTGAAATAACTACAGTCTTGTCCATCTTATCGCTTGTTACGATACCAACCTGAGTTTTTCTGAGATTTCTTTCACTCATTACGATTGTCCTCCCTTTCCTTAGCCTTCGTTGCCGTGCAATTCGATATCACGGATTACTGTTTTTACTCTTGCGATATCCTTCTTAACGGCACTGATACGCATTGGATTATCGAGTTGGTTGATGGCCTGCTGGAAGCGTAACTTGAAAAGCTCGTCCTTCAACTCCAAGAGTTTAGCATCCAACTCTGAGGGGGAGAGTTTCTTGATTTCATTTGCTTTCATTATTGCTCACCATCCTCTTCTTGTTCTGCCTTGGTAACAAACTTGCACTTAACGGGAAGCTTGTTAGCTGCAAGACGCATAGCCTCACGGGCTGTCTCTTCCGGAACACCTGCAATCTCGAACATTACTCTGCCGGGCTTAACAACTGCAACCCAGTATTCGGGTGAGCCTTTACCTGAACCCATTCGGGTTTCAGCGGGCTTCTCTGTGATGGGCTTATCCGGGAAGATCTTTATCCAAACCTGACCGCCACGCTTGATATATCTTGTCATAGCGATACGGGCAGCTTCGATCTGATTTGCTGTAATCCAAGCAGGCTCAAGAGACACAAGACCGAAGTCACCGTAGTTGACCTTATTACCTCTTGTAGCGGTACCTGTCAAACGGCCTCTCTGAACTCTGCGGTATTTAACTCTCTTAGGTAACAACATTATTTTGTGCCTCCTTCCTTGCGAGGCTTGCGGCTGTCGTGAAGAACTTCACCGTTGTAGATCCAAACCTTAACACCGATACGACCGTAGGTTGTCTTTGCCTCTGCAAAGCCATAGTCGATGTCAGCACGGATGGTCTGAAGCGGGATAGTACCCTCATGATAGCTCTCGGTACGTGCGATTTCCGCACCGCCGATACGACCGCTAACCTGTGTCTTAATACCCTTAGCACCGAGCTTCATTGTTCTGCCGATTGACTGCTTAAGAGCACGTCTGAAGGAAATTCTTCTTTCGAGCTGAGAAGCGATGTTCTCTGCAACGAGCTGAGCATTGAGGTCGGGCTGCTTGATTTCAATAATGTTTACGAAAACCTCTTTGTCGCCGCCGAGCATTTTCTTGCAGGTAGCTTTGAGCTTTTCGATTTCTGCGCCGCCCTTACCGATAACCATACCGGGCTTAGCGCAATGAATGTTGACACGAACTCTCTTCGCGTCTCTTTCGATTTCTACCTTCGGCACACCTGCAGGAGCAAGTGACTCAAGGAGATACTTACGGAGCTTTGTGTCCGATACAAGAGTATCGCCGAAATCTTTTTTGTCGGAGTACCAACGTGACTCCCAATCCTTAATAACACCGATACGAAGTCCGGTAGGATTTATTTTCTGACCCATTGTATTACCTCCTCCTCACTTATTCTGCTTCTTTAAGCACAAGATAAATGTGCGAAGTCTTTTTGTTAATTCTGAATGCACGGCCCTGTGCTCTCGGTCTGATTCTCTTGAGAGTGGGACCCTGATCAACATGGCAAGACGCAATGTAGAGTCTTGATGTGTCCATGTCTTTGTTTTCTGCATTTGCCATTGCTGATTTCAAAAGCTTTTCAAGCGGTTCACACGCAGCCTTGGGTGTGTACTTGAGAATAGCTAATGCTTCATCGCAAGGCTTATTTCTGATTAAGTCAAGTACGATCTGAACCTTACGGGGCGCAATGCGTACGTTTGTTACCTTTGCCGTTGCTTCCATTAGTTAATACACTCCTTTCGACTGATTATTTACCGTTGTTTGAAGTCTTTGAACCGGCATGACCCTTAAAGGTTCTTGTCGGCGCAAATTCGCCAAGCTTGTGACCTACCATATCTTCGGTAACATATACCGGAACATGCTTTCTGCCGTCGTGGACAGCAAATGTATGTCCGACAAAGTCCGGGAATATAGTAGAGCTGCGGCTCCATGTCTTGAGAACGATTTTCTCGCCGTTCTTGTTCATTTCCTGAACCTTTTTGAACAACTTAGCATCCACAAAAGGTCCTTTTTTTGTACTTCTGCTCATAATCTACACTCCCTTCTCTTATTTACCGTTGCGGCGTTTAACAATCATCTTGTTAGAAGCCTTTTTCTTATTTCTTGTCTTATAGCCAAGAGCAGGTTTACCCCAAGGTGTGCAGGGACCGGGACGACCGATCGGAGCTTTACCTTCACCACCGCCGTGCGGGTGGTCATTCGGGTTCATGACAGAACCACGAACTGTGGGTCTGATACCTAAGTGACGTGTACGTCCAGCCTTACCGAGCTTAACGTTTTCATGGTCAGCATTACCTACTGTACCGATTGTAGCTCTGCACTCAGCGGAAACGTTACGAAGCTCGCCTGAAGGGAGACGAAGAAGCGCAAATCCGTTTTCCTTAGCCATAAGCTGTGCCGAGTTGCCGGCTGCTCTTGCCAACTGACCGCCTCTGCCGGGATAGAGCTCAACGTTGTGAACAACAGTACCGGTGGGGATGTCCTTGAGTTTAAGTGCGTTACCGACCTTGATGTCTGCGCTTGCACCCTCTTCTACCTTGTCGCCAACCTTAAGGCCGACAGGAGCAAGGATGTATCTCTTTTCGCCATCCTCGTATTCAACGAGTGCGATGTGAGATGAACGGTTGGGATCGTATTCAATCGTAAGAACGGTTGCTACGCTCTCTTTATCTCTCTTGAAGTCGATAATTCTGTATTTTCTTCTGTTTCCGCCGCCCTTATGACGAACGGTAATTCTTCCGTAGCTGTTACGGCCTGCATTCTTCTTAAGAGGAGCAAGGAGACTTCTCTCGGGAGCGACCTTTGAAAGCTCGGAGTAATCCGTAACCGACATATTACGTCTTGAGTTGATAGTCGGCTTATAGACCTTAATAGACATTTTTTCACTCTCCTTAATAACGGCTTAGCGGAGCTGTCTTGACTCCATACATTACCGTTGAGTTATTACATCATTCCGTCGAAGAATTCGATAGTCTTGCTGTCTTCTGTAAGAGTAACAACAGCCTTTTTCCAAGACTCTGTGTAGCCCTCGAAGCGACCGTATCTTCTCAAATGACCTTTGCAATTCATTGTGTTGACTTTAGCGACCTTAACGCCGAAAAGTTTTTCAACAGCTTCTTTAATTTCGGGTTTTGTAGCATCTTTAGCAACCTTGAAGGAATACTTCTTCTCGGCAGTGCCCATCATGCTTTCCTCTGTAATTACCGGACGGAGGATAATATCCTGAGCAAATTTCATTATGCATATACCTCCTCAATCTTTGAAACCGCATCCTTAACAACAACGATTGTGTTGCAATTAAGAATATCGTAAACGTTAAGTGTGTTTACAAGAGAAACCTTTGCACCTGCAATGTTGCGAGCGCTTCTGTAAACTACATCATCCTTCTCGGGGAGAACGATAAGAGTTTTCTTGCCGGCATTGATAGCCGAAAGAACTCCTGCCATTTCCTTTGTCTTGATTGCGTCCATAGCGAGTGAATCAACAACGATCATCTCGTTCTCGGCAACCTTGCTTGAAAGAGCAGACTTCATAGCGAGTCTCTTAACCTTCTTATTTACATCGATACCGTATTCACGGGGCTTCGGTCCGAGTGCGATACCGCCGTGTGTCCACTGCGGAGATCTTGTCGAACCCTGTCTTGCACGACCTGTTCCCTTCTGTCTCCACGGCTTTTTACCGCCGCCCGAAACTTCGGAACGAGTAAGTGTTGACTGAGTGCCCTGACGCTGCGCTGCAAGGTAGCTTACTACCATGAGGTGCATAGCCGACATGTTCGGTTCGATTGCGAAGATACCGTCGTTAAGCTCGATATCAGAAACTTTCTTACCTGCTTTATCCAATACTGCTAATTTAGCCATTCTTCAACACTCCTTTCTTACTTACTCTTAACTGTGTCTGCGAGAATAACAATTCCGCCCTTGGGGCCGGGGATGGCACCCTTAACAGCGATGAGATTGTTTTCAACATCAACCTTTACTACGTCAAGGTTCTGGATTGTAACTCTTTCAGCGCCGAGATGACCTGCGAGCTTCTTTCCCTTGTAAACTCTTGACGGATCCGAACAAGCACCCAATGAACCTGCGTGTCTTGCTACGGGACCTGTACCGTGTGATTCCTTAAGTCTCGAGAAGTTCCATCTCTTGATTGCGCCTGCGGTACCTTTACCCTTGCTTGTACCTACAACGTCAACTCTGTCGCCTGCTGCGAAAACGTCTGCTTTGAGAACATCGCCTACGTTAAGAGCGTCTGTGTCTTCGAGTCTGAACTCTCTGAGTACCTTCTTCGGTGCAACGTTCGCCTTCTTGAAGTGACCTGCCTCAGGCTTGTTTACTCTTGTGATTTTAACATCACCGTAGCCTACCTGAACTGCAGCGTAACCGTCGTTTTCAACGGTCTTCTTCTGAACGACTGTGCACGGACCTGCTTCAACAACCGTAACGGGAATTACTTTACCGTTTTCGTCGAAAAGCTGAGTCATACCGATCTTTTTACCAATAAGACCTTTTTTCATTTTTATTTCCTCCTTTGGTTATTGGTTGGCTCTCGCCAACTTGACCTGTAAGCGTAAAGCGAAATTATTTAATTTCAACTTCAACGCCTGCGGGAAGCTCAAGACTTGTAAGAGCCTCAACAGTTTTGTTTGAGGGTCTTAAAATGTCGATAAGCCTTTTGTGCGTTCTCTGCTCAAACTGTTCACGGCTGTCCTTGTACTTATGAACTGCACGAAGGATAGTAACAACTTCCTTCTCAGTGGGAAGCGGAACAGGACCTGAAACCTGAGCGCCTGTGCGCTTTGCAGTTTCAACGATCTTCTCTGCTGCCTTATCAACAACGTTGTGATCGTAGCCTTTAAGTCTGATTCTGATTTTCTTGCCTTTTGCTGCTGCCATTGGTTTTTCCTCCTTGAAAAATTAGGGCAACGCTTTTTAACAACCTTGCCGGGTGTTCCCACCCTCCGCAATATAAAAATCCGAAGATTTTCGGACGTTAAAAAGCACACAGTTTTTCCTTGTTTCACGCAGTTGGGGTACGCTACATAAAAAAAACATATAATTTCGCCCGGTTTGTAATCGGACATACTCCGTGATAATTCCCTGCATCAAGTGCAGCCACCTATCACATCATCGCATATCATAACGCCGGTAAATGGGCATAATTTGCCTATTCCACAGCGTGCCTGAGTATTTTATCACATATCTTTGGCAAATGCAACAACTTTTTACAAAAAAGTTCGTGAAAAAAGCCGAAAATTTTTAATAATAGTAACCGGGTGTTCCGCCACCACTACATTTAGTGTTTTGCCCTGTTTTTTCTCAAAAAAGCAAGCCGCCGAGAGCCTGTTTTGACCCTCGGCAGACGCCTTTTTGCTATATATATTATAATAGTATAGAGAAAATCAGAAATATTCGACCTCTTTTTCGGGAAAGGCTTCGTCCTTGAGGACCCTTAGCGGCGCATCCTCCAAAAGATATTTCAGCATATCCTCGGTTATGCTCTCGGGGAAATATTCTATCTTGTCAAGTATTCTGTTGCTTCTTCTTTTGTGAGAATGTGCGTCGGTTGCGATAAAATCGGCAAAGCCCTTTAGAATAAGGTCCTCCGTAAAGCTTCGCATATTCTCGCCGCCTGCTCCCGCAAGTGAAGAAGCGTTGACCTGAAATTTACAGCCCATATCCCAAAGCCTGTTGACAACCTCGGGGTTTTCGGCAAACGTAATATACCTCTCCGGGTGTGCGATTATCGGAACATAGCCTCTTGCGCAAAGCTCCTCGGCGTAAAGGACGGCTTTTTCGGTATCAAACGGGTTGAGCGTATATTCGCAAAGCATATACCTGCTTTTGTTAAGAGTCAGCTCGTCGAGATTGTCCGCCGTAAACACCCTGCCGTCAAGGAAAACCTCCGCACCGTAAGCCACCGCAGGCTTATTGTCAAAGCTTTCAAGCAGCTCCTTGAAGCTTTGCATCGCCTCGTACCGATTGAACAAAAAGTCCTCTATCTTGTCGAAATTCAAAAAGTGCGGCGTAGCGATTATCGCATCGATTTTGTTGAGCCTTGCCGTATTTATCATCTCGGCAGACTCCGTTATATCTCTTGCACCGTCGTCTATTCCGGGTAAAATATGACAATGAATATCAATCATAACTATCTCTCCGTCAGCTGTTTTTCAGCTCTTCCTCTTCTTCTGCGGCAACCTCCGCCTTGACCTCCTCGACTGTAACAGGCTTCTTCCTGAATATATGAATAATGCCGTCGTCGTTGAGCACCTTCAGTACCATAATGCTTATCGGTAAAAGGAAAAGACCGATAAATCCGAACAGTCTCGTTCCGATATACATTGCGGTAATTGTAACATAAGCGGGAAGTCCGAGCTGGGAGGCTACAAGCTTAGGCTCGATTATCTGCCTTATTACCGTGATTATCGCATAGACTACCAATATGCCTATGCCGAAGCCGACATTGCCCGTGAAAAGCGACCACACGCCCCAGGGTACCAATATTGTACCTGTTCCGAGCACGGGAAGAATGTCAACTATTGCGGTTATAAGCGAAATTGCGAAAATATATCCGCCCGTGTATACTCCGATAAGCTTGAGGAACGATAAGCCTATAACCATTTCGGAAAATGTTACAAGGATAATTATGCAATACGCCTTGCCCATTTTACCGAGCGTTGAGAAGAGTATATTTTTTGTTCTGACGATTTTTGCGGAATTTTTTTCTCCCGCAAGCTTGAGAATTAGGCTTTTGAGCGATGCGTAATCAGCTGTCATAAAGCAGCCTGACACAATCGCTACGACAATTCCGACCGCAACAACGGGGATTTGCTTTGCTGTACCCCAAACCGCACCGATCGGCGAAGCGAGCCACGAAAAATCAAAGCTTCCCGTCTTTTCAACAGCAGCAGACGGTGCGTCGGGAGCAGGAATTCCCGAGCCGAAAATGTTTGTGAGAATATCCTGTGCATACGCCGACAGGCTTGTTCTCAGGCTGTCGGGCAATATCGTGATCTTTGTTTCAATCCAGGTGCAGACCTGCTCTGTAAACAAAGCGGTGTTCTCAAGCTTCAGCATTAAATAGCTGAAAAACGATTTCATCTCTGAAAACAGCTTCATAAGTGCGACCGCAAAAATCGAGCCGAGCACCACAAAGCAGAATATAACGAGCAGTGCGGAAAAAATGCCACGTCCGCCCTTTGCTTTTTTTGTAAGATAATCGACAGGCTTCTGAAGCACGGCTGCCACAAAGAGCGCAGTCAAAAGCGGAAGGCAAATTCCGAAAGCGTATTTGAAAAACAGAAAAAATAACCCTATAAGAACGGCAAAGTACATCACATTGATTAAAAAGCTTCGCCTTTTTTCCGTAATGTTCATTTTGAACCTCCTTATAAATGCTTTATTATTATACATTTTATACTATTTTTTGAAATCTTACAATGCAAATATTTATCTTTTATAGAAAATTTAATTTTTATTCTCTTTTTTCTTTATTATTGCGTTAAAATGTGATAAACTTTTATGTGAATAAATATATCATAAATATAGGATGTGAGAAAATGTATATAGCAGTTATGGGTTACGGTACCGTTGGCTCCGGCGTTGTAGAAGTATTTCTCAAGAACCATGACAGCATTATTAAAAAATGCGGTCAGTCGCAGCTTGACTTGAAATACATTCTTGACCTTCGTGATTTTCCGAACGACCCCAATAAAGACAAGTTCACAAAGGACTTTAATGATATTCTTAACGACGACGAGGTTAAAATCGTTGTTGAAACCATGGGCGGACTTCATCCTGCTTTTGAATTTGTTTCAAGCCTTCTTAAAGCGGGCAAGAGCGTTGTTACCTCAAACAAGGAGCTTGTTGCGGCTAAGGGCTATGAGCTTCTTTCTATCGCCGAGGAAAACAATGTAAACTTCCTTTTCGAGGCTTCGGTAGGCGGCGGTATTCCGATTATAAGACCTATTTCACAGTGCCTTGCGGCAAACGAAATCGATGAAATCGCAGGAATACTCAACGGAACGACAAACTTCATTCTTACAATGATGATTGAAAAGAATATGAGCTTTGACGACGCTCTCAAATTGGCTCAGGAGAACGGCTATGCCGAAAAAGACCCGACTGCCGACATTGAGGGACACGACGCTTGCAGAAAGATTTGTATTCTCGCTTCCCTTTGCTTCGGAAAGCACGTTTATCCCGAAAGCGTTCACACAGAGGGCATTACAAAGGTTACTCTTTCCGACGTTGCTTATGTAAACAATCTCGGCGGAGTTATCAAGCTTATCGGCAGAGCTAAGCGTCTCGGCAACGGAAAAATTTCCGCTGTTGTAAGCCCGTGCGTTGTTATGGCTTCCTCACAGCTTGCAAACGTCAGCGACGTGTTCAACGCAATTCTTGTAAGAGGCGACGCTATCGGCGACGTAGTATTCTACGGCAGAGGAGCAGGAAAGCTTCCGACCGCAAGTGCTGTCGTTGCAGACGTTATTGACTGTGCAAAGCACACCAACCGCAAAAAGATTTTCGGCTGGGGACCGAGCGAGGACGGCTACGTTGTAGATTATGAAGAGCTTGACACAGCACTCTTTGTTCGTGCGACCGCAGACGATGTTGAAAAAGCAAAAGAGGCTGTTGAAAAGGTATTCGGTACTGTTAAATTTGTATCGAGAGACAATCAGCCCGAAAACGAATTCGCCTTCGTAACAGATAACGAAAAAGAAAAAGAGCTTGTTGCAAAGCTCGACTCAATCAGCGAAATCAAGCCCTGCTCTGTTATCAGAGTATCGGACTATTGATATTGGAGGATAATTTATGGGACTTATAGTTCAGAAATTCGGCGGAAGCTCCGTTGCAAACGCTGAGCGTGTTATGAACGTCGCTCGAATCGTTACGGACACCTATCGTCAGGGAAATGATGTGGTTGTTGTAGTTTCCGCACAGGGCGACACAACCGACGACCTCATTGCCAAAGCTCATGAAATAAACGAAAAGCCGTCAAAAAGAGAGCTTGATATGCTTATGACCTCGGGCGAGCAGATTTCAATCGCTCTTCTCTCTATGGCTATTGAAAAATTGGGCTGTCCTGCCGTTTCGCTTCTCGGCTGGCAGGCAGGCTTCAACACAAGCTCATCATACGGCTCGGCAAGAATTAAATCTATTAAGGCTGACCGTCTTAAAGCAGAGGTTGACCGCCATAACATCGTTGTTGTTGCAGGCTTCCAGGGCATAAACAAGTATGACGACCTCACAACTCTCGGCAGAGGCGGAAGCGACACAAGCGCAGTTGCAATCGCTGCGGCAATGCACGCAGACCGCTGTCAGATATTCACCGATGTTGAGGGCGTATTCACGGCAGACCCGAGAAAGGTTCCCGGTGCTCAAAAGCTTCAGGAGATAACTTATGACGAAATGCTTGAATTGGCTACTCTCGGTGCGCAGGTTCTCAACAATCGCTCGGTAGAAATGGCTAAAAAATACAATGTTGAACTCGAGGTTCTCTCAAGTCTCAAGAGAGTTCCCGGAACGATCGTTAAGGAGGTCGCAAAAATGGAAAAAATGCTCGTAAGAGGTGTAACAAAGGACACGGACGTTGCCCGTATTTCAATAACAAACATTCCCAATATCCCCGGCATTGCTTTTAAGCTTTTCTCAAAGCTCGCACAGGCAAGAATAAACGTTGACATCATTCTTCAGTCTGTCGGCAGAGACGGTACAAAGGACATTTCCTTTACTGTTTCAAGAGAAAACGCAGAGGGCGCAATCGAGGCTATTCACAAGACCTTTGACATTGATGATAAGGACATTATTTGCGACAAGAACGTTGCTAAAATTTCAATCGTCGGCGCAGGAATGGAAACACATCCCGGCACAGCTTCAAAAATGTTCGAAGCATTGTTTGAGCACGACATCAATATCGATATGATCGCTACAAGCGAAATCAAAATATCGGTTCTTATCGACGCTAAGGACGCTGACCGTGCTGTTTCGGCAGTCCACAAAGCTTTCCTTCCCGAGGAATAATTCAAAAGACATAAATTTAAGGCATTATGAGAATTCTCATAATGCCTTTTTGTTGCTGTTTTTTATTTTCAATTAACCGAGTAAGCCGCCGTCCAAGCTTCAATAAGCTTTTCAAATTCCTCGCCCTTCATAGCTTTAAGACAATCGGATTTGTATTCGTCAAAAAGCTCGTCCGAGGTAATATCGGATCTTGTAACAGTAAAAATATAATCGCCGACCGTAAAGCTACCCGTAGTGCCGACCTCAATGCCCTTTACATTGTCAAAAAAGCCGTCGGGATACTTTGTCGAATTCTTATCGATAACCACAACAGAGTCCGTAACCGCAACGTTCTCGGCATAAGACGAAGCGTTGTCAACGGAGGCAACACCCTCGTTAATTTCATTCGCCATACGCTTGAAAACTTCGGCTGTTTTTTGCCTATCCGCCTCGGACAAGGAGACGGTATTGTTGTTTTCGTCAACGGTCGTCAAAAAGCCTGTTGCTGACCTAAACGCCACAAAGTTATTATTGAAAAACTCTTTGAGCTCGCTGTCCGTCACGGGAGAATCCCCGTTCTCGGAATAGTAGACCTCCATAAGACGTGTTTCATAACATTTGCTTTCCTCTATCTTGTAAAGGTCGTTTTTCGATACGCCTATTCCCTCATAATACTTGGAAAATAAGTGCCAATAGGAATTTACCGTGCTTGAAAGTGTTGACTTTTCTTCAAGCGTAAGGTCTATTCCCCTGTTGGCAAATTCGGAATTTACCGCAACATATCTTATGAGCATCTTATTTGCAAGAGCCGCTACATCGGTTTCGCCGCTTTTCTCGCATTCTCTTTTTGCAAGGTCGGTAAAATACGCATAAACGCCCTTGCCGATTTTAGCGGAATTGACACGCACACTTGCATTTTTACCGCAGGAGCATAACGTCAAAAGCATAATTGCCGACATTATCAGCGCCGTTATCCTTTTTTTCACATTTCCACCGCCTTAATTTTACACATATCAGCTGCGAGGATTATTTTTTTGTTCATTCAAATAATCCTTGAGCAATTGCTCCTTGAGAAGCTCTCTTTCCTCTGTCGCCTTCGCCTTTTTAGCATACATTCTTCTGTTTCTGCCGATTTTTCCGTTCTTAACAAACGCAACCGAAAACATACCGATAAGTCCGCCCGACGCCTGTATAATTTCATCAATCATAGTGTCGGTCAAGCCGCTGTCGGTCATGGGAGCCGTGCGCTGAAGGGTAAGACCGTAAATCCTGTCCATTGTAAACTCATAGGTTTCCCAGCCGACAGAAATAAAGCACGCAAAGCCTATCGCAAACAACGCCGCAAGAGCCGGAGAAAGTCTCCTTTTAGTGCCTTGAACCGTGCAGGCAAAGTCATAGGCAAACCAAGCCGAGATAAAGCCTGCGGAAAAGTGCGTTACTATGTCGAAGTTGGAAAATGCAGTCCTGTTATTAAGCGTAGAGCCCACAACAACGCCGATAAATATAAACAAATTCAGCATTGTTTGAGATAAATAATCCACTCTCGTTATAAAAGAGAAGCCGCCGAATATCTGAAAAAAATCCCACAAATGCGTGAAGATAATCGCAAACATCGCCTCTAAAAACTCAACCACCGAGCCGTGAAAAAGTCCGTAGGTTCCCCAAGCGAGCAAGCCGACTCTCAAAATCACCCAAAGTATTTTATGTGAAGCAGGCAAATAGCCCGATTCAAATCTTTCGTTCATCAGTCAGCTTCCTTTACTTGAATTTTGCCATCATACCTGCGGTGTTTACTCCGTCGGATTTTGAGCCTACAAGGTCGCCGTCCGCCGAAAGAGTTGAGCCGCCTGCTATATATTTACCGCCCGAAAGCACGCAAACGCTTTCAAACTTATCGTCCCTCGAGCCGCCGTAGCCCTCAACCGAGGTAACTTGACCCGTCGCACCGAGCGTTACGATAATGCCGTCTGCACCGCCCTTATTACCGACGGTTTTTAAGTCTCTGTTGTTAGAAGCCGAGTAGCCGCAAACCACAAATGAGCCGTCCGATACAGGAGCGATAGACGTGAATGTGTCGTCCTGATAGCCTCTGAACGGGGTCTGCCATACTATGCTGCCCGACGAAGAATATTTAACGGCATAAGCGTCATATCCACCCTGATTGCCGAGACTTGCAAATGAATTGTCCTTTGAATTTGAACGTCCGACAACAACACAGCCGTCCGATACTGCGGCAACCGAATTTGCGTTGTCAATTCCGCTTCCGCCAAACTGACGAATCCACGAAACATTGCCGCTGCCGTCAAGTCTTACGATAGCCGCATCCGATTTTCCGTAACCGTCAAACGCTCTCGAAGCATCACTTGACGAGAAGTTTCCGACAGCATAAATATTTCCGCTTTGGTCTGTATCGACGCCGTTAAACGAGTCGCCGACCGAGCCGATTGCCTTTGCAAAAATCAAATTACCCGAAGCGTCATACTTCGCCACAAGAGCCGCAGCTCTGCCCGAAGCAATGCCCAACGGAGCTGCCGCACCGTCACTTGAGCCTACTCCGCCTGCCGCAACGATACTGCCGTCGGCACAAACACTGACATCATTAAAGAAATCAACCAAGCTTCCGCCGTAGGACTGTACCCATTGAACATCGCCCGAGGAATTAAACTTATATATAACCGCATCATACTCGCCGTAATGAGTCGGACCGAGATTTGAAGCGTTTGAATAGCCTGCTGCAATGATATTGCCCGAAGCGTCGGTATCAAGACTTCTCAACGACAATGCGCCGTCGCTTGTTATCGCCTTGCGCCATTTGAGGATACCCGAGCTGTCAAATTTCATAAGCACCATATAAGGAACTGCCGAGCCCGAAGCAAGCCCCGCAAACGAGCCGTCGGAGGAGTTTGTCTGAACAAGGGAAACATAGCCGCCGTCGGAGGTCGGAGCAACCGCATTACAAGCGTCGCTCTTGCTGCCGCTGAATGTAGCGCCCCAGTTTGAGCTGTTGCTGCCCGGCGTTACAACGGAGGTCGTGTATTTTCTTGTATAGGTTACGGGGTTGCCGTCCTTATCGTAAACCGTATTTCCGTTTGCGTCCGTCTGAACAAGCGTTGTGATTATCGGCTCGTTCGGAGCAGGAACGGTAATGACCGTATGGCTTACCTTTCCGTTTTTATCCGTTACAACGTTTCCGTCCTTATCAGTAACGGGAATTTCAACGTCCTTCGGATGATATATTACCGAGGTTTTAACCTCGCCGTTTTCGTCATAAACCTTCTCGCCGTTGGCATTTGTTACCTCGACGATTTCAGTTTCAAGCACAACGGTAATAGCTTCGCCGTTTTCATCGGTTATCGGAACGCCGTTTTTATCGGTAACAACAACCGTCTCTGCATAGACAATAGTTGTAAGCACCTCGCCGTTTTCGTTTGTGACGGGATTTCCGTATTCATCCGTTACGACAACAGCCTGACCGGGATTGTTATTCCTCTTACAAGCGGAAACTATAACCAACACCGCCATAGTGAGAGCAATAGCCGACATAACGATTTTTTTGTTTGCTTTCATAAGCCAAACCTCCGATTTTGCGCCTGAATATTCATACATCATTTATTTTACCATAATTACACGCTGAATTCAATCAAATTTTTACGTTATTTATAGGTATTATATCTTATAAAACACTATACAAAATTGATTTCTTGTGTTATAATAATCAACTGTATAATTAGGTAAAATATAATTTTCGGCAAGTGCCGATTTATCGGAAGGAATGTGTTAAATGGCTTACAGAACGCATAATTGTAACGAATTAACTCTCGCTGACCTTGAAAAAACCGTCAGCCTCGCAGGTTGGGTTGACACCGTTCGAGATCACGGCGGAGTTATTTTCATTGATTTGCGAGATCAGTACGGAATTACTCAGGTTGTCGTAAACGACGACTCACTTATGCAGGGTGTACACAAGGAATCTGTTATATCCGTTACCGGCAAGGTTGTTAAAAGAGATGAGGACACCGTAAACAAAAAAATTCCCACGGGCGAGCTTGAAATAAAGGTATCGGAGCTTGAAATTCTCGGCACCTGCTCGGAGGCTCTTCCGTTTGAAATTGAGGACTCGGTCAATACAAGAGAGGATTCACGTCTTACCTACCGTTTCCTTGATTTGAGAAATAAAAAGATGCATGACAATATACTTTTCCGTTCGGAGGTTGTCAGCTTCCTTCGCAGAAAAATGGAGAGCATGGGCTTCCCCGAGATAAACACGCCCATTCTTACCTGCTCATCTCCCGAGGGCGCAAGAGACTATATCATCCCCTCAAGAAAGCACGAGGGTAAATTCTATGCTTTGCCTCAGGCTCCGCAGCAGTTCAAGCAGTTACTTATGGTTTCGGGCTTCGACAAATATTTCCAGATAGCTCCCTGCTTCAGAGATGAGGACGCAAGAGCTGACCGTTCTCCCGGCGAGTTCTATCAGCTTGACTTTGAGATGGCTTTTGCAACACAGGAGGATGTTTTTGCGGTTGCGGAAGAAGTTCTCTATGATACATTTACAAAGTTCGGCGGCGGAAAGACTGTTTCCCCTGCGCCGTTCGTTAAAATTCCGTTCGAAGAGGCTATGCTCAAGTACGGTACAGACAAGCCCGACCTCAGAAATCCGCTTGTTATCAACGATTTGACCGACTTCTTCTCGGATGTTGAATTCAAGGCATTCCAGGGCAAGCCCGTAAGAGGAATTGTCGCTCCCTGCGGTAAATGCTCAAAGGGTTTCTTCGAAAAGCTCCTTGCTTACGCTCTTGATATAGGTATGAAAGGTCTCGGCTACCTCACAGTTCTTGAGGACGGCTCATTCAAAGGCCCGATTGACAAGTTCCTGACACCCGAAAAGAAAGCAGAGCTTACCTCAATGCTCAAGCTTAAAACAGATGATACCTTGTTCTTTATCTGCGACAATATCAAGGTCGTTAATACCCTTGCAGGTCAAATCAGAACAGCTCTCGGCGAGCGTCTTGACATAATCGATAAGAACAGATTTGATATGTGCTTTATCACAGACTTCCCGATGTATGAGAAGAACGACGAGGGCAAGCTTGACTTTACCCACAACCCGTTCTCAATGCCTCAGGGCGGTATGGACGCACTTCTCAATCAGGATCCGCTTACAATCAAGGCATATCAGTACGATATTGTCTGCAACGGCGTTGAGCTCTCCTCGGGTGCAGTTCGTAACCACCGCCCCGACATTATGATTAAGGCATTTGAGCTTGCAGGCTACTCGGAGGACGAGGTTGCCAAGCGTTTCGGTGCTTTGTTCAGAGCATTCCACTACGGCGCTCCGCCTCACGCAGGCATGGCACCCGGTGTTGACAGAATGATAATGCTTCTTAAGGACGAAGAAAACATCCGTGAAATCATCGCTTTCCCGATGAACTCAAACGCACAGGATATGCTTCTCGGCGCACCGAACACTGTTACGGAGCAGCAGCTTCGTGAAGTTCACATCAAGCTTCGCCGTCCCATTCCCGAAAAATAACTCATAAGGTGATATAAATGACGATAGACAGAAACCTTGTAGAATATCTTGAAAAGCTCGGCAGAATCAGACTTACCGAAGAGGAAAAGGTCGCTGCCGAAAAGGATCTTCAGGACATTCTTACCTACATTGACACGCTCAACGAGCTTGACACCGACGGAATTGAGCCTGCTTCGCACTCATTCCCCGTTGCAAACGTAATGCGTGACGACATCGTAACAAACAAGGCGGATACGGAAAACATACTCAAAAACGCACCCGACAGCAAAGACGGTTGCTTTGTAGTTCCGAAAACAGTTGAATGAGGTGCAGAACATGAAAAACATTTGTGAAATGACGGCACTTGAAATTTCAGCTGCCATAAAAAATAAAGAAATAACCGTTGAAGAGGCTGTAAACGCTTTTTTCGACGCCATTGACAAATACGATACAGAGCTTCACTGCTATAATACCGTTTGCAAGGACGAGGCTCTTAAAAGAGCGAAAGAAGTTCAGCAGGGTATTGACAGCGGAAAGTACACGGGCAGACTTGCAGGTGTGCCGATTGGCGTTAAGGACAATATCTGCACAAAGGATATTCTTACGACCTGCTCATCAAAAATTCTTGAAAACTTTATACCGACCTATAACGCAACCGTAATCAATCGCCTTAACGACGAGGGTATGGTTGTTATCGGAAAGCTCAATATGGACGAGTTTGCTATGGGAAGCACAACCGAAACTTCGGCTACGGGCGTTACTCATAACCCGTGGGACGTTGAAAAAGTTCCGGGCGGAAGCTCGGGCGGTGCGGCGGCTGCCGTTGCCGCAAAGCTCTCTCCCGTAACGCTCGGCTCTGATACGGGCGGCTCGATTCGTCAGCCCTGCTCATTCTGCGGTGTAACGGGACTCAAACCCACTTACGGTGCTGTTTCACGTTACGGACTTGTGGCTTACGCTTCGTCGCTCGACCAAATCGGTCCTATCGGCAAGGATGTTGACGACTGTGCCGCACTTTTCTCTGTAATTCAGGGAAAAGATGAAAAAGACGGTACTTCTATGGTCTATGACAAATTTGATTTTGACAAGGCTGTAAGCGGAGAAATAAAGGGCAAGAGAATCGGTATTCCCGAGGATTATCTCGGCGAGGGCATCAATGAGGACGTTAAGGCTTCTATCCTCGCTGCCGCCGACAAATTTCGTGAGCTCGGTGCAGAGGTTGAAATGTTCAAAATGCCGATTGCAAAATATGCAATTCCGACATATTACATTATCGCTTGCGCAGAGGCTTGCTCAAACCTTTCAAGATACGACGGTATCAAATACGGTTATTCCTCAAAGAACAGCGAAAATCTTTTAGACAGATATGTTATGAGCCGTTCCGAGGGCTTTGGAATGGAGGTTAAGCGCAGAATTATGCTCGGCAACTTCGTTCTTTCCTCGGGCTATTATGACGCTTACTATAACAAGGCTCTTAAAGCTAAAAAGCTTATTCAAAATGCGTTTTTCGATGCGTTTGAAAAGTACGATATGATTTTAGGCCCTGTCGCACCGACGACAGCACTTAAAATGGGCGAGAGCCTTTCCGATCCGCTTAAAATGTACCTCGGCGACATTTATACGGTTATGATAAACATTGCAGGACTTCCGTCCTTCTCCGCACCCTGCGGATTTGATGCTGACGGTATGCCGATCGGTATGCAGCTTATCGGAAAGCCGTTCTGCGAGGCGGAAATAATGAGTGCGGCAAAGGCATTCCAAAACGCAACAGATTATCACACAAAATTGCCGACATTGGATTAAGGAGGGCAGACTATGGAATGGGAAATAGTAATGGGTCTTGAAGTTCACACCGAGCTTGCGACCAAAACAAAAATATTCTGTGGCTGTTCGACCGAGTTCGGCGGAGAGCCAAACACTCACGTTTGCGAGATTTGCTCGGGTATGCCCGGTACTCTGCCGCTTCTCAATAGAAGAGTAGTTGAGTTCGCTATCCGCACGGGCGTTGCGACAAATTGCACAATCACACAGAACAATAAATTTGACAGAAAAAACTACTTCTACCCCGATTTGCCTAAGGCTTATCAGATTTCACAGCTTTATCTCCCGATTTGCAGAAACGGCTATATAGAAGTCAATACAAAGGACGGGGAAAAGAAAAAAATCGGCATCCATGAAATTCATATGGAGGAGGATGCAGGCAAGCTCATTCACGACGAATTCGAAGATTGCACACTTGTTGACTACAACCGCTGCGGTGTGCCGTTGCTTGAAATTGTATCCGAGCCCGATTTCAGAAGCGCGGAAGAAGTTATAGACTATCTTTCAAAGCTTCGTGCAATTCTTCAATACACAGGCGTTTCCGACTGTAAAATGCAGGAGGGCTCACTTCGTGCCGACGTAAACCTTTCGGTAAGACCTAAGGGTCAGGCTGAATTCGGAACACGTACCGAAATGAAAAACTTAAACTCCTTCCACGCTATCGAGCGAGCAATCGCTTATGAGGCACAGAGGCAGATTGAGCTTATCGAGGACGGCGAAAAGGTCGTTCAGGAGACTCGCCGTTGGGATGATAACAAGGGTTACAGCTATGCAATGCGTTCAAAAGAGGACGCTCAGGATTATAAATATTTCCCCGAGCCCGACCTTCCTCCGATTGAAATTTCCGACGGGCAAATCGAAGAAATCAAATCGACAATGCCCGAGCTTCCCGAGGAAAAGAGAGAGCGTTATTTGAACGAGCTCGGACTTCCCGAGTATGACACGGGAATTATCACGGGCGACATTGCGCTTGTTAAATTCTTTGAAAGTACCCTTGAAAAGTGCGATTCTCCTAAGGACGTTGCCAACTGGATAATGGGCGAGGTTATGAAGCTTCTCAATGACAGCGCAACGCTTACCGAAAACAACCCGTTGAAGCCCGAGGCACTTGCAGCTGTTATAAATATGGTTAAGTCAAACAAGATTAACCGTGGAACAGGTAAAAAGGTGCTTGAAAAGGTATTTACGGACGGTGTTGACCCCGAAAAATACGTTGAGGAAAACAATCTTGCACAGGTAACCGACCTCTCGGCTTTGAGACCGATTATAGAACAGGTTATCGCTGAAAATGAAAAGAGCGTTTCCGAATACAAGGCAGGCAAAACGCAAGCTATGGGTTATATTATGGGTCAGGCAATGCGAGCTCTCAAGGGCAAAGCTCCTGCACAAGAGGTTCAAAAAATCCTTAAAGAGATTTTGGGCTGATAACAGGATAAAGTAAAACGCACTCATAAGGAGTGTCCGTCATAAAGAAAGTGGATGAGTTTTCGCTCATCCACTTTTTTTGTAATATCTGCAAAATAACAATTATCAATAGAGTTCTTCAATGAAATTGAAAATACGTTGTGTTGCCAACTCATCTTTTGACATTTTTCTCAATTCATCAGCGGTTATCCATTTATAATCCGATGTCTCTCCTTCTTGTAATACAATACTATCCTTATCTACATCCGTAATACAAAGATACTCCACATAAAACGATTTATGTTCGTGGTGGAGCACCCTTCCTATTTCGACTAAATTATCAGAGATAATTCCAGTTTCTTCACGAAGTTCCCTACAGGCACACGACAAAGGATTCTCGCCTTGTAATGCAGAGCCTCCTGCTGTAGCTTCCCACATTCTGCCAAGGTGCTTTCTCTTATCCCTTTGCATGATAAGATAACTTCCGTCCTTGTGTTTTACTATTATCTCACATACCAAATGAAAACATTCATTGGGAATCTGCTCCCCTCGAACCAGAACAATGCCATCTATTTTATTCAATCCTTCGTCGTAGGCGTCCCACAATTCCATAATCGCTATCCTCACAAATCCCGACTTGTTGATTAAACTATAACATAATATTTCTCAATTATCAAATAAAAATGTCACGGAGTACAGCGTGCATAGGGTTTGTACTGCCAAACCGTAAAAGAAAACAGGCCGAAAGGGAAACTACTCGTTCGGTCTGTGAAACTTATTTATTGTCTTTAGCGGTATTAATAGAGGCAATCAATAGTCTGCGTATCGTTCCGCACAGATTTAATAACATTTTTGCCGCATCAGCGTTAAGTAGGTTTGATCTTTGAAAAAGTGTTAACCAATACTCTGTCTCATAAGTTTCCTTGAGAGCAATTTGTAATTTCGATATAAAATCTGCTTTGCTTTGAGCATAGTTTGCTTCGTGAATATTTGCACCGATACTTGTTGCAGAACGTTCTATCTGATTGACGAGCGCATAATGCCCTTTTATTGAGTCGACTGCTTTTAAAACAGTAACGGAAAAATCCATTGATAAATCAATAAGTTTGTTTTCTTTCACAATATCACCTCATAAGCATTTTAACATATAAAATGAAATATTGCTATGCAATATAAAATAATTTGCTAAACCAAATTATGAAATATCTCGCTTTGCTCGATATGAAATAAAATTAATCCTTATCACGCCGTAGGCGTATTTCATTGCTAAGCAATTTCATATTCTGAAAGAATATTTCACTAATCCGCAAGGATTAATTTAATTGGAAGAACCTTCTTTACGAAGGTTCTTCCAAGGAGTGCGTTTTTTGTTATTTCTATAAAATTACAGCCTCCCTTTACACAAGGGAGGCTTATTGAACTTATTTCTTCGCTTTCTTTTTATCATACGCTCTTTCAATCGCTTTAACGATTTCAACAAGCGGAATGATAGCGAATGCAAGTGCAAGTGCAACAGCATATTCCATCAAATTTATCGGCTGGAAGTCAAATGCATTTGCAAGGAACGGAACATAAATTACAACTGTTGTCATCAAAAGCGACATAAGGCATGAGCCGAAAAGGTACATATTGTGGCTACCCTTAAAGGTCATTGCAACGGTAGAGCCTCTCTGTGAACGCATATTGAGTGAGTGGAAAATTTCACACATACTCATTGTGAGGAATGCCATTGTCATACCGTCGGGAGAGTTTGTAATTTCCCAAACGCCCGCTTCGATATAGTGACCGATAAAGTACGCCGCAAGCGTAAGACCTGTTACAAATAAGCCCTGATAGAAAATATCAAAGCCTACGCCGCCGGAGAATATACCGTCCTTTGAATTTCTCGGAGGACGACTCATTATATTCTTCTCGCTCTTTTCCATTGCAAGCGCAAGAGCAGGGAAGCAGTCTGTTACAAGGTTTATCCAAAGAAGATGAACAGGCTTCAAAATTGTAAAGCCCAAAAGGTTTGCGAAGAAAATTGAAAGCACTTCGCTGAGGTTTGACGCAAGCAGGAACTGAATGGATTTACGGATATTATCGTAAATTCTTCTGCCCTCTTCAACCGCCGAAACGATTGTCGCAAAGTTATCGTCGGCAAGCACCATATCCGCAACGTTCTTTGTAACGTCCGTGCCTGTGATGCCCATTCCGACGCCGATATCGGCACTCTTAATTGAAGGTGCGTCGTTTACGCCGTCGCCCGTCATTGCGGTAATCATACCACGCTTTTTCCAAGCGTTTACAATTCTGACCTTATGCTCGGGCTGAACTCTCGCATAAACAGAATACTTTTCGACATCTTTTTCAAAATCTTCGTCCGAAATCTCGTTGAGCTGTGCGCCTGTGATTGCAGCGTCGGGGCTGTCAATTATTCCAAGCTCCATTGCGATAGCCGTAGCCGTATCCTTGTGGTCGCCCGTAATCATAATCGGTCTGATACCTGCAGTTCTGCATTCCTCGATTGCCGCCTTGACCTCGGGTCTTACGGGGTCAATCATTCCGACAAGTCCGCAGAAAACAAGGTCTTTTTCAAGTGCCTCGGGGCTTTGGTCGGCAGGAATTTCGGAAAGCTCCTTAAAGCTGCAAGCAAGGACACGCAAAGCTCTGTCGGCATATTCCTTGTTCTTTTTGAGAATTTCCGTTCTGTCCGCTTCGGTAATATCTCTGATTTTGCCGTCCTTCAAAATCTTGGTGCAGCACTTCAACACCTCGTCGGGTGCGCCCTTTGTATATTGAATGTAAGCGCCGTCCTTTGAGTGAACGGTTGACATCATCTTTCTCATTGAGTCAAAGGGTGCTTCCGCAACTCTCGGCTCGCTCTTTGAAAGGTCGTTTTTGTTCAAATCAAGAGTAAGTGCATAAGCAACAAGCGCAGCCTCGGTAGGCTCGCCGATTATCTCTTTGTTTTCGTCAATATTGACATCCGTACAAAGAGCCATACCCGTTGCAAGCATTTTTTCGTCGTCGCCGTAATGCTCAACAACCGTCATCTTGTTCTGTGTAAGAGTACCCGTCTTATCCGAGCAGATAATCTGTGCACAGCCCAATGTTTCAACAGCGGTAAGCTTTCTGATAATAGCGTTTTTCTTTGACATATTGGTAACGCCGATTGAAAGCACGACGGTTACAACCGCCGCAAGTCCCTCGGGGATTGCCGCAACAGCAAGCGAAACCGCTATCATAAAGGTATCAAGCAGGAATTCAAGTCCTATCTGATTGCCTGTAACAAGCTCTCTTATAATACCGATTGCGAAAATAACCGCACAAATACCGATTACGATAAAGCTGAGTATCTTACTAAGCTGTGCAAGCTTTTTCTGCAAGGGGGTTTGTCCGTCCTGAGCCTGAGCCAAAGCACCTGCGATTTTGCCCATTTCGGTATCCATACCCGTAGCCGTAACAACTGCTCTGCCTCGTCCGTAAACAACGGAAGAACCCATATACATCATATTCTTACGGTCGCCAAGCGGAACATCCTTCTCGGTATCCTTGAGATTGATAATATCAATAAACTTATTTACGGGAACAGACTCGCCTGTCAGTGCCGCCTCTTCGATTTTAAGGCTTGCACTCTCAATTATTCTCGCATCGGCAGGAACCGCATCTCCCGCTTCGAGGATAATCACGTCGCCGACAACAAGGTCCTCGCTCTTAATCTGCATAACCTTGCCGTCACGCTCAACCTTTGAGGTTGCCGCCGCCATTTCCTGCAACGCTTCGATAGCTTTTTCAGCCTTGCTTTCCTGAACAACGCCGAGTATCGCATTCAAAATTACTACAAAAAGAATAATTATTACATCTGACGGGAATCCTCCCTCAAATGCTGCTGTAATACCTGAAATTGCCGCCGCAACAATAAGAATGATTATCATAGGGTCGGCAAACTGCTCTAAAAGACGTCTGATTACAGACTTTTTCTTACCCTCTTCAAGACGGTTTTTTCCGTTTTCCTCAAGCCTCTTTTGTGCCTGCTCGGAAGTCAGACCTTTTTCCGAAGAGCTTGTTTCCTTGAACACTTCTTCGGGCGTGCTGAGATAGTGCTTCATAATTTTCCTCCGTTGTTAAAAATAAAGACCTTCGACAGATAAAAAAGTCTGCCGAAGGTCTTGCTTCCTAATTATTAGGTTCGACGACCAGATGCGAAACGCAACATGATGTTGACCGCCGAATTCAAGCTACTCCCCTTCAATTGGGTTATGCTGATAGTATAATAGCATATTTATAGACTTTTGTCAACTATCTGTTTTTTGAACAAGTATATAATTATTTATTCCCAATTCTTCGAGACTTTTTATATATGCCTCGTCGTCAATAATCGGTAAAAGTCCTTTTGTCGTATAATTTTCTTCTGTTTTTTCATTGAGCAACGGAATTGCCGCTGCTATGAGCGTCGGCTTATCCATTCCGACCGACGAAGTGCCGCCGACCGAAAACTCATTATCAGACTCAAAGCCCGTAAAATCAACAGCGTTAAACAACGCTCCGCTGTCAAACATACTGCCCGAATAGAGCTGCTCATTTCCGTTGAGCGCACTTCCTATATCGGTGCACAACGCAATTTCCGTATCCCCGCACAGCTCCGCCGCCTTTGCGACAAAGGTGTGAAGCACGGCATTTCGACTTTCGACGCTCTCCGCCTCGCCCAAGAAAAATGCGGTATCGGTCAGCTTTCCCGTCGGAAAACATACGCTGTCGAGCATAATCACGTCCGCACCCGTTGCACATTCGCTTATAATTCCGTACAGATAATCCTGTGCCGTCTGCGAATATGGATTGAGCCACGGATTGCCGTCGTTTTGTGCGCTGTCGTCGAGCCAAACCGTTGTTCCGTCCTGAACTGTAACTGCCGAGCCTTTGAGCATTGACGCCGCAAGCGGATCCTCAAAGCAATAAAGTCTCACAATTATCTTGTATCCGTCCGAACGGAGCTTTTCTATCGTCTGCCAAGCGTTTTCATACGCCTGCGTGCAAGCACCGATTTCCTTTGCTGTTTGAACAGCGGAATTATAATTCAAATTTCCGTCTGCTCTTTTGAGCACAACCTCAACTGCATTTGCTTTGTCGGTTTTGAGCTGTGTTCTGAACAAATCGTAGGCAATTCCGCCGCCGAGTGCTTCCTCGGGCATTTCAAGAGCCTTTAATTGACCGTCGTATTGGGCGGCAAGGCCCTTCGAGGTGCTGTCAATCGGTCTGTGCGACAGCTTGCCCATAACCGAAGCAATAAGAAATACAGCCGCAAACACAAACACAAGCGACACATAGAAAATTATTCTGTTTCTTTTTTCTTTTTTTCTTCTTGTTCTGCTTTCACCGATAGCATAGATATTACCGCTTCTGCTCGGATAATTCTTTGAAAAGCGGTAATAGCTTCTTTTCCTCGGCTTAACATTCTTGTTTTGAAACTGCATTTTGTTCTGCCCTTACATAGTCAATCCGCTTCCGTAAAATCCCGAAAAAGCAAGCGAGAGAATTGAAACGTAAATAAATATCGCCGGCGTACCTTTGAACGCTTCGGGAATATTCGGATTGCGGTCAAGACGGCGCAAGCCTACGTTTATAAGCAGCACCGCAATAACAAATGCAAAGCCCGAACCGATACCCGAGCCGATAGCCTGAGCAATGGTAAATGCCGCACGGTAGTTTATAAACGGAACGGCAATTACAAGTGTATTGAACGCCGCTATACCTATTCTTCTGACCGTTCTGTCCTTAGCCTTGAACACTAAAACGGAAATCGCAAGCACTATAATATATATTACCGTAAGCACGATAATGAATTCAACTGCGTGTCCGAGTATGCTCAATTGCTTGACAGCGGCTATCTGCTCAAGCAAAACGCAAATCACGGATACCGTGGTCGAAAACAGTGTAATGAAAAACGTCATCGGATAAAGCTGCTTCGGCTTTGCCGCCATTCTGACAGCCTCCGAAGCACCGTAACCGCCTGTGAAAATGAAGTTTTGTGCCAGCATAGCGTACATAGCCGCCGAAATGAGCTCTGTTATTACTCTCATGCCTCATCACCGCCGTTTCCGTCGCCGTCTTTTGAAATATCGATATTTTCTTCCTCTTTGGGAGCTTTACTTCTTTCAAGGTCAAGCAAAATATCGTCAAATTCAGATTCGTATTTTTCTTTTCTCGGATTTTCAATCGGCGTCGCTTCGACTGACTTTTCGACAGCCTTTTTCTCTTTTTTACGCTTCTCCGTCTTAACGGGCTTTTCTTTCTTCGCCTTTTTAATTTTTTTACGTTTTTCAGGCTTTTCTTCCTCGGGTTGCTCGTCCTTTTCAACCACACTCTTAAAGAAGTCTATCGGATTTTCCTTAACCGCTTCCTTTGAGGGGGACTCGAAATCCTCGTGAATCATAGTTTTAATGTCCTCACGATGAGACTGCGAAATTTCCGAAAGGTTGAATGCCTCCTCGGGGTTTTCCTCCGGATACTTGCTCTTAATTCTCGCCTTAAAGAACGCCGCCGCAAAGCCAAGCATCAAAAATCCGCCGAACGGCAATAACAAGCCCTTTAGCTGTACGGGAAGATTAAGCTTTATGCTGTAAAATGTTCCCGAGCCCAAGACCTCTCTGAGTATCGCAACGATAAAGATAATCAAAACATATCCAATCGTTGCGGACACAGCGTCAAAGAAGGTTTCTTTAAGCGTTGACCTGACCGCTACCCTCTCACAGTGAAGTGCAATTAGCGAGTTTACCGCAATTATCGGCAAAAAGATGCTTACGTTTGCAGTCTCGTTCGGCGCAAATTTCGAGAAAAACAGCCAGAACGGAACATTTATAAGCACGCCCAAAAGAGCATATATCAGCACCCTGTATTCGTGCTTGACCTTTTTGAGCGCAATACTCGCAAAGCACTCGATTATTATAAGCTCCGCCGCCGAAATTACCGAAAGCATAATCGCCGTTTTAACCGAAACGGCCATTGCAACAACGGGTGCTATACCTATCGACTCAAACAAAACAGGGTTTTTAATAAATGCGCTGTTTTTTATTGAGGTTGAAAATGAGACCTTATCATTCATTCTCGCCACCTCCGTTTTCATCCTCGGCGTTTTCCTGCGTTTCCTCCGAATTATTGATTATTTCCATAACCTTTTGCGCTACAATTTGCGACTGCTCCTCAGTATCAACAGGCTTGTCCGTTGACATTGCCTCCGCTTCCTTTTTCCTGTCGAGCAAAAGCTTCTCCCTTTTGGTAATCGGAAGTCTTTGGTCAAGCGTGCAGGCAAAAGCGTTTGCAATCAAAACGGCAAAAACCGTGCTGTCCTCAATTGAGCCAAAGGTTCTTAAAATCATAGTTATAAGACCCATCAGCACCGCATAAAGCACTCTTGCGTTTGTTCTTTTTGGTGCGAGGGTTTCGTTTGTAACAAAAAGCAATGCCGCAAAGCCTGTAAGTCCGCTGCAAAGCTCCATTATTATCGATATTCCACGTCCCGTAGTTATTCTCGGGAAAAGGAACGCATATACGGCGCAGGTTGCGAGATAAACAAAGGACATCATCGCTGTTCTCGGTCGTCTTATAAGTAAATAAAGCAAGCCGCCGATTATCGCAACCGCACAGGTTGTGCCCATCGGACCCGAAACATTGCCGACTGCTATATCAATATAACTTATTATGTTAATTCCGATTGAATTGCCCTGCGAAAGCATATACGCAATCGAGTTGCCCAAAGCGGCATTCGTGCTTGAAAGCTGTGCGAACTTGTCCGCCGTCGTGGGAATAACCGGATACGAAAACATACTTGCCGAATTGCACACCGTCAAAAAGGCAATTCCTGCGGCTGACGGCAAAAACATAAGGCTTCTCGAATTTCCGAATGGGAATTTTACCACCGCAAGTGCAAATACGGTTATGAGCACGGGTACCCACCACGCAGACGAGGCAGGTATGCACATAGCTATCGATATCGCCGTTACAATCGACGAAAGATCCGAATACGACGCTCTGAATTTGTAAATTTTAGAAGATAAAAACTCACAAACCAAAGCGGACAGGACAGCATACAGCACCAAAAGCACCGCACGCAGCCCGTAATAATAAAATGACATCGCCATAGGCGCAAGAAGCACCATAAGCATATCAATCATATATTTTCGGGTGTTTTTAATTTCAAGCTTTTCTGTTTCGGATAACACAGGCTGTATGTTTATCCTCAATTGTTCATTCTCGCTCAAAATTTCACCTCATTTCCGATAATTTATATCATAAAAATTTGCATGAGCTGTGTTTAGACGAAATCTATCTAAAGCGTTTGCCGTCAATTACACCGAAGCTCTTGCCTTAAAATCTGCTATTGTTTTTTCGGCGTCGTCGCTTGAGAAAATCGCATTTCCCGACACAAATACGTTTGCGCCTGCCTTTGCGGCAATCGAAATTGTTTCCTTGTTTATTCCGCCGTCAACCTGAATGTCAACATCAAGTCCTCTTCTGTCGATTTCAGACCTGACCGCAGAAACCTTCGGCATCATATCCTCCATAAACGACTGACCGCCAAAGCCCGGCTCAACAGTCATAACAAGCACCATTGAAAGCTTGTCGAGATACGGATAAACCGCTTCGACAGGAGTTTTAGGCTTAACCGAAAGTCCTGCTTTTTTGCCCGAAGCCAAAATCAAATCAATCGTCTTTTCAATATCGGAGTCAGCCTCCACATGAAAAGTGATTATATCCGAGCCTGCGTTTACAAAATCAGGTATATACTTATACGGGTCGCTTATCATAAGATGCACATCAAACGGAAGAGTGCTTGATTTTCTTATGCACTTTACAATCGGTGCGCCGAGCGTAATGTTCGGAACAAAATGTCCGTCCATAACGTCTATGTGAAGCATATCGGCTCCGCAAGCCTCCATCCTTTTAAGTTCTGAAGAGAGATTGCCGTAATCGCTTGATAAAATTGAGGGAGATATCTTAATCATAATATTTTCCTTTTCCTTATGCTATTTCTGTCTGAGGAGCGTCCTCGGCAGCCTGTTCGGGTGCTGTTGTCGGCTCTGTTGTGGATTCCGCAGGCGCAGCAGTTGTGCTGACGGGAGTTGTGGTTGCAACCTCGGGGCTTGCAGTTGCCTGCATTGCGCTTATATAGTAGCTGCCGTCCTTTTCACGCAGAGTTACCTTAACGTATTTATCGGGCTCGGGAGCTACCATTTTTCCGTCGGTATCCTGTGCCCAGCCGCCGCTTGAAAGATAGCCTACGGTCAAAACGATCATATTCTTCTTTTTGTCTACATCGACAACGCTCGGCGTGTATGTCGGCTCGATACCCGTAAGCGGAATTATGTAGCACTTTTTCGCCGAATCATAGGTAAATTCATAGCCGTAGCCCGAAACAGTCATATGAACGGGCGCTCTTTCCGTACCGAAAAGCTTTGTATATGACGCAGCTATATCAGCCTCGGGAATAATCATTCCCGCTTCGCTGTATTCGTAGGTGTCGGGAGCTAAATCGCTCTTAATAATCGCCCACACCGAAATATCGATAAGCTGGCTCATATCCGCCTTCGATATATCGTCGAACACGCTCGGGTCGTTCATAACAACGGGCGTGAGCATTGTGTTGTATTTTTCAATATTATCGATTTTATACTTGACGGAGCTTATGCCGTTTACGCCTGCCACAAGTATAGTTACAAGACCCGTGACCGAAAGCACCACCATCAAAAGTCCTAACGGAAAAGCCCACGGGTGCGCTCTTTTCCTCTTTTTCTTTTTAGGCGAATTTTCAAATTTTACGATTTCATCAGCCATAGTTATTCTCCTTGTTATCTTATCTGCCCGTTACCGCAAATAATATATTTGAACGAGGTAAGCTGGGGAAGTCCCAAAGGTCCTCTTGCGTGCAATTTTTGTGTGGAAATTCCGATTTCCGCACCGAAGCCGAACTCTCCGCCGTCCGTAAATCTTGTGCTTACATTGTGATAAACAGCCGCCGAATCGATGCGTTTTAAGAACTCCTCTGCCGCCGCTTCGTTTTCGGTTACGATACACTCGCTGTGTCCCGTCGAATATTTTGATATATGCTCAATAGCCTCATCAAGACTTTCGACCGTTTTTACCGACATTATATAGTCGAGGTATTCCCTGCCCCAATCGTCCTCGGTTGCGGGAAGTATGCCGTCTGCCGAAGCTCTCGCCGTATCGTCGCCTCTTAACTCGACATTTTTTTCATCAAGCCTTTTTTTGATAATCGGCAAAGCTTCTTTTATTATATCCTTATGAATTACCAAGCTCTCCGCCGCATTGCAAACCGACGGTCGAGAGGTCTTTGCGTTGTACACAATATCTGCCGCCATTTGAACATCTGCGTCCTTGTCAATATAAATATGACAGTTGCCCGTTCCCGTTTCAATCACAGGCACCGTAGAATTTTCGACGCAGGAACGGATAAGTCCTGCTCCGCCCCTCGGGATAAGCACGTCAATATACTCATTCATTCTCATAAGCTCGGTTGCGCTGTCTCTTGAAGTGTCGGTTATAAGTGATATACAGTTTTCATCTAAGCCTGTTTTTTCAAGTCCGAGCCGCAACGCCTTGACGATTGCCTTTGACGAATTTATAGCCTCTTTACCGCCACGCAATATGACCGCATTACCCGATTTCAGGCAAAGCGCCGCAGCGTCGGAGGTAACATTCGGACGTGCCTCATAAATAACGGCAATGACTCCAAGCGGAACGGTTATTTTTTTTACCGTCATACCGTTAGGTCGTTTAATTTCGGAAAGCGTTACGCCTATCGGGTCGGGAAGCCTTACAATATCAGTTATTCCCTTTGCCATTCCGACAATTCTCTCCTCTGTCAAAAGAAGCCTGTCAAGCATAACCTGCGCAACACCGTTTGCACGGGCATTTTTCATATCCTCGGCATTTGCACTGAGTATTTCAGATGTTGCCGAAATAAGTTCTTGCGCCATATTTTCAAGAGCCTTATTTTTAAGCTCGGTCGAAGCGGTGACAAGTGTTTTTTCCGCCTGCTTCGCCCTTTGTCCGAGTAATTGAGCTTGCGTCATAAAATCAGTCCTTTTTGCCCGTAAAAAATGTTCCTATCTGCTTGCCGTCAAGAGCCTTATATATGCTCTCGGGAGATGCGCCGTTCATAACGATTGTATCTATGCCTGCATCCATAGCGATTTGCGCCGCATGAAGCTTTGTTACCATACCGCCCGTGGAAAATCTTGAGCCGTGACCGCCTGCGACGGCGATAAGCTCATCTGTAATTTCATCAACCTGAGAAATAAGCTTTGCATCCTCATTTTCATTCGGATTATCATCATACAAGCCGTCAATATCCGTAAGAATAATCAGTGCGTCTGCGTTTACAAGCTTCGCAACAATCGCCGAAAGGCTGTCATTGTCGCCGTAAACAATTTCATCAACCGCAACCGAGTCATTTTCGTTGACTATCGGAACTGCTCCGTAATCGAAGAGCTTATCAAATGTATTTACGAGATTTTTGCGGCGCTCCTCGCTGTCAACATCACTCTTTGTGATAAGAAGCTGACCTACCGTATGCCCGTATTCGCCGAAAAGCTTATCATACATAAACATAAGCTCACACTGTCCGACGGTTGCGGCAGCCTGCCTGCCCGAAATGTCCGACGGTCTTTCTTTAAGTCCTAATTTTCCGACTCCGACGCCGATTGCACCCGAGGTTACAAGCGCAACCTCAATGCCCGAATTGACAATATCCGAGAGCACGGAAACAAGCTTATGCATACGTCTAATATTGGTCTTGCCCGTGTCATATGTAAGCGTTGACGTTCCAACCTTGACAACAAGCCTTTTTACGTCCTTGAGAACAGCCACTTAATTCTCCCTCACGTTCTTATTTATAGATAATATATTTTATCATAAAGCCGTTAAAATAACAAGTGTAAACGTATATTGCAGATAAAAAAATCGGTGCGGAAGTCTCCGCACCGAAAAAGCTTTGCTATATTTTATTATTTAACAACAAAGTTTGAGGAAAATGTTCCCATAAAATCAAACGACTCATCATAGCCTGTTCCGCTGTCGCAAATATAGTTCGCCGAATAAATAGCCTTGTCTATATTTACATAAGCCGACGTTGCATAATGAATTATTGCGCCGGACGAGTCCTTCATAGTATAGGTAAAGAACACGACCTCCTTACCGTCTGTAAGATTGCCGTTTGTAATAACCATTGTCGTATCGGGATATTGCTGCTTAAAGGTTTCAACAACCTGCTGCTGAGTTGCCTCTTTTTCCGCAATAAACGACTCGAACGTTTGAAAATCTCCAAGCGTTGTATCCTTGACAAGATTAACATAGCACTTGTCGTCGGTGCCGTCCTTGTAGAAGGTGCCGTCGTCCTTGAGAGTCCAACCCTTCGGCATAGTAAATTTGTAATCGAGAGTTTCAAGCGTCTGTCCGTTGACTGTCTTTTCGGGAAGCTTATAGTAGTTCTTCTGCGGATTGCCGTTAGCGTCATACTGAATATTACCCTTTGCGTCGGTAACATAAACAGCGATTTTGCCCTCGTTGTCAATTTCCGTATTACCCTCTGCATCGGTAACAAGCGGACGTTCAACGCCGTTGATTTCTCCCATAAGATATTTATTACCGCAGGATGCAAGCAACAACGCAACCATTAAAATAACAAGGCTTACTGCAACAATTTTCTTTTGCATAGTGTTTCCTCCGTTTTAGTTTGAAAGCATACTAATTATATGATTTTTAATCCTTATTGTCAAACAAAATCAATATGCCTTGCCCCAATAGAGCATCTTATCGGCAGGCTTTCCGCAACAAACGCAGGTGTCGCCTATATGCTCCTGCTCAAACGGAATGCATCTTGAGGTTACACCGGCATACTCCTTGAGCTTATCCTCACAAGCTCTGTCGCCGCACCACATAGCCTTGATAAAGCCGGGCTTGTTGTCTGCAATGTCCTTGAGCTCGTCAAGCGTTTTTGCGGTATATGTCATATTGTTTCTTCTCTCAAGAGCCTTATTGTAAAGTCCCTTATGAACCTCTTCAAGAAGCTCGGGAATTTTAGCCTCAAGCTCGTCAAGAGAAACAAAGTATTTCTCCCTGTTATCTCTTCTTACGATAACGCACTGATTTTTCTCAATATCCTTAGGACCTATCTCAACTCTAAGCGGTACGCCCTTCATTTCATACTCCGCAAACTTCCAGCCGGGAGAGTTTTCGGAAACGTCGGACTTAACTCTGCATATCTTTGAAAGTCTGTCGCAAAGCTCCTGCGCCTTGTCGAGAACACCCTCCTTATGCTGTGCAATCGGAATTACAACAACCTGAACGGGAGCGATTTTCGGAGGAAGAACAAGTCCGTTGTCGTCGCCGTGAGTCATAATAATAGCGCCGATAAGTCTTGTCGTTGTTCCCCAAGATGTCTGATAAGGAGTTTTAAGAGTGTTGTCCTTATCCATATACTGAATTTCAAATGCCTTTGCAAAGCCGTCGCCGAAATAGTGCGAGGTGCCTGACTGCAAAGCCTTACCGTCGTGCATAAGAGCCTCGATGGTATATGTGTCCTCTGCACCCGCAAATCTCTCTTTTTCGGTCTTAACGCCCTTAACTACGGGCATAGCAAGCACGTTTTCACAGAAATCGGCATAGACGTTGAGCATTTTAACTGTTTCAGCCTTAGCTTCCTCTGCCGTTGCGTGAATTGTATGACCCTCCTGCCAAAGAAATTCTCTTGTGCGGAGGAACGGTCTTGTGGTCTTTTCCCAACGGACAACCGACACCCACTGATTGTAGAGCTTCGGCAAATCACGGTAAGAATGGATAATCTGCTTGTAGTGCTCGCAGAAAAGTGTTTCCGACGTCGGACGAACGCAAAGTCTCTCCTCAAGCTTTTCGCTTCCGCCGTGTGTTACCCATGCAACCTCGGGAGCAAAGCCCTCAACGTGATCCTTTTCCTTTTCAAGGAGACTTTCGGGGATGAACATAGGCATACAAACATTTTCATGTCCCGTCGCCTTGAACATCGAGTCCATTATCTTCTGAATATTTTCCCATATCGCATAGCCGTAGGGACGAATAACCATACAGCCCTTAACGCTCGTATACTCGGCAAGCTCTGCCTTTTTTACGACGTCGGTGTACCATTTCGCAAAATCCTCGTCCATTGCGGTTATGTCATTGACCATCTTTTTCTGTTCTGCCATTTTCCAACATCCTTGTCTTAAAATTTAACTGATAAATCAGTGTTCCTCAATAAATTTAACAATGTCGCCGACTGTTTTTACGGTTTCGATAGCGCTGTCCGGAACTTCGATTTTGAATTCATCCTCAAAGCTCATAACAAGGTCAACCATATCAAGACTGTCAGCATCCAAATCTTCTCTTATATCCGTATCGAGAGTAACGCTTTCCTCGTCAACGTCAAACTGCTCGCAAATTATTTCTCTAACCTTTTCAAAAATCATATATTCCCTTACCTTTCATTTGATAAATATATACATACATTTTATGTATAATTTACGCTTTGTCAATACCTTCCTCCAAGAATTGTTTCAGGGAGGTCATATCGAGAAGCTCATATGCCTGTAATTCATCATATACACTTTGAGCGATTTTGCGAACTCCGCCTTTCACCGCACTTTCGATATTCATCGGCATAACCGGATCGTGTACGCTCATTCTCAAAATGTAAAAACCGTCAATTTCAGGGTCTGTAAAGATTACCTTAACGCCCTCGCAGCTGTCCTCGGCGATTTTAATATCGGTTTTAAGAATTGCGCTTTTTTCTATCTTATCGATTATGCTCTCGCCGTATTCCTTAAAATTCTCTGCGTTTATCTTAAAGCGAAGCTCTTTTTCCTCGGCAGGCTCTTTAAGTGAAGCTATGAGCGACTCAAGGGCTTTGCCCTCTTTTCTGAGCTCTGCAAGCTTTATGATGATTCTTGTGATAAGATAAGCGCCGTCGTCAAGATGATAATTCTCGCTGAATGCCGCATGACCCGAGGTTTCAATGGCAAGCGGAGCAGTTATACCCTCGCTTTCAAGCCTTATGCTCTCGTCAATGACATTTTTATAACCACGCTTAAATCTTCTGTGCTTGCCGCCGAGCGTGTTTTCGATAAACTCAGTAAGTCCTGCCGAGGTTACGCTGTCCGTTACAACCGTTCCGCCTTCGCAGTTTTCGAGAGCGATAGCCGCAGCCAAAGCAACAAGGCGGTTACGGTTAATTTCCTTGCCGTCCGCACTTACGCAAGCCGCACGGTCAACGTCCGTATCAAAAATTACGCCGAGGTCTGCGCCCGATTCAACCGTCGCCTCGCAAATTGAAGCCATAGCCGTCTCATTTTCGGGGTTCGGTATGTGATTAGGGAACATTCCGTCGGGGTCAAGGTATCTTGAGCCGTTTGTATCTGCGCCGAGAGGTGCTAAAACATCATTTGCGAAAAATCCGCCGACGCCGTTTCCCGCATCAACTACGATTTTAAGTCCCTCAAGCGGTCTGTCGTAATTATTTTCGGAATTTACACCCTTTTTAATGAGATTTCTCAAATGCTCACAGTAAACCGACATAAAATCGACTTTTTCCGCCTCTCTCGAGGTGTCATAAGCGATTGCGTCATTCATTTCGGCAAATTCGAGTATTTTTTCAATTTCCTCCGACGAAAGTCCGCCGCCTGCCGTGAAGAATTTCAATCCGTTTCTGTCCCACGGGTGATGACTTGCGGTAATTTGAACAGCACCGTCGCAGGTATCAAGCTGAGTTGTCATAAACATAGCAGGTGTCGAACAAAGTCCGCAATCCTTGACCGCAACGCCCATTGAAAGCAAAATTGCGATTACATCAGCCTTTATTCTCTCTGCCGATATTCTTGAGTCGTGTCCCACCGAAACCGTGAGCGCATCCTTTTCCTTGCCTGTCTTTGCGCAGAGAAAATACACAAATGCGCCCGTTATTCTTTTTATTGCCTCATCCGTGAGCTCAACAACGTCTGTTGTCTCCTTCGCAACGGCAACGCCTCTTACGTCTGTTCCGCTTTTCAAATGCATCAGGTTCATAACAAATCTCTCCTTACGATTTCGTCTGCCGCAAGCATTACTCCCACCTTGCCCGAAGCAAAGTTAAGTCCGCCCTGCATCCATACCGCAAACGGTTCACGAAGCGGTGCATCCGCCGAAAGCTCTATCGACGAGCCGGAGGTAAACGCACCTGCCGACATTATAACCTTGCTGTCATAGCCGGGCATATCCCACGGCTCGGGCACAACAAAGGAGTCGATCGGAGCACCCTTTTGCATACCCTGACAGAAAGCTATAAGCCTCTGCTCATTTTCAAGGCAAACCGCCTGGATAATATCGTGTCTTGTCTCATTGCTTCGAGGCGTAACCTCAAAGCCGAGCTCCTCAAACAAAGCAGCTGTAAATGCAGCTGTTTTAAGTGCTTCTTTAACAACGTTCGGTGCGTTGAATATGCCCATAAACAAGCTTCTGTTTACACCGAGTGTTGCGCCGACCTCCGAGCCGAGTCCCGGCACGGTAAGCCTGTAAGAGCACAAATCAACAAGGTCCTTTCTGCCTGCTATGTAGCCGCCCATCGGAGATATGCCGCCGCCCAAATTCTTAATGAGCGAGCCTGCGACAATATCTGCACCGACCTGCGTCGGCTCTTTTTCCTCTGTGAAAACGCCGTAGCAGTTGTCAACCATAACAATAGCACGTTTGTTGACCCTGTGGACAATTTCACAAGCCTTTTCTATTTCATCAACGCTTATAGAGTGTCTTAACGAATATCCTCTTGAACGCTGAATATATACCATTCTGACCGCTTCGTCGCTTGCCTCTTTTTCGATTTTCTCATAGTCAAGCTCGTCGCTTTCGGTCATATCGACCTGTCTGTAAATAACGCCGAAATCCTCAAGCGTACCCTCGCCCGCATTTTTACCGCCGATACCTATTACGGGATGAATTGTGTCATAAGGCGTACCCGAAACGCAGAGCATTACATCATTAGGTCTTAAAATTCCGTAAAGGCACACGCCCAATGTATGCGTTCCGCACGAAAGAGCGCCTGCTCTTATAATCGCACTTTCCGTTTTGAAAATGTCTGCAACAAGCTCATCAAGCTTATCTCTGCCCTTGTCCGAATAGCCGTAGCCCGTCGAGGTGTTAAAATCGGTTTCGTCAACCTTGTTGTTTATGAAAGCCGATAAAACCTTCTGCTGATTATATTCCCCTATTTTTTCAATCTGCGAAAACATCTTTTCCGTTTTCGCCAAAGCCTTTTCCGAAGCCGCTTTCACGGTATCGGTAAATTCAAAAAATTCTCTCATAGCTCAATAATTCCCAAATCCATATAAATTTCTCTTTCGAAGCCTATTTTATTGTAAAGCTTCTCCGTTTTCAAATCGTTACAGGCAAGAAGTACCCTCTCGCCGTCCCGTTTGAAATCTCGGCAAAGACCGCTTATGCAATCCGAAGCATATCCCATTCTGCGAAACTCCGAATCCGTCGCAACATCTCTTATAAATATGCTTTTGCCGAGCCTGTCTGCAATCGCCACCGACAAAATCGAATTCTCTCCGACCTTTATCGCCCTGACGCTTGTATATCCCGAAAATATACCTCTCGTCGTCCTCGAAAGCCATTCCTTGTACGCTCTGTCGGTATATTTTTTCAAGTCCTTTTTTTCGACTGCGTTCGTCAAAATTTCGGTTTTTGACTGCATAAGCAAATCAAAAACAGGTCGCAAGCCGTCGTTTATTTCGACCGACTCTCGTCCTTGCACCAACTCGTCTTTTAGAGCCATAACGCTTATCTTGGAAAAAGCTGTAACTCCGAGCCTTTCGGTTATGCCGGAGCAGCAATGCACCACAACTCCGCCGAGCCGTGTGATAAAATCGGAAATCTCATAAAAGTCCGCCGTATCGCACGCACAGACATAGACCTTACTGCTTTCCTTTTCGACTACAAGCGCCGTTATATCCTCCCCTTGAGTTTGCAGCCACGCACCGTCAACGCTTGTAAAATCAAGCAACGAAAACAGCGTAAATGCCGCAGCAGTATCGTCGGGGAAAAATTTTGTTAAATCCTCAGCCGTGTTTTTTGATAAGTTTTCAATGAGCTTAATCATTTGCAAGCTCCCTCGCCAAGCACTCCGCAAGCCTTTCAACCGCTTCTATATCCTCTTTTTTGGCAACGCAGGACTGCGAATGAATATATCTTGTCGGAACGGAAATTGCCGCCGTGCGCACGCCCTTGCCCGACTTGTGAATTGCCGCCGCATCGTTACCGCCTGCAACAACAGTCTTTGTCTGACATTTTATGCCGTTCTTTTCTGCCAGCTCAAAAGCTCTTTTGTAAAGCTCAACGTCATAAACCGTGCCCCTGTCCATAAAGCTTACAACCGCACCGTTTCCGAGCTTGCAAACCTTTTTCTGATCGGGGGTATCGGGCAAATCCGCCGCCGTTGTACCCTCAAGCACTATTGCATAATCGGGCGCAACGTTATAAGCCGCAACCGCAGAGCCTCTTGTTCCGATTTCCTCTTGAACAACGAAGCAAACAGTTAAATCATACGGCTGCTCTCTCGACAAAATATCAAGCAAAATCTGACAGCCTACTCTGTCGTCAAGTGCCTTTGATTTTATAAATCCGTCGCCGAATTCAAGATATTCGGACACGAAGCACACCTCGTCGCCCAAGCTGACATATTCCTCCGCCTGCTTTCTCGACTGAGCACCTATATCAACATACATATCCTCGCATTTCGGAACTTTATAAAGCTCGTCGGAGGAAAGATGGTGCAACGCCTTTGCGCCGATAACTCCGTAAATATCCGCAACCTTGACACGTCTGCCGAAAACGACCCTTTCATCAATTCCGCCAACGGGTGCTATTTTTATATATCCGTCGTCGGTAATATAGCTTACCATAAAGCCGACCTCGTCCATATGAGCACTGAGCATTACCTTTTTGCTCGCCCTGCTCTTGCCCGACTTTTCGACAATAACATTGCCGAGTGCGTCAACCGAAAATTTGCAATCCGACGGAATTTTTGAAATTATATACTCCCGAACAGCCTTTTCCCTGCCCGAAATACCGTTGAGAAGGCAAAGCTCTTTAAGCATTTTCATTACCTCCCGCAATGTACTCGGCAATAAGTCTGCCCGTATTTTCGACGTCTGAAACCGACACGACCTCTACGCCCGTATGCATATAGCGAAGCGGTATTGATATAAGTCCGCTTATAAAGCCGCCCCTTGCTATTGTCATACCGTCGGCGTCCGTGCCCGTTCTTCCGCCCATTATTTCAAGCTGGTACGGAATATCGCATTTTTTAGCCGTGCCGATAAGCTTCTTCGACATATCATAATCAAGCGAAGCGGAAACGCCTATCATAGGTCCTTTTGAAAGCTCTCCGCACTCCTCGGAATTGCTGTCGGGAGTATCTGCAAAGCTGACGTCAACCGCAATAAGCTCTTTTGCCTCTGCGTTAAACGCCGCCGTTTTAGCACCGCTGCCGCCGACCTCTTCCCTCGTTGAAAAAGATACCGTAATTTTCTTTTTACAGCCCTTTTCTCTCAAATATTCCAAAGTGCAAATAAGGCTCGCCATACCTGCTCTGTCATCAAGAGCACCGCAAGAAACTCTGTCGCCCAAAAGCTCGGTAAATTCCGAATTCACCGTAACTCTGTCGCCGAGACTTACAATTTTCTTTATTTCATTTTCGGAAAGGCCCGTGTCAATAAGCACGTCGCTCATTTTCATACCGTTGTTTTCCGAATTACCTTGAAGATGCGGGGGCGTACTGATTACAATTCCGCTTATATTCTTTTTGCCGTGGATTGTAACCTGCTGTGCGCCGAGCTGCCTTGTGTCAATATGACCGCAAGCGTCAACTCGCAAAAAGCCCTCGGGTGTGATTGCCGTAACAATCATACCCACCATATCCATATGAGCGTCAAGCAACACCCCGTCGCCCTCTCCGTCAATAGTCAAAATGACGTTGCCGAGAGCGTCGGTGTGAACATCTCCGTATTCTTTTAGATATTTTTTAGCTATCGGGACAATTTCCTGCTCACAGCCTGAAACGCCTGCGCCGATTGTCAAATCCTTTAATATTTGACGAACATCCATTATAAGTAACTTCCTTTGTTAAATTTCAGCTCCGCCGACAGGTCTTATAGCAAGTACATAGCATGAGCCCTCGCCGAACACCGCTTCAAGAGTTGACTTGTACTCGTCAAGCAAATCATTGGGAACAAATGCCTGAATCGTGCCTGCAAATCCGCCGCCGTGAACTCTCCATGCGCCCTTTCCGTCAAGCACCTGCTCACTCAAGGCAAGAGCAATCGAAACGGGCTGAATTTCCGGCTGCTTTGTGGCAAAAACATTCTGATTATACATATAAGAGGAGTCGCCGCTTTCGATAACAAGCTGCTTGAACTGCTCAAAATCATTCTTTTTAAGAGCGTCAACCTCACGCAAAACTCTCTCGTTATCCTTGTAGAAGTGCATAGCACGCAAAACTGCTCTGTCGCCTACCGCTTCACGAAGCTCGGGAATTTTTGCAAGGAATTCCTTTTCGTCAACCTCACGCAAAACCTTCTTTGAGAACTGAGCCGCTACGCTTTCCATTTCAAGTCTGATAGCTGCATATTCGTCTGTAAGGTTTGAGTGGCTGCCCTTTGTGTCAACAATGCAAAGCGAATGACCGCAGGAAGCAAAGTCAAAATCAACCTTTTCAATTACAGGCTCTGACGGGTCCTTGAAGTCGATAGTAATAAAGCTGCCGACAGAGCAAGCCATCTGATCCATAAGACCGCAGGGCTTACCGAAGTATTCATTTTCCGCATACTGTGCGATTTTTGCGATTGTAACGGGGTCAACCTTACCGTCGTTGTAAAGGTAGTTGAGCATTGTGCCGACAAGCACCTCGTATGCCGCCGAGGACGAAAGTCCCGAGCCCGAAAGAACTCTTGAAGCCGTAACAGCGTCAAAGCCGCCGATTTTATATCCGTTGTTTAAGAAGCCCTGACATACGCCTCTTACAAGTGCGGGAGAATGACCCTCCTCGTCTGCGTGAACGCTCAAATCGGAAAGGTCAACAACGTCCATTGCATAGCCTCTCGATTTTACTCTTACAATATTTTCATCATTTTTGGAAGCTACTGCGATAGCGTCAAGGTTAATGCCTGCCGCAAGAACTCTGCCGTGGTTGTGGTCGGTGTGATTTCCGCCAACCTCTGTTCTGCCGGGTGCAGAGAAAAGCCTTACGTCTCTGTCAGCCGAGAAAACCTCGTCAAAATCGTCGGCAAGTGAGCAATATCTCTCATACTGTGCCTTAACGTCAGCCTCGCTGACATAAACTCTCTTAAATCTATCATCAAGCTTTCCGTTCTTAATTTCCTCTCTCAATTGTGCAGTTGTACACATCTGCCCCTCATCCTTTCAGTTTTGTTTGTTTTCTTTTATTTTTGCCGATTTCGCCTTTGCCGAATTGTTGTAAAGGTCAATAAAGCAGTTAATTCCGAGCGTCGCAACGCCTGAAATTGTAAAGATTATGACCAACGGCAGCATAAACGCAAGCGAAAACGGATTATATACGTTTCGTCCGACCATACTGTACGAAATAATCTTCGGCATAAAGCCGATAAGCGAGAACAGGATATATTTATAATAATCGAAGCCCATTGCTCCGTACAGCTGGCTTACTGTGTTTATCGGGATATTCGGAACAAGCCGTAACGCTACGAGCAGACCGCCCTTTCCCGCAAAGTCCGACTCGAAAATCTTATCAAAATTTTCGTACCGACTCAAAATCTTGTGGACAACACCGCCTCCGAGGTGCTTTCCCCAAAAATATTTAATTGTCAAAAGTATAATGAAGCCTGCGATATTTATAAGCACCGCAATATACGTCGGGAACACCATACCTGCGATAACGCACACCGCAGAAATAGGTATCGGCACAACGACCTTTGCAATGTAAATGAGCAGTATCGCAATTACGACAAGCTCCTTTACCTGTATTGCCGCCACGGCGTCCTCGAAGTCTGCGAGCATTTGCAAAAGCTCGTCATATCGCTCCGCAAACTCCTTTACCTGCATAAGCATTGTAAGTCCGAGCAGAGCCACTGCGATTATAATAAGTGCAATGCCTAAGAAATTGAGCAAGCCCTTGCGGTTTATTCTTTTTTTCGCCAATCGCTCCACCACACCTTCAGCACATACAATATCATTATAATTTTATAACATAATCGCTTCAAGGTCAATCAATTTATTACTTTTCCTGTCGCTTTTGTTTTCAAAATCGGTAAAATATGTTACAATACAAATAATATTATCTTACACGGAGGAATAATTATGCCGAAAACCGTCATACTTGATGCCCAAACAACAAATCCCGGGGATCTTTCTTGGGAATGGCTCAAAGAATACGGCGAGCTTGAAATATACCCGAGAACACCTAAAAAACTTATTTCGGAAAGGTGCGAGGGTGCGGATGTTGTCATAACCAATAAAACGCCGCTTGAAAAATCAGACCTTGAAAAAATGCCGTCTCTTAAATTTGTCGCAGTTCTTGCAACGGGCTACAACGTTGTCGATACCGCATATCTTAAAGAGAGAAATATACCCGTATCGAATATCCCGTCATATTCTACGCAGGCGGTGGCACAGCTTGTTTTCGCCCACATAACAGAGCATTACAACGCAGTTGCTCTCCATTCTCAAGATGTTAAAAACGGCGGCTGGAGTAATTGTCCCGACTTCTGCTATCAGCTAACTCCGCTTACCGAGCTTTACGGCAAAACGATAGGAATAATCGGCTTCGGAAAAATCGGACAGGCGGTAGCCGATATAGCGGAAGCATATAAAATGAACATTTTGGCTGTATCGGGGCACAAAACCGATCAATCAAGCAGAAAAAATTTCAAGTGGGCAACGCTTGACGAATTGGCAAGGGAGTCCGATATTATTTCGCTCCACTGTCCGCTTACAAAGGAAACCGAAAACCTGATAAACGCCGATTTCCTTTCAAAAATGAAGCAAAACGCAATCCTGATAAACACCGCAAGAGGTGCGGCGGTTGACGAGCAGGCTCTCGCAGACGCCCTCAATTCGGGCAAGATAGCAGGAGCAGGCGTTGATGTGCTTTCGACAGAGCCTCCGAAAGCCGACAATCCGCTTTTGAGCGCAAAGAACTGCATAATCACACCGCATATCGCCTGGGCGGCATACGAAACCCGTGAAAGACTTATGGGAATACTCAAAAACAACATCAAGGCGTTTTTCGACGGCAACCCGATAAATGTTGTGAATAAATAAGCAAAACGAAAGCCGAGAGTAAAAACTCTCGGCTTTCTGTTATGTTTTTTATGCTTTTAGAGATTTAACAATTCTTTTTTATATGATTTTTCGAAATTAGATAACCCTCTGCTCTATTGTAAAAGCAGAGGGCATAAATTATTTTTTATAGATATTATCGTATTTGGATTTTATATCTTCTTTTCCGTCATATAATTCTTCCCAAACATCTTGATGAAAATCATACATATCGGAATACGCATCTTCGTAAGTGTCATACATATTTGAGTATGCGTCTTCGTAGGCATCATACATATCACTGTACACCGAGGAAACTTCATTGTAGCTTGCTTCATCATAAGCTTTTGTGATTATACCGTCAAGCTCTTTAAATGCTGATTCATACATTCGACTCCAAGCTTTGTAGTAATCTTCGGTTTCTCGTTGCCAAATTTTAAAGCCGTCTTCCATACTTCTTGTCCAAGTGGTATAGTCACTTTTGTTATCGGCTACATTTTTGTAGTATGAATAGCAGTACTGTGATACCGTAACATAATAGCTTTTTGCTTCGCTTTCGCAGAAAGAATACCATTCATTAACTTTTTCGGCATTCTTTTTGTAACCTTTGTATGTGCCACCTATGTCGTTTGACAATTCTGTGTACTTATCCTGCATATTTTTAATTGATTTTTCCGATTCGGATTTTAATTTTTCTTGAAATTCGGAATTGTCATTTAATGAAACGCTCTTGTCTGCAGTCGTTTCCTGAACAGTGGATGAAATTGCCGATTGCGTATCATTTTTGCTGCTTTCTTTTTTGTCGGTCAATGCAACCGCAGTGACAATTAATGCAATTATTACGACAATGCTTATAATAATCACGGGGATTATCCACTTCTTGCTGTCTGCTTTGTTTTTTAGCTTGTATCCGCAGTGCGGACAGATTTTTGTTGAATCGGAAATTTCTTTGCCACATTCCGGGCAGTTAATTAGTGCCATAGTATTTTACTCCTCTTTTAGTTTTTTATTTGTTTTTTGTAAATATAGAATTAAATTTCACCCCGTTTTGTCTTTGTGTTCTTTAATCATTTTCCGAATCCACTTTTCGCTATACCCGTATTTCGTTGCGAGCTGCCGTACATTTTTGCCGTCATATTCCGCAACAATCCTCGATGCGATAAATTCGCTTGTGAAAAGATTTACCGGAAACGTGATTTGCTGACCCCGATATGTAGAGTAAAGCTTTACCGCCGCCTCAATTCCAAGCGTATTTGCAATTTCGTTATACACGCCGTTGAGATATTCGCTCTCAATCTCTTTCGGATCCATACCTGTATAAACCTCTCTCATTCTTACTGCCTCCTATTATGATTTATCCTCACGGATTTGTATAGAGCGACAGTTCATAGGAACAATTCCTTGTAAACTTCCGTTCGCTCATAATAGGTCTTGTAAATTTCGCGAATGAAAAAAGCGGCTTTTGCGGCAGCCCGACAAGCGTTATAAATGAATAAAAAAATACCCCTCTCCGACATCACATCGAAAAGGGGCATTATTAAAATCGTTTATTTGTTGATTTTATCGGTAAGTATAAAATCGTATTGATAGCTTCTTTCAAACGGAACGGATTCTCCGCTGTTCGGGTCTGTTACCGTGCCGCTGAAGGTAATGACGGTTTTTCCGTCAACATTTTTATAATCGGCGTCAATCATATACGGCTTTTGGAAATCGGCAGCCTCCTTGCGGAATTCGTCGAGATCCGCCTGAACGGTTTCATACTGCTCCGTCTTTTTCTGCCTTTCGGACGAAGTGTGCAAGAGCTTGTGCTCATTATAACCGAGCATCACGTCGGCACAATACGAGCCGCCGTTTTTCGCAGCCTCAATATTGGCAGGACTGCTTACCGCCGCCGTATAAATGGGATTTGCTTTTGAAGCGCATATAAACGCAACAACGGCAATCGCCAAAACAGCCAAACAGCAAATCAACGCTTTCTTTTTCATATACACACTCCCTTTAATTATCGGCTGTACGTTTATATTTGCACAGCGACATAAATCATTAAAACAGGCTCTTTTGCTTTGCTTCAATCCCATCATACTTTAATTTCCAAATATTGTCAACATATAAAATATAACAAAAATCACAGGCATATTTTTAACAGATAAAGCAAAAACCGATTTTATCAAGGCGAAATACCTGCCAAAACAAAATCGGTCTGTCTTACTGTTTTACTGTTTTATATACTCTCTCAAAACTCTTTCAAGCCTTGCCATAGGCAATCCCACAACATTTAGATAATCGCCGTTGATTTTTTCGACAAGCAATGCGCCCTTGCCCTGTATGCCGTATGCGCCTGCCTTGTCCGACGGCTCTCCCGTTGCGATATAAGCCTTGATTTCCTCCTCACTCAGGGCATAAAATTTGACTCACAAAACACAGTCTTTTTATCTCCGAGCCTTACGCAAACGCCCGTAAAAACATTGTGCGTTCTGCCCGAAAGCGAAGAAAGCATTGAAAAAGCATCATTTTCATCTTTCGGTTTCCCCAAAATTTTGCCGTCGAGCGCCACAACCGTATCAGCCGATACAACAAGTGTATTCTCGTCAACCTCTACGGCGTCTCCCTTTATCTCGGCAAGATATTTGACCGCTTCGTCGGGTGTAATATTCTCGGGCAAGGTTTCGTCTGCGCTTGAGGTCTTAACCTCAAAGTCATAGCCTGCATTTTTCATTATTTCTTTTCGCCTCGGCGATCCCGAAGCCAATACTATTTTCATTTCTTATCTCCGTAAACCTTATGATAAACCTTCATAATTCCGACCTGCGTTTTTGAATCCCTAATTTCATTGTTCATTACCATTTGGAACGCCTTTTCAAGCGGAATTTTTTTGACCTCAAGGAACTCGTCGTCATCAAGGTCTTGCGAGGTAAAGCTCAAGCCCTTTGCGAAATACATATGGATTATTTCCCCACAATATCCCGGAGTGGGATACAATTTGCCCAAATCCTCATATTCGCTTGCAATCGTTCCCGTCTCCTCCCGAAGCTCACGCTTGCCTGCTTCGAACGGGTCCTCGCCGTATTCAAGCTTTCCTGCCGGAAGCTCCAAAACAACCTCTGCGTAAGGGTATCTGAACTGCTCGACAAACATTAGCTCGTTATTCTCGGTAAGTGCCGCAACACAGACTCCGCCCGGATGCTCCACTATCTCTCTTTTGGCAACTGTGCCGTCGGGCAAAAGCGCATCGTCAACACGCAAATTTATAATTCTACCCTTAAATATATATTCTTGATTTATGGGTTTTTCGGTCATATCCATAATAAATTCACTTCTTTCGGAATATATCTTAATATCAAATACCAAATCAGAGGTTGTTGATATTATGTGCTTTAATTACAATGCTTTACAAGAGCATATTGAGAAAATCAAAGAATGCTTCGACTTTGTGTCGATTACTTCCATAGGCAAAGGCTGGTGCAAGCGAAGCATTTACTCGCTGAGTATCGGAGAGGGGAAGAGCAGCGTGCTTTTCCTGTCCGATTTTTCCGATACGGCAGGAATAACAAGCGAAATTCTGCTGACGTTTTTTGAACGGCTTTGCGTAGCTTATAAAAACGACCTTAAAATTTCCGCCGTTAAAATAAGGAGCATCCTGCGTGAGCAAAAAATCGTTATCGTGCCCATAACCAATCCCGACGGACTTGAAATTTCCTGTTCCGACGGAGAAAACGCACTCTGCTACAAGGGTCTTGTGCAAAGAGCCGCCGACAACAATTTCTCCGAATGGATTTCAAACGCAAGGGGCGTGGAAATAGACAAAAACTTCCCGTACCGCTTTTCCGACACAAAAAGCATTATGAAAAATTCGTCTGCATTCGGCTACAAAGGTCCGTTCGAGGCAAGCGAGCTTGAAACGCAGGCGATTATATCATTCTGCAAGGCAATAAACCCGAAATATGCAATCACGCTGTCCTGCTCGGGCGAATACATATCCTGCCAATGCTCAAAATGCGCCTCCGACTGCGCTATGATGACGCAGGTGTTCAAGAGCGTAAGCGGCTTGCCGATTAAACGCATTAAGCCGTGTGAGGCTTACGGCAGCTTTGACGGTTGGTTTTCCAAAAGCTTTTCTGCTCCGTCGTTTTGCTTTTCCGTTTCAAAACGGAGCGTTGCCGACCTCAAAAGTCTTTATGACAAATACGAAGAGCTGCTGCTTTTGTCGTCGATTATGTGATTACTCGCCGTACCTTTTAATAAGCTCCTTGTAGTGTCTGCCCTTTTCTTCAAAATTCTTATATACATTATAGCTTGACGCCGCAGGGGAGAGAAGGCAAATTTTTCCCTCTGCGGTAAGCTTATACGCTTCTTTTACAGCCTCTTCAAGGTCAGCCGCCTTAACAAGCCGCTTCGGACAAGCATCTTTTGAAAGCTTATCGATTATTTTATGACCTGTTTCGGGTGTACCGATAAGATTTTTAACAGAGCACTTTTCAAGATAATCGCAAAATTCCGAATAATCTATGCCTCTGTCCTTGCCGCCGAAAATAAGCGTATCAACATTCTTTAACGCCTCAACCGCACATTCTACGGCGTGCGGAATTGTCGCTATGCAGTCATTATAAAAGGTAACACCCTTAAATGTGCCGACCTTTTCCATTCTGTGTTCAATTCCTGAAAAACCCTCAACACCCTTTTCACAAGCCGTATCGCTGACGCCGAATGTTTTTGCCGCACGGTAAGCGAATATAACGTCCTGCTTGTTATGAACGCCCAAAAGATGCTCGTTACGCACCTCAAAGGGAAGCCTGTCATTTACGGAAACGCCGATTTTTTCAGCCTTTGTCGAATTGAGATCGACATATTCGGAAACCCCCTGATCCGCATTATATATAAATGTATCATTCTCGTTTTGATAATTCATAATGTGGAGCTTTGCGTTTACATAGCCCGTAAAGCCGCCCTTGTAATGGTCAAGGTGCTCCTCGTAAATATTTGTGAGAATAGCGACCTCGGGCGAAGCGTGAGTAAATTCAAGCTGGTGCGACGACATCTCAATAACGGCATAGGTGTCGGGCGTAACGCTCTCAAGCGCTTCAAAAACAGGCACGCCGATATTGCCGATAAGCCTTGCGTCCTTGCCTGCCGCCTTTAACATTTCATATGTGAGCGTAGAGGTTGTGGTCTTGCCCTTTGAGCCGGTTATTCCGACCTTGCGGCAATCCGCAAAACGCAAAAACATATCAACCTGACAGGTAACCTCTGTGTTTTCGTTTACTTCAACATCACGGAAAGATATTCCGGGGCTTTTCATTACAACGTCAAAGTCATTTACGCAGTCAAGATAGTTTTCGCCGCAAACGGTCTTGATATTCTCGCCGTCCGGAGTAACCCTGTTTTTGTCCGCAACGGTCAATTCCTTTTCGGGCAAATGCTTTTTAATATAGGAAAGCGTGGACTGACCCTCTCTGCCGAAGCCGAGTATCAGCACGGACTTATCTTTTAGGTAATCAATTATCTTCGGCAACATATTTATACATCTCCATTACAATATAAAGGAATTCGTCGGGAACGCTGTTAAGAGCGTTATATTCTTTTAGTAAATTTTTATCTATTGTGCTTTCGTCAATATTTTCTCTAAATCTCTTACAGATAAGCGGAAGCTCTTTTCCGTCTTTTTCAAGCTTTTTGCAAAGGCTCATAAGCGCAAAATTAAACTCCGACTTTGTGCCCACGCACTCAAACGGCTTCAAATCCGTAATGCCCGCAAGTCCGTCAAAATCAGCGGTACAATCGGGGTCATTCAGCATATCGTTACCGAAAATCGAAACCAATTTATCATATTCGATAAACGGCGATAAAATTGTGAAAACAAACAGGCACTTCGCACATTTACCGCACCAAATATTTTTCTTGCTTCCTCTGTTGCAGCTTCTGAACGTTTCATGGTACTGCGTGAGCGACGCAAACATTTTAGCTATCTGCAACTCCGAGAACGGACGCAAAAGGCTGAAATATTCAATGCCGTCGTAGCCGAAAATGTTCTTTTGAACATACGCCGTAAAGTCCTCCTCGAACTCATACGATTTCGAATACTGATGATTGACGTTTACGCCCTCAATATTCGTTTCGTTTGCGCTCGACTCGTTGGAAAGCACAATGTACTTGCCTCCGACAAGGTACGCACAGTAAAGCGACAGAAACGCTACTATTGCGGAAAACGGGGTATGACCGTTCAAAAAGCCTTCTGAATTCAACTTTAGTAAATTTTCATCTATCGTCCTATAAGTCCTGATAATATCCTTTTCGTTATAGCCTGCCGCAAGCACTGTATCGGTCCTCGCCTTTTGGTCATTTACCGTAAAGAACATATTTTTATCCTTGAAATCCTTGAGCAGAGAAGCCGTAACGCAGCTGTCCTTACCGCCGCCGACGGGAATAAGATTTATACCGTTTGAATTATACGCCTGCGGATGCATATGGTGCTCAAGCTCTTCATTGACTTTAATTTCCATAAAGCTCTCTTCGTCTGTTTCTATACCGTTTATATAGAAGAACTCCGACAAGCCGCCGAAATAGAGCTTCTTATACCATTTTATGTCCTTTTCCGAAAGGTATCCGCATTTTACGTTTACGGTTTTCGGACAGGCGCATTTCCAATAGCTTATAAGCTCGACCATACCGAGATTGAACACAATTTTCTCGGCAATTTCCGAATTGTAATCGTTAGCCATACGAAGCTCTTTGACGGGAATTCTCGTTGACGGATGAAAATCGCACAAGCCGTCGATAGAAAAGTCAAAAGCTATTTTAATTTCATCGTTTTCCCTTGTGAGCTGCCAACCGTTATATGAAAATGACGGATATTTCTCGCGAAGCTGTAAATATTTCTCGTTTGACACAAAAATCACTCCAAGCTTTTATCAGTTTATTATACGTTTTCCGCCGTTAAAAATCAATACCATTATATATTTACAAATTCGTCGATATATGTTACGATAGACACAATAAGGTTAGGTGTTCATTATAATATTGCCAAGCCTTCAAAAAAATCTGATAAAAACGGCATAAGAAAGAGAGGAGATATAAAAATGAAAAAGACTTTCGCAATAGCTCTTACTATGATTTTGGTTATCAGTTTATGTGGCTTTTTCGCCTTTTCGTCCTCGCCCGAGATTTATCACGGCGAAAGCGACGAATTTATTTGCGGTAACATTCTCGTTGACGAAGCGTATTTCCCCGATGCCGCAAACGACGTGCAAAAGCCAAATAAATTTTTCGCAAATGCAAATTCAGCCTGGCTTTTCTATGATTATCTCACAACAGCTCAAAAAACAGTCTACAACGCAATCGTTCAAGCCGAAGCAGGACTGAATATCGGTGCAGACTCTTCTACGGAGGCTCTTATCGGCATTAAAGTTCCCGCAAGGCAAATTTCGGGCAACTCAGCCGACGCATTAAAGGCTGCTTTGCAAAATGCCGTTATCGGTGCTATGTCGGCGGTTATCGAAGATTATCCTCAATACTTCTGGCTCAGCGGATACAACATTTCTTACGGCTATTCCTATGATTCGGCAGGTAATTATTGGATTACCTCTATGGACCTTTACATAAACCTTGAAACAAACGATTATCAAAACTTCGCCACGGTTCGCTCTTGTTATTCACAAATGATGACAGCGGTTAACAGCTTTACCGTCAGCGGCTCGTCTCGCTATGCAAAATGCAAATCGATTCACGATAAAATATGCGAAATGACAGTGTACACCATGAACGTTCCTATGGCGCACCAGCCAACAGGCGTATTTATAAGCGGTCAGGCTGTCTGCGAGGGCTATGCAGAAGCGTTCAAGCTCATCTGCGACCGTGAGGGTATTCCGTGCATACTTGTTGTCGGCACAGGCAACGGCGGAGCGCACAAATGGAACTATGTTAAAATGGAGGACGGCAAGTGGTACGGTATGGACGCCACTTGGGCGGATCAGGGAGACTCGGGAATTTTCTATGATTACTTTATTGTAGGCTCAGAGTCGCTCTCCTCAAGTGCCTTCGGTGATCAAACGAAATTCGGAAACGGCAAGGAAACCTCGGCAAGCCACATAAATACAGGCGCATTATTCAGCTACAGCGGCTTCGCCTTGACCTATCCCACAATTTCACAAACCGCTTATTCGTCTGTTTTGGTAAGTCCGAGTGCTTCGGCAAGCTTTGACAACCAAAAGGGTATGCTTTTCTTCTCAAAGGACGCCGATATCCGTTCGTCAATCTTATGTATAGCTTCTCCGAGCTATGCGCCGTCAAATAACAAGGCAACCGTTTCGGGCACGACAACAGGCGGAACGCTCACAATTACGAGTCCCGTTTCAAAGCAATATACGCTTGTTCGTTGGGGCGACGTAAATGCCGACGGCAAAACGGATTTGACAGACAATGCTTTAATCGAGGAAGCGGCGATACAGGAAGCGGAGTTTACAAACGAAGCGTGCTTTAATGCCGCAGACTACAATCAGGACGGCGTTATTGACGTGTTTGATATGTTCTACGCCGATCGATATGTGAACACGGGAATGCTTCTCAACGGCTGATAAATAACATATAAATATCTAAGGACTGTAAAAACTTATAGTTTTTGCAGTCTTTTTTTATTTTGTTGTTGCTATATTTGTGCAAATGTGCTACAATTTTTATTGTTGATATGAAAATTATGTTCATTTTCATAAAGATAAATTATTTTTCAGATATTGGAGTGATCCCTATGAAAACCTACACATCAAACAACATCAGAAACATTGCCGTTGTCGGACACGGCGGAAAAGGTAAAACCACCCTTTGCGAAGCAATGCTTTATGTTGCAGGCGCAACCGACAGACTTGGTAAAGTTGCTGAAGGAAATACCGTTCTCGACTTCGACGCTGAGGAAAGACGCCGTAAATCGTCGGTTTCTTCCGCTATGGCGGCTATTGAATGGGACAACACGAAGCTTAATATAATTGACGCACCCGGTCTTTTCGACTTTGAGGGCGGAGTTGCCGAAGCTGTCAGGGCGGCTGAAGCTGTACTTATAGTTACCTCGGCAGGCTCGGGCGTTGACGTCGGCACGGAAAAGGCGTTTAACGCAGCGGAGAAAAAGGGTATTGCCAAATTCTTTGCAATTACAAAAACAGATTCAGATCACAGAAATTTCTATAAAACCTTTGAAGCTCTTAAAGAGGTTTACGGCAACAAGCTCTGCCCGACAATCATTCCTTATATGGAGGGCAACATCACAAAATGCTATGTAAACCTTATGACAGGTATGGCTTTCGAATATGACGCAGACGGCAACGCTAAAAAGGTTGACGTTCCGAACGACCCCGTTATCGAAGAAATGACCTCTGCATTTATGGAAGCGGTTGCAACGACAGACGAGGCTCTTATGGATAAATTCTTCGAGGGCGAGAAATTCACTCAGGAAGAAATTCTTAAAGGCTTGTGCCTCGGAATTTTCGACGGCTCGATCTATCCCGTTTATGCGGTTTCCGGTCTTACGGCGGCAGGTGTTGACCAGCTTCTTTACGGTCTTGCTTGGTCCGTTCCCGGCGCATTCGGCTACGCAGGCGAAACGGCGACAACCGAGGACGGAGAAGAGGTAATTCTTCCCTGTGATGACAAAGGACCGCTTGCGGCAATCTGCTTCAAAACCGTTGCAGATCCGTTTGTAGGAAAAATGTCGTTCTTCAAGGTTGTATCGGGTAAGCTCACATCTGAAACACAGGCATACAATTTCCGTACCGAAGCTATTGAGAAAATGGGTAAAATCGTTACCGTTAAGGGCGGAAAGCAGGAGGACGCAAAGGAAATTATCGCAGGCGATATAGGCGTAGTTACAAAGCTTCAATCCGTTAAGACGGGCGATACACTTTGCGACCCGAAAAACAAGCTCAAATTAAAGGGCGTTGATTTCCCGAAGCCCTGTCTTTCAATGGCAGTTGTTGTTTCAAAGAAGGGTGAAGAGGAAAAGGTTGCGCAGGGACTTCAAAGACTTATGGAGGAAGATCCCACAATCACATTTGCACTCAACAAGGAAACACGTCAGCAAATCCTCTCGGGTCTCGGCGAGCAGCACCTTGACGTTGTCATTTCAAAGCTTAAAAACAAATTCGGCGTTGAAGTAACGCTTGAAGCTCCGAAGGTTGCGTACCGTGAGACCATCAGAAAAGCTGTCGAGGCACAGGGTAAGCACAAAAAGCAATCGGGCGGACACGGTCAGTTCGGCGACGTTTGGATCAAATTTGAGCCGTGCGACAGCGACTCACTTGTATTTGAAACGGCGGTTGTCGGCGGTGCAGTACCGAAAAACTACTTCCCGGCAGTCGAAAAAGGCTTGCAGGAATGTGTACTCAAGGGATTTGCGGCAGGCTATCCGATGGTAGGTCTTAAAGCAACTCTTTATGACGGCTCATATCATCCTGTTGACTCCTCGGAAATGGCGTTTAAGACAGCCGCTTCGCTCGCTTTCAAGGCTGCAATGCCCAACGCAAGCGTTGCAATTCTCGAGCCTGTAGGAACTCTTACGGTTGTTCTTCCGAATGACAACCTCGGCGATATTATGGGCGACGTTACAAAGCGCAGAGGCCGTGTTCTCGGCACAAATCCTGCTCAAAGCGGTATGCAGGAGCTTGTAGCTGAAGTGCCTATGGCTGAAATGGGCGATTTCACAACTGTTTTGCGTTCAATCACGGCAGGCAGAGGCTCATACAGCCTTGAATTCGCACGCTATGAGCAAGCTCCGCAGGCTGTTGCCGACAAAGTAATTGCCGACAGAGCCGCAACTGAAGAATAAACCACAACATATAGGGAGCTGTTACAGATACAGCTCCCATATTTTTTGTCTTATTTAGTAAAAAATATTGAAAAATACCGATAATGTGGTAAAATGTACATAGTTAAACACACAGGAAAGGTTGTTAAAAATGTCTCATTCTAAAAAATTCAAAATCGTTGCGGCTGTGCTTGCACTTGTCGTAGCATTAAGTGTCTTTGCCGCTTGCGGTAAAAAGGACGATATAAAGCCGGACGACTCCTCGGCGCCGCCGCAGATTGAAACCCCTGCCGTATCGGGCGATATAAATCCGCTTACCGGTCTTTCGGGACTCAGTGAGTCGGCTCAGGGTAAGCGACCTGTTGCGGTCGTTGTCGAAAACTCTCCCGAAGCACGTCCTCAATGGGGACTTTGCTCTCCCGATGTGGTTATCGAGGGACTTGCAGAGGGCGGCATTACAAGAATGCTTTGGCTCTATTCCGATATTTCAAAGGCAGGCAAAATCGGACCTACAAGAAGCGCACGCCACAACTTTGTTGAAATGGCGGCAAGCTTTGACGCTATATATGTTCACTTCGGCGGAAGCTATGTTGCTTACAATCTCTTCGCCTCCGACTCTTCGTTAAATCACATTGACGGAAACAAGGGAGAGGGCAAATACTTCCAGCGTGACAAGTCGAGAAAAGCACCCCACAATGCTTATACGACGGGCGAACAGCTCAGCACGGCAATTTCCGACAAGAAATTCCGCACCGATATTGACGCTTCTCACGCAACACCGTTCAACTTCGCTTCCGAAAAGAGAACACTTGCAAATCCCTGCGGCAGCGTTCAAATTAAATTCTCGGAAAGCTACAAGCACACATTTACATATAATTCGACAGACGGCTTGTATTACAACAATATGAACTCAAAGCCGATGGTTGACTCCGACGGCAAGCAGATGGCAGTAAACAATGTAATTATCATTTATTCAAACGTTACGCTCTACAAAAACGACGCAAAGCTTGTTGAATGGAATCTCTCCGAGGGTAAAGGCTTATATGTATCAAACGGCACTTACGAGGAAATCACTTGGAAGAAAGGCTCAACGCACAATCAGCTCAAGCTCTATTCGGCAGACGGAAGCGAGCTTAAAATAAACACGGGCAAGACTTATATGGGCTTTGTTCCGTCCTCAAATTCGTCGGCAACTCTTATCAACGCATAAAACTCATAGTTTTCTCTTCTTTTAATGACCGAGGTCGGTTTTTTCCGATTTCGGTCATTATTTTTATAAAAATTTTTTCGTCATTATGCCAAATTCACTTTCGTTTTTCGGTGAATATGTATTCACCGAAAATAGCGATTTTCAACGTAGTATCAAGGGTTTTCGGGGTATAAAATGTCGCCAACTCCGTTTTGTTCACATTTTCTTAATCATATTGCACAAATATTTTAATAATTTTTTGTGAAAAAAGTCTTGACAAATATTACAAAAGGTGTTATCATACAGTCACAATAAAGAAAGAGAGAGGTGACAACAATGACAGTAGACAGATATGCAACAGAAGAAAAGCTCAAGCTCATCGATGATATCGGTTCAAGCAAGACACTTTCTTGGAAGACATTTCTTAAGGCTATCGAACTCTATGCGTTGACCAGATAATCACACAGGAGTTCATCCTTAACCTTAGTGCTTTAATCTCGCTTCGGCGAGTTTACATATAACCATTACACTTTTTCATATAGAATCCTAACCCCCTTTTTAGAGAAAAGACCGCTTTATGCGGCCTTTTTTCTTTGCAAAATTTTATAAATAATGGTAAAATCTAATCAAATGATTTTAAGCGGAGAGCGTTATGATAAAATTTGTCTTTTTAGATCTTGACGATACAATTCTTGATTTTCACAAAGCCGAGCAGGTCGCTTTAACAAATACTCTTATACATTTCGGCATTGAGCCGACCCAAAGCACCTTAGATTTATACCACAGAATAAATAAAGCTCAATGGGAACGGCTTGAACGGGGAGAGCTGACAAGGGACGAGGTAAAGGTAGAACGCTATCGGATTTTGTATTCGTCGCTCGGAATTGACCTGTCTCCGAAGGACACGACGGCTTATTACGAGTCGCAGCTTGCGATAGGTCATTATTTCATAGACGGTGCGGAGAGCCTGTTGGAGCAGCTGAGTGGCAAATATTCGCTTTACATCGCCTCGAACGGAGCTAAAAAGGTGCAGAGCAGCCGCCTTTTGAGCGCAGGGATAGAAAAATATTTCGACAGCATATTTATTTCCGAAAATCTCGGATATAACAAGCCCGATAAACGCTTTTTTGAAAAATGCTTTAAGGAAATATCCGATTTTGATAAGTCAAAGTCCGTGATAATCGGCGACAGCTTAACCTCCGATATAAGAGGCGGTAAAAATGCGGAAATCAAAACAATTTGGTTTAATCCGACAGGTGCAGCAAACGAAACAGATATTAAGCCCGATTTTGAAATTTCCGATTTGTCGCAAGCGCCTGAAATTCTGAAATCGATATAAATATCACAATTCATATCAAATATCATATTGCCGTTATAAAATTCACATTTCGGTTGACGAACGCCGATTTATTTTGTATGCTTTAATTGAGGTGGTACAATGGATTACGAAGAGCTTATGAGCATTAGAATAATTCCAAAGGAAATCGCTAAATCAAAGACGAAAGCCTTGACCGATAACCTTTATCACACCCCGTACAAGGATGAAATCCGCCTGTTTTCCTGCCTGAAGCAGGGCGATTTGAAAAAGCTTATTTTTGAAATGAAGCAGCTCGGCGTTCAAAACATCACGGTAGGGCAAATGTCGGATGATGAATTGAAGCAGCGTAAATATATGGCGGTGAGCTTTATTACCCTTGCCACACGCTATGCAATTCAAGGTGGCTTGTCCGAAAGCACAGCTTACACTTTTTCCGACGATTTTGTTCAAAAGGTTGACAAGTGCAAGACGAAAATGGGCATCAATTCGCTTATGGTTGACGCCGCAATCGAGCTTACAAACAAGGTAAGTCTTTGCAGAAAAAATCTCAACTACTCTCCGCACATAAGAAAATGTGTGGCGTATATAAATAAAAATCTCGGCGAAAAGCTGACCGTAAACAGCGTTGCCGAAAGCTGCGGACTGTCGAGCGATTATCTCTCAAAGCTTTTTAAGGAGGAGATGGGCGTAAACCTAAGCACATACATAACCCATCAGAAGTTAGAGCTTGCGCAAACGCTCTTATGGGAGGGTTACGACAACGAAAAGGTCTGTGATACACTCGGATTTTCAAGTCAATCACATTTCATTTCACTTTTCAAAAAGGAATACGGCATAACCCCGAGGGAATATGTCGCACTCACAAGAACATAAAAAGCGTTACAGTTCGTTTGAGCTGTAACGCTTTAATTTTGTTTATCAAATTAAAACTGACCGCTTTTCTTCCAGGTACTCGGATAGAAAAGAATGAGCATCGGGAATATTTCAAGTCTGCCCATAAGCATACAAACAGACAGGAGAATTTTGGAAAACGGCGAGAAAATCGAGAAGTTTCCCGTAGGTCCGACGAGCGCAAAGCCCGGTCCGACATTTGAAATGCACGTCGCAACGCTTGTGAACGTAGTAACGAGGTCAAAGCCGTCAACAGCGCCGATTATCACGCAGGTTGCCGACAAAATCATCATATAGACAGAGAAGAAAACAAGCACATTGTGCAGCGTTTCCTTGCCGACGTTTTTGCCGTTGACCCTTACCACGTTGTAAGAGCGAGGATGAAGCATATGCTTAATCTCAACCACCGAGGATTTAAGCAAAATTATAACTCTTGACACCTTTAAGCCGCCTGCCGTACTTCCTGCGCACGCACCGATAAACATTACAAGGATAAGCATCATTTTGCTGTATTCGGGCCACTTGTCAAAATCCGCCGTAGAATAACCCGTTGTCGATATAATCGAAGCGACCTGAAAGAAAGAATATCTGAAACACTCCGCAACGGAATTATATATGCTTCTCAAATTATAGGCAATCGTAACCGTCGCAAAGCCGACAATTCCGAGATACCAACGAAGCTCCTCGTTAAACAAAGCCGTGCGAAGCTTTCTTATAAGCAATAAGAAATAAACATTGAAGTTTACACCGAAAGCTACCATAAACACGGCAATAACAATATCGATAGCAGGGCTTGAATATGCGCCGATGCTTGTGTTTTTAATTCCGAAGCCGCCCGTACCTGCCGTTCCGAAAGCGTGAACTACCGAGTCAAAAAACGGCATTTTGCAAATAAGAAGCGCAACGACCTCTGCAATCGTGAGGAAAATATATATCAAATACAAAATAAGCGAGGAGCGTTGAATTTTCGGCGTGAGCTTACCTGCCTCGGGACCCGGAACCTCGGCACGCATTATGTGCATTGAATACTCCTTTGACATCGGCATTACCGCCATCATAAATACGAGTATTCCCATTCCGCCTATCCAGTGGGTAAAGCTTCTCCAAAACAGCATACCCCTGCCGAGTGCCTCAACGTCCGTCAATATGCTTGAGCCCGTTGTGGTAAAGCCCGAAACGGTTTCAAAAACGGCGTCGATATAGCTCGGTATTGCGCCGTCAACGGTAAACGGTATAGCTCCTATCAACGAAATGAGCACCCAACAAAGAGCGACCGAGGTCAAGCCCTCTTTAGAAAATATTCTCTTGTCGCAATTCCTTGTAGCGAGCTCAAACGCAGCTCCGATAACAACCGCAACGGCAATCGCAACCGCAAAGCCCTTGACGCTCTCCCCGTAAGCGAGCGAAACAAGCATCGGAACAAGCATCAAAACCGCTTCGATACAAGCAATTCGCCCGAGAAGCTTGATTATCATTCTGTAATTCATATCAAGCCTCCAAAACCTTGTCGAGCTTTGTAATTCCCTTGTGCGTCGTAGCGACAATAACCTCGTCGCCCGCCTTAATAACGTCGTCGCCCGACGGGATTATGCAAATGCCGTTTCTGATTATCGAAGCAATTATCGCATCATTACGCACTTTAAGCTGTTTAATCGGAATGTCAAGATAATCTGCGTTTTCGTTAACCTTCAGCTCCATTATCTCGACCTTTCTCTCAAATATATAATAAAGAGAGTCAAGGCTTGAATCATATGCGTTTTGCATTGAGCGAACATAACGCACTATTTTTTGAGTTGCGATGCCCGACGGCTGAACGATACTGTCGATATTATTTCCGGCAAGCATCCTGATTATATGGCTTTCCTTGATTTTGGCAATTACCTTGTCAACGCCCACGGACATAGCAAACATTGAGCTTATGACATTGTCCTCGTCGTCGCCCGTTATCGCAACGAAAGCATCCGCCATTTCAAGCCCCTCTTCACTCAAAATTTCGGGGTTAGTACCGTCGGCAAGCACAACATTCGCCTTCGGGAATGCCGTTTTGAATTTCTCGCAAGCCTTTTTGTCCTTTTCGATTACCTTAATTGTAATTCCGAGGTTGGCAAGCTGCTTCGCAAGATAGTATGCGATATTGCCTCCGCCGAGAATAAGGACGGTTTTAATTCCGTGCTTACGTCCGCCGAGCTTTTTAATAAATTTATTTATTTCCCTATAAGAGCCGATAATATTTATCCTGTCGCCGGCTTTAATTTCAAAATCGCCCCTCGGGATAAACACATCCTTGCCCCTTGCAACCGCACAGGCAAGAATATTTGCGTCTGTTTTGGGCTTCAAATCGTAAAGCTTCATATTGACAAGCGGACTTGACTCGCCGACTCTTATCTCAACCGACTCCGCCTTGCTGTTCGCAAACGACTCAACCTTTGACGCCGACGGAAAACGAAGTATTCTTGAAATATCGCTCGCCGTATCCTCCTCGGGATTAAACGTCATGGTAAGTCCGAGGTCGTCCTTCAAAAACTCCGTCTGTCTGAAATAGTCACGGTTTCGCACCCTCGCTATCGTGTGCCTGACGCCAAGCTTTTTGGCGGTAAGACAGCAGAGCATATTGAGTTCGTCCTCTTTCATTGCCGCAATGAGCAAATCCACATCCTTTAGCTGTAGCTCATTGAGTGTTTCATAGCTCGCCGCATTTCCGACAAGCGTCATAACATCAAGCGTGTTTTCAACCTCTTTAAGCCTTTTTTCGTCTTGTTCAATTACCGTTATATCATGATTTTCCTTTGAAAGCTCATGAGCGATTGAATAGCCTATTCGACCGACTCCGGCAACAACGATTTTCATAAACCCTATCTCCTTGAAATGTAATTGAGCACTTATATTCCGAGTATATTATAACACTTAACAAATCAAAGTCAACCGCCAAAAAATATGCCCGTTCCCCGTCTTTTTTACACGCTTTCACAATATACTTTTTAAGGGGAGATGATTGCCTTGAAGTATATGATAATCACAAAGAAAGCTATTTTTATTGCTTTTCTCGTCTGCCTTGCCGTTGCAGTCGCCGCCGCCTGTGTAACGGACGATACCGTGCCGACAGAGGCAACGCCGAAGCGACAAATTCCGATTTACTGCGTAGATACCGAGGAAAAGAAGGTCGCCGTAACCTTTGACGCCGCTTGGGGAGACTCGGACACCGACACGCTTATTGATATTCTCGCCTCACACAATGCAAAAGCAACATTTTTCATAGTAGGGGAATGGGCGGAAAAACATCCCGAAAGCGTAAAGAAGCTTTTTGAGGCAGGGCACGAAATAGCAAACCATTCCTACAATCACACCTTATACAGCAAGCTTGACGAAAACGCCGTTTGCGCCGACATAGAAAAATGCAACGCAGCACTTGAAAATATAACGGGTAAAAAGCCGACGCTTTTACGCTCTCCGTCCGGAGATTACACAAACGTCAGCGAAATTGCCGCTAAAAAGTCCGGTATGACAACTGTACAGTGGTCTGTTGATTCGCTTGATTGGAGAGGGCTTTCAAGCGAAGAAATAAAAACACGGGTGCTGTCCGCAGCCGAAAACGGCTCGATAATCCTATTTCACAACGACGTTAAAAACACGCCCGAGGCACTTGACGCCATTTTGTCCTCACTTTCAGAAAAAGGCTATTCGTTTGTCGGCGTATCGGAGCTTATTTTCCCCGAGCCTTACAAAATCGACGGTGCAGGGAAGCAAATCAAGCAATAAAAACAGCGAGGACAAGAGCTATCTCGTCCTCGCTTAATTTTTGATTTAGAATCAGTCCTCGTCGTCGCAACCGTCGCAATCATCACAATCGCAGCAGTCGAGGTCAAACTCAAGGCTTTCGCCGCAGTTCGGGCACTCTGCAAAGCCGTCAAGGATTGAATCCTCATCGAATTCAACTGTTTCATGACAAGCAGGGCACTCAACCTCATACATTTCATCGTCGTCATCGCAATCGTCGCAATCGCAGTCGCATTCGTCGTCATAAACGAACTCTTCGAGAGAATCAAGATCCTCGTCAACAGCGTCAAGCTGCTCTGTAACGAGTGCAAGCTCATCCTCAAGATCCGCAACCGAAAGAGCAAGATCGTCAATTACGTCCATCATTGCATTGATAAGCTTTGTTTCGGGCTTACTCTCATCAAGATTAAATCCCGAAGCAAGACCTCTAAGGTATGCTGCCTTCTCAGTAACTGTCATCATAAAATTACCTCCTTAGTTTGCACGTCCCATATAATCGCCTGTTCTGGTGTCGATCTGAATCATTTCGCCTTCGTTAATGAAAAGCGGAACTTTAATCTCAGCACCTGTTTCAAGCGTAGCGGGCTTTGTTGCGTTTGTAGCTGTGTCGCCCTTAAAGCCGGGCTCTGTCTTTGTAACCTCAAGAACAACAAATGTGGGGGGCTCTACGCCGAAAACCTTTCCCTGATAGGAAAGAATTTTGCAAACCATATTTTCCTTAACAAACTTGAAGTTATCTCCGAGGTCACTTGCATTGATCGGAACAAGCTCATAGGTTTCCGAATCCATGAAGTAATAAAGATCGCCGTCAGCATAAGAATATTCCATATCTTTTCTCTCTATAAATGCTGTCGGGAACTTTGCTGTGGGGTTGTAGCTCTTTTCAACTACTGCGCCGGTAATAACATTTTTAGTTTTTGTTCTGACAAAAGCAGCGCCCTTACCGGGTTTAACATGCTGGAATTCAACGACCTGAAGTACCTGGCCGTCCTCTTCGAATGTTACGCCGTTTCTGAAATCGCCAGCTGAAATCATAAATAAATCCTCCATTTTTTCGCACAATTATATGCGAGCCTTATTTTACAGTTTTATTTTATCCTATATTTGAATATTTTTCAAGTAGTTTTTACAGTATTATCAATTCTTTCGGTGCTCTCGTGAGATTTTCACAGCCGTTTTCGGTAATTAAAAGCATATCCTCTATCCTGACGCCGAACTTTTCGGGGATATATATGCCCGGCTCGTCAGTTACAACGTTACCGACCGAAAGTGCCGCTTTGCACGCTGTTGAAAGTCTCGGATACTCGTGAATTTCAACGCCTACGCCGTGTCCCGTGGAATGATTGAAGTATTCGCCGTAGCCCGCATTTTCAATCACGTCTCTCGCCGCCTTGTCAACGTCGGCACAGCAAATACCCGATGAAGCCGCAGCCTGTGCAGCCTCCTGCGCTTTCAAAACAGTCTCATAAACATTTTTTTGCTCATCCGTTACAAAGCCTACCGCAACGGTTCTTGTCATATCGCTGTGATAGCCCTCGACAACCGCACCGAAATCCATTGTAACAAAATCGCCTTTTTCAATCTTCTTATCCGACGGTACGCCGTGAGGCTTTGAGCTGTTTTTGCCGCTTACGGCTATCGTCTCAAAAGAAAGACCGTCAGCGCCGTGCGAAAGCATATAATAATCAAGCTCAAGTGCAACCTCTTTTTCGGTAACACCCTCTTTTATAAAGGTCAAAATGTGCTCAAACGCAGCTTCGGCAATTCTTTGAGCCTTGACGATTTTTTCAACCTGAGATTTACTTTTAATGCTTCTGATTTTTTCAATCTCAACGTCAAGCTCGCCGTCGCAAACAATGTCCATGCCGTCAAGAGCACGTGCGAATTCGGCATACTGTTTAAGTGTCATTCTTTCAGCCTCGACCGCAACGCTCTTTGCTCCGAGTGCCGTGAGAACTTCTTTTATCTGTGAAATCGTCTGCGATTGAAGCATTACCTCGCAGTTTTTAACCGTTTTCTGCGCCGCTTCTATATATCTGCCGTCGGTTATAAATACCGCCCTGTCCGCCGACACCAAAAGAAAGCCGTCCGACGATGCAAAATCTGTAAAATAAAATCTGTTTTCGGGCGAAATAATCAACGCCGCATCGAATGACGACGCTTTGAGATAATCTTTAATAAACTCAATCATTTCCCTCAACTCCGTAACCGTGATTTTTTTCAAATTCTCTGAGTATCGGCTCTTCCCGTTTCTCTTTCCATTTATAATAATGCGGATAAAGACTCTTTGCCGGCAACGGATCGACTCTGACAGGTATTGCACCGCAACGGTTTGCCGCTTTTATATCGGAAAAGAGCTGATCGCCTATCATAGCAAGCTCGGAAATATCAACGCCCATACGCTTCGCCGCTTTTTTGAGTCCGCACGAAAACGGCTTGCATGAAAGATGAACATAAGGCAAATTTCCCAAATATTTTGAAATCGGAATAACCCTGATAAATGTGCCGTTGGAAATAACCGTTATCGGAAATCCCGCTTTTTGAATTTTGTCAATCCACTCATGAACGCCCTCGACAAAATTAAACGTGCCATCGGGTGCCAATGTGTTATCAATATCAAGTCCGACAGCCTTTGCTCCCATTTTGTGCAAATCCTCCGGCGTTATGTCAAGCACGCACCGAAATCTGTATCTCGGCATGGTAAGGTCTTTTTTATCCATTTCCAAAGCCTTTCCGACTACAATTATAAATTTAGAACAATCAACATACGCCTCGCAGTAGCCGCACAAGGCACACAATCCAAATAAAAGCACCGACATACGCACGGTACGTCGGTGTTTTACTCAAAACTTATTTGCTCCGAGAGCCGACGGGCTAAACCCGTAAAGCCTACTCAACAAGCCCGTATTATTTATACTTTCTTTTACGAGCTGCTTCCGACTTCTTCTTTCTCTTTACAGAAGGCTTTTCGTAATGTTCTCTTTTACGAACTTCCTGGATTACGCCGTCACGAGAGGTCTGTCTCTTAAAGCGTCTGAGAGCGCTTTCCAAAGACTCGTTGTCTTTAACCTTTACCTGGCTCACATTATTCCCTCCCTTTAATCGTAAATTCTGTGCTATTATACAACACACAAGACGTAATGTCAAGAGTGGGAGCGTGTTCAAAGCAAAAAAATTCGCCTAAACGGCGCAAAATTGTTCAATTGTTAACAAATTGTTCACAATTTTGTATGTGGTTTGCCACAATCCAATGGTATTATAATAATCGAACAAGGACAGATGTTTGTGGTGGACAGAAGTCCTTAACCAAATTATTCTAAATTACCCAATAAAAAAACCGATGCTATGCATCGGTTCTTTTTTTATGCTTTTTACTTTGACGGCACCTGCGAAAGATAGCCGAATACCTCTTTCAGCGTATCCAACGGGTCCTGTGTTTCGGTAATTTTAACGCTTATATACTTTTTACCGTAATCGCACACCGATACACGTCCTCGCAGCTGCGAAGAAAGATTGAGCACCATGCTTGTCGGAATTTCATTGATATAAAGTATGACGCTCCTGCCCTTTTGACCGATTTCATAAACGCCGTATTTCGAAGCTGTGTTACGAAGCAGGGAAATATCGATAAGTCCGTTTACGGAATTCGGAATATCACCGTATCTGTCAAGAAGTTCATCCTTAACATCCGCCGCATCCTCAAGCGAGCAAATATCGGCAATACGCCTGTAAATCGCAAGCCTCTGCGGAACGCTGTCGATATAGCTTTCGGGAATATGAGCGTCGATTTGCATATCGACAAGGCAATCCTTTTTGCGTGTCTGCGGTTTTTCGCCCTTTTCCTCGCTGACCGCTTCGCCGAGCAATTCAAGGTACATATCGTAGCCGACCGCTTCCATGTGTCCGTGCTGCTGTGCGCCCAAAACATTGCCTGCACCTCTTATTTCAAGGTCACGCATAGCAATCTTAAAGCCCGAGCCGAATTCGGTATATTCTCTTATCGCCTCAAGCCTTTTCTGTGCTATTTCGGTAAGCTCTTTTCCTCTTCTGAATGTAAAATACGCCGAAGCACGTCTTGAGCTTCTGCCGACTCGACCTCTTATCTGATGAAGCTGCGCAAGACCCAGCCTGTCCGCATCCTCAATTATCAGCGTGTTGCAGTTTGAAACGTCAACACCCGTTTCAATTATCGTCGTGCAAACAAGTATATCAATTTCACCCTCTAAAAGAGCACGCCAAATTTCACTCAGCTCGTCCTCCGCCATTTTTCCGTGTGCGGTGGCAATTCTTGCCTCGGGAAGATACTGCTTGATTTCAGCCGCCTTGCGTTCAATATCCTCAACCCTGTTGTAGAGATAATAAACCTGACCGCCACGGCGAAGCTCCTTTTCCATAGCCTCCGCAAGCACTCCCATATCCTGCTCGATAACATAGGTCTGAACGGGGTGTCTGTCCTGCGGTGCTTCCTCGATAACCGACATATCCCTGATGCCCGACATCGCCATATTGAGTGTTCTCGGAATAGGTGTAGCCGAAAGCGTCAGCACGTCTACATAGGGGAACTTTTCTTTGAGCCTTTCTTTTTGAGCAACGCCGAAGCGCTGTTCCTCGTCAACTATCAAAAGACCTAAATCCTTAAATTCAATATCCTTTGAAATAAGCCTGTGCGTGCCGACTACAATATCGACCGAGCCACGCTTGATATTTTTAATGATTTTTTCCTGCTCATTTGCTGTTCTGAAGCGTGAAAGCATTTCAATTTCAACGGGGAAGCCGTCAAATCTTGTTGTCAGCGTTCTGTAATGCTGAAGTGCGAGAATTGTCGTCGGCACAAGCATAGCACACTGCTTACCGTCGGCAATGCACTTGAACGCCGCACGAAGCGCAACCTCGGTTTTGCCAAAGCCGACATCTCCGCAAAGTAGCCTGTCCATTGGATAAGGTTTTTCCATATCGCCCTTTATCTCATCAGCGGAACGAAGCTGATCGGGCGTCTCGTCATACGGAAAACGTCTCTCAAAATCTGACTGCATATCCATATCGGGAGAAAAAGCGTAGCCCTTTGACTCTCTGCGCTTTGAATACAACGCAATAAGCTCGTCCGCCATATCCTTGACCGCCGCACGAACCTTGCTTCTCGTCTTTTCCCATTCCGCACCGCCGATACGGTTGAGCTTTACGCCCTTGCCCGTTTCCTCATGCGGACCGATATATTTTGAAACAAGGTCAAGCTGTGTAACGGGAACATAAAGCACGTCATTTTTGGCGTACTTGATTTTAATGTAATCCTTTACAACCTTTCCGACCTCCATCTTCTGTATGCCGTCGAAAATACCGATACCGTGCATACGGTGAACAACGTAATCGCCCTTATGAAGCTCGTCAAGAGAATGTATGCCCTGACCCTTTTTATAATTATATTTTCTTCTGCGTTTAGACGACATTGCGTTTCTGCCGTAAGTAAACACATAAAATTTATCGTTGGGATAGGCAAAGCCGCCCGAAAAAGCACCCTGTAAAACGCACACTCTGCCTTTCGGGAACTCTTTCGGCTCGAAGGTAAAATACAAGGCAGGCGTACCCTCATTTTCAAGGTCGTCGGCAAGGGTTTTCGCCGCTTTCTCCGTACCGCCCATAACCACAACGGTTGCACTCTTTTCTAAAAGAGGGGAAATATCATCCAAAAGAACGTCGAGCCTTCCGTTCCACACGGGAAGCTGTGTTGTTGTGAATGAAATCAAGTCTTTTACGGGAATATCAAAGCTGCCCCTTGCGAAATTGTCAAAGTAAACTATCTTGTGCTTTTCATATTCCTTGAACAGCTCGGGAGGCGTTAGATAATATTTGTCTAAACCGTTGCAAAGCACTCCCTCTTCAAAAAGAGCCTTGATTTCCTCGTTCATCAATTTGGTACAATTCGTCGCTCTTTCCTTGACGTTCGAGCTGTCGCATATAACAGTAAGGAAATTTTCGTCGGCATAATCAAATATCGTGCTGAACTGCCCGTAGGCGAGCGCAAGATACTTATCCTCGCAGGCGAGATTTTCGCCCGACTCAAGCTTTTCTATATCGGAAAGCAGGCTCTCCTTTGCTTTTTTCGAGCCTTTGCCCTTAACATTTTTTATAAACGCTTCGATTTTCTCTTTTAATTCGTCGTTGCCCGAAAACAGAATTTCGGTTGACGGCATAATCGAAAATTCCTCAACCTTATCCGTTCTTCTTTGGCTGTCAATATCAAAATGGGACATACTCTCAACCGTATCGCCCCAAAAATCAATACGCACGGGCGCATCTCCGTCGGGGGAGAACAAATCGAGTATTCCGCCACGCACCGAGAACTGACCGACGCCCTCAACCATATCGCAACGGGTATATCCCGAAGCAGAAAGCACCTCAAGAATTCTGTCAAGCGAAGTGTCCTTGCCGACCTTCAAGGTTAAAGAGTGCTTTTTCAAATCCTCACAGGGAATCGTCCTCTGCATTGCCGCCTCAACCGAGCAAACCGCAACGTCGAGGCTTCCCTCAAGCATATTCGAAAGCACCTTTAAGCGTCTTTGCTCGTATTCGTGCGAACGGTACTGTGCGCCGTTGAACGAAAAATCACGTTCGGGGTAAACCAACGCATTCAAGCCAAAGACCTTTAAGTCCTCACAAAATTTCGTGGCAGAGGACTCGTCGGGCATAACGACAAGAGCCTTGCGGGAGCTATCCGCACAAAGCGAGCTTATCAAATGAGCCTTGTGTATGGCGGTAAGTCCCAAAACACCAAGCGGAGTTTTGCCGTTTTTGACCGCCTTTTCAAGCTCCTTATATTCGGGCGATTTGCTTAACGCCTCTCTAAAAGCAGACATAGTTAAAAATTATCTCCTATGAATTAAACTTATTCATTGCCTCGTCAATTTTTCCGTCGAGCATAAGCAAAAGTGCGTCGCAAGCGTTGTCGATTGCTTCCTTTAACGGCTTTGCCTCGTCTTTTTTGAACTCCGAGAGCACCCACGCCGCAAGGTCATAATCGGGATGCGGTTTTTTGCCCACGCCGAGCTTTATTCTTGGGAAATTGTTGCTTGAAAGGCACGAAACAATGCTTTTTATACCGTTATGACCGCCGTCCGAGCCCTTTCTCTTAATTCTCAGCTTTCCGACGTCCAACGAAATATCGTCAAAAATCACAATGACGTTTTCGGGCGGTATTTTATAGAAATTTACAGCCTCTCTTACCGCTTCGCCGCTTAAATTCATATAGGTCTGCGGCTTCATGACGATTACACGGTGAGAATTTATGACCGTGTCGGCAATAAGAGCCTTGAATTTTAATTTGTTTATTTTGAAGCCGTGCTTTTCGGCAAGCTCATCGACGCACAAAAAGCCCGAATTGTGCCTTGTGAGGGTGTATTTTTTATCGGGATTTCCGAGCCCCACCACAAGAAATTCAGGCGTGCCGACAGTCTTGCCACTTTTGTTAAGTCTGTCAAACATAGTTTTCCTCTTGTTTTATTCGTTATCTTTATTTATTCTCCAGCCGAGCTTATTTACCTGCCTTGCTCTTGCAATTCCGAGCGAGGAATCGGGTACGTCCTCGGTTATTGTTGAGCCTGCCGCAGTATATGCGCCTGCGCCGACCGTTACGGGTGCTACAAGATTTGTGTTACAGCCTATGAACGCATCATCCAAAATTTTTGTTCTGAATTTTGCCCTGCCCGTGTAGTTTACGGTAACTGTTCCGCAGCCGAAATTAACGTGCTTTCCAACGTCGCTGTCGCCGACATAGGTAAGGTGCGAAACCTTTGTTCCCGTGTCAATCGACGAATTTTTGACCTCAACAAAGTTGCCCAAATGAACGCTGTCGCCGACAACGGAATTAGGTCTTATATGTGCAAACGGACCTATATTGCATCCGTTTTTAACGGTAGACTGATAGCACTGCGTTTCGTTGAGAATAACATTATCGCCGACCGTGCTGTTTTCAATCAAGGTGTTAGGACCGATTTTACAGCCCTTGCCGATTTTTACCTTGCCTCTTAAAATCGTGCCCGGCAAAATCGTTGTTCCGACGCCGATTTCAACATCCGACTCAATCATAACGCCGTCAATGCAAGGAATGTCAACGCCTGCCTCGATATGCCTCAAAATTACATTTTTTCTCGCCTTTTCGTTAAGCGTCAAAAGGCGTCTCCTGTTGCTCGCACGCAAAACTATATCGGGGGAGTCCGCATAATATGCGCCGACCTTACCGCCGAACGCCACAATCTCGTTGACCGCATTGTCAACGGCGTCCTTGTGGAATTTAACACAGGTTTCAAGGCTTCGGAGAAGCATTATCGCATCAAACCAATATGAGCCTGAGCTTACCTCTCTGATTTTCTTTTCGTCAGCCGCCGCATGCTTCTCCTCGACAACCGAAAGAAGCTCTCCGGAATCGCCTCTGACTATTCTTGAATATCCGAACGGTACATCGACCTGTGTGCTGACGACCGTAACCTCGTTGCCGTTATTTTCGTGCTCAAGCAATGCGTTTCTAAGCACAATCGGGTCAATAAACGGAGCGTCGCCTCTTACGACAAGAATGTTGCCCTCGCAATGCTTTTTCATAAAATCGATTGATTCGTTTTCAATCTGCTTTCTTTTATATGACGCACAGCCCAAAAGCTCGACATACGGTGTTATGGTAACGTCATTATCGGACACAACAACCGAAATATCTTCGATTCCGCATCTTCTGAGCGCCGTTATTACCCAACCGACTATCGGCTTTGATAACAGGTTCATCATATAAATAGAACGATAGGTAGTAATACTTGGGTTCTCTTCTGTTGCTAAAATTACCGCTGCGCATTTTTCGGACATAATAACGCCTCACTTTCAGTTTTCAACAAAATACTTCTCATACCAAAGAAGGAAAGAATAAACCGACCATATTTTTTTCATATTGTGTGCTGTGCCCGACTTGTGATCGTCAAGCAATTTAATTATATAATCACGGTTAAAGAACATTGCCGCTTCGTCAGACTCGAAATTCTCCTTAACCAAATTATAAAATTCATCTCTTTTAAGCCAATCGTTCAACGGAGTTAAAAAGCCCGTTTTTCTCATCGATGAGGTTTCGGCAGGCAATTCCTTTGCCGCCGCACCACGCAACGCAACCTTTGTCGTCTCGTCGTTTACTCTGTATTTCGACGGAATTTGCAAGGCTACCTTGAGCATTTCCTTATCGAGGAAGGGAACTCTCAATTCAAGCGAATTCGCCATACTCATTCTGTCCGCCTTGACAAGAATATCCTGAACAAGCCATGTTCTTATATCGGCGTACTGCATTTTTGTAATATCGTCCTCGCCCTCGACCTCGTCAAAGAACTGCTTTGTATATGTCCACGGCTCCTTTGACGGAATATCCTTTGCAAGCACCTTGTCAAGCTCGGAGTGATTGTAAACATAGTTGCACCTGATAAATCTCTGTTCAATCGGGTATCTGCCTCTTGTCAAAAATCTCTTTCCGTGGAAAGCGGGCATTTTCTCCGCAATATTTCCGAGTACGTTTCGAATTCCCTGCGGAACTTTCATATACTTTTCAAAGTCAAGCGGCTCTCTGTAATAGTGATAACCGCCGAAAAGTTCATCTGCGCCCTCGCCCGAAAGCACGACCTTGACCTGCTCGGAAGCAAGTTTTGCAAGGAAATAGAGCGCAAGTGCCGACGGATTCGGAAGCGGCTCGTCCATATAATACTGAACCATAGGTGCGACAGAGAAATATTCCTCCGCCGTGATTTTCTTTGTAAAGTTCGGAACATCCTCATGCTTTGCAAATTTAACGGCTCTGTCAAGCTCCGAATATTTTTCCTCAGCATAGCCGACAGAGAAGGTCTTGACCTTATTCCGCTTCGCCATCTCGTGAACAACATAGCTTGAATCGACGCCGCTTGAAAGGAAGCAGCCGACCTCAACGTCCGCAATTCCGTGAGCCACCGTCGAGCCCTTGAACGTTTCGTCGATAAGATTTTCCCAATACTCTATGTTTTTTGTGTCATCAATATCGTATTCTGGAGTGAAATATCTCCGAGTGTTAAACACGCCGTTTTCATACTCAAAATAACTGCCCGGCTCAAGCTTATACACATTCTTGAACATTGTTTCGGTAGTCGGAATGTACTCAAAGCAAAGATAATCGGGGAGTCTTTCCTCGTTAAATTCCTTTTTGAAAAGGGGATTTGACAAAAATGATTTTATCTCCGAGCCGAAAAGGAAATTGCCCTCGTTGAGATAATAGAAAAACGGCTTAATTCCGAAAATATCCCTTGCGCCGAAAAGCTTTTTCGTGTTTTTGTCCCAGATAACAAACGCAAACATACCTCTGAGCCTTGTGAGAATATCTTTTCCGTATTCCTCAAAGCCGTGAAGAATTACCTCCGTATCGGTCTTTGTCTTAAAAATATGACCCTTTTCGATAAGCTCTTCTCTGATTTCCTGATAGTTATAAATTTCGCCGTTAAAAACGATAACTCTTGACCCGTCCTCGTTGGTAATCGGCTGACTGCCGCCGTCAAGGTCGATAATCGAAAGTCTGCGGAAGCCGAGCGAAACCTCGGAATCGACATAATAATCATCCTGGTCGGGACCTCTGTGGATTATTCTGTCCGCCATCGCTTTGATAATCTTCTGATTTGTTTCTTTGTCATTTTCGGCATTTACATAGCCTACAAATCCGCACATAAATTTACCTCTTAAAAATTTTTACGCTTTAAGCTTTTTACCGCAGGCAAGAATACTCGCTCTTGCAAGACACTCCATTGAATCGACAACGTCGGGACTGTCAATTTCGAAATCCTTTTTAATAACCGAAAGTTCCGTACAGCCAAGCACAACCGCATCGCAGCCCTGCTTTTTCATTTCGCCGATTATACGGTGGAACTCGAATATATCGACCTTCTCGCCCGCTTTTACCTGATTGTAAATGATGTTCATCAGCGACTCCTGATCCTCTGCCGACGGCACTACACATTCAAGTCCGTGCTTTTCGATTATATTCTGATAAGCCTTTGATTTGAGAGTACCGACAGTTGCAAGAACGCCGATTTTTTTAATGTTCGGTATGGTCTTTTCGCAATAGCAAACGGTTTCCTCAAGAATATTGATTATCGGAATGTTTATGCTTTTTTGAATTTCATCATAGAAATAATGCGCCGTGTTGCACGGTATTACAATAAAGTCGCAGTTATCGTCCTCGAGCAGCTTCGCATCCTTAATCATAACAGGCAACGGATTAGGCTTCGTCTTATCAAGAATATAATCCGTTCTGTCGGGTATAGACGAATGGTTTAAGATAACCATTGCAATATGCTCCTGGTCGGTTTTAGCATCTGTCATTTTAACGACAAGGTCTGCAAAATATATCGTCGCAAGCGGACCTACGCCGCCGAGAACTCCTAAAATTTTTTCCTTCATATTTTCACATTCTTATTAAAAATATTTTTTGAACTTCCTATACTGATTGAGCAAGGCAGCCCTCGCATAGAAATTGTGCTTCAAATTCTTATCCGCCTTATAAATCAGGGGATAGGTAACCTTTCCCTCCTTGAAAAGCTTTCTCGCAAGATCTTTGAAATCGCTTTCGGGAACATATTTCATAATAACGCCCTTCGGCACAACCGAATAAAGATTTATGTTGTCGGCAACCGTGTAATCGTCAAGCTTGTCATAAATATAGTCGTCAACTATCCATTTGACAGTGTTGAAGCCGCTGCCCGTAACATAAAAATTGCTTCTGCCGAGACGAACGTTTATCTCAAAGAATTTGTATTTTCCGTCTCTCTCGTCATATTTTATATCAAAATTCGCAAAGCCGACATAACCGATATGCTCAAGGAACTTTGTAGCCGCCGCAACAATATCGGGATTTACCTCATTGATAATAGCTACGGGGTTTCCGATAGCCGTCGGGGTGTGATCCTCAAGCAGAGTTCTGCCGAGAGCCGCAAAACGAACCTTTGAATTTTTGTCACAATAGCAGGTGAGCACTCGCATATAGGTATCGTCGCCCGGAATTTTATCCTGAATGAGGAATTTATAATTGTAGCTTGACTTTTCAAGGTTTGCGAGCATTTTACGCAAATCCTCCTCATTGTCAAAGGAGAAAACCTTTTTCTTGCCCTCGAATTTCGCATAGTGATACATTGCGGAGTTTGCAGGCTTCGCAATTACCGGATATTTGAAATTGAATTTAAGATCGTTTTCTTTTCCGCACTCGTAAACATAGGTTTCGGGATAATCAAGACCGAGCTCTTCAAAAATCTCATAAAATTTATCTTTAAGAACGATTTTATTAAGTAAATCCTCGTCGATATACGGAACGATATAGTAAGGCTCAAGCACCTTTTTAGACTCTATAAGAGCTCTGACGTACCAATCGCCGCAGCCGAGAACAATAAGTTTCTTTTTGCCCTCGAATTCCTTGCCGATTTCAAGAAGCCTCTCAACAAGAACCTCTTTTTTCTCAAGACCGGGGAAAACTCTGTTTTCGATTATATCGGAATTGGCAATGTAACCGCCCTCAGACATACTCAAAACAAGCGATTTAATATGATATTCCTCGTGAAAGCTTCTTGCGAGCGAATATGCCGTTATATCGGCGCCGAGTATTACGGGGAGAAATTCTCTCTCTTCAAAATGCATAAAACACTACCTCTTTACACTATTATATGTATCATTTAATTATAGAATATTACAATATCCGTGTCAAGCAATCAACGCTTAAAAAATGCTTTGCCTTCGCTTTATTGTTGTCCCGACTTATCAATATATACTGTTTACTTTTTTAGAAAATTGTTTTATAATGTTTTTAATAAAGCGCTTTTACTCAGGAGGTAATTAAAATGAGAAAGCTTAACAGGTTTACGGCGTTTATGGGTTACAAATTTTCTCCGGTTTTCAAAAAAGCCGTGTATAAGAATATGAGAAAAAAGCCGATTTCTCCCATGGAGCTCAAAAAGGCTACCGAGCTTCGTGATATAGACTTCGGAACGACCAAATTTGTTGCTCACAGAGGTCTTTCGGGCGTTAATCCCGAGAACACCGCACCGTCATTTGAGGCAGCGGGCAAGCACGGCAATTTCTACGGAATTGAGTGCGATACTCATATGGCAACGGACGGCGTTTGGATGGTAGCGCATGACCCGAACCTTGAATCTCTTTTCAGCGGCGAGGGAGATATAAAAGAACATTCAAGCGAAGAACTTTTGAAGCTCAAAATGCTCAGAGGCGCAAATATCGGCAAGCACCTTGACGTTAAAATGTGCACTCTTCAGGAATATATCGACATTTGTAAAAAATACAACTGCCGTCCCATCATCGAAATTAAAGACCCTCGCACAGACAAAATGCAGAGCTTCTATGATGTGCTTAAAAAGAACGGCATTGAAAAAACCTGCGTTGTAATTTCCTTTATCTTAGAGGACTTGCAGGTTCTTAACAAAATCGACAAGGAACTTGAAATGTGGTACCTTGTGGATTATCTTACCGACAAGAACATTCAGCAGGCGGTTGACAGCGGCTGCAAGGGTATGGACTTCTCCTCCGATTTCAACTCGCCCCGTCCCGATATGATTAAGAAGCTTCTTGACAAGGGACTTGTTGCGGCTTGCTGGACTGTTGACGACAAGTATCATCTTGACGCAATGGTAAACGCAGGCGTAACCTATATAACAACAAATTCAATCTTACCCGAATAATCAAGGAGTAATTATGGCAAAATTCTGTCCGCTGTTTTCGTCCTCAAGCGGAAATTCAATTTACATAGGCTGTGGCGAAAACGGCGTGCTTATAGACGTTGGCGTCAGTGCAAAGCGAACCGACGAGGCGCTTCACAATATCGGCGTTGACCCCGACAGCATAAGTGCTGTATTTATAACGCACGAGCATTACGACCACGTTAGCGGCTTAAAGGTTTTTGCGGCAAAGCATAATATTAAAGTTCTTTCCCTTGAAAAAACCTTGAGCTTTCTTGAAACCAACACGCTTCAGGGCAAAAATATCGACACCTTGCCGATTGACGAAAACGGCTATGATGCAAACGGTATATTTGTAAAACCGTTCCGCACCTCTCACGACGCAGTTGAAAGCTGTGGCTATACCGTCGAAACGCCTGACGGACGAAAAATTTCCGTCGCAACCGACCTCGGCATTATGACGAGCACCGTGCACAACGCAATTTCAGGCTCCGACCTTGTTTTACTTGAGTCAAACCACGATATTCGTATGCTTGAAAACAGCACAAAATATCCATATCCGCTTAAAAAGAGAATACTCGGCGAAAAGGGTCATCTGTCCAACGACTCTTGCGCCGACGAAGCGGTTAAGCTCCTTGAAGGCGGTACAACAAGGCTCGTTTTGGGGCATTTGAGCAAGGAAAACAATTTTCCCGAGCTTGCATATCAGACCACCTATGCATCTCTTACCTGCGCAGGCGCTAAAGAGGACAGCGACTATATCCTCAAAATCGCAAAGCCTGTTTGGGACTCAAAGGCGGTGATGTTATGATTGGCATAACAATCATAGCTTTGGGCAAGCTCAAAGAAAAATATATGCGTGAGTTTTCGGAAGAATACCAAAAACGGCTTTCTGCGTATTGTAAGCTGAACATTGTCGAGCTGTCTCCGAAAATGCTGTCGGACAATCCGTCTGAAAACGAAATCAAAAACGCTCTTGCCGCCGAGGCACAGCAAATAAAGGCTAAAATTCCGTCTAATTCTTATGTGTTTTCAATGTGCATTGAGGGCAAGCAATCGTCGAGCGAGGCTTTTAGTCAAAAATTGTCTGAAATAGCGGTAAACGGCAAAAGCAATATCGTTTTTATAATCGGAAGCTCCTTCGGCTTGAGCGACGAAATTAAAAATTTATCCGATTTCAAGTTTTCAATGTCGCAGATGACATTTCCGCACCAAATGGCTCGTATAATGCTTTTAGAGCAGATATACAGGGCGTTTCAAATTTCCTCGGGCGGCAAATATCACAAATGATTTTTTGAGGTGGAAAAATGAGCATTTATGTTATTGACTACGAAAACACATCTGTTGCAGGCTTAAACGGTATCGAAAAACTTTTGGATACCGACGTTGTCGTTGTGTTTTTCAGCACAAACGCACCGAAAATCGACATCAAGGCGGTTGAAAAAATCCAAAAATCCGCAGCGAAAACCGTTTTCAAGGAAGCGAATGTGAAAATCACCGGCACGGATAAGATTTTTCATGACGCTCTCGACGCTCAGCTTGACACCTATATCGGTTATTTGATGGGCAAGTATAACGATAAGGAAACCACTTATTATATCGTTTCAAAGGATCAGGGCTTTTCGTTTGTTTGCCAATATTGGTGCAACCGTGGTTACTCCGTAAAGCAAATTCGTGCGATTTGCGAGGGTAACAATTTAGAGGAAATCGAAAAAATCGAAAACAGCGTTCTTGAAATAATCGGCGACCGCACCATTTCAAAGACGATATCAAAAATCACAATAACCTGTAAGACAAAAGAGGGCATACACAACGCCCTTGTTAAAAAATTCGGCGAAACAGACGGCAACGCATATTTTTCAAAAATCAAGCCGCTGTTAAAGGGCAAAAAATAAGCAAAGCGCATAATTTAATCATCATGTGAAAAAATATTACGGGTGATTGAATGAAAAAGAAACGCACTTCGCATAAAAGACTTGACGAGAGCACGGCAAATATACAGGGTAATCCGAAATCGGCTTACGGAATGTTGAACAAGTACGGCACTTACGAAATTCAGCCGACCGCCGACACCGACAATGCTTTCCCTGCAATATCGCAAGGGTTGTCTGAAGTCGAACAAGCCCGACAGCGTAAAAATCATAATAAAAAAGGCAACTCAAATTGAGCTGCCTTTTTTTAATGTTTATTTGCGTTTTTTGGATACAGTCTTTTTCGTTTTTGGCGGCAAGCCGAGCTGTCCTTGCATATAAATTATAAGCATTGCCATTCCCACATTCAAAAGAATTAACGAAACCGTTGAGGTAACGCCGCAAGCAGCTCCCTTTGATGTTATAAACGCCTCAAGAATTGAACTTACCGCCGCCGGCGCAATGCTGCACCAAATCGGCTTTTCACTTTTCAATTTAATGCCTATGCCTATCAAAATATAGCTTATCGCCAAAGCTGCACAGCTTATACATTTCATCAAAACAAGCGCTGTTGAAGCCGACGAAAAAGCCGCAACCAAAGCAAGCTGTGAAAGCTTTGCAACGCCGCACAAAAGCATTATCACCGTCGCAGGCTTAGCCCGTTCTTTGCCGTTAAACGCAAAAATGACTAAGCACAGCAGCGCAGCGTCATACAAAAAATTTGACAGATAAAGCGGTATCAGCTCTAAGTTACCGAGCTTTTCAAATCCGCCCCGTACGTTGATCTGTTTAAGAAAATTATAAACCTGTAAAATTCCGTCTAACGAAAAATACAGACACAGCAAAAACTTGTTTTTCTTAATCATACCAATAGCCAACGGCAGCAGGGTCAAAGCAACGGAAGCGGCACTTATTATAATAAACACAAGCTTTGTCAGAGCTCCGCTTCCCGAGCCTATCTGAGTTGTATACAGAATTATCGTCAATACGCTGAAAAAGCAGCTTAAAATTCCAAGCCTTCCTGCCGTATCTGAATATGATTTTCTCATAAAATCTCCCCTTTGGTAAATCATATCATATACCTTTAAGTTTTTCAAGGCACTCGATTTCCCAATATATAAGGCACCTCCGAAAAAGAAGGTGCCTTAATTATATCATTTGAAATTATGCTTTCATTGCTTCTTCAACTGCAACTGCAACTGCAACGGTAGCACCAACCATCGGGTTGTTACCCATACCGATAAGTCCCATCATTTCAACGTGAGCCGGTACAGAGGATGAGCCTGCGAACTGAGCGTCCGAGTGCATTCTTCCCATTGTGTCGGTCATGCCGTAAGAAGAGGGGCCTGCAGCCATGTTGTCGGGGTGAAGTGTACGGCCTGTGCCGCCGCCCGATGCAACCGAGAAATACTTAACGCCGTTTTCAACGCACCACTTTTTGTATGTGCCTGCAACGGGGTGCTGGAATCTTGTCGGGTTAGTTGAGTTACCTGTGATTGAAACGCCGACATTTTCAAGCTTCATGATAGCAACGCCCTCGGGAACATTGTCAGCACCGTAGCACTTAACATCAGCTCTCGGACCGTTTGAGAATGCTCTCTGCTCTGTAACCTTAACAGTTTCCGAGTAGGGATCAAACTCTGTTTCACAATATGTGAAGCCGTTGATTCTTGAAATAATGTAAGCAGCGTCCTTACCGAGACCGTTCAAGATAACTCTGAGGTTTTTCTGACGAACCTTGTTTGCGTTAAGAGCGATTTTGATAGCACCCTCAGCAGCAGCAAAGCTCTCGTGTCCTGCAAGGAAGCAGAAGCACTCTGTCTCTTCGGAAAGGAGCATCTTACCGAGGTTTCCGTGACCGAGACCAACCTTACGGTTTTCAGCAACAGAACCGGGGATGCAGAAGCTCTGGAGGCCGATACCGATAGCAGCAGCCGCATCGGCAGCCTTCGTGCAGCCTGACTTAATAGCGATTGCAGCACCTACGGTGTAAGCCCACTTAGCGTTCTCAAAGCAGATAGGCTGTGTTTCCTGTACGATTGTATAGGGGTCAATGCCTTTTTCTGCGCAAATTTCTTTACACTCGTCGATTGACGAAATGCCATATTCTTTAAGAGTTGCGAGGATTTTAGCCTCACGTCTTTCGTAACCTTCAAACTGTGCCATTGTTAAATCCTCCCTCTCTTATTCTTTTCTCGGATCGATATACTTAGCGGCCTCATCAAATCTGCCGTAAGTTCCGATTGATTTCTTATATGCTTCGTTGGGCTCCATACCCTGCTTGATGAAGTCTGTCATCTTGCCGAGCGAAACGAACTCATAGCCGATAACCTCGTCATTCTCATCAAGAGCCATTCTTGTACAATAGCCCTCTGTCATTTCAAGGTAACGAACGCCCTTTGCCTTTGTGCCGTACATTGTGCCGACCATTGAACGGAAGCCCTTACCGAGATCCTCCATACCTGCGCCGATAACAAGTCCGTCATCAGAGAAAGCAGACTGTGTACGACCGTAAACGATCTGCAAGAACAGCTCTCTCATTGCTGTATTGATAGCGTCACAAACAAGGTCTGTATTAAGAGCCTCAAGAACAGTCTTGCCCGGAAGAATTTCCGCTGCCATTGCTGCCGAGTGAGTCATACCCGAGCAACCGACAGTCTCAACAAGAGCCTCCTCGATAATTCCGTTTTTAACGTTAAGTGAGAGCTTGCAGCAGCCCTGCTGAGGTGCACACCAGCCGATACCGTGTGTGTAACCCGAAATGTCTGTAATCTGCTTTGCAGCTACCCATTTGCCTTCTTCGGGGATGGGAGCGGGATCATGGTGCGGTCCTTTAGCAACACAGCACATTGTTTCAACTTCATGTGAATAGTTAATCATTGTAACATGAACTCCTTTCCTGTTTTACCATAAAGAGCCGCAATACAATAAGCAGCTTGCCCTAAAGCATTTTCGCATATACATACCGTATTCCTCTGCTTTATGGAGATGTACGATAGTATTATACATTTTTGTTATCAAATTATCAATAGAAAAATTAAGATTGCGGGTGCAAAATGTCGCTTTTTTTATGATAAAGCCTTGTTTGCGACTTATCCGTGTAATAATTTTCGAGTGTTTTCGCCGTATTGACCACCTCTCTTTTCATTTCGTAAAGACAGAGCAGGTGTCTGTTGGCGTTGTGCTTCTGTGCGCCCGTGTAATTTTTTGAGCTTTCTCGCAATGCTGCGATTTGCTTTTCAAGCCTCCTTTCGTCCTCTCTGTAAGTTTTTGCAAGTTCATTAAGCGTCATTAAATTGTGTCCTTTCGTAACATTTTCTATGCCTGATTATAGAGATATACAGCTGCAAAATCAAACAAAATTGTTACGAATAGTACCATTATTTGTACTTTTTTAATGCTATAATACGACTTTTTTCGACAAAAAAGGACACGGAAAAACCGTGCCCTTAAATATGTTTATTTTCTTTAGAAGGTCTTAACAAGCTCCTTGAGATATGCCTTGAAATCCTCGCCGATTTCATCATGGTTGAGCGCAACCTCACAGTTAGCCTTCATAATACCGAGCTTGTTGCCCATATCATAGCGGATGCCGTCAAAGTCAACAGCGTTGAGCTTTCCCTGACGTGCAAGCATAAGCATTGAATCCGTAAAGTAAACCTCGCCGCTTTTCTTGTCGGGCGGAGTCTGCTCAATCAAATCAAAAATTTCGGGCGGCATAACAACTCTGCCCAAAATCGAATAGCAGGAAACAATCTCCTCGGGAGTGGGCTTTTCAATAATATTGTGAACAGCCATAACGTTATTGTCAATCGGAGTTACATCAAGAGAGCAATACTTCGGTACGTCCTTTCTCGGTACCTCCTTAACGCCTACGCAGCCTGCACCGTACTTGTCATATGCGTCGATAAGCTGACCGATAACAGGCTTGCCCTCGGGAGATACAATGACGTCGTCGCCGTAAAGAATTGCAAACGGCTCGTTGCCGATAAAGCTTCTCGCACACGAAATCGCATGAGCAAGTCCCTTTGTCTCCTTCTGCCTGATATAGTACATATTGGCAAGGCTTGACGCCTTGAGTACATCGTCATAAATTTTCTTTTTGGACGGATTGTCCTTGAGTGATGCCTCAAGCTCAAACGAGTGGTCAAAATGATCCTCAATTACACTTTTTCCTCTGTTTGTGATGACAAGAATGTCCGTAATTCCTGCTGCTGCAGCCTCTTCTACAATATACTGAATTGCAGGCTTGTCAACAATGTTGAGCATTTCCTTCGGCACAGACTTTGAAGCGGGTAAAACCCTTGTTCCGAGACCTGCCGCAGGTATAATCGCCTTTGTGATTTTCATAATCAGTTCCCCCTTGTGATAAACGAAATCAACAACTGTTCCGCACAGTAATATCCTAAAACTCCGAGCGTCGTCATTACCATTGAAGTACCGCCCCGTTTCAAAATCCGCAGCTGATATTCCTCGTCGGTTTTTGACTCCGCCTTAAAATCTGTCAAATCCTTTTCGATTTTCTTTTTATAGAACGTGTTGCCGAAAATTCCGCCAAACAGCCTGATTGCAAGCTCAACGCTCGCAAGAGCTATGACCTCGGGCGTTTTAATAAACTCCTTGCTGACCTCGCTCATTTCCTCAACGGAGAGCTCTCCTTTTTGATACTGCTCGACAGAAGCATAATAAGCCTCCGTTCTTTCAACAAATCTCGGGGTCGTGCAGACTCCCGTTGTAAACAGCGAAACAAGCAACAGCACGAAGCCTATAATGTTCATTTTTCTGAAAAAGAACCAATATGGCGAGAAGAAAAACGCCGCCCAATTGAAAGTAACCTTTTTACCCGTCTTTTCAGCGGCATAAAATTTAGGTATATATCTGCTTGCACCGTTTCTGATATACGAAGCAACATCTGAAATTTTATGCGAGCCTATTGTGTCGTCGGGCGAAATTTCAATAACTCTTGCCCCGTACGGCATATTCGGGAACGGCGGAATAACATTTTGAATGTTATAAAGCCTTGCCGAACAATAAAGACAGTTCGGCTCCTCTGCCGGATTTTCTCTTCCGCAATTCGGACAAACAACGGTTTTTCCTCCGTTTTTTCCGTGCTCCTCAAACGCTTTCGGCTCTTCAGCCTTCGCTTCGGGCTTCCATTCAAAATTCTCCGAATGTAAACTTTCGTTAGCGCAAGCATTATGAAGCTTGTAGCAATCTCTGTGATGCGGAGTTCCGCAAACGGGGCAAACGACTATATCGTCGCCCTCAACGAATTTTTTGCCGCATACAGGACATTTTTCACCGGTGTAAATCAATAAATCAGCCTCTTTTTAAGATATTTGTCACTTATTAAACATTTATCTCTACGCTTATTCCCAATTCATCCTTGTATTTTTCAAGTATCGGCTTAACCTCGGCGTCGATAAACTCAACAACCTGCTCGGGTGCTCTGCCGACAAACTTTTCGGGCTTCATTTCGGCAAGAATTTCCTCCTTTGTAAGCGAGAACATACTGTCAGCCGCAATACGGTCAACCAAATCGTTTTCTCCGCCGTCAACCTTGACAACCTTGCCTGCCTCCATTGAAAGCACACGGATTCTTTCGTGAAGTTCCTGACGGTCTCCGCCTTTTTTAACGGCAGCCATCATAATATTTTCGGTTGCCATAAACGGAAGCTCCTCATTGAGATGTCTTTCAATCATCTTCGGATATACAACAATTCCGTCAACGACGTTTATATAAAGCTCAAGCACCGCATCAACTGCAAGGAATGCTTCGGGTACGCTTATTCTCTTGTTTGCAGAGTCGTCAAGCGTTCTCTCAAACCACTGTGTAGCGGCTGTGATTGCAGGGTTGAGCGTATCACAAATCACATATCTTGAAAGTGATGAAATTCTTTCGCTTCTCATCGGATTTCTCTTGTATGCCATTGCGGAAGAGCCAATCTGAGTTTTCTCAAACGGTTCTTCAAGCTCTTTTTTGTGCTGTAACAATCTCATATCTCCCGAGAACTTGTAAGCCGACTGAGCAATTTCCGAAAGCACGCTCAAAACATTGTAGTCGAGCTTTCTCGAATAGGTCTGTCCCGATACCATATAGCAGCTTTCAAAGCCCATTTTTTCTGCAATTTTTTTATCAAGAGCCTTGATTTTCTCGGAGTCGCCGTCAAAAATTTCAACGAACGAAGCCTGTGTGCCCGTTGTTCCCTTTGAGCCTAAAAGCTTCATCTGTGAAAGCTGGAACTCAAGCTGTGTAAAGTCAAGCACCAAATCATTAAGCCAAAGCGAAGCTCTTTTTCCGACGGTTGTCGGCTGAGCTGCCTGGAAATGCGTGAATGCAAGGCAGGGCATATCCTTATATTTCATAGCGAACTTCGAAAGCTCGTTTATAAGGTTGACAAGCTTTTTCCTGACAAGCTTTAATGCCTCTGTCATTATGATAACATCCGTGTTATCTCCGACATAGCAGGAGGTAGCGCCCCAATGGATAATTCCCTTTGCCTTCGGGCACTGTTCGCCGTAAGCGTGAACATGGCTCATTACGTCGTGACGAACCCTTTTTTCCTCAGCCTCGGCAACCTCGTAGTTTATATCCTCTGCATGAGCCTTAAGCTCTGCAATCTGCTCGTCGGTAATATCCAAGCCGAGCTCTTTTTCGCTTTCCGCAAGAGCAATCCAAAGCTTTCTCCAAGTCTTAAACTTGAAATCGGGCGAGAAAATATATTTCATTTCCTTGCTTGAATATCTTGAATTAAGCGGACTCTCGTAGATATCTTTCATTATAGTACCCCTCATTATTTCGCAAAATATTTTCTTATTCTTTCAACAGCTTTTTCCGTGTTTTCGGTCGTGCCGAAGGCGGTAAGACGGAAATATCCCTCGCCTGCCGGACCGAAGCCCTCGCCGGGTGTGCCGACAACCTGAAGCTCGTTAAGAAGAAGGTCAAAGAAGTCCCAGCTACCCATATTGTCGGGAGTTTTAAGCCAAACGTACGGCGAATTTACCGCACCGTAAACCTCAAGACCGCACTCTTTCAAGCCGTCATATATTATTTTAGCATTTTTCTGATAATAAGCAATGGTTTCCCTGATTTCTTTCTTTCCCTGCTCGGAATAAACAGCCTCGGCAGCTCTCTGTGTCACATAGGAAACACCGTTAAACTTTGTTGCCTGTCTGCGTGCCCACATTGAATTGAGCTCTACGCCGTCAACCTTAAGCTCGTGCGGTACAACCGTATAGCCGCAACGTACACCCGTAAAGCCGGCTGTCTTTGAGAATGATTTGAACTCGATTGCACAGTTCTTTGCACCCTCGATTTCATAAATGGTGTGCGGTACGTTATCCTCTGTGATAAACGCTTCATAAGCTGCGTCATAAAGGATTACGGAGCCGTTCTCATTTGCATAATCAACCCATTTTTTAAGCTCATCCTTTGTAATTGCCATACCCGTTGGATTGTTCGGGAAGCAAAGGTAAATCAAATCAACCTTTTCCTTAGGAAGCTCAGGCAGGAAATTGTTTTCTGCAAGGCAGGTCATATAATAAATGTTTGACCATTTACCCTCTGCGTCCTTTTCGCCCGAACGGCCCGACATAACATTTGTGTCAACATATACGGGATAAACGGGGTCGCAAATGGCAACCTTATTGTCAAGCGAGAAAATATCGCCGATGTTGCCCGTATCGCTCTTTGCGCCGTCAGACACGAAAATTTCCGAATTGTCAAGCTCTACGCCGTGAGCCTTATAATCATTTTCGTTGATTGCGTCCAAAAGGAAATCATAGCCGAATGCAGGCGGATATCCTCTGAAGGTCTCTGCTTTTGACATTTCGTCAACAGCCTTGTGCATAGCGTCGATGCAAGCGGGTGCCAACGGACGTGTAACGTCGCCGATACCGAGTCTTATGATCTCTTTGTCGGGATTTGCCTTTGAATAAGCCTCAACCTTTTTTGCAATGTTCAAAAAAAGATAGCTGCTTTCGATTTTCAAAAAGTTTTCGTTGAATTTCATTTTTATATTTCCTTTCGTTTATTCTTCAATTTCGCCGGTGCATACCGTTGCGGCAGGACCCGTCATATAAACGTCTCCGCCGTCAGTCCAAATGTCGGTAAGCGTACCGCCTAAAAGATTTATTTTTATCTCCGTGTTCCTCTTACAGTAGCCGCAAAGCACGGAAGCTACCGTCACCGCACAAGAGCCTGTGCCGCAGGCGAGAGTTTCGCCCGAGCCTCTTTCCCAAACCCTCATATCAAGCTCGGTATCGCTCACAACGTGCACAAATTCTGTATTTATTCTTTCGGGGAACATTTCGTTGTTTTCAAATTTTGGACCTATTTTTTCAAGGTCAATGCTTTTAACATCATCGACATAGACAATACAGTGGGGATTCCCCATAGAAACACAGGTAACCTCGTACTCTTTTCCGTCGATAGTTAATTTTTGTCTAACCACGCTTTCGCCGTCAAATTTCGTCGGTATTTTATCCGCTTGCAAAATCGGCTCGCCCATATTGACTCTTGCGCTGACAACCTTTCCGTTCTCAACGTTCATTTTAATAAGCTTGATTCCGCTTCTTGTTTCAACCGATATTTCATCCTTATCGGTCATACCGTTATCGTAAACATATTTCGAAACGCATCTTATGCCGTTTCCGCACATCATACCCTCAGAGCCGTCGGCGTTGTAAATGTTCATCTTGAAATCCGCCTTGTCGCTCGGGGAAATGAGAATAAGTCCGTCCGAGCCGATGCCAAAGTGCCTGTCGCTGACCTTTATCGCAAGCTTTTCCGGATCTTTGACCGTTTCCTCAAAGCAGTTGATATATATGTAGTCATTTCCTGCTCCGTGCATTTTAGTAAATTTCAATCTATTCATCTCCAATCATTCGTGCAAGCTCCAAAAGCTTCATTCCGCTTTCCATGCTTCTGCGCTGTAATATCTTGTGCGCCTCACGCTCGGAAACGTGGTGCCTGCTCATTATTATACGCTTAGCCCTGTCAAGTATTTCCTCTGTTTCGCCGCTTTTCTTGTGTCTTGAAAGAACCTCGTTTTCCGTTGCCGCCATTACCTTGACGGTTCTCAAAAACTCAATTCTGTCAATCGGCATATTTATTTCTACCATATTGCTTACAAACACAGCCTGCGACTCTCCCGAGGGTAAAAGATGTATAACATCACAGCCCTGCGGAAGCATATTAGCAAGAGTGAGAGCCGTCATATCGCCAAGCCTTCCGCACACCACCAATGCCCGTGGATAAACGCCCGTAAAAGCGAGCACCTCGTTTCCCGAGCATAAAAGAGAGCGAACGAATACCCCACCGCTTTGCAAAATCGTTTTAATATGCTCAGCGGAGTGATTATTAGCACTTGCGATAATAACGTCTCTCATAAATTACGCCTTTTTCAATTACTTATAAAGCGGATGTCTGTTGCAAATTTCATTAACGCCGTTGCGGATGTAATCCTTGCTGTTTTCAAAGTCATTTACAGCAAGAGCAATGTACTCTGCAATCTTATCCATATCCTCAGCGTCAAAGCCTCTTGTTGTAACAGCAGGAGTGCCGAGACGCAAGCCGCTTGTGATAAACGGACTGCGAGGCTCGTTGGGAACGGTGTTCTTGTTAGCCGTGATATAAACCTCGTCAAGTCTGTGCTCAAGCTCCTTACCCGTAACCTCGCTGCCACGAAGGTCAACAAGGCAAAGGTGGTTGTCGCTTCCGCCCGATACAAGCTTGATATCTCTTGCAAGCAAGCCCTTTACAAGTGCCTGACAGTTGTCGATAACATTCTTCTGATATTCCTTGAACTCGGGCTTGAGAGCCTCGCCGAAGCAAACAGCCTTGCCTGCGATAACGTGCATAAGCGGACCTCCCTGTGTTCCGGGGAAGATAGCCTTATTAAATGCCTTGCCGAGCTCCTCGTCGTTGCAGAGGATAAGACCGCCTCTCGGTCCTCTCAAGGTCTTATGAGTTGTTGATGTTACAACGTCTGCATACGGAACGGGCGAGGGATGAAGGCCTGCCGCAATAAGTCCCGCAATATGAGCCATATCGACCATAAAGTATGCGCCGACTTCTTTTGCGATTTGTGAAATTCTCTCAAAATCAATAATTCTCGGATATGCCGAAGCACCTGCAACGATAAGCTTCGGCTTGCACTCCTTAGCCTTTTTTTCAAACTCGTCGTAATCGATAAAGCCGTCAGCATTTACGCCGTAAGGCACGAAGTTGAAGTATTTACCCGACATATTAACGGGTGAGCCGTGTGTGAGGTGTCCGCCCTCTGCAAGGTTCATTCCCATAACGGTATCGCCGGGATTGAGAAGTGCAAAGTAAACAGCCATATTAGCCTGTGCGCCCGAATGAGGCTGAACGTTTGCATAGCTTGCACCGAAAAGCTCCTTAACTCTGTCTCTTGCAATATCCTCAACAATATCAACGCACTCACAGCCGCCGTAATATCTCTTACCCGGATAGCCCTCTGCGTATTTGTTTGTCAGGATGCTTCCCATAGCAGCCATAACCGCAGGAGAAACTATGTTCTCACTTGCGATAAGCTCAATGTTTCTCTGCTGACGCTCAAGCTCTTTTTTCATTGCCGAGCCAACCTGCTCGTCATATTTCGAAACAAGACCGATTGAATCCAAAAGATCGTTATACATATCCTTACCTCAATTTCAAATCAAATTATAAATTAACCGAATAGTTCGGTGCTTCCTTAGTGATGAAAACATCGTGGGGGTGGCTTTCTTTAAGACCTGCGTTTGTAATTCTGATAAATCTCGTCTTCTGCTGAAGCTCGGGAACATTTTTACAGCCGCAATAGCCCATACCTGATTTAAGACCGCCCATCATCTGATATACCGTATCGGAGAGAACTCCCTTGTAAGGAACACGTCCCTCAATTCCCTCGGGAACAAGCTTTTTGTTGTCCTCCTGGAAATATCTGTCCTTTGAGCCCTTGTTCATAGCAGCTATTGAGCCCATACCTCTGTATACCTTGAACTGTCTGCCCTGATAAATTTCGCTGCTTCCGGGAGACTCCTCACAGCCTGCAACAAGTGAGCCGACCATAATAGCCGAAGCACCTGCGGCGATAGCCTTAACGATTTCGCCCGAATATTTAATACCGCCGTCAGCGATTACAGAAATGCCGTGCTTTGCAGCCTCATTTGCCGAATCATAAACAGCCGTAATCTGCGGAACACCGATACCTGCAACTACACGGGTTGTGCAGATAGAGCCGGGGCCTATACCGACCTTAACGCAATCGGCACCTGCGTCGATAAGAGCCTTTGTGCCCTCTGCCGTTGCAACGTTGCCTGCGATAAGCGAAACCTCGGGGAATGCTGCCTTAACCTTTGAAACGGCATTGAGAATATTTCTTGAATGACCGTGCGCAGAGTCAAGTGTAAGCACATCAACGCCTGCCTCAACAAGAGCAGCTGCTCTGTCAAGAACGTCCGACGTTACGCCGATAGCCGCACCGCAAAGAAGTCTGCCGCTTGCGTCTCTTGCGGAATTGGGATACTGAACGCTCTTTTCAATATCCTTGATTGTGATAAGACCCTTGAGATAGCCCTGATCGTCAACAAGCGGAAGCTTTTCGATCTTGTGCTTCATAAGGATTTCCTTAGCCTGCTCAAGAGTTGTACCTATATGGGAGGTAACAAGATGATCCTTTGTCATTACTTCGCCGATTTTAACGCTGTAATCAGTCATAAATCTCATATCACGGTTTGTGATGATACCGACAAGCTTACCGTCGCCGTCACAAATCGGAACACCCGAAATTTTGTAATGGTGCATAAGGTTGTTAGCTTCTTCAACCGTGTTGTCGGCGTGAAGGAAGAACGGATTTATAATAACGCCGTTTTCACTTCTCTTAACCTTATCTACCTCTGCTCTCTGTGCGTCGATAGACATATTTTTATGAATGATACCTATACCGCCTTCACGGGCAATGGCAATAGCCATTCTCGATTCTGTGACTGTATCCATAGCCGCCGTAAGCATAGGAATATTAAGTCTGATTTTCTTTGTCAGCTGTGTTGAAACGTCAATATCCTTCGGCAAAACGTCACTCTCCGCCGGAATGAGCAAAACGTCGTCAAAGGTAAGACCTTCTTTTGCAAATTTTTCATTTGGCATTTTAATATCCTCCCATTTTACATTATTTTTATAATTATACATTTACTGACGATTTAATTCAATAGATAAATAAGAAAAAACACCCGTGGTTTTACAGGTGTTTTTGTGCCTTTTGACTTATTCGGCAATACGCTCTATAACCTCGGTCATTGCCGAAGCGTCTGCAAGCTCTATTGTACCGTTATCTACATATGCCGCAGCGGCAGGATTTATCGGGAGCTTAGCGAGAACAGGTATCTCAAGCTCCTTTGCAACCTCGTCTATTTTGCTTTCGCCGAAAATGTAGTGCTTTTTGTGGCAATCGGGACATTCAAAATAGCTCATATTTTCAACTATACCGAGAATCGGGACATTCATCATCTTAGCCATATTGTAAGCCTTTTTAACTATCATCGTAACAAGGTCCTGCGGCGTTGTAACGATAATAATTCCGTCAACCGGCATACTCTGGAACACGGTAAGCGGAACATCGCCCGTTCCGGGAGGCATATCGACAAACATATAGTCAACGTCGCCCCATTGAACCTCCTGCCAGAACTGATTTATAACGCCCGAAATTACGGGACCTCTCCAAATAACGGGAGCGTCCTCTTTTTCAAGCAAAAGGTTAATGCTCATTATTTTAATGCCGAGCTTTGTTTCGGCAGGCAAAATTCCCTCGTCATTTCCGAGTGCTCTGCCGTGAATACCGAAGCCTTTGGGAATTGACGGGCCTGTAATATCGGCGTCAAGTATAGCCGTTTTATAGCCGTGAAGCTGAGAAGCGAGCGCAAGTGTAGACGTAACAAAGCTTTTGCCTACGCCGCCCTTACCGCTGACAACTCCGATAACCTTTTTTACATTACTGTTTGCGTTCTGCGGTAAACGAAAATCCTTCTTTTCGTTTTCGCACTTAGAAGCACAGTTTGAGCAATCGTGATTGCAATTTTCACTCATAATATCACCTGAAAAAATTTTTAATTACTTATTTATTATTTGTTCTTTGCTCACGTAAATTCTTAAAAAATTCCGAGAGCATATTTGAACATTCCTCGCCCAAAACGCCGCTTTCCGTTTCCGGCTTATGCGTAAAGGGGAGAGAAAACATTTCCGTTACCGATTCTACGGCACCGTTTTTATAATCCTTTGCGCCGTATGTAACTTTTTTTAGTCTTGAATTTATAATCGCACCTGCGCACATCGGACACGGCTCAAGGGTTACATACATTTCGCATTCCCAAAGCCGCCAACCGCCGAGTGCTTTACAAGCTTTGTCAATCGCCTCTATTTCAGCGTGGCAAAGAGCGTTTTTCTCCTTTTCTCTGCGATTTCTGCCGTAGGAAACAACCTCGCCGTTCTTCACGACCACCGCACCGACGGGAACTTCGCCCTCGTCCGCCGAAAGCCTTGCCTGTTCAAGTGCAAGACGCATAAAATCATATTTATCCATATCAGTTAATATAAAGGCTTGTTTCGACAATAAGCAAAACCTCTGCAATAATCATCGGCGCACTGAAGATAAAGCTGATTGCCTTTTCTCCGCTTGTAAGAGCAGACGTGCAGCCCCTTGAAAGAGAATTTTTTGAAAAAGCTCCGCCGAGAGCCTTTTGCTTTCTGTCGTTTGCATAAAGCGCAAAGCAAATAATTCCTACGGCAAAAACGACCGTGTAAAGAATCATTGCAAACATATTGGTAATTTCATCCGAGCAATTCTGTGAAACGGTCATTGAAATTACCGCAATAGCGTTGTTTATAAAGTGAATTATAATGCCCGTCCACATAGTGCCTGTTTTAACAACCGCATATCCGATACCGATACCGGCAATAAATGCAAAGGGTATCTGTATCATATTTCCATGCATAAGGGCAAACACAAACGAGGACATAATTATAGCAAAGCCGTCTCCGTATTTACGAAGCGACTGCATAACAACGCCCCTGATTGCAAATTCCTCAACAAAAGCAGGGATGACGGCGGTTACAAAAAACGACATTGCAACCGTTGAAAAGGTGCTGTAAGTCGAGCCGTCGTCGGGCTGCGAAAATTCAATTCCGAACACAGTCTCGCAAAACGTCGAAAACATACCCGTTGCGATGCTTCCGATAATGCAAATCATTACGGTAATCGGAATTAAAAGCGCAAATTCCTTGTTGTCATAGGGTTTTCCAAGCGGCAAATCGTTGACAAAATTTCTCTTTTTTAACGATTTATACGCAATTAAAAACGGAAGTCCCAACGTGAAAAGCGACATCAACGCCGTCAGCGCAGAAACAAAATACTCGTTGTTCTTATAAAGCTCTTCAAAGCCGTCAACCTGAGAAAGAACAAGTCCTAAAATTGTTCCGAGCACGATAAATGCCGTAACCGCAGCACCGCATACCTTGCTGACGGTTGAAATGCTCGCCTTATGCTTGTTTTTGAGAAGATAATAATCTCCGTTATAGTTGTTGTTGAAATTGTTGTTAAAATTGTATTGATTGTTCTGTCCGTAAGGAGAGAAAGGCTGTTGATAATTCATATACTACCACCATTACTGTATTTTCTTTAATTGTAGCATCTAAAAATTAACAGATTGTTACGCAAAATATGCGTATTTATAAATTATTCTTCCGTTTCGGACACTTCCGCTTCGTTACCCTCGGCATCATCTTCGCTTGCTTCAAGCTCATCGGTCTTTTCCTCTGCGTCATGTGCGGTAATCGAGAAAGCCGAAACCTTTTCGCCCTCGGATACCTTCATAACACGAACACCCTTTGACGTTCTTGAGAAGGTGCTTATGTCGGATGCCTTAATTCTTATGATAATTCCGTCCGAAGAAATTATGATAATATCCTCGTCGTCATCAATCATTGAAACCGCCGCAACGTCTCCGTAAAGCTCTGTCTTATAGTTGGTAAGTCCCTTACCGCCTCTCGACTGAATACGGTAATTGTCAATTTCGGAGCGTCTGCCGAAGCCTGTTTCGGAAATTGTAAGAACTTTTTTGCCCTCTTCGAGGATACACATACCCGTAACCTCGTCGCCGTCACGAAGCGAGATAGCCTTAACGCCACGGGCAGTTCTGCCGATTACCCTCGCATCGTTTTCCTCAAAGGTAATTGCAAAGCCCTTCTTGGTAGCTACCATTATCTTCTTCGTTCCGTCCGTGAGAGCAACCCAATCAAGTTCGTCGCCCTCGTCAAGATTTATTGCAAGAATACCCGACTTACGAATATTCCTATACGCATTAAGCGGAGTACGCTTGATAATGCCCTGTTTTGTAAGCATACAGAGATAGAAATTATCCTCGTCGCTGAAATTCGGAACTCTGATCATTGACGTAATTTTTTCATCCGAAGTAATGGGAAGAATATTAACAACATTCATACCCTTACTTGAACGGCTGCCCTCGGGAATTTCATAGCCCTTGAGCCTGTAAGCCTTACCGAGTGAGGTAAAGAACATAATATAATCGTGTGAGGAGCAGGTAAACATTGTCTTTGCGTAATCCTCTTCACGTCTTGTCATACCCTTGATTCCCTTGCCGCCTCTGCGCTGGCTCTGATAGGTGTCAACGGGCTGACGTTTAATATAGCCCATATTTGTAAGCGTATAAACGCAGTCCTCTTCGGGAATAAGGTCCTCAATATCAACTTCGCCCGCAACGTTGGAAATCTCTGTTCTTCTCTCGTCGCTGAATTTTTCGGCAATAACCTGAAGCTCTGCTTTAACGGTGTTTTTGATATTTGTTTCCGAGGACAAAAGCTCAAGCAAGGACTTGATTTTTTCCTGAAGCTCTTTACGCTCGGAAATAATTTTCTGAATTTCAAGACCTGCCAGCTGACCGAGTCTGAATGCAACTATCGCATCTGCCTGCGGCTCGTCAAAGTCAAACTTTTCCATAATAGCCTGCTTTGCCTCCGGCTGACCGCCCTTACAAGCACGGATTGTCGCAATAATATCATCAACAATATCAACTGCTCTTTCAAGACCTGCAAGAATATGCTCTCTGTCCTGTGCTTTTTTAAGGTCAAACTCCGTTCTTCTTGTGATTATTTCACATTGGAATTTGATGTACTGCTCGATTATTTCTTTAAGTGTAAGTATCTTCGGAACGCCGTCAACAAGGGCAAGCTGAATTATACCGTAGGAAATCTGAAGCTGCGTCATCTGATACAGCTGATTTAAGATAACCTGCGGGTTTGCGTCTCTCTTTAAGTCGATAACAATTCTGATACCGCCGCCACGCTTTGAAGAATAATCGTTAATGCCCGACATTCCCTCGATTTTTTTATCCTTATGAAGCTCTGCGATTGACTCAATAAGTCTTGCCTTATTGACCTGATAGGGAAGCTCGGTGATTACGATTTGAAATTTACCGTTCTTTTCGTTTTCAATAATTTCGGCACGGCCACGAAGTGTAATTTTACCTCTGCCCGTAGCATAAGCCGCACGAATACCGGCTCTGCCCATAATAATTCCCTCTGTCGGGAAATCCGGTCCCTTGATATGCTCCATAATTTCCTCAAGCGAAGCGTCGGGATTGTCAATTACACAGCAAACGCCGTCAATAACCTCGCCGAGATTGTGAGGGGGAATATTTGTAGCCATACCTACAGCAATACCCGTTGATCCGTTTACGAGCAGGTTCGGGTATCTTGACGGAAGAACTGTGGGCTCTTTAAGTCTGTCGTCGTAGTTTGGAACATAGTCTACGGTCTTTTTGTCAATATCAGTCAAAAGCTCGAGAGCGATTTTGCTCATTCTCGACTCTGTATAACGGTATGCAGCAGGGGGGTCGCCGTCGATTGAACCGAAGTTACCGTGACCGTCAACAAGAGTGTATCTCATTGAGAAATCCTGCGCAAGTCTAACCATTGCATCGTAAACCGAAGCGTCGCCGTGGGGATGGTAAGAGCCCAATACGGCACCGACTGTATCGGCGCACTTACGGTATGCCACATTCGGATACAAATGCTTTTCGTACATTGTGTAGAGAATTCTTCTGTGAACGGGCTTTAAGCCGTCTCTTACGTCGGGAAGTGCACGGGAGGTGATAACCGACATAGAGTAATCAAGGAATGAATTTCTCATTTCCTGATTTATTTCCTTGTTTATAATGTTCTGTTGCTCAAGCGGAACATAATCTCCTAAATTGTGATTATGACTTGCGCTTGAAGTTTTATTTTTAGCCATCGTCTTACCTCTTTATCTTAAATGTCAAGGTTTTGAACATATTTTGCGTTTTTCTCAATAAATTCTCTTCTCGGCTCAACCTTATCGCCCATCAAAATTGAGAAGGTTTCATCTGCTTCCATAGCGTCCTCAAGGGTAACACGAAGCATAATTCTTGTTGCAGGATCCATTGTTGTCTCCCAAAGCTGCTCGGGATCCATCTCACCAAGACCTTTGTATCGCTGAACGTCAACCTTATCTCCGCCGAATTCAGCTGTATATCTGTCTCTCTCCTCCTCGGTGTAAGCGTATTTGAACGACTTACCCTTTGATACCTTGAAAAGAGGGGGCTGTGCAATGTAAATATATCCCTCGTCGATAAGCGGACGCATATATCTGAAGAAGAACGTCAAAAGAAGCGTTCTGATATGCTGACCGTCAACGTCGGCATCGGCCATAATAACTATTTTATGGTATCTGATTTTTTCTATATCAAATTCGTCGCCGATACCCGTTCCGAGTGCAAGAACAATAGGCGTAAGTTTATCGTTGCCGATAACCTTGTCGATTCTCGCTTTCTCGACGTTAAGCATTTTACCCCAAAGAGGAAGAATAGCCTGAATACGGTTATCTCTGCCCTCTTTTGCCGAGCCGCCCGCCGAATCTCCCTCGACGATAAACAATTCTGTATGCTCTGGGTTATTTTCAATACAATCCGCAAGCTTTCCGGGAAGTGAGTTGCCCTCAAATGCAGATTTTCTTCTTGCCGTATCTCTTGCCTTTCTCGCAGCCTCTCTCGCTCTTGAAGCGTCAAGTGCCTTTGAGAAAATTGTCTTTGCGACCGCAGGATTTTCCTCAAAATACGTCATCATCTTCTCATAAAGCATTTTGTTTACAAGAGATTTCATTTCAGTATTACCGAGCTTACCCTTTGTCTGTCCCTCAAACTCTGCCTCTGTAAGCTTAACGCTGATAACGACCGTCAAGCCCTCACGAACGTCGTCGCCCGAAAGATTTTTGTCGTTGTCCTTAAGCAATTTGAATTTTCTGCCGTAATCGTTAAATACCTTTGTCAAAGCAGTCTTAAAGCCGTCCTCGTGAGTACCGCCGTCGATTGTACGGACATTGTTTGCAAAGGAAAGTATAATTTCGTTATATCCGTCATTGTAAGAAATTGCAACCTCTGCGCTCTTGTCGTCCTGAACGGTTGAAAAATGGAGAATTTCATCATGAACGGGAGAAAGACCTCTTGATTTATTTATGAAATCAACGAAAGAACGGATACCGCCCTCATAGCAGTAAACCTCTTCAACAATATTTTCTTCGTCTCTCTTATCCGTAAGAGTAATTTTAAGTCCTGCATTAAGGAAAGCCTGCTCTCGAAGTCTCCTCTGCAAAATTTCAAAGTCATAAACGGTTGTTTCGGTAAATATTTCGGAATCTGCCTTAAATCTGATAAGAGTTCCCGTTTCGTCTGTGTCTCCTACTACTTCAAGATCGGTTACTATATTACCTCTTTCAAATCTCTGCTTATAGATATGACCGTTTTGGCTTACCTCAACCTCAAACCATTCAGAAAGCGCATTAACAACGGAAGATCCGACGCCGTGCAAGCCGCCCGAAACCTTATATCCGCTTCCGCCGAATTTACCGCCTGCGTGGAGAACGGTAAGAACGACCGTAACGGCAGGAAGTCCCTCTTCCTCGTTGATACCAACGGGAATGCCTCGTCCGTTATCTCTTACTGTAATTATGTTGTCGGGTAAAATTTCAACCTCGATATGTGTACAATAGCCTGCCAATGCCTCGTCTATTGAGTTATCGACGATTTCATACACAAGATGATGAAGACCCTTAGGACCGGTAGAGCCGATATACATACCCGGACGCTTTCTTACAGCCTCAAGTCCTTTAAGAACCTGAATGGCGTCCGCACCGTATTCTTCGGTAACGGTAGTATTCATTTCTTCGTCTTCCATTACATTTTTGATTTCTTCGCTCATTTTTTCCTCCGTTACGATAAATTCAAAATGAATTTAATCTATTCTCTTAAATAACGTGTTAGTTGAATACGGCGATATATACACCGTTCTTTTTCCTTTTTCTTCGGTTACGATAAAGGATTTCGGCAAATCATATGAAACCGTTTTTGACAGCCCTTGCTTTTCCGCAAAATTAAGATAATCCCTTGATGCCTTTGAAACCGTAGTATTATCAAGATCAAATATACCGATTATATCCTCGGTTTTTATAAAATCCTCTGTTCCTATTTGCAGATACATTAAATCAACCTGCCTTTTTCAATATGAAAAGTTTTGCCCTCACACATTCTCAAAACGGTTGCTGGGTCGCAGCAGGTTATAAATACCTGTCTTGAATTAAGATGATTTAATATATAATCCTGCCTGTTAACATCAAGCTCGCTCATCACATCATCAAGAAGTATAACAGGCTCTTCGCCCGTAATTTCCTTGATTATATTAGCCTCGCTCAATTTCATTGCAAGCGCACAGGAACGCTGCTGACCTTGAGAGCCGAATTTTCTTGCCGAAAGAGAATTTATTTTAATATCAATATCATCTCTTTGCGGTCCTATGCTTGTTATTTTATTAAAAATATCCTCACGCCTGTTTTGTCTGAGCCTTTCAAAAAGAAAATCTTTTATTTCGTAAATATCGTCATTATAAAGACCTGTATTATTTACATACTGAATTTCAAGCTTTTCTCTTCCGTCGGAAAGTCCCGTATATATTTCATCGCAGCTTTCACTTAAAAGCCTTGTATATTTAATTCTCTCCGAAACTATTGCCGAAGCATAGGACGAAAGCCTATCATCCCAAACGTCGAGCGTGTCATAAAGCTCCGAATGAAATTGAATGTCTTTTAACAAAGCATTTCTCTGCTCAAGTGCCCTGTTATATTTTGCAAGCACTCTCGCATAGCTCGGCTTTAGCTGACAAAGAGCCGTGTCTAAAAATTTTCTTCTGTTTACGGGTCCCTCCTGAATAAGAGATAAATGAGAGGGAGAAAAAATAACTGCGTTAAATTCTCCTATCATTTCGGCAGGACTTTTCAAATCAACTCCGTTTTTGGTAATTGAACGCTTTTTTTCAATTATCATTGTAGCGGTTTGCTCTCTTCCCTTTGCAAAAAAATCAATCTCATTCTTTGCAAAATCCTTGCCGAAGCCTAAAAGCTCGTTATCTCTTTTTGAACGAAAGCTTTTGCAGCCCGTAAAAAGCCAGATACTCTCAAGTAAATTGGTTTTTCCCTGTGCGTTCTCACCGAAAATAACATTTACATTCTCGGACGGAACAATTTCTATATAATCAATATTTCTGTAATCAATTACCGAGAGTCTGTTTACTTTCATAATTTTACCTATATAATTTCGTAAATTTTTCTGTCAAATTCAAAACTGTCTCCGCTTCTGAGTTTTTTACCTCTCATTGTGCAGACCTCGCCGTCAATTTTGATTTGACCGTCTCCGATTATCATTTTTGCCTGACCGCCCGTAACCACAATGTTTGCAAGCTTCAATGCCGCATCAAGCCTTATAAAATCGGTGTCTATTTTTAATTGTACCTTTTCTTTTTCGGCAATCTTTGCCTTAACTGTTATTTTTTTCATATTATTTTAATTTTACGGGGAGAACAAGGAATAAGAAGCTGTCTCCCTCTTTCGGAACAATGATTATGGGCTGAATGGGACTGCTGAGCTTAATAACAACCTCGTCTGTATCGCAAACCTTTAATGCGTCAAGCAAAAATCTGTTATTAAAGCCGATTTCAATTTTTTCTCCCTCAATTTTTGCGGGAATTTTATCGTTTGCAGTACCCAAGGAAGTAATTGACGAGGTCTTTATCATATTCTCATCAAAGATACATCTGATAGGGCTCTTTGCTCTGTCGGTAATCATAAGAGAGGTTCTTTCAATACAGCTGATAAGCATTCTTGTATTAACTTCAACCTTTGTATTTTCATTTATTGCGATAGCTGATTTATAATTCAAAAATTCGCCGTCAAGAAGTCTTGAAACGATAAGATAGCTTCCGATTTCAAAAACAATATGTCTTTTTCCAATATTCAATGAAATTGCCACATCATCATTTACGATAAGCTTCATTATTTCATTAAGAGTCTTTTTCGGAACAACAAAAATCTGCTCGTCGCCCTGGTAATCGATAGCTTCGTTTCTGATAGCCAGTCTAAAGCCGTCAACCGCAACAAGACGTATAAGAGAATTTCCTATTTCAAATCTTACGCCCGTATGAACTACCTTTGTGTCATTTTCCGCAGTCGCAAAAATTGTTTTTCTTATCATATCCTTGAGAATACCGCCCTTTACAACAATCGGGAAGCTGCTGTTTACAGACGGAAGCTCCGGATATTCCTGTGCGTTAATGCCTATAAGTGAAAACTCGGAATCTCCGCTTTTTATTTTTGTTGTCATTCTTTCATCAGATTCAATTCTAACCGTCTGAGAGGGAAGATTTCTTAAAATGTCGCAGAGAATTTTAGCATTCAGAATAATGCTTCCCTGTTCTTCAACCTTTGCCTCAACAGAGGTTATTACGCCAACCTCCAAATCATAGCCGGTAACGGTAACCGAATTGTCAGCCG